>CDZO01020748.1_pt1 | contig 43615 bp, 39 predicted proteins | sample 480641 | NCBI WGS metagenome assembly CDZO01 (sample SAMEA3182088, study PRJEB8094) | gut metagenome | biome: human; feature: gut; material: Stool; isolation source: human stools | place: Canada | collected 2013-02-05
CACGCAACACAAGAATCCTTTATTCCGTAAAAAAACATGGAATTACTACACTCCAGAGGGGCGGGAAGGCATTCACAATAACCTACGAATCAATATGGCCATTCTGCTCTCGCTTATGCGGAAGCCACCCTATGGCTATAGCGCGGAATATGCAGATAACAGAATATCACTATTCTCTGCTCAATGGGGAAAATGTGCTGTTACCGGTGAAGAATTCTCAAGTACACATGAGATTCACTGTCATCACAAACTGCCCCGGTATCTTGGAGGCGATGATTCCTATGGGAATCTTATTTTAGTGAAGGATTCTGTACACAAGTTGATTCATGCCATCAATGCAGATACAATCGCAAAATATTTGGAACTCCTACAGCTTGACAAGAGCCAGCTCAAAAAGGTAAATACGCTCCGTGAGTTGGCGTCTCTGCCGTTAATCTAATCTCTCACTAATCAACACAACACAGTATTTCTATGACAGGTTTGATTGTTTAGACAACGAAATCTACTAACCGATGGAACGCCGTGTGCGGTGAAAGTCGCATGCACGGTGTGAAGTGGGGGAAAAGCCTGAGATGATATCAGGGGCTTACCTATCACTATAAAACTCGGACTTCATCTATATGCTCAATCAGGCCGTGGGCGACCGTGCGATCCTCGCAAAGCAGCTGAATATTTCCTCCCACCAGCTTTCCTATGTGACGCATTCCGGCGAGGGCGAAGGGCTGCTGTTCTATGGAAATGTGATTCTGCCGTTTGTGGATCGCTTCCCAACAGACCTTGAACTCTACCGTATCATGACCACGAAGCCCGGGGAGGTACAGGAAGCAAAGGAGGCCGGTTGATGGCAAAGAAAATGAATTTCCGGAATGACATGCGGGAGGCGAAAGCCCCCGCCGAGGCTCCGGAGGAACTGGAACGGCTCCCGACAGAAAAGGGCTATACCCGGACAAAGAGGAAGCTGAAGGGAACGAAAAACAACGAGCAGACGCTGCGGACAGGCAAAAAGGCAATCGAAAAGCCGAAGCAGTCCGGCAAGCTCAAATCTGCCGTTGTCTCCCAGCAGCTTCATCAGAAGCTGGAGCAGGCAGACCAGGACGACAATATCGGCGTGCAGTCTGTCAACCGCGGCACGCAGGCGGTAGAGGCCGGGGCTTCCGTTGCCCGTGACGGTGTGCAGAAGATACGCAAGTACGGCGAAAAGCTCCATGACCGCAGCACAAGGCCGGAGGTCAGCGCGGAGAAGGAAACCCTGCGCCATGCCAAAGAGGAGGCAGCGGAGGGGTACAAAACCGGGGCGGCGGCAAGAGCCAAGCGGGCTGCGGAGAATGTGGCCGGCACGGCAGAAACAGCCTCCGCTGAGGCCGGGAAATCCAATGTACTGTCCCGGTTCATGCAGAAGAAAAGCATCAAGCAGCAGTATGCGGCGGCAAAGACCGGCAGAGAGACGACGGCAGCCGCGCAGAATGCTGTAGGAACAGCATCGGCGTCGCTGAAGGAACGAGTAGGCCATGCACTTGGGAAGTTCGGTGACTTCGCCAAAAGCCATGCGGGGGGCATTGCCATCGGCACAGCCTTTATCCTTCTGCTGGTGTTTCTCTTTACGCAGATGTCATCCTGCTCTTCCATGGTCGGAAGCACGGGCGGGACGCTCTTAGGGAGCTCCTATACGGCGGAGGATGATGATATCCGGGGAGCCGATGCGGATTATGTCTCGCTGGAAAATGCCCTGCGGACGCAGATCAATAACATCGAGTCCACGCATTCCGGCTATGACGAATACCGCTATAACCTGGATGAAATCAACCACAATCCCTATGTGCTGGCATCCTTCCTGACGGTGAAATATGAGGATTATACACGCTCTGAGGTACAGGGCATGCTGCAGTCACTGTTTGAACGGCAGTATGAGCTGACGCTGGAGGAGGAAGTGGAGATCCGTACCAGAACTGAAACACGGGAGGTCGAGCATTCTTCCTATGATCCGGAGACCGGTGAGGAGGATACCTGGACGGAAACCGAGGAATATGAGGTTGAGTATGAGTATTACATCCTGAATGTAACGCTCAAAAACAAAACGCTGGAGGCGGCGGTCTTCGGTGAGGGCATGAACGATGATGAGCGGGAACGCTATAACATCCTGCTTTCCACCTATGGGAACCGCAATTACCTCTTTGAAGGTGATGTCTATGCCAATGTGACGCCTACCAGCGAATATCTGCATTACGACATTCCCGGAGAGGCGCTTTCCGATGTGCGCTTCGCCCGGATGGTGCAGGAGGCGGAGAAATATCTTGGCTATCCGTATGTATGGGGCGGTTCTTCTCCGTCTACCAGCTTTGACTGCTCCGGCTTTGTCAGCTGGGTCATCAACCACTGCGGCAATGGCTGGAGCTACGGGAGGCTGACAGCGGAGGGCTTACGAAATGTTTGCTCCATTATCCGGAAGTCTGAGGCGAAGCCGGGCGACCTGATCTTCTTCCAGGGAACCTACAACACCTCCGGGGCAAGCCATGTGGGCATCTATGTCGGCAACGGGATGATGATCCACTGCGGCAACCCCATCCAATATGCATCTATTGAAACGAACTACTGGCAGCAGCATTTCTACTGCTTCGGCAGGCTGCCGTAAAGAAAGTGAGGGCTTATGACAAAGAAAAGAAAACGTCTGGAGGAGGATCTCAAGAAGCTTCTGGCAAAGAAGGCCGAGGTGGACGAGAAAATCCGTGAGACAGAGGAGCAGATTACCGAGGAGACCAACACGGAGATTCACGAGATGGTTCATGCGGCGAATCTGACACCGGAACAGCTGGCGGAGGTGCTGGCAGCGCTGAAAAACGGCGCGGTTCCGGGAATCATGAATTTACAGGCAGAAACGAATGAGGAGGATGAGAACCATGCGTTTTAAGAGAATCTTTGCCGTCCTGATGGCGGCTGTGATTAGTGCCGGGACATGCGCCGTTCCGGCTTTTGCTTTTACCGATGAAGCTGTGGAGACTGCCGTGGTACAGGATGCCGCGCCGGCAGAAAACTCCGAGGAAGAGACCAAAGCAGATGAAGCCGCAGAAGCAGAGGCAACGACATCGGAAAGCGAAGATGACTCTTCGCTTTCAAAGATTCTGGCGGATTCGGAGCTTCTGGCGATGATCCTGCCGGAGCTGGATGAGGAAACCATCGACTTTCTGATTGCGCATCCAAAGCTGGTTGCGGCATTTATCCCTACCCTGCATGTGACGCTGACCGATCATTCCCTCATTGTCACGGTAGATGAACTGGAAGAAGCTGCGCAGACCGGCACGGTCACGACCAACGGCTCGTGCCTGAATGTGCGAAACGGGGCAAGCACCGATTATGACATCATCGGGCAGCTTTCCAACGGGGCTGGCGTCACCATCAAGGGCGAGAAGGACGGCTGGTATCAGATCGAATTCCCGGCAGAGTTCGCCTATGTCTGCGGGCAGTATATCAGGCTGAACGATATTCCTACCAAGGAAACGGTCGAGGGAACCACCTTCGATATTGACGGCAGGAAAATCCTTACCTTCCTGAAAGCCCTGGAGGCATACTTCCCGGATACTCCGGTTGTGGCAGAATCCCACGGGCTTACACCGAGCGGGAACCTGACGCTGGTGGACGATATCGGGAGCAGCACCGGCGAAGGCCAGCAGTTCGTGACGATGGTCACAAGAGCCGGGAATTACTATTACCTGGTCATTGACCGTGATGAGAAAGGCAATGAAAACGTTCATTTCCTGAACCAGGTGGACGAGGCGGACCTGTTTAATCTGATGGATGAGGATGCGGCAGAGACAATGAAGGAGCAGCTTGCCGCAGAGGAAGCGGCCAGACAGGCAGCACAGACGCCTTCAGTCACAACGCCGACAGAGCCGCAGGAAACCACTGAGCCGGAGCCGGAACAGGAGCAGAAAAAGTCTGCTGCACCGCTTGCAATGGCACTGGTCGTCCTGATCGTGCTCGGCGGTGTCGGAGGATTCTTCTTCATGAAAAACAAGAAGCAGAAAGAAGCCGTGGCTGACCGCCCTGATCCGGATGCGGACTACCGCGAGGATGATGACGGTTATGACATCCCAGAGGAAGCGGACGAGGAGGAATACGACGAAAGCGAGGAAGCATGATGCCGCAGGTTATCACGATTGAGGAGCTTCGGGAGCTGATCGCAAATCTCCCCGATGATGAGATCATCCGGGTGGAATTTATAGAGGAGGACGCTGATGGCAGAGAAGAAACCGCGCCAGTACAGGCTGAATGAGGTCTGCATCCGACTTGCGGAAGGCACGACGCTCTATTCTTCAGAGCCGATGAGCAACCCTGACCGTGCGGCGGAGGTCATGCGGAAGGAGCTCTCCCAGTATGACCGGGAGGTTCTCTGCGTCGTAAACCTCAACACAAAAATGAAGCCCATAAATTTCAATATCGTCAGCGTGGGAAGCATCAACCAGTCCGTTGCCGACATTCCGAACATCTTTAAAAGCTGCCTGCTCAGCAATGCGTCCGCGATACTGCTGATGCACAATCATCCAAGCGGCGATCCCACTCCCTCCCAGGAAGACATCACGATGACCAAGCGGGTGATTGCGGCAGGCAAGCTCATGGGCGTCAGCTGCGTGGATCATGTGATCGTGGGCGGCATTGACGGGGTTACTTACAGTATGCGGGATTCCGGAGTGGTTGACTTCAATCCCGCCAATTACGGCCTTGTGGCCGAGAATGGAGAACGAGTTATGGAAGATCAGAGACAGTACAACGCAGGAAAGGCAGCCGAGGAGATTACGCTGCATTTCGGGAAAGGGACGGCGGAGCCGTTCACCAGCAAGGACGGCAAGGAGATGATGCGCATCGTCATTCCCAATGCCGACCGCAGCGACCACAGCCCCTGGGCAAGCTTTGTGCTCCCGGCGAAGGCGGTGCATGAAAACCAGTACGGGAAAGGCCTCTGGGCAAAGATCCCGGCAGATGGCAATACCACCATCACTAAGCCGGTGCTTGCCGGCCAGCAGGATGGAAAGAACATCTGGGAAAACGAAAGAAAGGCCTTGCCGAACAGAGAATTAAAGGGCATGGTGGAGTTTTATAAGGATCAGTCCCGTGATTCCGTGCTGGGGCAGCTTGCCGGAAAAGGCACACAGGATCGAAAAGTTCCCGTAAAGTCCGGGAAATCCGGCCCGGAGCTGTGAACACGAGGGCAGCCAATGCGCTGCCCGATACATACTTTCATGCAATGTTCATTGACTTTTGAATCGAAAAAGAATATAATCTCGATGTAAAAGTAAAACTGTTTTTGAAGGGAGTGACGAGGCATGATTCGGGAAGCGATCTATGAAGCGATGCAGGAGAACAATAACGTGCTTTCCACGGAGCAGCTTCTTTCTCTCGGTATATCCAAGACGACATTGACAAACTATGTGCGCGGCGGAATCCTCGTCAGATGCAGTCATGGGTTTTATACTTTGCCGGATGCCATCGAGGATGATCTGTATCTTATCAGCCTTCGCTCAAAGCACATCGTCTTCTCCCATGAGACAGCACTTTTCCTCAATGGGCTGTCAGAACGCACACCGTTTACACATGCAATAACGATTCCCAGCAATGCGGCGATTCCCACAACGCTGAAGGATCAATGTAAGTGCCATTACGTGAAGCCGGAGCTTTACGGTTTAGGCATCATAGAGAAGAAGACGACCTTTGGCAATCCGGTGCGCTGCTATGATCCGGAGCGTACAATCTGTGATATCCTCAGAAGCCGCAGCCGAATGGATGAGGAAACAGTGATAGCAGCTATCAAGCTTTACGGAGATTATAAGGACAAAAACTTGCACAACCTTGGGAAATATGCGGAAAGCTTCAATGTGAGCAAGCGGGTCAGACAATATATGGAGGTGCTGTTATGAGTTCAAAGGCCATGAGCTTTAAAGCGAAGATTAACAATTACGCGAAAAGCAAGCACATACCGGCGCAGGTAGTGCTTCAGAATGTGATGTTTGAGCGATTTCTTGAGCGGCTTTCGCTATCAGCTTATCGGGATAAGTTTGTCATCAAGGGCGGAATGCTCATTTCAGCACTGGTCGGGTTGGACACTCGTATGACGATGGATCTGGATACGACGCTTCGGAAGCTATCCCTTACAGAAGAACAGGTGAAGAAAGCGATTCAGAACATCTGCGAGATTGAGCTGGATGATGAAGTTTCATTCCAGATAAAGTCGGTAGCACCGATCCGCAAGGATGACCTGTATGGTGGATACCGTGTCCGGCTGGATGCAATCTACGAAACGATTACGACACCATTGTCAATAGATGTATCGACCGGAGATGTGATCACGCCAGCTGCTGTCGAGTATGAATTTGGCGGCGTACTGGATGATTCCGTGAAGATTTCTCTATGGGGATACAGTATTGAAACGGTACTTGCAGAGAAGGTGGAAACGATATTAAACCGCGATGTTACCAACACCAGGCCAAGAGATTATTATGATGTCTATATCCTCAGTCATGAGAAGGTATATGATCCGGTTGTATTTCATGAAGCTTTGGAAGAGACATCAAACCATCGCGGTTCCTGGGAAAGAATTCAGAATTATGAACCTATCCTGGAGCAAATAGAAAAAAGCAAGGTGCTGCGTGATTTGTGGGAAAAATACCGAAGAGAGTTTTCATATGCCAGAGAGATTACCTTTGAGGATACGATTGCGGCTGTCAAAGGAATGCTGCAATGTTAAAAGCATATCGACAACTCAGAAGTTAACGAGGCATAATGATGGGAAAATCAGACATAATTATTCAGTATCTTTTGGATACCTATCACCCTGATTCCATAATCCTGTATGGTTCCTTTGCTGACGGAAGCGAAAATATGAACAGCGACTTTGACGCTCTTGTCATCGCCAACTGTTCAAAAAGACATGACGCCACCGTCATTGATAACACTACGCTTGATGTTTTCGTATATCCTTCGGAAACCTTCACCACCGAATATGATCCAGAGGAATTTGTACAGGTTTTCGACGGGAACATCATTCTTGATAAAAATGGGATGGCAAAACAGCTGAAATCCCGAGTTCTTGACTACATAGGGCATCAGGAGAAAAAGTCAAGCGCAGACATCAGTGAGGAAATTGAGTGGTGCGAAAAAATGATATTGCGTACTGCTCGTGGAGATGCAGAGGGCTATTATCGATGGCATTGGCTGTTGTTCGACAGTCTTGAAATCTATTTCGATTTGATTGGACAGCATTATTACGGTCCGAAGAAAGCCCTGCGCCACATGGAGCATTCAGATCCAGTAGGCTATACACTTTATACTAAAGCACTGATGCAGCTTGATCACGATAGCTTGTCAGAATGGGTTTCCTATATGAAAGGGTTGTCATCAGCCAGATAGATTCCAGTTTGTCGCCGAGATTAGCATTACTACAACTTCATAGCTGATATACATATCAGTCTTTCACATTCCGTGGGAGGCTGATTTTTTTATGCTCAAAACACAAAGGAGGAACGAACATGAGCAATGGAATTTTAAGAGTCGCAAACCGTGAAATCAGCTATGACGATGCGAAAGGGATGCTCTTTCCGGAGCTGATCCCCCAGAAGGGCAATGAGGCTGTCCTTGCCGAACATCCCCATGAGAAGGTGGAGGATATGGCGGTGGTGTTCCGTCTGGATCTCCAGTCAAAGGATGGCGTGATGATGTCTGCCCGCGTCAATCAGGCTATGCTGAACGCTTTCGGTGTCAGTGCCGAGCAGTTGAAGCAGGATGCTCTGGAGAATGCGCCTATTACCCATCCTGCAACCTTCCGCTCCATGGAAGAGGTGCTCAGCGCCATGATGGGCGGCATGCCGATGCCGGAGCCGGAGGAAGGTGCAGCCCGTCTGTATGTGGCAAGCACAGAGAGCATGTACCGCGGCGCAGGTGTGTTGGCGTATCCCGGCTTTCTGCAGGAGGCTTCGGAAAAAATCGGAGGAAACTTCTTTGTCCTGCCGTCATCCATTCATGAGCTGCTGTTCCTGAAGGACAACGGGGATATGACCCGGCAGGAGCTGGCCGGTATCGTCCGCAGTGTGAACGCTTCGGAGGTCAGTCCGCAGGAGCAGCTTTCTGACAACGTATATCATTACGACGGCAAGGCACAGGTCTTTGAGCTGGCGGAGAAATACGAGGCCAGGAAGTCAGAACGGCAGACAGAGCGTCCTTCCGTGCTGGGTACGCTGGGCAAAGCAAAGGAAGCGCAGAAGGATCTTCCGGAAAAGCCCAAAACGGCAAAAACGCAGGAAGCAGTCATCTAAGGAGGAGCGAATGGGATACAGACTGGTTATCACAGAAAAGCCATCGGTGGCTGCGGCACTTGCCTGGGTCATCGGGGCAAACAAAAGACAAGAAGGATATTTTGAAGGAAACGGGTATCTGGTCAGCTGGTGCGTCGGCCATCTGGTGGAGCTTGCCATGCCGGAGGAGTATGACGAGCGATATCAGAAATGGGTGCAGGCAGATCTGCCGATCCTTCCGGATGCGTGGCGGTATCAGGTGTCCGCTTCCACGAAAAAGCAGTTTTATGTACTGAAAAAACTGATGGAGCGGAGCGACGTAGACAGCCTGATAGAGAGTACTGATGCGGGGCGTGAAGGTGAGCTCATCTTCCGCCTCGTTTATCATCAGGCCGGATGCAGGAAGCCCTTCCAGAGGCTCTGGATTTCCTCCATGGAGGACAGCGCCATCCGGGAGGGCTTTGCTTCCCTGAAAGCATCTGCTGAATACGATGCCCTTTATGGCGCGGCGCTTTGCCGGGAACGTGCAGACTGGATCGTCGGTATCAACGCGACCCGGCTTTATTCCTGCCTCTACGGCTCCACGCTGAACGTAGGCCGTGTGATGACGCCGACGCTGGCGATGCTGGTAGAACGGGAAAAGTCCATTGCGGAATTTGTGCCTGAATCCTTTTATACAGTGCAGATCGGGGCGGGCGGTATCATTGCCTCCGGAAGAAAATTCAAAGAAAGAAGCGAGGCGGAAATGCTGATGGAACGCTGCAGGGCCGATGGAACTGTTACGGTTTCCAAAGTAGAGACGAAGGATAAAGCAGAAAAGCCCCCGATGCTCTATGACCTGACCACGCTTCAGTGGGAGGCAAATAAGCTGCTGGGATACTCCGCGCAGCAGACATTGGACAGCCTGCAGAGTCTTTATGAAAAGAAGCTCGTCACCTATCCGAGAACCGACAGCCGGTATTTGACGGAGGATATGGCTTCAATGCTTCCCAAACTGTCGGAGACAGTAAAGGCGGTCATGCGCTATCCGGGAGAATGCCCGGTGCAGGCAAAGCAGGTCATCAATAACAGCAAGGTCACAGACCATCATGCGGTGATCCCGACAAAGGAAATCAGCCATCATGACCAGGGCAGCCTTTCTGAAAGAGAAAAGGCAATTCTTCAGTTGGTATCTGTCCGTTTCCTCTGCGCTGTCGGAGAACCCTGCGCCTACCGTGAGACGGCGGTCACGCTGTCCTGCGCCGGGGAAAGCTTTACCGTGAAGGGCAAGGTCATTCTGAATCCCGGCTGGAAAGCCATCTGGCAGCACTTCTATCCGTCGAAAGAGAAAGAAGCCGAAAGGCTGCCGCAGGTATCAACCGGAGACAAGTTCCCGCTTTTAAAGGCAGAAGTCAAAGAGGGCAAGACAAAGCCTGCCCAGCACTTCACGGAAGGCTCGCTCCTTCATGCTATGGAGACAGCAGGCGCAGAGGATATGCCGGATGAAGCAGAGCGCAAGGGGCTTGGCACACCGGCCACCCGTGCCGGAATCATCGAAAAGCTCATCCAGAAGGGCTTTGTGCAGCGGTTCGGAGATAAAAAGACGAAAGTCCTGCTCCCCACGGAAAAGGGCGTTTCCCTGATCGCGGTCATGCCGGAGAAACTGAAATCTCCCCTGATGACTGCCGATTGGGAGCAGAAGCTCCTCCAGATGGAGCACGGCGCATATGAGCAGAACCGCTTTATGGCTGAGATCGGCGCGTTTGTGCGGGAGCTAGTGGAAACAGAGAAGAAAGATGCTGCGGTGCAGGGGCTCTCAAAAGGCGGCAGAGCTATCGGCAAATGCCCGGTCTGCGGCGCGGATGTCGTGGAACGATCCAAAAGCTATTCCTGTTCCAATCGGGACTGCCGTTTTGCCCTGTGGAAGGACAACCGGTATTTCCAGAGCATCGGAAAGGAACTAACGGCGATAACGGCGGAAAAGCTGTTATCCGGGCAGAAGGTGAAGCTTAAAAACTGTACCTCCCGTAAAACCGGCAAGAGCTTTGATGCCATTCTCTCCATGGATATAGATCAGGACGGGAAAGCGGCCTTCAGCATGGAGTTTGAGCGGAAAGGCGGGAAAAAGAGATGAAGAATTACCATCTGACCCTGGCGGAGCAGGAAACTATCATCCGCTGGGATAACGAGCTGGATACTGCCAGCGTTTATACCCACGATCAGCGGCTTGGCAACAAGCTGAAGGCACTTGCCGCGCAGTATCCGGAGCATTTCATCTTGAAGGAGAAGGGTGCGCAGCACTGCGTGGTTTATGATGTACCCAAGCGCTGTGTTAATATCCGCCCGCCCTACAGCGATATGAGAAGAAAGCAGCAGGCCGAGGACGCAAAGAGGAACGGTCTGCCATTCGATAAGGAGAAAAGTGACAATGAAGATTTTCAAATGGGATGAGATCAACGGGCAGGATCAGGAGCAGAAAATGGAGGCTTTCCTGACCGCCATCAACGATACCTACGCTATTTTGCAGCTGAAGGATGAAGCGGAAACCAGGCCGATGCGTTTTGTCTCCTATGCAGAGCTCAAACGCTCCGGGGACGAGCCGAGCATCGACCACTATGAACTGATCTATGTGGCACCGCTTCTCCCCTATAAGGATCAGAACACGCTGCTCAATGACATTTATGAGAAGTTCAACATCGCGCATCCTGCGGACTTTTATGGCCACAGCCTTTCGGTCAGCGACATCGTAGCCATAAGGACGAACGGTCAGGTATCCTTCCATTACGTGGACTCCATCGGCTTTCAGGAGCTTCCGGCATTCATGAAGCCGGAGAATTACCTGAAATATGCGGAGATGTCCATGGAGGACGATTACGGGATGATCGACGGCATTATCAACAACGGGAAATCAGCGGCGCTGGAGCAGGCTGAGCAGAAGGAATCTATTCTGGAAAAGCTGAAAGCGGCCAGGGAGGAGCCGCCGTACCTTCCCAGAGCCGGGAACCGGGAAAGGAATATCGAATGAGAACGACATTTAACAAAGAGGAATCCATGCTCATGATGCTGTATTCTCCGGGCAGCCGGGAAGGGCTGATCCGGGAGCTTGCCGGGATGAAGGTGCAGCTCTCCCCGGAGGAAAAGAAGCTCTGCCGGCTGACGGAAAAGGTTATCGGCAAGCTTCAGTCCATGAGCGATGAGGATTTTGAAAAGCTGGATTTTTATCCGCAGTAAGGTGAGGAGGCCGGAATGGCAGGAAAATATAACATTTATGCGCAGCTTGCCGAAGAGACGGCGCAGCGCATCACTTCCAGCCGGGAGGCATGGCAGGGTTTTCTTGCCGCGTCGGCCCGGCTTTATAAATATCCGTATGAAGACCAGCTGATGATCTATGCACAGCGTCCGGATGCCACTGCCTGCGCGGAGTATGACCTCTGGAATGAGCGGATGCACCGCTATGTGAAGCGCGGCTCCAAGGGCATCGCACTGCTCGATCACAGCGGCGACTATCCGAGGCTCCGCTATGTCTTTGATGTGTCCGACACCGGAACCCGCAGGGATTCCCGCGAGGTAAGGCTCTGGTCAATGCAGGATGAATACCGGGAGCGTGTGGCGGATGCTCTGTCTGAGGCTTTTGAAGTAGACGGCGGCAGACTGGAGGATGTGCTGGAATCCGTTGCGGAAAAGAAAGCCCATGAATACTGGCAGGATTACGGATGGGAGCTCGGCGACATCGTTGGCGGGAGTTTCCTGGAAGAGTATGATGAACTCAACGTAGAGGTGAGCTTCCGTCAGGCAGCCGCTGTCAGTACCGCCTACGCACTGATGAGCCGGTGCAGCACCGACCCGGAAGCATACTTTGAAGAGGGTGATTTCCAGAAGGTATTCGATTTTAACACCCGGCAGACGGTAAATGCCCTCGGCAAGGCCGTCAGCAGCATATCCGAAGAAATATTTGATGAGATCGCAAGGACGATCCGCACGATTGAGCGCGAGCAGGTCGCAGAAAGGAGCCGGAATGATGGCAGAGATGACTTACAGGCAGGCCGGGGATTATCAGATTCCCGAGATCGAGATTCAGACACAGGCAGAGCCTCTGGGCAAATGGGGTCGGATGCGCAGGAGCTTTCTGCAGGAGAACCGTCCGATGCTTTACAGCGATCTGGCACTGAGCGAGAAGCTGTTCCCGCATCTGTGGGAGATCCAGCAGACGGCAACAGCCAGGATGGAGCAGCTGATGCTGCAGCTGCTGGAACAGAACCCGGCACCGGACAAGAAGACAGACCAGATGGGCTGGGTGCAGCACATGAACAGCCTGAAGGCACAGGCGGAGGAGATCGTAACGGCGGAGCTTATCAACAGTTAAGCCTTTCGGATTTCTTCCCTACCGAAAAACAGCAGATCGAATCCATCGCCCGGATGGAGCAGAGAGCGGAGAGCCAAGAACAGCCCTCCGTTCTTTTTATTTCCGATGAGGAAATCGACAGGGCACTTCGCGGAGGCTCAGGTTTCTCCGGCGGCAAGATGCGGATTCAGGCACTTTATGATACGCAGCCGAACGCCAAAGAACGTGCTGACTATCTGAAAAATGAGTACGGCATCGGAGGCAGGAGCTGGACATTCTCTGATGGAAGCAGCGGTTTCGTGGACTACGGCGGCAAAGGCATCCTGATCCGCCGGTATGGATACGACCAGGAAGTGCGCCTGCACTGGAACATGGTTGAGAGGAAGATCGGAGACCTGATCCGCAGGGATGAATATCTGAATGAGGCTGAGAAAGCACGCTACGCGGAGCTTCAGGAACGGTATGAAGCTGCCGGTGGGCTTCCGCTTCCCTCCCCGGCACATGCATTCCCGGAGCTTGGTTCGGAACCGGCAGTGGACAGCATTGGAGTTGATGATGAGGATGATTTTTCTGATATTGACCCAGCTGCTATCCGTGAAGAGCTTGCACGCAGAGGCATTGTAAATGGCGAGGTTGTCGATCCGGAGGCATTGGAGCGGGACCCATTCATTCAGCAGGTCATGACTGATGTGGAGCGGATTTCCGCAGAAGATGTCACAGAGGAGCCTGCTCTTGGTTCAGAAACCGCGCAAATGCAGGAGGAACTTGCAGAGGAACCTGCAGGGACGATAGAAGTATCGGATGATCCCATTTTCAATGAGATTCCAGCGCAAAATTTCCGTATCACCGATCCCCATCTTGGCGAAGGCGGCCCGAAGGAGAAATATCAGCGCAATGTCGCTGCCATCCGGCTTCTTTATACATTGGAGGCAGAAAATAGGAACGCTGACCCGGAGGAACAGGAAGTCCTCTCCCGGTATGTCGGCTGGGGCGGCTTGGCAGATGCCTTTGATGAGCGTAAGGACAACTGGAGCCGGGAGTATGCGGAACTGAAAGACCTGCTTTCCCCGGATGAGTATGAAATGGCACGTGCTTCCACGCTGAATGCCCACTATACCAGTCCGACTGTGATCCAGGCGATCTATGATGCCGTGGGTCAGATGGGCTTAGCCAAGGGGAACATCCTGGAGCCGTCTATGGGCATCGGCAACTTCTTCGGTATGCTGCCGGAGGAGATGCAGGAAAGCAGGCTTTTCGGCGTGGAGCTGGATTCTATTTCAGGACGGATCGCAAAGAAACTTTACCCCAATGCCGACATTACGGTCGGCGGCTTTGAAACCACGGATCAGCGGAATTTTTATGACCTTGCCATCGGCAACGTGCCGTTCGGGAATTATAAGGTCGCGGACAAGCTCTATGATAAGCTCGGATTCTCCATCCATAACTACTTCTTCGCCAAGGCTTTGGATCAGGTGCGTCCGGGCGGCGTGGTTGCATTTGTCACCAGCCGTTACACCTTGGATCAGCAGTCCCCGGAGGTCAGAAAGTATCTGGCGGAACGTGCAGAGCTTTTGGGAGCCATCCGGCTTCCGAACAATGCCTTTCGCGCCAATGCCGGGACAGATGTCGTATCAGACATCATCTTCCTGCAAAAGCGTGACCGTCCCATCGACATCGAGCCTGACTGGGTGCATCTGGGTCTGACGAAGGACGGGCTTCCCATTAACAGCTATTTTATTGACCATCCGGAAATGGTGCTTGGCGAGATCAGTTCTGAGAGCACGCAGTACGGGAAGGAGGCACTGACGGTAAATCCGATCCCCGGTGCGGAGCTTTCCGAACAGCTGGCAGAGGCCATCACCCATATCCATGGGGAGATCGCGCAGCCGGAGATGTCCCTGGAGGATGAAACGGCGGTGGTGGATACCATCCCGGCTGACCCTTCGGTGAAGAACTATTCCTATGCACTGGTGGGAGGAGAAGTATATTTCCGGGAAAACTCTGTGATGCGCCATGTGGAGCTGTCGGAGAAGGAAAAAGGACGCATGACCGGGCTTTTGAACCTGCGGCAGATCATGAACGAGCTGATCGATTACCAGCTGAATGATTATTCCGATGCGGATATCGAAGCAAAGCAGAGGGAGCTTGATGCAGCATATGACAGCTTTACCGGCACTTACGGCCTGATCAATTCCCGCGCCAATGCGAAAGCCTTTGACGAGGATTCGTCTTATTACCTGCTCTGCTCTTTGGAAAACCTGAATGAAGACGGGACACTGGAAAGCAAGGCCGATATGTTCACCAAGAGAACGATCCGTCCGGAGACCAGCGTCACCAGCGTGGAGACGCCGAGTGAGGCGCTTGCCGTTTCCATCGGGGAGCGCGGCAAGGTGGATCTGCCCTTTATGGCAGAGCTTCTTGGCACACCGGGCGAATATGATGACATTGAAACGGAGCTTCGAGGCGTGATCTTTCGGAACCCCATGACCACGGCTACCAGGCCGGAGCAGGGCTGGGAGACAGCGGACGAATACCTTTCCGGTGATGTTCGTAGCAAGCTCCAGACCGCTTCCATGGTGGCAGAGAGCCACCCGGAGTATCAGGTGAATGTGGATGCGCTGAAGAAAGCGCAGCCGAAAGACCTGGATGCTTCCGAGATTGACATCCGCCTCGGTGCTACCTGGATTGATCCTGACTATATCAATCAATTCATGTGGGAGACCTTCGGCACGCCGTTTTACCTGAAGCGGAATATACAGGTGAAGTTCTCTGAGCTGACCGCAGAATGGCGCATCGAGGGGAAAAACAGCCCGTCATACAGCGATGTCAACTGTTATGTGACCTACGGCACCAGCCGTGCCAATGCCTATAAGATCCTGGAGGATACGCTGAACCTGAAGGATATGCGTATCTATGACCAGGTGGAGGATGCGGACGGCAAAAAGCGCCGGGTGCTGAACAAAAAGGAAACGACCCTTGCTCAGCAGAAACAGCAGGCTATCAAGGATGCCTTCCGGGACTGGGTATGGAAAGACCCGCAGCGGCGCGAGGCACTGACCAGACGCTATAACGAGCTCTTTAATTCCACCCGTCCCCGTGAGTATGATGGACAGCACATTCATTTCGTCGGTATGAACCCGGACATTATGCTCCGGGAGCATCAGAGAAACGCCATCGCCCATGTGCTCTATGGCGGCAATACGCTGCTGGCGCACGAGGTCGGCGCAGGCAAGACCTTTGAAATGGCTGCGGCAGCCATGGAATCGAAGCGCCTCGGACTCTGCAATAAGAGCATGTTCGTGGTGCCCAATCACCTGACGCTGCAGTGGGCCAGTGAGTTCCTGCGGCTTTATCCCAGCGCGAAGATACTGGTGGCAGGCAAGAAGGATTTTGAAAAGAAGAACCGGAAGAAATTCTGCGCCAGGATCGCCACCGGCGATTATGATGCAGTCATTATCGGGCACAGCCAGTTTGAACGGATTCCAATTTCGGATGAGCGGCAGGAAAAGCTCCTCCGGGAGCAGATCGATGAGATTGAGGAGGCCATCGCAGAACTCAAATACAGCCGGGGCGAAAACTTCACCATCAAGCAAATGGAGAAAACGAAAAAGTCCTTGAAGGCACGCCTTGAAAAGCTCCTGGCATCGGATAAGAAGGATGACGTGATCACCTTTGAAGAGCTGGGCGTTGACCGGCTGTTCGTGGATGAGAGCCATGCGTTCAAGAACCTGTTCCTTTATACAAAGATGCGGAACGTGGCCGGGCTTTCGACATCGGAGGCGCAAAAATCCTCGGATATGTTTATGAAGTGCCGGTACATGGATGAGATTACCGGCGGCAGAGGCGTTGTCTTTGCGACCGGTACGCCGGTCAGCAATTCCATGACGGAGCTTTACACGGTGATGCGTTATCTCCAGTACAGTACGCTGCAGAAAAAGGGGCTGTCACACTTTGACTGCTGGGCGTCAACCTTCGGGGAGACGACCACCGCGATCGAGCTTGCCCCGGAGGGCACCGGCTACCGGGCGAGGACGCGGTTCGCCAAGTTCTTCAACCTGCCGGAGCTTATGAACATGTTCAAAGAGGTGGCGGATATCAAGACGGCAGACACACTGAAGCTTCCCGTGCCGGAAGCGGAATTTGAAACCGTGTTGGTGAAGCCGTCTGAATTACAGAAAGACATGGTAGCATCGCTTTCGGAGCGTGCCGCCAAGGTGCATAACGGACAGGTTGATCCATCGGTCGATAACATGCTCAAGATAACGTCAGACGGCAGGAAGATCGGACTTGACCAGCGGCTGATGAATCCTATGCTGCCGGATGATCCGGGCAGCAAGGTCAATGCCTGCGTAGACAGGGTGTTCGCTATCTGGGAGGACGGAAAGGAGGAGAAACTCACACAGCTTTTATTCTGCGATATGTCCACACCGACAAATGACGGGAGCTTCAATGTCTATGATGACATCAAGCAGAAACTCATAGGCAGAGGTGTCCCCGCGGAGGAAATTGCTTTTATTCATGACGCGGATACCGAAGCAAAGAAGAAGGACCTCTTTGCGAAAGTCCGTACCGGGCAGGTGCGCGTCCTCATGGGCAGCACGCAGAAAATGGGTGCCGGCACCAACGTGCAGGACCGCCTGATCGCTGTTCATCATCTGGATGTAGGCTGGCGGCCGGCGGATATGACCCAGCGGAACGGGCGTATTATTCGTCAGGGTAATATGAACCCGAAGGTGCAGGTGTATCAGTATGTAACGGAAGGAACCTTTGACGCTTACCTTTGGCAGACGCTGGAGAACAAGCAGAAATTCATCTCCCAGATCATGACCAGCAAGTCCCCGGTCCGTTCCTGTGACGACGTGGATGAGCAGGCGCTTTCCTATGCGGAGGTCAAGGCGCTCTGCGCCGGAAACCCTCTTATCAAGGAAAAGATGGATCTGGACATTGATGTGGCAAGGCTGAAAGTCCTGCGTGCCGACCACCAGAGCCAGCAGTTTAAGCTGGAAGACCAGCTCCTGAAATACTTCCCTGCTCAGATCGAAAAAACGCAGGGAATCATCCGTGGGCTGGAAGCAGATGCGAAAACGGCGGCTCTTCACCCGGCGGGCAAGGAAGAATTCGTCGGAATGAGGGTCGGCAGCGTCACTTACGACAAAAAAGAAGAAGCCGGTGCGGCTATCCTGGCTGCCTGCAAGGAATACAAAGGGCATGATCCGGTGGAGATCGGAAGCTACAGGGGCTTTACTATGCAGCTTTCCTACGACAGCTTTGACAACGCCTATCAGCTTTCCTTAAACGGCGATCTGCATCATCATGTGACGCTGGGCACAGATGCGAGGGGCAATCTTACCCGTATCGACAACGTGCTTTCCGGTATTGAGGGCAGGATTGAAACCACGAAGCAGAAGCTGGAGAGCCTCTATCAGCAGCAGGAAGATGCAAGGACGGAGCTTGGCAAGCCGTTTCCGCAGGAGGAAGAGTTGGCGGAGAAATCCGCCCGCCTTGCTGAACTGGATGCAGCCCTTAATATGGATGAGCCGGATCTGGTCGGCGCGATCGGTGACGGCGAACCGGAAGAAGGAATCGCAGAGGCTTCCATGGTCGCAGAAAAGTCTTCCGTAATGGAATATCTGAAAAATGCTCCGGAGAGCATCTCTTCTGGAAAGCAGAAAAAACATGAGGAGGAAGTGCTGTGAGCCAGGATAAAAGCATCATGCTCTATGTGCGTGTCTCCCCGAATGAACGCAAACGAATCGAAGCCAAAATGGCCGACATGGGTATTCGGAACATGAGTGCCTATATGCGGAAGATGGCAATGGACGGCATCTGCGTGAACCTGGATTTGCAGGATATCCGGGAATTTACCGAGCAGGTTTCCCGTGTCGGCAACAACCTGAACCAGTATGCGAAGGTGGCCAACGGTACCGGCAGCATCTATGCCCAGGACATCGCGTATTTGCGGGAGCAGTTCGCAGCGCTTGTCGATACAGAGAACAGGATACTGGCGAAACTGAACACCATTCGCTGACCGCGCATTTGCACGGGAGCCTGCAAGGAAAAAGGCATCGGAAAACTCCGGTGCCCATACATAAAAATTCTCCGGCGACATCGTTGAGGGGTTGACGGAGGAAGAATACAATGAAGATAAAGCAAAGGACAAGGAGGCATTCACCATGATGATTATCCGTCTGATCGGCAAACTATTCGCGCTGCCGCTGGCGATTATAGCGGCTATACTGGGATTCCTTTTTAACCTGGCTACCAACCTTTCCGGATATGTGATCGGGCCGGCGATGCTCCTGATCCTTGGATTTGATATCTGGTTTCTGGTGCATGCCGCATGGCAGCATGTGCTGATCCTGTCCATACTGGAAGGTGTCTGTCTCCTGGTTTTATTCGGGCAGGCGGTCGTGCTGGAGGCACTGGACAGCCTGAAAGATAACTTGTTCCGGTTCGTGAAGTCGTGAGATATATATAATTATAAAAGTTCGTATGGGGCTGCTTGCAGTAGAAAAATGCTGTGAGCAGCCCCTGCTTTTTGCGCATTTGGAGGTTACAAGATGGCGGCAACAAGACTGATCGCCCTGCATGTAAACAAGGGCAAAACCGTCGCCCAATGTCTGAGTGAAAGACTGGATTATTCGCAGAATCCGATCAAGACAGAGCAGGGTGAGCTGATCTCATCCTATGCCTGCAATCCGGCAACGGCGGCAATGGAATTTCTTCTTTCCAAGCGGCAGTATCAGCAGGTCACAGGAGAAGAATACAAAGGCAATATAATAGCCTATCAGATACGGCAATCCTTTAAGCCCGGTGAGATCACTCCGGAGGAGGCCAATCGCCTGGGCTATGAGCTGGCCATGCGGTTCACAAAAGGACAGCACGCTTTTACCGTGTCTACACATACAGATCGGGCACATATCCATAATCACATCATCTTCAATTCCACCACGCTGGACGGCAGCAGAAAGTTCAAAGATTCCTTCTATTCCGGCCTTGCTCTGCAGCGTGCCAGCGATATTCTCTGCTTTGAAAACGGGTATTCCATCATTGAGAAAAAGCCTTATGCCGAACGCGAGAAGCGGACAGATTTCCCCAAACGCCATACAATCCGCAGCGAACTTTGCTCAGCGCTGGACGATTTGATTGCGCAGAAACCGAAGGATTTTGAAGAGCTGCTCCGTCTCCTCCGTGAGAACGGATATGAAGTGAAATCCGGCAAGCATCTGGCGCTACGCGGGCGGGCGCAGAAGAGGTTTATTCGCCTGGATTCTCTGGGCGAAGGTTATTCTGAAAACGCCCTGAAGGAGAAGATCGCCTGCGCAAATGTGCGGGGATCTCGGATTGAAACGGGCTCGCCGTCCATTGACCTGCTGATCGACATTCAGAACAGAGCCCTCGGCAAAGGCGCAAGTTATGAACACTGGGCGAAGAAATATAATCTGAAGCAGACCGCAAAGACGCTTCTCTTCCTGCAGGAGCATAATATTCACAGCTATGAGGAACTGGAACGCCTTACCGGTGAAGCTGTTTCCGGTGCAGACCATCTGCTGGCATCCATTAAAGAAAAGGATGCCAGGATCAAGGAAATAGAAGTGCTACGCCAGCATATCTTTGATTACAGCAAGACCCGGAAAACATATCTGGAATACAAGCGCCTTCCGAAGGCAAAGAAGGAAGCTTTCTTTGAAGCGCACCGCGCAGAGATCGAACTGCAGGAAGCGGCAAGGGCGGCGTTTGACCTACTCCCGGAAGAGACAAAGCTGCCGAAGGTCAAAGATCTGAACGAAGAACGCAGACGTATGATTAGGGAACGGCAAATAGAGTACGCCGAATACCGTAAGTTGAAGGCGGATCGCGTGGAACTTGTCCGGGCAAAGCAGAACGCGGATATGATTTTAAAGAAGCAACAAGAAGAGCGAGAGGAGAAGATGAGAGAGAAGTAGAGTTAATGGAATTTAATGGGAACATAAAGCAAACGGGCTTTCCATCACCTTTGATTTGGTGACGGGAAGCCCGTGATTTTGTATTTTCAGCAATTCAGTTTTCATTTCACATATTGTTACAGATGAACTCGATGAATTTTCGTGCTTGCGGTTCAAGCTTTTCAAGAGATTGATAAATAAAAGCAATGCTGTACATCATGTCTTCATCGGACAGCGGAATCGCAACAATATTCTTAAAAACAGTTCCGAATGCCGGGGAATCGGTGGCGATGGATATTCCCTTGCCGGAATTGATCAGGTTGCAGATCTGGTTCACATCTGCAGATTCATAGATGATGTTTGGTTCGTAGCCGTATTCAGCGGCTTTTGCTTTGATAATGGACTGGTAATGAGAGCGCTTGTCCAGTACAATAAACTTCTCATCCTTAAGATCACCAAAGTCCAGAGACTCTCGTGATGCCAGCGGATGATCCTTGTTGATGCAGATACATATAGGATAAGATTTTACTTCCGTGAAGTGAAACAGTGCTTGCAGGTGATGCCTGGGATCGGCGATGATACCTAGATGGGAAGCATCTGCGTCCACATAATCTACCACCTCGCTGTCCGACATCTCCTTGAGATCCAACTCCATTTTAGGATGCTGCTCCTTGAAGGAGAAAAGGAGCTCTGTATCCAATACGCTGAACATAAGAGGGGCGCTGGCAATCGTGATTTTCTGCGGCCGCGAAGAAATCTGCGAGAAGGCTTCCTCCTGCTTCTGGCGGAATGATTCGATAAGCGGAGCAAACTGGTCATACAGGTACTGCCCTTCCTCTGTCAGTGAACTTCCCTTAGCCGTCCGATGAAAGAGCTTACAGCCGAGCTCCGTCTCAAGATTCTGTATGCAGCGGGATAATGCCTGCTGGGAAATATAGAGTGCCTCGGCAGCCTGAGACATGGATTTGTGATGGCTTGCCTCAATGAAATACTCGATGTGCTTGAATTCCATGGAATCAGTCCTCTTCCTGTTATTGCGTGTCTATTGTACTCGAACGACGCCACAATTTCAAGTTGTGGCGAGCACAATTTATCGGCCATTTTTCGATGCAGAATCCGGTGTTATATTGTAAGCACAGCAAGGGAAACACCTGCTGCACAATAAAGAGAATTCATCCTGAGGAGGTTACACATCATGACAAACATTCAGAAAGCACTCGAACTCATCAATACCTTCGCTACTGGCGATACCGAGAAGGCCGCATCCCTTCTGGCGGAAGGCTATATCCAGCACAACCTGGCTTACGGCACCGGCCGTGATGCTTTTGTAGGAAGCGTTGCATACCTCGCTTCTGCTCCAGTCAAAACCATGGTAGAGAACATCCGCGCTTATGAGGACGGCGACAAGGTCTTCCTTCAGACCGTTTACAACTTTGCAGGCGCAGGCGAGCAGGTTGCATTCGACATCTTCCGGTTCGATGAGGACGGCAAGATTGCGGAGCACTGGGACAACCTGGCAGCAAAGGCAGCTCCGAATCCTTCCGGCAGAACGCAGATCGACAACCTGGCGGAGGTCAAGGATCTGGATAAGACCGAGGAGAACCGCGAGATCGTAAAGAACTTCCTGCACGATGTCATGATGGGCAAGGCTCCCGAGAAGACCCCGGATTACTTTGATAACGGCAAGTACCTCCAGCACAACACCGGCATTGCGGACGGACTCGACGGACTTGGTGCAGCACTGGCGGCTCTTGCTGAGGCGGGTATCCAGATGATCTACAACGAAGTGCATCAGGTTCTGGCACAGGGCGACATGGTTCTTGCAGTTTCCGAAGGAACCTTCGGCGGTGCCCCTACTTCCTACTATGATTTATGGAGAGTCGAAAACGGCAAGATTGCCGAGCACTGGGATGTCATGGAGACCATCGCAGCTGAGGAAACCTGGCAGAACCAGAACGGAAAGTTCTGATAATTACAGACAGAAGCGTCAAAGCGCCGGGAGTGAAAGCTTCCGGCACTTTGCGGATGTATAAAAGCCGTCCCCAATCCTGAAGGAAAAAACTGAGGTGAACAATAATGACGACCGAAGAAATTCTGCACGTTTTACAAAAGGAAATCCATTCCACCATTGTGGGCACCGTAGACGGAGAAGGACTTCCTGTTACCTGCGTGATCGATATGATGCTTTCAGACGAGGATGGGCTTTATTTCCTGACAGCAAGGGGCAAAGCGTTTTATGAACGGCTGATGAACCGGGGCTTTGTCGCGGTTACCGGTTTAAAAGGCGAAGATACAATGTCTTCTGTGTCGGTCAATCTCCGAGGGAAGGTACGAAATATCGGAAAAGAGCGCCTGGCTGAGATTTTTGAAAAGAATCCTTACATGGCAGAGATTTATCCCTCAGAACAGTCCCGAGAGGCGTTAGAGGTTTTTCAGATCTATGAGGCATCCGGAGAACTCTTCAATCTGTCACAGAAGCCGATCTTCCGTCAGAGTTTTTCCTATGGCGGAGAAAAGGTGAAAGAGATCGGTTATCGGATCATTCCGGAGAAATGCATCGGCTGCGGTATCTGCGTGAACGTCTGTCCGCAGAACTGCATTATCGGAGACTGCCCGAAGAGTATTGACCAGAGTCATTGTCTGCACTGCGGGAACTGCTTCAGGGATTGCCCTGTACAGGCTGTGGAGAAGATAGGAGCGTGAAAACTATGAGCAAGATCGATCAGCTGATTGAAATCAATACGATGCTGGTGGATGACCAGCCGCAGTATAAGAAGGATGCTGCCGCTTTTCCAAAGGATGAAGTCAGCCAGAGACGGCTGATGCGGAGCCTGATGAATGTGCGTTATCCCCGCATCATTCCCAAAGGACTTCTGGAAGCACAGGATCAATTCCTGTCTGAGGAAAGGGAAGCAAAGGGTGTCGTTCATGTGAATGAACTGTTACCGTCCGAAAATGACAGCAGGCTGTTCCTTTGGCAGGGGGATATCACAAGACTTGATGCAGATGCGATTGTCAATGCAGCCAATTCTCAGATGCTGGGCTGCTTTGTGCCCTGTCACGGCTGCATTGATAATGCCATCCACTCTGCGGCTGGACTTCAACTACGGGATGAATGCGCCGAGATCATGCGCAGTCAGGGACATGAGGAGGCGACCGGCAAGGCCAAGATCACGGGCGGCTATAATCTCCCGGCAAAACATGTGATTCATACCGTTGGTCCGATCGTTTACGGAGCCCTGACGAAGGAGGACAGAAGACTTCTTGCATCGTGCTATACATCCTGTCTGGAGCTGGCCGATCAAAACGGTCTGGAGAGCATCGCTTTCTGTTGCATCTCTACCGGAGAGTTCCATTTTCCGAATCAGGCGGCTGCCGAAGTTGCGGTGGAAACCGTACGGAGATGGCTGGATCAGCACAGCGGAACAAGCATTCGGAAGGTCGTTTTTAATGTATTCAAAGATCTGGATCTGAAGATCTATGAGAGTATTTTGAACGGGGAGGTGCGATGATGTTTGGAAGAATCAGCGGCACGAAGGGCACGCAGACCTACGAACAGAGTATCGCGGCGTTGAAGGTTGCGCTTGCTTCCTGTGACGCCATGATGATCGGTGCCGGAAGCGGCCTTTCCACTGCGGCCGGATACCGGTACTCAGGCGATATTTTTGACACATATTTTTCTGACTTCAAAGAAAAATATGGGATCAGAGACATGTACTCCGGAGGCTTTTACCCTTTCCCTTCCATAGAGGAATACTGGGCCTGGTGGAGCCGTCATATCTGGCTTAACAGGTATGCCCCGATCCCCACAGATCTGTATGATAGACTGCTCACGCTTGTTCAGGACAAGGACTATTTTGTTCTGACCACGAATGTGGATCACTGTTTCCAGAGGGTAGGCTTTGATAAAGACCGCCTGTTCTACACACAGGGCGATTACGGTCTTTTCCAGAGCGGGAGACCTCATGGAGCTTCGGATGGAAAGACCTATGACAATGAAGAAGCCGTTCGTAAAATGATCCTCTCGCAGGGCTTTGAGATCGCCGGAGACGGAAACATCATCATTCCCGATGGCAAACTGATCAGGATGACGATTGATACGGAGCTGATCCCGGTCTGCCCGGATGATGGGGAAATGATGGTGCCGAACCTTCGGTGTGATGATACTTTTGTGGAGGATGAGGGTTGGCATGCCGCCAGCACACGGTACGGGAACTTTCTGGCTTCTCATGGTGTGAAGTCACAAGGATTTTTCGTAGGAAACAGTAAGGTGAAGCAGCTGTCAGACTATGATGGTCAGATTCTGTTTCTGGAACTGGGGGTCGGGGGCAACACACCAATTATTATTAAATATCCCCTATGGCAGATGACTGCCTCAAAGAAAAATGCTGTCTATGCCTGCATCAATCTGGGAGAAGCGGTTGCTCCAAGAGAAATATTGGATCGCTCGCTTCTTATTGACGGCGATATTTCAAAAGCAATCAAGGATTTACAGTGAATGGAACCGGAATAGTGACAATGAAAGCGAAGGTAGAGATGATGTTCTCTGCCTTCCTTTTTTGATGCCTTTGGCATTGATAAGCGGTTCATCCGCTCAGCTCATCACCGGAGAAATCCAGGTGATGTCAAAAGGGTTTGGGGTGCTTCCCCAACGAGCCGCCAGAGGCGTTTGTCTGGACACAGACACTGCTCGCACAGTTTATCAGGAAAAATTGTTATCAGGAAAAAGTCCATGATTATAGCCATCACATGAAGAGTGGTTTCGAAAGCTGAGAAACTGCTGTAACCACGCGAGAAGTCGAAGCTACACATTGAAAAGTTGCTGCAAATGTGGTAGAATAAATCTCGATATGCTGTAGCATCAACTTAAGCACTGGAAGACGAGGGTAATATGATGATTATTTCTTATGACAATCTATGGAAATTATTGATCGATAAGCGGATGAATAAGACTGAACTTGCTGCAAAAACGAAGATCAGTACGAGTACCATTGCGAAGATGTCACGAGGAGAGCCCGTAGCAATGACCGTCTTGGTACGGATTTGTGATTATTTAAATTGCGATATCGGAGACATTGTAAGTGTTAAGCGGGTATAACGTCCGTATTTTTGGACAGTACATTTGCTACAGTAGAATGGTTAGAAAGTCTTGTCAAAGGAGCCGGAAGCTTTATGGAGATTTTCAATAACACGACGAAGGTCGTCCGGGACGATCTGGAAAAGAAAATACAATCGGGCAGCCGTGTCTCCATCGCTGCGGCCTGCTTTTCCATATACGCTTATCAGGAGCTAAAGCAGCAGTTGGAGTCCTGTGAGGAGCTGCGATTTATCTTCACCTCTCCAACCTTTGTGGCTGAGAAGACACAGAAGGAGCGCCGGGAATTTTATATCCCTCGTCTGAAGCGCGAGAAGAGTCTCTATGGTACGGAGTTTGAAGTCCGCCTCCGGAATGAACTGAAGCAGAAGGCCGTTGCAAAAGAATGCGCGGAGTGGATGCGGAAGAAAGTGAAGTTCAAATCCATCACTTCTCAGGAGCGGGTGGACAACTTCATGCTCGTGGACTCGGACGACATCTATACCTATCTGCCGATGAATACCTTTACGACGGTTGACCTTGGCTGTGAGCGCGGCAACAATCTGACGAACATGGTCACCCGTTTTGAGAGTCCAAACAGTGCAGAATTCCTGCGCATGTTCGATGCGATCTGGAATGATGAAGAAAAGCTGACCGATGTTACCGAGGATGTCATCGAGAAAATTTCTACGGTCTATCAGGAAAATGCGCCTGAGCTTGTTTACTTCATGACGCTCTATAACATCTTCAGTGAGTTTCTGGAAGATATCTCCGAAGACGTCCTTCCCAACGAGGCCACTGGTTTCCGTGACAGCGTTGTCTGGAATAAGCTCTTCAATTTCCAGAAGGACGCAGCGCTGGCCATCATCAATAAGCTGGAGCAGTACAATGGCTGCATCCTCGCCGACAGTGTTGGCTTGGGTAAGACTTTCACCGCTCTTGCAGTGATCAAGTATTACGAAGGCCGGAACAAGAATGTCCTCGTTCTGTGCCCGAAAAAGCTGTCTGAAAACTGGATGACCTATCGGGGAAACCTGATCAACAATCCGCTGGCAGCAGACCGGTTGCGCTATGACATCCTGTATCATACCGATCTCTCCAGAGATTCCGGCAGCACCGTTATCGGTCTGCCCATCGACCGGATCAACTGGGGCAACTATGATCTGGTGGTCATAGATGAGTCCCATAACTTCCGAAACGGCAATGGAACCAACAGCCGAGGAGGAGAAAAAGAAAACCGATATATGCGCCTGATGAACCGGGTGATTAAGCCGGGTGTGAAGACCAAGGTACTGATGCTTTCTGCCACACCGGTCAACAATCGATTCTATGACCTGCGCAATCAGCTGGCGCTGGCCTATGAAGGCAATCCGACTGAGTTCGATGAAAAACTGAAAACCAAGTCGGATATCGACACCATCTTCCGGCAGGCACAGAAAGTTTATAACGCATGGTGCAAGCTTCCGGAGGCGGAGCGTACAACGGCGACTCTGCTTTCACGGCTGGACTTCGACTTCTTCGAGGTGCTGGACAGCGTGACCATCGCTCGTTCTCGGAGACATATCCAAACCTACTACGATGTGGCAGACATTGGGAACTTCCCGCAGCGGAACAAGCCAATCTCTCTGCGTCCCAAGCTGACGACGCTGAAGGATGCCATCAACTACAAGAACGTGTTCGAGCTGCTCTCTCAGCTGCAGCTGACCATCTATACACCTACCCAGTACATTCTGCCCAGCAAGCTGAGCAAGTATCTGGATGAGAAAGAAACCGAGAATTTCAGAAAAGGCCGTGAGACCGGTATCCAGCGCCTGATGAGCATCAACCTGCTCAAGCGTATGGAAAGCTCGGTGCACTCTTTCCTGCTGACCGTCCGCCGAATCTATGATTACCTCTACGACACCTCGCAAACTATCGAGGCCTTCATGGAGGGAAAAGGCAGCGGTGATCTCAACGATATGCGCGACTTATCTGGCGCAGCGGCAGATTTTGACGACGACGACCAGAACACCGATTTCTTCAGCGTCGGCAAGAAGGTGCAGATCGATCTCCGTGACATGGACTACATCTCTTGGAAGCGCGATATTGACGAGGATCTGGATAACCTGCAGCTGCTCATCCTGATGGTGGAGGACATTACACCCGAGTTTGATTTCAAACTGAATGAACTCCTCCGCGTAATCCGGGAAAAGGCAGCATCGCCGATTAATCCCGGCAACAAGAAGATCCTGATCTTCACTGCATTTGCAGACACAGCTGATTACCTGTACGAGCACGTAAGCCAGATGGCAATGAAAGAGCTGGGTTTGCACACGGCATTGGTCACTGGCTCTGTAGAGGGCAAGACAACGATTCCGAAATTCAAACCGGAGATGAACCACGTGCTGGCCTGCTTCTCTCCGATTTCCAAGGATAGAGATGTGCTCTACCCGACAGACAAGACGGATATCGATATCCTGATTGCGACGGACTGCATTTCCGAAGGCCAAAACCTGCAGGACTGCGACTTTTGCATCAACTACGACATCCACTGGAATCCGGTGCGCATCATCCAGCGGTTTGGACGGATCGACCGTATCGGCAGCAAGAACGACGTGATTCAGCTTGTGAACTTCTGGCCGGATCTGGATCTGGACGAGTACATCAACTTGAAAGCCAGAGTGGAAACGAGAATGCGCATCTCCGTCATGACTTCCACCGGCGACGACGACCTGATCAACCAGGAGGAGAAAGGCGATCTTGAATACCGCCGCGCCCAGCTGAAGCGGCTGCAGGAGGAAGTCGTTGACCTGGAGGATATGAGCAGCGGCGTTTCCATCATGGATCTGGGCCTGAATGAATTCCGTATGGATCTGCTGGCCTATATGAAGGAGCACAACGATATCGACCATACACCTTTTGGCATTCACGCAGTCGTCAAGGGTGATAAGCCCGGTGTGATCTTCGTGCTGAAGAATGTCAATGAGCATGTGAACATAGAGAACCAAAACAGGCTTCATCCGTTCTACCTTGTGTATGTGGGCATGGATGGAGAGGTGATCGCTAACCACCTGCAGCCCAAAGACACACTGGATATGATGCGGCATCTGGCAAGAGGCAAGTCTCTGCCAATCAAGGAGTTGTGCGACCGGTTCAACAAGGAAACCAACAACGGGAAGAACATGAGCACGGTGTCTCAGCTGCTGGAGGATTCCATCATGTCCATAATTGACGCCAAGGATCAGAGCGATATCGACAGCTTCTTTGGCGGAGGACAGACGACCTTCCTTTCCGGAGGATTCTCCGGGCTGGACGACTTTGAGCTCATCTGCTTTATGGTGGTGGTAAAATGATTCAATTTCCAGATGCAACAGCGATCCACCGCCGAATGCCGAAGGAGGCCTTCTACAAGCGGCTTGATCTGACGACGGCGCTGAAAGACAAGTTTGTCTCCGACGTGGATCGTATTTACATTGAAAACAGCCTGACCAAGGATAATCTGAATCTGGCGGTGGATTCAGACGTAAAGGAAATCCTGATGCTGTCCATTACGCTTAAAAAGCAGGAATTTGATGGTAAGGTTGTAGAAGCAATAGCAAGGCAGAATCCGCACAAGCTGCTCTTTCTGCTGATTTACGAGGATCAGCGACAGCTCGCTCTGTACCACAGCAAGCTCTATCGGACGCGGTGGATGCCGGAGGCAGATCTGTCACTGGAGGCACGAGGCTTCTCGTTACAGGAAATCTGGGATAACCTGATTGAGCAGGTTGCTCTCTATGAAGAACGACGGGAGCAGTCCGAAGGCCTGACCATTGACCAGCGACTCCAGCTGCAAGAACAGATTGTAAAGCTGGAGAAGCAGATTGCAAAAACAGAGGCTGCCGCATGGAAGGAGCAGCAGCCAAAGAAACGATTTGACCTGTATACGAAATTGCAGACCTATAAACAGAAATTGGAGGAACTTAAACATGGACAACCTTAAGATGCATACGCCTGATCTGGCGGCAGAGAACTTCAAAAAACTGGCGGCAATGTTCCCGAATGCCGTGACGGAAACGGTCAACGAGGACGGCGAGGTTGTCCGCGCTATTGATGCGGATGTTCTGCGTCAGGAAATTTCAGCGGCAGTTGTGGAAGGTGCTCAAGAACGGTATAAGTTCACGTGGCCGGACAAAAAGAAGTCGGTCGTGCTTGCCAATGCGCCGATTGCAAAAACGCTGCGCCTTGATCGTGCTAAGAGTGTCGGTCGAGATGGCACTCCCGGCAGCATCGATACGGAAAACATCTATATCGAAGGTGATAATCTTGATGCTCTAAAGCTCCTTCAGGAGACCTATCTTGGCAAAGTAAAAATGATTTACATCGATCCGCCCTATAACACAGGGAGTGATGCTTTCGTTTATGATGACGATTATTCCGCAAGCACAGGGGAGTTCTCCGAAGCAAGCGGACAGCGGGATGAAGCAGGAAACCTGCTCTTTGATATGCGTGTGAACAACGAGAGCAACGGTCGTTTTCACACTGACTGGCTGAATATGATTTACCCAAGGCTCAGAATTGCGAAAGATTTATTGTCTGAGAATGGCGTTATTTTCGTCAGCATCAATGATATAGAGGTAAGTAATCTCAGTAAATGTCTGGACGATATATTTGGAGTGCAGAATAGAATTGGTTATTTCACATGGATTTCAAAGACTGGTGGTGGCAGTGACAACGACTTCGTTGTAAACGATCAAGAGTTTGTACTCTGTTATTGCAAATCCGCTGAATCGGTTCTGCCAATTTTGAATAAAATTGAGATTGAATCAGAACCCTTAGATAAAGAAGATGAACACGGAAAGTACAGAATCGGAAGGGAATTAAATAAATGGGGCGCGAATTCAAGAAGAGAAGACCGTCCGACGATGTATTTTCCTATTCCCGGGCCTAACGGGGAAGATGTATATCCAATTAGAAATGACGGTACTGAAGGATGCTGGCGCTGGGGTAAACCGGCAATGATGGAGGCAGTCAAAGCCGGAAACTGTGAGTTTGCATCAAGAGGAGATGGAACATATATCGTTTATGAAAAAATCAGAACTACTGATAATAGATATAAACCGTATAGAACTTTCCTAACAGAGACCGGAACAACAGCCGATGGAACCAAGGAAGTCCGTGATATTTTTGATGGAAAGAAAGTTTTTGATTTTCCGAAGCCGATTAGACTTTTATCTCAGCTGATTAATATTGCCGCCACGGAGGAGTGCTATGTCTTGGATTTCTTTTCAGGATCTGCGACTTCTGCACATGCACTTTTAAAGAATAATGCCGATGATTCCTGTCGAAGAAAATTTATAATGATTCAATTTCCAGAGAAACTTAATGAAGGAACTGAGGGGCTAAAAGCTGGATATGAAACCATTTGTGATATTGGAGAAGAACGTATCCGGCGTGCTGGAAGAAAAATCAAGGAAGAGTCACCACTTACAACAAACGACTTAGATATTGGATTTAGGGTATTCCGTGTGGACTCTACCAACATGGAGGATGTCTATTATCGTCCCGCTGACTACGACCAAAGGCAGATGCAACTGTTCACCGACAACATCAAGAAGGACAGGACTCCGGAGGATCTGTTGATTCAGGTTATGCTGGATCTTGGTGTGATGCTCTCTTCCAAGATTGAGGAGACGGAGATTGCCGGTAAGAAGGTATTCTCTGTTGCAGATGGATATCTGATTGCATGCTTTGATGATCAGGTGACGGAGGAAACCGTAAAAGCAATCGCACAGCGGCATCCGTTCTATGCGGTATTCCGGGACAGCGGCATGGCCACTGACAGCGTAGCTACCAACTTTGAGCAGATTTTTGAAACCTACAGCCCGAAGACACAGAGGAAGGTATTGTAATGGCAGATATGAAATTCAAATTCACCATACAGCCTTACCAGACCGAGGCTGTAGACAGCGTGGTAGGTGTTTTCGGAGGGCAGCCTTTCAATGACCGATTCACCTACCGGCGCGATGTAAAGGTTGAGAGAACCATTCTCAACTACCAGCTCTCCGACGAAGAGCTATACATGGGCTTTGCCAATGCCAGAGTTCAGCTTGACTATGGCCAGCTTCTGGATAATGTGCATCGCATCCAGTCCCGGAACAACATCAAGCTTGCAGAGTCCATTTCCAGCAACGGTCTGGGAGCTTGCTCCCTTGATGTGGAGATGGAGACTGGAACCGGCAAGACCTATGTCTATATCAAGACGATGTTCGAACTGAATAAGCTGTACGGTTGGAGCAAGTTTATCGTCGTGGTTCCCAGCATTGCCATCCGCGAAGGTGTCCGTAAGAGCTTTGAGACGATGGAAGACCACTTCATGGAGTACTATGGGAAGAAGGCTCGCTTCTTCGTGTACGATTCCAAGAATCTGGCTGAGATCGACAACTTCAGCCAGAGTGCGGATATCAATGTCATGATCATCAATATTCAGGCTTTCAATGCTCGCGGTAAGGATGCTCGCCGTATTCGTACCGAGCTGGACGACTTTGGCAGCCGGAAACCGATTGATGTCATCAAGGCAAACCGGCCTATCGTGATTCTGGACGAGCCGCAGAAAATGGGCGGCACCGCCACACAGGAGAGCCTGAAGGAATTCAATCCTCTGTTTTGCCTGAATTACTCCGCGACACATAAGCAGCACCATACCCTTGTCTATGTATTGGATGCGCTGGACGCCTATAATAAGCGCCTTGTAAAACGGATTGAAGTAAAGGGCTTTGACATCAAGAATCTGAGAGGAACCGACAAGTATCTGTTCTTGGAAGGAATCGTGATCTCTCCCAATAAGCCGCCGATGGCGCGTTTGGAGTTCGAGGTCGGCTACAACAAGTCCATCAATCGTGAAACCAGAATTGTCGGTGTCGATGATGACCTGTTTGCTCTTTCTAAAGGCATGGAACAATACCGTGGATACCATATCAACGAGATCGATCCTATCCGCCGGACTGTTTCATTTACTAATGGAGAAGTGATCCGTGTTGGCGAGGTTATTGGAGATGTTTCCGAGCGTGACTTGCGCCGGGTACAGATCCGCGAAACCATCCGATCCCACTTTGAGAAAGAGAAGGAGCTTTTCAATCGCGGTATCAAGACACTATCCCTGTTCTTCATCGACGAGGTTGCCAAGTATCGTAAGTATGATGAGGATGGCAATGAGACCAATTCCGAGTACGGAGAGATCTTTGAACAGGAATATCTGGATGTACTGAACGAGTATCTGACTTTGTTCAACACGCCATATGAGCAGTATCTGCGCGGCATCGATGTGCATGAAACGCATGCCGGTTATTTCAGCATTGATAAGAAAGGCCGCAAGGTTGACAGCTCTTTGAAGCGCGGCAGTGACGAGAGCGATGATATTTCTGCTTACGATCTGATTCTGAAAGACAAGGAGAGGCTTCTTTCCTTCAGCAATCCGGTGCGCTTTATCTTCTCTCATTCAGCCCTTAGAGAAGGATGGGACAATCCGAATGTATTCCAGATCTGCACGCTGAAGCACGGCGGCAGTTCTCCGACTCAAAAGCGGCAGGAAGTAGGGCGTGGTCTGCGCCTGTGCGTCAATCAGAACGGTGACCGAATGGATGCGGATACCCTCGGAAGTCAGGTACAGCAGATCAATCAGCTGACCGTCATTGCTTCGGATGGATATAAGGAATTCGTATCTGACCTGCAGAAGGGCATCCGGGATGACCTTTATGAACGTCCAACCAAGGCTTCTGCCGAATACTTCATCGGGAAGACGCTGATTATCAATGGCGAGGATATCAAGGTCACAGATAAGCAGGGACGCGATATCTATCGTTATCTGATCAAGAATGACTACATCGATGAGGACGACCGGGTAACCGATCAGTATCGTGCTGACCTTGCAAATGAGACGCTAGCTCCGGTACCGGAGAGCTGCAAGGAAATCGCAGATGGTGTTCATGCCCTCATTCAGAGCATCTTCGATGAGCATGCTCTGGACGATATGATCCGGGATGGCCATGAGACCAAGGTGCAGGAAAATGCCCTGAATGACAACTTCTACAAGAAGGAGTTCCAAACACTCTGGGGTTACATCAACCACAAGTATGCTTATACGGTGGAGTTTGACAGTGAGGAGCTGATCCGCAAGGCTATCGCACACATCGATGACAAGATGTTTGTGGCAAGGCTTCAATACACTGTTACCACCGGAGAACAGGAAAAAGACTGGAACACCGAGAAGATTAATTCCGGCGCGACTTTCGTAGCCGAGAAGAGTCAGACATATACACTGGATCGTGCCGAGAGCAGTCAGGTGCGTTATGACCTTGTAGGCAAGATTGCGGAAGGCGCTAAACTCACCAGACGGACAGTTGCCCGGATTCTGACCGGGATCACGCCTTACAAGTTTGCCATGTTCAAGAACAATCCGGAGGAGTTTATTACCAAGGCAATCCGGCTGATCAACGAGCAGAAAGCGACGATGATCGTGGAGCAGATCACCTACAACAGGACGGACGGCACCTACGATAGTGCTATCTTCACGGCTGAAAAGAATACAGACTTTGCCAAGGCCTATCGCGCTAAGAAGAGCATCCAGGACTATGTGTTTACTGATGGATATGCTCAGGATGGTCAGAGCCGAGAGCGTCAGTTCGTGCAGGATTTGGAACTGGCTGAGGAAGTGTGCGTATACGCCAAACTGCCGAAGGGATTCTCCATCCCGACACCGGTGGGCAACTACTCCCCGGACTGGGCGATTGCCTTCAATAGAGGAACGGTGAAGCATATCTTCTTCATCGCCGAGACCAAGGGTACAATGGAGTCCCTGAATCTGAAGCCGATTGAGCAGGCCAAGATCAAATGTGCAAAGAAGCTCTTTAACGAGCTGTCCACAGAGGATGTGGTTTATCACGATGTAGACAGCTATCAGAGCCTGCTGAATATTATGGAAAGCCTGTAATGAAATAGGAGGTTTTTATGGTAAACGTACAGACAGAGTTTATTGAGTTTGATAACAAAATCAAATTGTCTTTCAATGATAATAAGGAGCTCCGTGAAAAAAGGGACATTCTCTTAAAGAAGCTTAGAGAGAAAATATCCGATGATGCTGCTTCTTTTACGAGCTTCAATCAGGGTAGTTATGCCATGCATACAGGCATTAAGCCGGATGATGGAGATTATGATATCGATGTAGGACTTCGTTTTGATCTGAAGAGATCTGACTATCCGGATCCTGTATCCGTAAAGCAATGGGTATATGATGCCCTTGAAGGTCATACGAAAAAGGTGGAGATCCGGAGATCCTGTGTCACGGTTACCTACCAAGAGGATGGCGAGGACGCATATCATGTTGACTTTGCGTGTTATGCGGATGAGAACGATGCTTTGTATATCGCAAAGGGCAAGAAAAACTCTGCTGAAGAGAATCGATTTTGGGAGAAAAGCGATCCTTTAGGACTTATCGATAAAATGCAGGACAGGTTTTCTGATGAGGACGAGCGTGCCCAGTTCCGGCGTATTATCCGCTATATGAAGAAATGGAAGAACAAACACTTTGATACAGCGGGTAATAGTGCGCCGACTGGTATTGCGCTTACGGCATTGGCTTATGATAAATTTTCACCGAAATATGAAACAAATTGGACAACAATGAAAAGAACCTATGACGATTTTGCCGCTTTGAAAGCATTTGTGGAAAAATGCAAGAACGCTTTCGTATACGGTTACGATGTAAACGACCATGAGTTTTACCATACAATCTCACAGCCTCTTTTTGTAGAACCCTGGAACGACCTATTTGCGAAGATGACCGCTAAACAGCAGGATAGTTTCTACAAAAAATTATCCGACATGTTAGCAAGTCTTGAGAACGCAGAAAAGAAAACAAAAAAGTCAGAGGTTTGCAGTATATTGGCAGATTTATTTGGCAGTGATTTCCCTGTAAAGACAGAACGCAGCTATGTGGGTCATTCGGAGTCAGCTTAATGTTTGAAAATGCTATTAAGCACCTTAACAACGAACGCGGGGTTTCCTTTGAAAAGGATTCAGAAAGTCTGTTTTCAGGGAATGTGCTCGTTGGTAATGAGAATGTTACGATGGAGATTGACTTGGGGAAAGGATTTCCCAAGTCATTCCCTGTAATAACAATTAAGTCAAGCCCCCACTTTATTCCGCATTCATCTGATGGGAAGTTATGCTTATTTGATGAAAATAATGTCATCATTAAGCAAAACATGCCAGAGCAGGTTCTCATGGATGCATTCGATAGAGCTATTGAAATATTGGAAATGGATCCTGAAACGCAGAAACAGGAAGTTCTCCGAGAATTTTTTGCCTATTGGACGGCTCTTTCTCCTAGTGGGTTACACCTCTACATAAATTTGCGCGAGGCAAGCATTCATGAGTACGAGGAGTATACTGCTATTGGCGCAAAGGGAAAACAGTTGGTAGTCTCTGACAACATCGAGGAATCCAAGACGATTCTTTTGAATCATATGGAATGCAGCAGAGAAGATGTTGAAAAGTTTAAACTTCCCTGCTATCGCATTCGTCTGCGTACATCGGCTTTGCCAAAATTGGATTCTTCTCTTAGTTGGAAAGGGATCCGCAATTACATACTGGCAAACATTACTGGGGGTCAGAAACGCAGATTTAATCGGATGCTGTCTGAAAAATTCAATACCGTTAACCGCCTGCTTCTTTTAACTATCCCGTCCAAATACGGAGATCAGTATGCATGCCTCTGGCTGCATCATAACAGAAAAAAGAGAAATGTCTCCTTGAAAAACATGCCGGAATGCACAGTAAAAACTGTTCTGACTACAAGGATTGATCAGCAGTATATGCTGGTTCGAGGGGGAGCTGAGACGAAGCTCCATGAAAAGTCGGTATTATTGATCGGCTGCGGTTCGGTCGGTGGATTTCTTGCCGAAAACCTGTGTCAGTGCGGGGTTGGATCGCTGGATATTCTTGATAACGATATACTCTCCGTTGATAACGTGCACAGACATGTGCTTGGGTTTGGCGATGCAGTTAAGGGAAAATACAAGTCTGACTTAATGAAAGAATATCTGGAGTCACATTTCCCTTATGCAGATATCGACAGCCTAAGTTTTGTCGATAGATCCGCAGAGGCATTCATTCAGGATCATAAGCGACTCACGAATTATGACCTGATAATTTCTGCGACAGGGAACCCTGCGATTGATCTCGAGATTAATGATATCCTTCACAATATGAATGACGCCCCTCCATTTGCAGTGTGTTTCAATGAGCCCTATGGGATAGGAGGACACGTAATAGTCGTTTTGAAGGGTGGAGGGTGTTTGCGGTGCCTGTATAGTGATACACTCTCTGGAGAATTGGTACCTTTTCAAGGAAGCTTTGTAAAAGAGGGCCAGTCATTTTCTAAGAATATTTCTGGCTGTTCAAGCGCATATGTGGAATACTCTGTGCTTGATAGTCAGCAAACTGCAATCATGGCCTCAAGGCTCATTATTGATGTCTTAATTGGGAGATGTGATCATTCTACGCTGAAATCTTGGATAGGCTCAGCGGATAAGATTCGTGAAGAGGGGTTTGAAACATCGGACTATTATAATGACATGGAACAGAGCGGCAAATCTTTTATTGCGCGTGAAATACCATGCTTCAAGAGGTGTCGCACATGCGGAAGTTGCTCATAAACGATGATATAGAATTGAGGATAAAACAAATTCAAGCGGAGCATTCATTTAAAAGAGAAATAGGCGGGATTCTTGTAGGATTGTATGATGCGGATCACGAATCTTTGCGAGTTACAGATATCTCGTTTCCCTATTCATATGATCAACGGTCTCAGTTTCGTTTTTTACGTAAAAGCAATGGGCACCAGGAGCTAATGGATCAGCTTTGGGAGGATTCAGAGCATACAAAGGCCTATTTGGGAGAATGGCATACACATAACCAAGATAATCCAGTGCCATCTATGATTGACCGTAATACATGGAAACGGATTGCAAAGAGAAATAACAATTTTGACGACAGCTATTTCATGATTATAGGCAAAAAGGCCTTTGTCGTATGGACTGTCTCGAATGGAAATATTGTCGAAATATATCGGGGTGAAAATGATGGCAAATAATAGCGGAAGGCCGCATATTCCGAAGAAAACACAGGAACATCTTTGGCTGAGGGCTGGTGGGAGATGTGAATTTAGAGGATGTAACAAGATTCTCTACGAAGACAACGTGACTCAAGACCCAATCAACGAATCCAATATTGCCCATATTATCAGCTGGACAGAGACCGGCCCCCGCGGCGACAAGGAACTATCTTCAAAACTTGCAACAGACATCAGCAATCTAATGTTGACCTGCCCTGAGCACAATCATTTAATTGACTCTGGTGAACAGCAAGAGACTTATACAGTTTCCGTTCTTCAGGAAATGAAGTGCGAACACGAAAGGGCAATCCGAGAAGTTACCGGGCATATTAATCAGCTTCCTAAGCGTGTGATGGAGCTGAAGAGCATGATTCACGGGCAGCGTCCCGGAATAACGGAAAAAGAAGAGGCAGATGCGTTATTTCCGTTTTATCCAAAGAGTGAGCGCATCGTAATTGATCTATGTGATTTCTCTGAGATTTCGACGGCTAAACAAATCATCGATGAGAAAGTCAAGAAATATATCGATTATAATGACGGAAGCGAACTTTATGCAGCATTTATTATGGCATTAATCCCGTTAGGGTGCTATCTGGGATATGCAATCGGAAATAAAGTACCAGTCCAAACATATCAGCATTTCCGTGATACAGAAGACTGGAAATGGAGAGCTGGAGGAGAAGGCTTTACTGCTGAGTTTCCAGATGTATCTGCTCCAAACAGTGATGTAAAGCTGTTTATCAATATTAGTGGAAATATTGATGTCACGCTTACGGATGGAGACTTTCCGGCTTATACGATTAACGCCAAAACGCCGGGCTTTTCTTTCCTGCAATCGTGGGAACAAGTTCTGGAATTTCGTGAGCTGTATAGGAAGACTCTTGATAAAATTCGACAGGACAATGGAGAATCTGTGGTTATTCACTTATATCCAGCCACACCTAATCCTATAAATTTTGAAATCGGAAAAGGGATTATGAAAAACATAGATCCGACCATAATTCTTTATGATAAAGCAGCTGACAGAACAGAATACAAAGAAATAATGCACCTTCATGATCGAGTAAGGCAAATAACCAAATGAGGCATAGCTAAAGGGCAATCAGATGATAAGTGATTTCAGCAAAGAAAAACTGCCGCCGATCTACAAGAGAAATGGCAAAGATTGCTATCTCGACCCGATCAGAGAGAAACTGATACAGATTACGCCGGAAGAAACGATACGGCAGCAGGTTATTTCATATCTCCTCGATAAGCTTGAGATTCCTCACACAATGATCAGGGTTGAAGAACGTTTGTCACATTACGGTATCAACACCAAAGACCGTGCAGACATCATTGTGGATCGTTACTCCGAGGAAGAACAGGCCTACTATCCCCTGGCGATTATCGAGTGTAAGGCTCCTGGCGTATACATTGGAGAAAAACAGGAAAATCAGATCATAAGCTATGCCGACAGGCTTGGATGCGATTACTGCTTGCTGACGAATGGAACGTATGTGTTTCCGTTTTTCTATGACGACAAAGTCGGTCATTATGTAGAAATAGAGGACTTCCCAAAGTATCTTCAGATGGTGAAGAAGGAATACGTTGAGATTCCGCAGATTGTGCCCCGTCCAAGGCTTACGTTAAGAGAAGTGCAGGAACATCCGGATGCCTATGTCGGAACAGATATGGGAGAATCCACACCTGTTAATATTCTGATTCCGGCCGTGAACTTATGGGAATGCCTGCTTTATCCTGATCATAAATTCCCCGCAAAAGAATATCGGCTTTTCAGACTGGTCGAAGATTACGGGGTTCGCATACTGTCATACGGTAATGCTGCCGGAGGCGCTTTCGGCGGAGCTTACCGCTCGTTCATCGTAAATTACAAGGGCAATGATGAGTTTGTATCCTTTGGAATTTCATCATATGCTACATGGGCGCATCGGGATGTTATAAAGACGGCATTGAATATTGCCATTGACGATAATGAAAAGTCTCACCATGCGCTTCAGCTGTCGTTAGATGACAATCTGATCGTTGAAGGCGATAAATGCACTTTCACTCACAGCGGTCGTATCGGGATCAGCAACATTGGAAGCGGCAGGATTTCGGAACTTCGGGATCTGTGCCTCAAAGAGTATCCGGGGATTGTTGATGGTAAAAAGTTCAACCTTGGAACACTTACATGTGATCACCTGTGGAACTTGGATGAGCCGGATGTAATGGAGCTTTTAGAGAATCTGATTTCCTATGCGCTCATCCGCGATGAATACCGGGCACAGGTGTTAAAAGAGAAGAAGTAAATCCAAACGTTATGAGATGGCGGACTGGATCATGCGACAGACAGGTGAAGATAAATGAGCTCATGCGACTGGGGCTTCCATTTTGAAGCCATGAAAATATACCACGACACCGAATGGGGCATCCCGCTGCATGACGATCAGAAGCAGTTCGAGTTTCTGATGATGGAGGCCATGCAGTGCGGCCTTTCATGGGATCTGATGATCAAGAAGCGTGAAATCTTCCGCGCCTGCTTTGATAATTTCGATTATAACAAGGTCGCTGAATATACAGAGGCCGATGTAGAACGCATCATGAACACCGAAGGCATGATCCGATCCCGGAGAAAGATCGAAGCGATCATAAGCAATGCCCGTTGCTTTCAGAAGATCCGGGAGGAATTCGGCAGTTTCGATGCCTGGCTTTGGAAGTTCAGCGGCGGCAAGACCATCCTGTATATGGGACATGAGAAGGGTCACATTCCCGTCAGCAACGGACTGTCTGATCAGATTGCGAAAGAGCTGAAAGGCCGGGGTTTCAAATATCTTGGCACGGTGACGGTATACTCCCACCTGCAGGCCTGTGGCGTGATCAACGACCACGGCAAAGACTGCCCGTGCTATCAGCATATCGTGGACAATTACCCGACCGTCAGGAAACGGAGATTCCTTGAGAAATAAAAACGGAGTGTAGTGAATATGAGCAACATTATGATCTTGAACGGTGCCGGTAAAAAGAACGGCGGCACACAGAAACTGGTGGACGCGTTCAGAGCCGGAGCAGAGTCAAAAGGCAATATCGTGACCGAATTCCAGCTTCAGAATATGAACATCAAGGATTGCATCGACTGCCAGGCCTGCCGCAGACGCGAAAACGATAATCCATGCGTCCAGCATGATGATATGGGCGAGATTTACAAGGCTTTCTTCGCATCGGACATCATTGTTTTTGCCACACCGATTTACTGGTGGACGATTTCCGGGAATCTGAAGACAGCGGTTGACCGTCTTGAGGCTGTTGTAAACTGTGCAGGAATGCCGTATTTTGCCAGGAAGAAAACCGTATTCCTCTGCTCGACCGGTTACAATACGGAGCTTGCAGGGCCATGGTACGACAGCTTCCATCAGTGGATGAAGACCACAGATTTGGGGCAGGCTGTAAACGATGTGGAAAAGGCAAAAACGCTTGGAGCAAGCATCAGATAGGAGGAAGCATTCATGAATGAGATTTTTACTCGCAGAAGTATTCGGAAATTTAAGGATCAGGGGGTAGAGCCGGAGAAGATCGACAAGCTGCTTCGTGCCGCTATGCAGGCACCGTCAGCCGGCAATCAGCAGCCGTGGACATTTATCGTGGTGCAGGACAAGGAGAATCTCGCCAAACTTGCTGAGACCTCTCCGTCCGGGAAAGTTGCCGCGAAAGCACCACTTGCCATCGTGCTTTTGGAGGACGAGAGCGTTTTCAAACTGGCATCGACGGTGAAGCAGGAAATGGGCGCAGCCACAGAGAACCTTCTGCTGGAGGCTGTACACCTTGATCTTGGCGCTGTGTGGCTTGGACTGGATCATGCACAGGAGATCATGGATAAGGTCAGCGCTTTGTTCGGCCTTCCGGAGCATATCAAGCCTTTTGCCATGGTTGCCATCGGATATCCGGACAGCTTCGAGAACAAGTTTGTCGATCGCTATAATGAATCAAAAGTGCGTTACGAGAGGTGGCAGGGATGAAGGTATTATTGCTGAATGGCAGTCCCCGAAAAAACTGGAATACGCATAAGCTCCTTCTGGAGGCAGAGCGCGGGGCAAAGGACGCGGGCCATGAGACGGAGCTGATTCACCTGTTCGACCTGAAATATACGGACTGCAAAAGCTGTTTTGCCTGCAAGCGGAAGGGCATCGATACGAAGGGCATCTGCGTATTGAAGGACGATCTTCGCCCTGTACTTGAGAAGGCGGCAGAAGCGGACGGGATCATCATCGGTTCCCCTGTTTATTACGGCAACATCAATGGGCAGACGCTTTCCTTTATCAACCGGTTCCTGTTTGCGTCATCGTATTATGAGATCAATCCAGAAACCGGTAAAGGTCGGCGGCTGATTGAAAAGGACAAAGCGTGTGCTCTGGTTATGACGATGAACGCTGGTGAACAGTATGCCCGCAATCCTCATGGGCCTTTTGAAACCATGTCATGGATGCTTGGCTACCTGATGGGCAGCTGCCGGACGCTTTATTCCTGCGACACCTATCAGTTTGACGATTATTCCAAGTACCACGCCAGTATGTGGGATGAGCAGCACAAGGCAGAACACAGGGATAAGCAGTTCCCGATTGATCTGCAGAATGCCTACGAGCTTGGGCGGACACTTCTGTAAAGGGCGGATGACATGTTGCTGATTCCCTCAGCACATGGGATTGTGATTGCCTGTTGGTGCTGAAGGACGATAAGGTTGTGGAGAAAAAATAAAAACCGTCTCATTGCATGCCTGCCCATCCTGCTATATGCTATGCCCCGGAGGTGATTGAAATGGCAAACGAGAACAAGAAAGACTTCAATGCCATGCTACACGACAGCAAGGACATGCCCAAGTTCCGGACCATCACAGACCAGGCGAGCATCGAGAAGTACGGCGGCGACAGGATGTACTTTGCCCCGCCAATCGACTATGATCGGGTGATGCGTCAGGTGCCGGAAGGCAAGGTTATCACGGTTGGAGAAATCCGGGACTACTTCGCTAAAGTCTCAGGAGCGGACTTTACCGAGCCGATTACCGCGGGTATCTTTGTTTCTATTGCGGCCTGGGCAAGTGAACAGCGGGAGGAAGACAAGACGCCCTACTGGCGGACACTGAAAGCCAACGGTGAACTGAACGAGAAGTATCCCGGCGGTGTGAAGAGCCAGAAGAGCAAGCTGGAAGCGGAAGGTCACACCGTGATCACACGGGGCAGGACGAACATCCGCTACTATGTGAAGGACTATCAGAAGGTGCTGTTTGTGCCGGGAGAGGAGTCATGAGCAAGTACGATCTACTGTGGAAGTATGTGGCGGAGGAGAAGCCTGATAGTCTGACCTTCGATGATGTGGAGAAGATTTGCGGCTTTCCTATCGACCATTCCTTCCTGACCTACAAGAAGGAGCTGGATGAGTATGGCTTCAAGGTCGGGAAGATATCCATGAAGGAGAAGACGATCTCCTTCGAGAGTGAGAAAAAGCCTCACAACCCTTGATGTGACTGATAGTGTCGTGACTTTTACGTCCGCAGATGCTTACAATCAGGGCATCACCGGAAAGGAGGAACTGTCAAATGACTTTCGGAGAAAAGATCAGAAAACTCAGGACAGACAATCAGATGAACCAGGACGAACTGGCGGAGAAGCTCTTCGTCACAAGGACGGCAATCTCGAAGTGGGAAACCGGGGTATCACTTAGATAAAGATACCACACCATTCCCACGCTGACTTTTGCTCAACCGATACAGCCGGAGGGCTGGATAACAAGAAAAGGCGGTATGCGCCCCGTGGAGGGGTAGCGTACCGCCTTTTCTTGTGGGGGTTTCCAAAGGGGGCAACGCCCCCATTTGGCACACGACTTTGCGAAGCAAAGTGTAGTGTGTTATACGCTCTG
>CDZO01020490.1_pt1 | contig 42196 bp, 63 predicted proteins | sample 480641 | NCBI WGS metagenome assembly CDZO01 (sample SAMEA3182088, study PRJEB8094) | gut metagenome | biome: human; feature: gut; material: Stool; isolation source: human stools | place: Canada | collected 2013-02-05
CCCGGCAGGAAGCCTATGAGATCCTCCGCACCGCGCTGGGCAATGACCCGCATGACTTACTGTACAGGGGGCTTGACTGATGCAGACTGCCGTGACCGTGGTAAACCTCATCCACGACACCGCCACCGAAACCGACAGGCCGGTGTGCTGGGTGTTCCCGGGTTGCAGCTGGCGGGAATGCCGCTCCACCTCTGGCAATGGCACTGCCAAAGACCCGGAGCGCACCACCCACGTCCGCATCCCGGCCAGCGTGTGCACCATGGGCTATCTGCCCTACGCTCAGTGGGCGGCTCTGCCTGCTGCCGAGAAGGCCAAACACTGGACCCTGAAACGCGGCTGGAAGCTGGTGCAGGGCGCGGTGCCTGCCTTGACCGAAGCCGAGTATGCCAAACTCGAAAAAACGCACCTGTGCTGCACGGCGGCGGCTGTCTCCGATAACCGGGAGCCGCTGCTTCCCCACTGGCACGTGGAAGGGAGCTGAGACTGTGAGCAAGCCCATTTTTGAACAGCCTGCCGGATATCGCTTCCGGGCAGACGGTGTGCAGATGTCTCTGGACTGGCAGACAAATTTCGGCGCAGAGAAAACCGCTGCTTTGCAGAAAGCACAGTTCGCCACCGCGCAGAAAGCCGCCGCTCTCATCGACCAGTACGTGCCCTTCGATACCGGCATATTGAAAAACAGCGTGAATCAAGCCAGCAAGTTTGACGAAGGCTTGCTGGTCTATAACACGCCTTATGCACGCAGGCAGTTCTATCTTCACCCTGAAGGCGAATGTCTGCACGGCGAAAATGGGCTGCGCGGCTCTTACTGGGGACAGCGTGCTCTGGCCGATTACGGTGAAGCCATTGCCTACATTGCCACACAGGCCGTCACCACATTCTGGGGAGGTTGACCATGTCCGAAGTAAAGCCCACCATTGCCGCCCTGCGGGCATGGCTCAAGACCTGCCCGCTGATTGCCGACGAGCAGGAAGCCACCGGTGCGGCCTTCCGCATTGCCGGACTGGAAGAAGAATCCACCGCCTTTTCCATCGAGGACAGCCCCGGTGATCCCATCATCACCGAGTATTTCTCCGGCTGGGACATGGCGAAGAATTACCTCTTCCTCAGCCGCCGGGAGTACAGCGAGGTGGATGCCGTTAACATCCAGAACAGCGGCTTTTTCGAGCAGCTCACCGAGTGGGTCATGCAGCAGGATGCCCGCCATAACCTGCCCGACCTCTCGGCCTGCGGCGGGAATAAAACCCCCACCGGCATTGCCGTGACGAACAGCGGCTACATCGTCACAAACAGCGCGGGCAACTGTAAGATGCAGCTGCAAATGCGCCTGACCTACTACATGCCCAAATGAAAGGAGTTTTGATATGACTGTATCTGAAGCCATTACCAAGTCCGGCATCACGCCCAGCGCGTCGTATACCGGCATTGAGACGGCGAACGATTTTGTGCTGGCGTTCCAGATCGAGAGCACCCAGACCAAGGAAAGCCAGTGGATCGTCTGCGCCGACCATGTGAAGGAGCATTCCGGCTCCCTGAACGCCACCACCGAGGATGCTCAGTACATCCGTACCGGCAACGTCACCGAAAAGACCGGCACCCAGCGCACCCTTACCGTCAACGGCGACCGCTGCGTGGGCGATGATTTTCAGGATTTTGTGCTGAGCCACAAGATTGTGTACGGTACCGGCAGCGATATCATCGTGCCGTACATCTATTTCAGCCTGCGCACCGGCAAGGGCGAACAGGGCCGCGCTGCCATCATCGTCACCAGCGACGTAGGCGGTGCAGCCGGTTCCAAGGCCACCTTTGCCTGCGACGTGAAGGCCATCGGCACGCCGGACGAGTTTGACTACAACCCCGCCACCCAGTCCGCTGAGCCTGCCAAGGCCGTCAAGGGCTGATTTTTTTTCAAACACAGTCCCCGCTCCGAACCGGAACGGGGATCTTTTATGCCGTGAACAAAGCTTATTCCTCCGGGGCAGAACCGGGGCACGGCCCAAGAAAGGAGCCAGAACATGGTTATTTGTGGACAGGAATTTGAGTTTTCCCTGATGAACGCCAACGACCTTGACCGCTTTGAGGACGCCAACGAGCGGATGCAGCGCAGGAGCGCCGAGGAAGCAGAGCAGTTCCAGCGCGGCGGCGTCCGTCTGGGCGACCATGCACGTGCACAGGCACGCATTGCCATGGACTGCATCGACGAGATCCTCGGTGCAGGCGCATCCGCCCGTCTGGGGCTTAACGAAAACTACATGGCACCCATCTATGACGTGATCGAGGAATTGGGCAATGCCTTTGCCGCTGAGAAGCAGCGCTATGCCGCAAAGCCTTCCCAGCCCATGAACCGGGAGCAGCGCCGGGCACAGGCCAAAAAGAACAGACACAAGCCGCCCGTGAGCTATCCCGCACCGCCTGCCTCCCGGATGGTGGAGCGGGTGGATGCGCAGGTATCCGCAAAGCAGAAAACCGAGCGGCTGATCGATGCCCGGCAGGCTGTGAATGCCCTGCGGGATGATCCTGATGCCATGCAGCAGCTGGCGGCATACGCACTGCAGATCGCCGCAGAGCGCCATGTCTGATCTGCTGCTGGACGAGTTGCCCACCCGGTGGCATGGACACGAGATCATCCCGGATTTCCGGCCCATGGTCTGGCTGGTCAACACCTATGTGCGCGGCCAGACAGGAGATGATCCCATCGGTTTTGCGGTCAGCGCCCTCTGGCGTTTTTACAAAGACCCACACTGTTTTCTGAACGACCCTCAGAAGATCATCGACGCCTACGGGTACATGATCGAGTTTTATAAGGCGGGCGAAAAAGCAGCCGAAAGCGCCGCAGCTGAAAGCAGTACCGCGCCCTCTTCCGGTCTTGCCTTCGACTACCAGTGTGATGCCGGTTACATCGTGGCGGCGTTCCAGCAGGCCTACGGCATCGACCTGACCCGCGAAAAGGTGCACTGGTTCCGGTTCCGGGCGCTGTTCGCCGCCCTGCCGGAGGAGACCCTCATGGCAAAGATCATGAGCTGGCGCACCATGGACCTGTCCGAGTACGAGGGCAGTATGCGCGACCGCTACGCCGACCTTCAGGAGCGTTTTGCCCTGCCTGCTGAGCTGAGAGGGGGTGCCGCCCGTGTCGTTTCGGTCGAAGAGCACGATGCCGCGTTCCTTGCGCGGTTCCGGCACTAGCCGCGCCCCGGTGCCCTGCCCATACTGCGGGCGGGCGCTGCCGGTGTGGGCAGAGCCGCACGCCACAGCTGCCGGTGTGTGGGTCAAATGCAAAAATCCCGCCTGTAAGCGGGAGGTAGAGATCAAGTTATAACAGCCTGTGCCCTTGTGCCCGCGCTCTTTTGGAATGGAGAGAGGTGGACACAGTGGCAGATTTCAGCATCACCGGCGAAGTAAGGCTGAACAGCGACCCGGCGGAAAAAAGCACCAGCAAGTGGACGGTAGCCGCCGGGCAGATGATCGCGGACTTTGCAAAACAGGCATCGTCCAAGCTGGCCGAGGTGGTCAAGAGCGGTGTGGATTACAACGCCACCATGGAAAGCTACCTGACCAACTTCAAGGTCATGCTGGGCAGCGAGGAAGCCGCCGCAACGAAGCTTTCCGAAATTCGCAAGATGGCGGCATCCACGCCCTTCTCGCTGGATGACCTGACCAGCGGCACCCAGACCCTGCTGCAGTTCGGCATTGCGGCAGACGACACCACCGGCGTGCTTCAGCGGCTGGGTGATATCTCGCTGGGCAACGCCGAGAAGCTGCAGACCCTGACCCGCGCCTACGGCAAGATGTCCTCGGCGCAGAAGGTCACGCTGGAAAACGTCAACATGATGATCGATGCGGGCTTCAACCCGCTGAACCAGATCTGTGATGCCACCGGCGAGAGCATGTCCGACCTGTACAAGCGCATTTCGGATGGCAAGGTCAGCTTCAGCGAGCTGGAAGCAGCTGTGGAAGCCGCCACCAGTCAGGGCGGGCAGTTCTACAACGGTATGCTGGAAGCCAGCCAGACCTTCAGCGGGCGCATGTCCACCCTGAAGGATAATGTCAGCGCCCTGACCGGTGAGCTGACCAGCGGCCTGTTTGCGGCTCTGGGTGAGCTGGTGGTCAAGCTGAACGAGGTGGTGGTCTCCTTCCTCGACAGCGACGAGAAAATGGCCCAGCTCAAGGAGACCATCGGTATTGCAACGGCTGTTGTGGCCGCTGCCGGAACGGCATTCCTGACATACAAGGGCTATGTAGCCGCCGCTACTGCAATTGAAGTGGTTCACACTGCCGCAACCACGGCCATGACCGCTGCCCACCAAGCCGCCGAAGCCGGGGCGACCGGTCTTGCAGTCGCGCAGGCAGGTTTGAACGCGGTTCTCAAGGCGAACCCCATCGGCCTTGTAGTGTCTTTACTTGCAGCTTTGGCAGCGGGTCTCGTGACGGCCTATAAGACCAGCGAGGCCTTCCGCAATGCCGTCAACTCCGCATTTGCGTCTGTGAAAAAGATCGCACAGAACGCCATCGGCACGGTGGTGGACTGGATCAATGAGCTGGTCGCCAAAATCAGGGGCGCGGCGGCTGCACTGGCAAACCTGAAAAACGGTGTCGGTGCGGCACAGGACGCCTACAATGCCGCCTACAACGGCTACATGGACAACTATAACAAGCGCAAGAACGCGAAACAGTGGAACAGCTCCCACAAAGACCTCGAATGGGACGATGACAACGGATGGGTCCCGAAGGGCACAAGCAGCTCCGGCAACGGCAGCAGCCGTGCCGGGAGCCAGACAGCCGTGAACCCCTACCCGGCCATCACCAGCGGAGCCAAGAAGGCCAGCAAGGCCACGAAGCAGGCCGCCGCAGAAGTCGTCAAGTCCATCTCGGACACCACGACCGAAATCGACGGCAAGATCACCCGCACCACCGAAAACATCACCGAAACGCTCTCCAACGGCAAGACACAGCAAAAGCAGGTCATCACCGAGACTTCCCGGCAGATGGTGGATGGTGTGCTGAAGGACATCAAAACCATCACAGAGGTGGCTGCGGACGGCACCAAGACCGTCAAGCAGACCATGGAGACTGTGCGGGAGACCGCCAAGACGGTCACTTCCACCTTCGAGACGCTGGCAGACGGGGTCAAGACCACCACCCAGACCGTCACCGAGACCCTGACCGACGGCACTGAGACCCAGAAGCAGGTCATCACCGAGGTCTACGACGACGTGGTGGACGGTGCCCTTGTGACGGTGGAGAAGATCAAGACCGTCGCCGCAGACGGCACCGTGCAGGTGGCCGAGCAGATCAAAAAGTCCAGCGCGGACAACTTTGACGGCCTGTGGAAGGAGCTGCAGACCGAAGCAGATACCGGCATTCTGGGCACCTTCGATGATCTGTACACCGCCGTCAAGAATCAGGACTGGCTGGGCATCGGCAAGTGGGTGGCGAGCACCATCTACGGCGGTCTGACTGCCGACCAGAAGAAGCAGGTCAATGATTTTGCCCTTGGCATCGTGACTAAGCTCAACAAAGCGCTGGGCGGTGCCCGCGATCAGCTGGTGCAGGGAGCTATCGACCTTGGCGGGCAGATCGTGAACGGGCTGACCGGCGGCTTCTCTGAGGTCTGGCAGCAGGCGCAGGGCCTCGGCTCCACCCTGATAGAGATCTTCGGCGGGCTGAAAACACCGCTGAGCAATGCGGCCCTTGCCATCAGTCAGGGCATGAAAGGCGGCCTGATCTCTGCATTCCCGGAGATCCTTGCTTCGCTGGGCGGCCTGATCGGGTCTATCGGCGGCGCGTTCGTAGCAATGCTGGATGCCATCGCTGCGGCGCTGTTCCCTACCGGCTTTGGCACTCCGCAGGCTCTGCTGATGATCGCAGCGGGCGTAGCCCTTGCTGCCGTCATCGCGGGCATCGTTGCCTCGATCGGCGGCTCTTTCAGTAAGAAAGGTTCGTCCGGGCGCGGCAGCTCTTCCGGCGGGTCCTCCGGCTCCGGCGGCATGGGCAGCGTGGATATCACCACCGGCACCGGCAGTCTGGAAGATGCCATCAACGCCAACACCAAGGCGCTAGAAAAGACCAACTCTGCCCTTGCCGACATGATCCGGCAGGCGGGGGCGCTGGTGCTTTCCGACAACATGCGTCTGGGCAGCACCGTGGCCGCGTCCGGCACCGCACAGGTGGTGTCTGCTGCCAACAGCTACCACCGCGAGGGCGATACCAACATCACTCAGAACATTTACAGCAAGGCCCAGACGGCGGCAGACCTCCAGCGGGAAGCCCGCTGGGAAGCCGACAAGGCCAAGGCCCGCAAGCGATGAAAGGAGGACACTGTGCTTTTTAAGGATCATCTCAAGATCGTGACAGATGCCGGTGCCGTCCTGCATCTGGGCTGGGACTACGATACACCTTACTTTCTCAACCCGCTGAACGGCATCGACGTGGACTTGAAAACCGCGCAGGGTGTCAATCAGGTGGGCGACACCGTGGAGGGTCAGAGCGTCTCCGGCATGTCCCGCACCCTCGATGTGGTGTTCTGGGGCGCGTATGCGCTGGACAATGCCCGGGATTTCAGCAAAAAGCTGCACTACTTCACCAAGGGCACCCTGTACTTTGGCGACCACTATTTCACCCGGTTCGTGCTGCAGAAAACGCCATACTTTTCCAGCTACACGCCGAAGCCGCGCTGTTCGCTCATGCTCTACAGCGAAAAGCCCTTCTGGTACGACCTCAACGCCGTCAGCAGCGTGCTGGGCGGGTACGAAAAGGCGTTCCGGTTCCCCGTCTGCTATGACCGCCACATCTACGGCATCAAGCGGGACGGCACGGCGGCAGTGCTGCGCAACGAGGGCAGCCTTCCGGTGCCCTTCACGGCCACCCTGCGGTGCGACATGCCGGTGACGCATCCCAAGGTGGTGGATCTGCAGACCGGGGCCTTCATCGGCTTTGACCTGACCCTGCAGCCGGACGAGACACTGGAGATCTACCGCAGCACCTCTGACCGGCTGGCCTGCACCCTGACCCGGGCAGGCGTGACCGAGAACATCTTTGCTAAGCTGGACGAGGACAGCACCCTCACCGAGCTGCAGCCCGGCGATAACGTGCTGAGTATGCAGGCCGAGAACGGCTCCGGCTACCTGCAGGCATCCGTCAGCTTTTACCCGATGGAGGCGGGCATCCTGCCCGAACCGCTATGAGAATAGACGTTTTGGACGCAGAGACCCTTGCCCGCGTGGGCTGGGTAAAAGTATGGCACTCCCTCTACTGGGACAGCCCCTATTACTCCGAGGGCAGTTTTACCCTTGAGGTGCGGCCCACCGCCGAGAATCAGCAGCTTTTGCAGGAAGGGCGCTGGCTGGTGCGCAGCGACGAGAACCCCCGCATCCCCATGCGCATCTGCTCCCGCACCAACCAGAACGAGGACTCGAACCTTGTGGTGTCCGGCTACCCGGCCACGTGGCTGCTGACCAAGCGGGTGTCTGCGGTGAGCATCAAGAACCAGAACGCCGAAGCCGCCATGCGCAGCCTTGTGAGCGCCGCAAAGCCATGGCCCCGCCTTGAGCTGGGCACCGAGTACGGCTTTGACACCACCTTTGAAAAGCAGACCTCCGGCGGTACGGTGTTCGACTACTGCAAGACCATCGGGCAGGCCTGTGATCTGGGGTTCCGCATCGTGCTGGACGGCAAGGGCAGCAAGAAAAAGCTGCTCTTCGAGTGTTTCCGGCCCACCTTCGACCCGAACCGCAGATACAGCCCCCAGTGGGGCAATCTGCTGAATGCCGGGTGGAGCTTTGCCGACACCGACTACGCCAACGTAGCCCTCGTGCAGGGCGCTGGCGAAGGTGACGAGCGCGCCACCGTCTGGGTGGGGGATGTAAACGCCACCGGCTCCGACCGGCGGGAAATATACATCGATGCCCGGGACGTGCAGCCGGAGGACGGCGAGACCAGCACCAGCCAGAGCTATCTGGAAAAGCTGGCCGACCGGGGCGGCGAAAAACTGCTGGGCCAGCTGCGCACCGGGTCCATCGAGTTTGACGTGGACGACGACACCCTGCAGGTGGGCGACGTGCTGAGCGCCAGCCTGCCGCAGCTGGGCTACACCGCCATGGTGCGGGTAGCCGACATCATCACCCAGAGCGAGGACAGCGGCACCACCCGCACAATCCGGCTGGGAACGCCCAGCTGGCACAAGACCTGAAAGGAGGACTTTATGGCTGATATCATTACTTACCCCGAAAACGGCATCACCTACGATGCCGACGACGCTTCGGGCTACCTCGCCACCCGCCTGAGCGGCGTGTACAGCGCCGAGGAGGATTTCTCCGTCACGGCACAGGGCGGCCTGAGCGTGCAGGTGAGCGCCGGTCAGGCATGGGTGCGCCCGGCGCGGTTCAAGGGCCGCAGTATCATCATGGAGCAGCCCACCACCGTGGCGCTCACCGCAGCGGACCCTGTACGCAGCCGCATTGACCGTGTGGTTCTGCGCTACGATGCCGCTGCCAAAAAGACCAGCCTTGTGGTGCTGGACGGCACGCCGGACTCCGCTGCCCCCGCGGCCCCGGAAATCTCCCGCACCGAGCTGATCTACGACCTCTGCCTTGCCGAGATCAAGCGCCCTGCAGGCTCCACCGCCGTCACCGCCGCCGACATCTACGACACGCGCGCAGACGAGACCGTCTGCGGCGTGATGCGGGACGGCGTGACTGGCATCCCGGCGGCAACGCTCATCCAGATGCTGCGGCAGAAGATCGCAGAGATGGACAGCGGCAGCTTTTACGATAAGACTGAAACTGACGCATTGCTGAATGCATTGCAGGAGCATGTGGACAGCAAGATTTCTTCCGCCACATCCATTGCTGCTTCCGGTGATGGCTATATCCGTTTTGCAGATGGCACACAGATTTGCTGGCTCAAATTCGATGGCTGGTCTAGAAAGGGCTACGATAACTATTTTCCGTTTCCTGTGCCATTTGCTAACACAAATTATGGTGCCGGTTTTGCTCTTGGCGCAGGCGTAGACTACAGTGTCAACGTAGAATGTTACGTATTCAACCGTGCTACTACTGGATTATGTGTACGCACTATCTATAAAGGAAGTATTGTCGTTATAGGTCGCTGGAAGTAAAGGAGGCGCAGCATGGAAATCAAAATTGGATTCGTCCTTGCAAAACCTGTGGAGACACAGGCGCAGTGCGATGCATACACCGCTATGGTGGAAGCAGTAAACGCCCACAATGCCGCCTGCGCTGTGGGCGATACGTTGTGGAGCATCGCGGATAAACCGGGCTGCTACGAGGTAACAGACGGCGGAGTAATGCCTGACCCTGCGGACCAGCCCGAACCGGAGCCGACATTTAAAGAGCAGTTAGCATCCGCTCAATCCGCTCTTGCCGACGCAGACGCTTTGAACCTTGACCAGGACTACCGCCTAACTCTTTTGGAGCTGGGCGTGACCGATGATGAAACCACCGCATAAACAGAAAGGAATGACTACTATGGCACTTTATAGAACCTGCAAACGTATGATCGAGCGCGGCCAGACCGCCGGTATGGAAAAGAAGCTGGATATCTTCTACGCCGCCGCCAAGCTGACCGACGAGCAATATGCCGAGCTGACCGAGATGCTGAACGAAAAGACCAGCGCCTGACCGGGCTGTGAAAGGACGTGATCCATATGGCAATCAAACAGTACAGCCTGAAAGCAGACAGCACAAAGCAGCTCTCCCCCGCGTTCCGTGTGCGGGAGTTCCGCTGCCGCGACGGCACCGACACCATCCTCATTGACGAGGGCCTTGTGGTGCTGCTGCAGTGCATCCGGGAGCACTTCGGCAAGCCCGTGACCATCACCAGCGGATACCGCACCGCCAGCCACAACACGAGGGTGGGCGGCTCTAAATCCAGCCAGCACCTGCTGGGCCGGGCCGCTGACATTCAGGTGCAGGACACCGACCCGCTGGCTGTGGCCGCCTACGCCGAAAGCCTGATGCCCGGCTGGGGCGGCGTGGGCCGCTACCCGGTCAAGGCAGGCCGGGCAAAGGGCTGGGTGCACGTAGACACCCGCCCGAACAAGAGCCGGTGGACACTGTGAGGGGGTGAGACCAGTGGAAAGCATCATCTCAGCCATCCTTGCCGGTGCGGTGACCCTGATCGGCGTGCTGATCGCCAACAGCCGCAGTCAGGCCGTGACCGACACCAAGCTGGAAGAGCTGACCCGCGAGGTGCGGGAACACAACAATTTTGCCCGCCGCGTCCCCATTTTGGAAGAGCAGATGAGGGTGGCCAACCACCGCATCGCTGATTTAGAAGCAGACGAACACGAAAGAGAAAGGAACTGACTATGAACGCACACACCTACAACGCACCCACCATCTCCGCAGGTACCATTGCCCGCACCGCCTGCCTGCTGCTGGCCCTGACCAATCAGGTGCTGTCTGCACTGGGCAAGCCCGTGCTGCCCATCGAGAGCCAGACCGTGGAGCAGCTGGTCACCGCCGGTATCACCACCGTGGCCGCGCTGGTCGCGTGGTGGAAGAACAACAGCTTCACCCCCGCAGCCCTTCAGGCAGACCAGACCTACGACAAGCTGAAGGCACAGGGGAAGTAAAGGAGACGCAGACGTGATTATTACTGGCATGGCCGAATATGAAAGCATCTGCAAAAATGCACTGGTCGAGTGGTACAACGCCCACCGTGAGACGAAGATCACCCTCGAAAATGTCTTTGTGGTGTGGGCCTGCAAGACACTCCAGAACTATAAGGCATTGCTGTCCACCACCGTGGCAGGTGACGGAATCTATGCTGAGTACACCTACAACGGCGATAAGCAGGAGCTGTACGAGGATGTATACGGCAAGCTGACGAACCGCTGTATCAAGCGGTAATCCCATACATAGCAGCAGCCCCGGGGAGCCTGACGGTTCCTCGGGGCTGTTTTTGTTTGGCATGTTTCGACGCTTTACGACGTATATCGACGTAATTGGTAAATTTTAAGTATTTTTCGGTTAGAGTTGACGCATAGAAAGGATGTGTCAACTATGATCGTTTCCGAATTGTACACTCAGGTCAATGATTTGCTGCGCCCGATGGGCATCACACGCAATCTGAGCGCCTACAGTATCCTGTGCCAGTGTCTTGAGCTGGTCTGTGAGCAGGAAGACCGCCTGCAGGCCGTGGAGAAAGATATCTATACCCCTATCGCCGACCGCAGAAGGTGTGAGCCAAAAGCGATTCAAAGCGCTGTCCGCCGGGCAGCTAAAGGTGCATGGCTCACAAACCCGGAGTATGTGCAGCAGCTGGCAGGCTATCCGCTGACCGGTGCGCCCAGCGCGGTGCAGTTCATTGAGATGTTGTACAATGCGCTGGTGAGAGCAGTCTGAAAACTTAATAGTGTTACCAAAAGTGTTACCATGATAAAGAAAAGAACGCCAATTCCTAACGAAATGGCGTTCTTTTTTCATGGTGGAGGCGATGGGAGTCGAACAATTAAATTTGATATTGCTACGTCAAAAATAGGAGGCGTTATGGCTCTATCACTTTGCATTTGCGCTTGTTGTTCGGCTTGCAAAATATCCACTTGTGCTAGGGTACAAAAAATAGTGTTACCAGAACTGTTACCAAAATCAGCCCTGCGCTTTCTGAAAAGCTGCTGTTGTTGCGGCTGCCAAATCTTCACGCTGACCCTGCAATTCATGCCGGTATACACCAGATGTGTCCATGTTCTTGCTATGGCCCACGAGCATCTTCAGCTGGCTGTCAGTCAGGACGCTGGATTCAACACTGACAAAGGTGTGCCGCAGCTCGTAAAGTGAAACTTTCGGCTCAAGCCCGTTTGCTTCCTGATAGGATTCCCAGCGGCGATAGAGCGCGTGTTCTGATGGGATCTGAAACAGCGGGGTATTGTAGTTCAGAAGTATACCTTGAGCCTTCAGAAGCTGCACCTGTGCCTCGTATGCCTCGCGAGCTTCCTTGCCCATGTCAAAAGAGCGGATTGCGTTTTCGTTTTTTCCGGTCGTCTGTTCCCGGTGCACGTTGATGCTTCGCCGAAGGTTGACCGTGTTCCCTTTGATGTCACCATACCAGAGACCAATCAGCTCCCCGGGGCGCAGGCCGGTCGCAACTGCAAAGCGATAGGCGTAGATGTACTCGTCAAATACCGGCTTTCCGTAGTAGGTACGGGTATCTACGCTAAACAGCACCTTCAGAGCGGTGGGCTGAAGAATTGTGCGTTTTCCCATTCTCGCATTCTTCGGGATAGACAGATCAGGATGCAGTGTCGTGTACTTGTTCCTTCTGCACCACTTGACAAAGGCCGTTTCCGCCGCCCGAATCGTCATAAGCGTTTTGCGGCTCAATGGCTTGTCTGAAATCGGCTTGCGCTGGTTCTTCTTCTGGGATCGCTTCCGAAACGAAACGTCGATTGCCTTTTGAAGGTCGCCCTCGGTCAGCTCGTCAATGCGGATGTTCCCGCAGGTCGGCAGGATATAGCAGTCCCCGTAACGCTGGCATTGCGTAACATAGGATGTGCCGCAGGTGAGTTTCAGCTCTTCCACCCACTCTGAATAAAGGGCGCTGACCTTCTTTTTTCCGTCTCTGATGCTATCATCAAGCCATGCATCCGCTTTTGCGTTTGCTTCCCGTTGTCCTGTTCGGCCCGGCGTACTGCTGTAAAAGCGCTTGCGGGTGCCGTTCTTCTGAACTGCGATGCACCAGCGCTTTTCCTTTTCGACCCAAAACGCTGTGTTCGTTCTCTTTTTCATCGTTCTGCTCCTTTCGGTTGAAATTGCAAAAGCATCAAATTTTTTGATATTTGTTGACAACAACAACCGTTTGATGTAACATATGGTTGTGAGCAGTTGTTTTGTGAGCTTTGGCGAGGTCAACAAAACAAAAAATGGAACCATGGAGGTAACACGCAGATGCAGGATAAAACGGCTGTTCTCGGAAACACCCCGGGTGTTGAGGAGGACGAGCGATACATTGAAAAGGCGTACAGAACTCTCTCAGAGGATAACCGCAAAAAGCTGGAAGTATACGCTGCCGCACTGCGAAGAACCCAGCTCGCACATGAAGGGACTGATTGAAACGGTTCCTTTATACATTGGCCCTTCGGCTTTGCCGAGGGGCCTTTTATTTTCCAGCCAGTTCAAATAATTCAGCGCTTGCTTCGCCAAGGGCTGTCTTTTGCCGGTCGCTCATATAAGGAAGGTAGGGTTCAAAAGCCTGATGATACTTTGCTGCCCAGTTTTCCTTTGCCTTTGATGTCTTGAGCGTCAGTATTTTGTTAGAGTACTTTATCTGGGTTCGATGTATAAGTTCTTCTATTGCGCCATCCCTGAAGTCTAAATCTGTGTATTTGTTCAGCGAATCGGTGGTAGCAGCATTCACCCCGTATTTTTTACAATCTTCAAGCATCATAAGCCGACCAACGCAAAAATCGTATCTCATAAAGAACGTTGACGGTTCAGTGGTTGACGAGAGGATTCTGGCACAATCTTGAGCCTGTTTCAAAAGCTGAGGGGCTAATATCCTTGCATTCGCACGAGAGTTGACAAGATCCATTTGCCCCATCCACTCAGGATTTGGTGAGTATTTTGAACGTTCATCTTCTTCCGCTGCTTCAACAGCCATCTTGCCAATGACCTTTGTAGCCTTTTTCAACCATTTGAAAATTCCCATTGTAAACTCCCTATAAAAAAGAAAATGGAAAACAAAAAGCAGGGCTTGCGCTCAGCAAACCCCGCTCTTACAAGTGAATGATATTCTACGCCACATGGCACCCCGTCATTCCCGGAGGATAAACATAGAACGAGGATTAACTTTTGTTTTCTTTTTCAAACTGAGCTTTGAGCAGTTCGTACATATTGACCATTGGAAGCTCGATTTTTCCATGATTAAGAACCATAGAGGACATAACCTCCATTTTTGAACGGGCAATGCCATACACCGCTGCAGAGCCGTTGAACCACAATTTTGTTTCAAAATCTTCGTCAGGTACGCTCTTATCAATCATAAACTTGCCGTGTATAACCATGTGATACTTGCAGGAAGCTTCTGAGCCATCCTGCAATGAATAAACGCCGTCAAGAATGAGCCTGACATAAGCAGCCTTCTTAGAAGGATCATCAATTGGAACTTGCTCACTGATAGAAACGGAGAGCTGATGCGTTAATTCACACTGCGACACAGCATCAATGATATTATTATCAAAAGAGCATTCCGTAAGAAAGCTTCCAAGATACTGAATGTCAGCTTCAAACTGCTTTGCATCCATTGTGTGCACCTCCGGTTGGCTTTTTAGGTGTTTCAGGGAACCGAATCAACCTTGACGAAGAAAAGTCAGGCGTTTTAAAAGCTGTGTTGTTTGCAGCATCAGACTTCACATTTTCAGGTTCGGTGGACATGATTCTTTCATCGGGCTTCAAAGGGCACTGTACCGACAGCCCCAAAGCATCGGCAATGTCAATCAAAGTGTCGATGGTATAGTTGCAATCCCCGCTTTCCCAACGGGAAACAAGGCTTTGTTTTACCCCCATTTTATCAGCAAGATCTTTTTGCGCCCAGCCTTTTGCCATGCGGGTGTCGTGTATCATTTGCTGAATTTGGATATTTACAACGGCCTTTGCAAGTTCGGCAGTAGTCATGTTTTTGGCTATGGCAGCGATAAGGTCAGACAATGTTGTTCTATGAGACATTTTCATTCTCCTTCCATAAGTTCTGCAAAACGCGTTTTAGCAATAGGTGTGTGGGTACTGTATTCAGTGTTTTTGTGTCCTTGTCTTTCGTAGAAAGAAGATAGCAAGTATATTAAACCATCTTTATAAACAAAGAAAACCCGAAGATTTGAAATTCCAAGTTTGAACCTCATAGCACAAAGGTTCTTTTGCCCTGCCAAATGTTCGATCGGTGCACCCGGAGGGCCAATTGCGGCTTCCCCATTTTCCACAAGCTGTTGAATATACGATGCTAAACGTTTGAAAAACTTATCCTCTGAACCTGATTTTGCAAGTAAGCCAGCAAGCTCATCTCGGAAAACATCATGAACAATAACTGAATTTCCATATTTTGCAAGCAACATCACTAGTTGCAGCAGTGTTTCAAGATCATTCAATATAACCACATCCTGTCTGCGCCTATGCTATTATATCACTTATAAGTGATATTTACAACACTTTTGTACATTTTTACACTATTATTATAGTAGGATGTCTGCGCTTTAAGGTTTCTTTTCTTCTTTTTCCTGCCCAAGCAGGAGCAGCTCTGCATACTCCCTCAGTTTCCGTATACTTTCGGCATTCAAGCCTTCCATCAGGCGGTCAACGTCTGACTGGGGGGCTTTTTCTTTTTGCTCAGGGGCAGCCGGGGCTGGTACAGGGGAAGGATCATCGGTTTCACCGTTGAGGTATGCTGCGCTGGTGTTCAACTCTGCAGCCCACACCTCAAGGATTTCGGGTCTCACCTTTTTGGTGCGCTTGAGGTTGCTGCCAGCTTTTGACGGCAGGCCAACAAGATCATAGAGGTGTGACTGCATCTTCCCCTGCTTCTTGCACAGGTCGTAAAACCTATCATACTGGAATGTTCCATAATCGTCACTTATCTGCATGTCACTGTCTGTTGCAGAAGGATCATCCGTCTTTCCAAGAAGGTAGTCAACAGACGTTCCAAGCGCTGTTGCAAGTGCAGGGAGGTACTTCACAGGGACATCTGCATCGCGGCTTGTTGCGTTTGCCAGATATCCTGAGCTTTTTCCGATAGCTTGGCTGAGGAATGAAATGGATACTCCATTCTTGTCGGCAAGATCGCGAATCCTCGAAATGTTCCCCATAAATAGCACCTCGCAATAAAAATTTAATGAAGAATAAAAAAATACGAAAAAATAATAGAAAACTATTTACAAAATAATTGAATAGTAGTATAATTGCAAATGTAAAGAGCAGATATCCTACATAAATAATACTACTATATCAGTAAAAAATCAACAAGCGAGGTACAAAACGATGAAAGACTTCAACCTGAAAATCTCCGAGATCAAAAAAGTCGAGCGGTTCGCAGCCAAGAAATCTGGCAAGACCTGCTTCCTTGCAGCTATGAGCTATTCCGGCGCTGATGTGTTCGGTTGGCAGGATGTGCTCTGCGAGATGGACAGCGCCGAGAGCGGCGAGTATGTCAGCACCGTTCACCTTTGCGTTTACATGAACGACCGCCGCCGGTCTTATGTGGCCCGCGTAATGCCCACTGTTTGATGATGAAAGGATGGCTGAACATGAACGCACTTTCTATCAACATCCCCGCCAACTTTGTTGCAGACTGCAATAACACCTTAGCGTGGTACTACGCCGCCCAGACCGATACCGAGCGCCGGGCGGTCCTTGACCGTCAGACTGTTGAAGGCCTGTGGTGGGCAATCAAGTTCGTCAGCAAGCTCTGCACCCCCTTCATGAGCGACAGGGAGCTGAAGCACGCAATCCGTCTCACTCACTTCCGTGGCTCTGTATGCCCGGAGTTTAAGGCTTGAAAGGGAAATCTATTGACCCGCCTGATGATGGCTGCCCGGCAGCAGCCGAAACCATTCCGGTGGCTTCACCGGGATGGTCGCGGGAGCCACCGCACAACACAATAATTTTTGGAGGTACGAAATATGTCTGCAAATGTTGAAACGATGTTCTATGTCCGCGAGAAGCCTTGGCACGGCCTCGGCACGATGGTGCAGGAAGCGCCCACCAGCGCTGATGCCCTGCGTCTGGCCGGTCTGGACTGGACGGTTGAGGCCCGCGATATGTGGCTGAACGGCGGTTATGAGCCGATTCCCGGCTACAAGGCGAATGTCCGCAGCTCTGACAACAAGGTGCTGGGTGTGGTCAGTGACAAGTACCGTATTGTGCAGAACACGGATGCATTTGCCTTCACGGATGCCCTGATTGGTGGTGATGTCCACTACGAGACGGCTGGCAGCCTGCTGGACGGCAAGAAGATCTGGCTGCTGGCAAAGCTGCCCGATTCCGAAATCTGCGGAGATAAGACAGAGCCGTATGTCTGCTTCTCTAACACCCATGACGGCTCCGGCGCTGTCCGCGTCTGCATGACCCCTGTTCGGGTGGTCTGCAATAACACCCTGAACCTCGCCCTGAACACGGCACAGCGGGCGTGGAGCGTGCGCCATGTGGGCGATATCAGCACCAAGCTGGTGGAAGCGCAGCAGTGCCTTGAGATGGCCGGAAAGTACATGGACGCTCTGGCTGAGCGTGCAGATCAGATGGCAAACACCACCGTATCTGACGTGCGCCTGCGGAAGATCCTTGACGAGCTGTTCCCGGAAGCGGATGACATGAGCAACATCCAGAAGCGCCATGTGCAGGAGATGAAGGACGGCTACATGGTCTGTGTGATGGCCCCCGACCTTGCAAAGTTCCGCAATACCGCATGGGGCGCGGTGAACGCCATGAGCGATTTTGTCACCCACAGCGCTCCTCACCGTAACACGAAGAACTATCAGGCCAACAACTGGAACAACGTCATGAGCGGTCACTGGCTTATCGATGCAATGACCAAGGCTGTTGCCCGGTAAATCAGGAGGGCTGTGCTATCTGGCCTAACGGGCGCTTTGAGGTTTAATATGACAAGACGTGATGAAATTGACGCAGAGATCAGAAATCAGGCCGTGCGCCTGTATCCGCGCTGCACCGCCCTGTTTGAGCTGCCGACAATGGTTTACTGGCAGATCATGCAGGACAACACTCTTCGGCACAAGCCGTATAGGGTCAGTGAAGAGCGCTGCAAGAAGATCATTCTTGCAATGTCGGAGTTTGATTAAGGAGGGAAAACGATGGGAGGCTTTACAAAAGGAATCCCGGTTGACCAGCTTGTTATTGTGGCCGGTCAACCGGGACTTGTTGAAACGCTGAAGTTGATCACCGTATTTTGGGCCGCCGTTTTTATGGCAAACCACTTCGTCAGAAAATACACACCGGAGATTATGAGCTGGTATCCGCTTTATTCGACTGCTGTTGGGATTGTTTTGACTGTTGCTCTCTTATATCTCGCATCATGACGACGATATCATCAAGCAAATTAGCCCGTTGAGCGAAGCAGCAATCATTTGGATAGGCGTTTTCAATCAGTTTTTCAAAGAGAAGCATTTTTTCACGGATGTCTGTTGGCACATAGTACATTGCAAGCCTCGAATGCTCGCCAAAATCTCGTAATGTTTCAGGCGTTTTGTACTGTAATACCGCACCGGCAGAGCGAAGGTATCCATCATAGATCTCACGTTCACGCTTTTTGAGTTCTTCGCGCTCTTGATGCTTGTACTCTAACCGTTTCATTTCACGTTGATGCCAATTATTGCAGAGAGCTGTCAATATAGGGGAAATCAACGCGCAAAAAGCGACAATGAATGTGAGGAAAGCTGTCCATTCCGAAATAGAAGTTACAGGGTTCAAATTTTGCTCCATGTTTTTTACCTCCGTTCTTATTTGATTTTAACTCTTATTTGCAGTTTTTGCAAGGAAACGAGAAAATCCTATCACCGCAGCACCCACGAAAGAATGACCATCAGGCACCGGCTGGAAGGCTGGTGCTTAATTTTTTACTCCCTATGAATAAAAATATACTGAAATAATATAAAAAACTATTTACAAAATAATTGAAAAGTAGTATAATAACTAATGTAGAGAGCACCACCAAACAAACAGGAGGAATAGAAAAATGAAGAAGTCCTACATCGTCGCAATCGACTACCGCGCAACCTACAAGCCCATGACCACCGATTACAAGGTTCTGGAAGCTGACAACCTGCTGGACGCAATGAGCGAGGCAGAGAGCTATCTTGACACCGAGAAGGTTTACCTGCTGATCATCATGCAGGCAGACAAGGCAGGCCACAAGGTCAAGGGGATGCCCGGTATCAGGGAGAACACCTACATCGAACAGATCACCAATCGCGGCAATGGCTGGCACCGCACCGATGCCGCCCACAGCGAAACCGCTTGGAGCCATACAATGTGGGTGGACGAAAGCAAGAACGCCCAGCACATCGACAGCAACGAAGTTGCTTGAAGCCCACCTGATGATGGCCCTGCGGCAGGGGCCGAAACCACCCGGCAGCCAGCCGGGCAAGGTCGTGGGAGCCACCCACAGAAAGGATTGATCGTAAATGGCTGATATTCAGATTTTCAACAACCCGGAGTTCGGCATCGTCCGGACGTTGGAAGAGGACAACGGTGTGGTACTCTTCTGCGCCAGTGACGTAGCAAAAGCGCTTGGGTACGCGCGACCGAAAGATGCCGTTGCTGCTCACTGCAAGGGAGCGGTGAAACGCCGCACCCCTACCAACGGCGGCGAACAGGAGATGAGCTTTATCCCGGAGTCCGACCTCTACCGGCTGGTGTTCAGCTCGAAGCTCCCCACCGCCGAGAAGTTTACCGACTGGGTAACCAGCGAGGTGCTGCCTGACATCCGCAAGAACGGCAGCTACATGATGCCCAAGCTCAGCAAGGAGATGCAGGCGCTGTTCCTGCTCGACCAGCGTACGGTGCAGCAGGAACAGCGCATCACCGCGCTGGAAAGCAGCATGGTGGTTGACTACGGTCAGCAGCAGGCTTTGAAGAACGCTGTGAACAGCGTCGTGATGCACGCGCTTGGCGGGAAGGATTCTCCGGCCTATCTTGATAAATCTACCAGAGACAAGGTTTACAGCGAGTGCAACCGGGATATTCAGAACTGGTTCAGGGTCAATAGTCGTAACAACATCCCCCGCAAACGCTTTGATGAGGCAGTCGAGTACATTCAGCGCTGGAAGCCAAGCACCAACACCGTGATGATGATTCAGCAGGCTAATGAGCAGATCAGCCTTTTCGACCGCCGCGCGGTGGTGTGATAAAAAATCAAGCCACCCACAGAAAGGAGATTCGATATCGTGTCGAAGTATTACACCACCAAAGAGACCGCCAAAGCGCTGGGCGTTTGCTATTCGCGGGTCTTACAGCTTCGGAAGCAGGGTCTGCTGGATGCCTACTCTCACGGCGAGAAGGGCAGCAAGAGCAAGTTTTACTTCCGCGTTGAGGACGTTGAGCGCTACAAGCAGAGCCGGGACAACCCGGAGCAGCCGCCTTTGAGAAAGGTCAGCACAAGGGAGACCGCCTGATGAACGGGCGCAACAAATACTGGCGGGAAGCCCGCTGGGACAAGAACCAGCCTGCACGGCTGGCACACATCAAAGAAAAGAGGTCGAAAAAGCATGATGAAGGTCGTACAGGGAACGTTTCAGGAGATTCCGTACTGGAAGCTGCGGGGGCGGTTCCACAGCTGCGGCTACCGCGATCAGGAAGTCGCTGAACATAGCGGCATTGGCCGGTACACTATGAGCGCCCGGATGAACGGGCACCAGCCGTGGACAAGTAAAGAGATTGCAGCAATTTGTGAACTGTTGGACATCCGGCAGGACGAGATCGGGGAGCTTTTCTTCCCGGAAGTGTGCAAGGAGGATGAAACCGCATGAGAATCAAGTCTGGCGTTTGGTACTTGCTGGCGATGGGCAGCTTTTGCGTGGGCCTGCTGTACAGCATGGGCCTTGAGGGCACCTGTCAGACCGGCGGCATCGTTTCGGATGGTGCGTTCATCACGGCCATTGTGCTGATCCTGCTGGCAATCTTCTTCATGCGGCTGGGCTTTGCAGCCGAAGCACGCGAGAAGCGCCACTGCAAGATTCACAAGCCGCAGGCCAATACCGTGAAGAGCGGCAGGAAGGTTGGCTGAGCATGGCTTCCAGTAACAATATGATCTACACCCGCGTCTGTGTTGACTGCGGAAAGGTGATGCACAATGTGGGCCGCCGCGCTGAGCGGTGTCCCGAGTGCAAAGCCGTACATTCAAGGGTTAAATCCCTTGAAGCTCACTACCGGGAACGGACGGAACAGCTTCTTCGTCAGCAGGAAGAGCGGGCCGGGGCAATCCATCAGGGCCTTGTGGACGACAACGAGCGTTTCACGGCAAGCGCAGGCACCTACGGCAAAGGCCGCATCAAAGAGATTTTGGCCGCACAAAAGAAAAAGCAGCCCGCTGGTGTTGGCGCACCTGCAGGCTGCAAGGGTTGATGGATTTTACAGGTCACATCAACCCGAAGATAACACATTTTCGGAGGTTTTACAAGATGGAAAAGAATTATGTTGCGATTCAGGGCCGCTTTTCGAGCGACGGCAAGTTTATGGACGACAAGTACGTCCCCGGAATCGTTGACGAGCTGCTTGACAGCGTTTCGGGTGCATTCAAGGACACTACCGGTCTGCACCGCCTGCGCGTCACTGTCGAGGTTGAAGATCTGGGCGCGGATGTCAAGTTCGGAAAGCCTGCAAGCGAAACGCAGCACTCCCCTGCTCCGCAGCGTTTGACCGCTGGAAAGCTGATTCCCGCACCGGACGTCTCCCCTGCCGCTATTGACCCGGCCCCGGAGGTGGTAGCGTGAACCCGATGTATGATCTCGCCCTTGACGGCTACTGCCCGGCGCTTGAGCCGCCGGACGACTACTATTTCCTGCCGCGATGGGCAGAACAGACCGAAGATCAGGAGGATGAAGAGTAATGGAAAGCACAAGCATTTACGCCGCTCTGGCCGCTGTGCAGAGCGAACTCAAGGCCCCTAAAGGGCAGTTCAACAAGTTTGGTGGGTATCACTACCGCTCCTGCGAGGACATTCTGGAAGCGGTCAAGCCCATTCTCAAGGCGCACGATCTGGCCCTTCATCTGGCTGATGAACCCGCGATGGTGGGAGAGCGGTACTACATTAAGGCAACTGCAACGCTTACGGATTTCGCAGGTCAGCAGATCAGCAGTACCGCTTATGCCCGTGAACCGCTTGATAAGAAAGGCATGGACGACAGCCAGATCACCGGCACGGCCAGCAGCTACGCCCGCAAGTATGCCCTGAACGGCCTGTTCTGCATCGACGATACCAAGGATGCCGACACGGACGAGTATCAGACGGCAGGAGATCGAAACCTCGCAGGTGTGAACAAGCCGCCGAAGCAGTCCGCCCCGAAGCGTAATGCTCCTGCCCCGAAGCGTGAAGCTCCTGCTCCGAAGCAGCAGCCCGCACAGGAACAGCCCTTTATCTGCGCCTGCTGCGGCAAACCACTTCAGCCGGTGTCTTATAAGAACCGCACCGTTGAACCTGCAGAGACCGCCGCCAGCACCAAGAAGAAGTTTGGGCGCATCCTGTGCTGGACGTGTGCCCAGAAGCAGCCGAAGGAGGGCTGATCTATGCTGAACACGATTGCAATTATGGGCCGCCTGACCCACACCCCGGAACTCCGCACCACCACAAGCGGCAAGGAGGTCTGCTCTTTTGATATCGCCTGCGAACGCAGCTATTCTGCAAATGGCCAGCGCGAGACGGATTTCTTGCCCTGCGTTGCATGGGGCAAAACGGCACAGTTCGTGTCCCAGTATTTCGACAAGGGCAGCATGATCGCCGTCAATGGCAGCTTGCAGACCCGGAAATATCAGGACAAGCAGGGCAACAACCGCACTGCCTATGAGATTCAGGTGCGTGAGGTCAGCTTTTGCGGCTCGAAAGCCCCTGACAGCACGTCTACACGGGGTTTTGATGAACAGACGGAAAGTTATGCCCGCGAAGCTAGAAACGCTCAGAGCGCCCAGCAGACGGCTGAGACCGGCACGGACGATTTTGCCGTTATCAACGACGATGAAGATTTGCCGTTCTGAGCGGCAGAAATGAGGGAGAGAAAAATGCCAGCAAAAAGAAATATTATGCCGGAAGAGGTGCGCAATGCAAAGCTTCTTCTTAGTAAGGGCCTGTCAGATGCAGAGGTCGCAGCCATTATCGGTCGTTCCGTGTCGGCAGTTGTCAATATCCGCAACGGTGCATACGACTTCATGCTTGAGGATGTACCGAATGATACCCCGGATGATAGCCGGGTTTACATCCTGCTGAAATCTATCGACAGCCGCCTGTACCAGCAGAACGAGGACATGAAGAAGGCCATTGACCAGCTGGTGGGCCTGAACAGTGCCCTTGTTGAGCTTCAGAACGAGATCAAGGTGTGCAGCTCCTGCATGTCTGCAATGTTGGATGCCCTGAACGACATCAAGAGCCAGAACAGCCCGCTGCAGGCTGAACCGGAAGCCCCTGCGAACAAGTATCCGGGCAAGGACTTTGCGAACTGGGGAGAGGTTATTCGCCGTGTTGAGGTCTACGGTGACAAGTTTATTGCGGACAACCTGCGCGGAACCAAGGCCAGTCTGGACGGCGTTACGCTGTATCTGGCCTGCACCCCCAGCACGAAGAAGTTCCTCAAAAGCAGCGCTGTTGCAATCCCCCGCATCAAACAGCAGTGCCGGAACGTCATCGGCTACGGCGTAGAGGTTAAGATCATCGACCTGTAAAAACCAAAGAAAACCAAATGGTTTTTACGAAAAGCGTTTGGTTTTCAAAAACGGGAAGGAGGTGGTTAGTGGTGGACGATATCGAAATGGCTCGCCCAAAAGGCTTGTTGATACCCTTTGACAAGTTCGTAATCTTGGACATCCTGCCACCTGAGCAATACAAAAACGTGCTCACAAAAATGCGGCAGTATGTGGAGCACGGCAAAGAGCCGGAAGGGCTTGAGCCTATCGAACAGGTGGCCTTTGAATCCCTGCGCTCATTTATGGACGAAAACATAAAGACGTATCAACGTTCTATTCTTGCGCACCGAGAAGCAGGTCGAAAGGGCGGCAGACCAAAGAAAACCGACGAAAACCAAAAGGTTTTTGACGATAACCAAACGGAACCAATTGGTTTTTTTGAGAAACCAAACGAAACCAAAAGGCCCCTAAAGTACAAAGTACAAAGTACAACAGATACTAAAGTATCTGATAGTAGTAGCGCTGAAGCGCTGCCCCCTACCCCCAAAAGCAGGTTTTCACCGCCGGATGTTGAAACGGTGAAAAACTACTTTGCGGAGAAGGGCGGCACGGAAGGGCAGGCTATCCGGTTTCATGCCTATTACGAGTCCAACGGCTGGAAGGTGGGCCGGAATCCCATGAAGAACTGGAAGGCTGCAGCATCCGGGTGGATATCCCGTGATAGGGATGAAGCAAAAAAGGCGAATGCCCCGCGCAACCGGGCGTTCATGGCAAGCCGCCCGGCAGAGGAAGCCGAAAATGCAAAGAATTTTCTGGCAGACGCAGCCCGGCGAAGGCCATTAAAAAAACAATAGCCGGTACATACGCGCTCAGACCGGCATACGCAGCCCTCTGAGCATGGTTTTAGGGTAAACCGGCAAAGTTATACTACAAAACGCAAAACGCCGTTCAGGGCCGCTTCTCGTGCTCTGAACGCATGGAGGTAAAAAGCACTATGAACCTGTATGAGATCAACTCGCAGATTTTGGACTGCGTAGATCCGGAGACCGGCGAGGTTATGGACATCGACCGGCTGGAAGAGCTGAACATGGCAAAGGCCGAGAAGGTAGACAACATTGCCTGCTGGGTAAAGAACCTTGAAGCCGATGTTGCGGCCTTTGAAGCGCAGGAAAAGGCTTTTGCTGACCGCAGGGCAGCCGCAAAGCGCAAGATCGACAGTCTCAAGCACTATCTGACCGATGCTCTGGGTGGGCAGAACTTCAGCAGTGACCGGTGCGCGGTGAGCTTTCGCCGCAGTAAGGCCGTCTGCGTGCTGGATGAAGCTGCCGTCCCTGCCGAGTACATGACCGAGATGACCACCCGCACACCCAACAAGACGGCCATTGCGGCCCTGCTCAAGACCGGCACGGCAGTGCCCGGCTGTGAGCTGGTTGAGCGTGTGAACCCGTCCGTGAAGTGAGGGGGGATCCAGATGAAGCGGAAATATCTTGATGTTGAAACCCTGAAGCAGCATCTTTTCATGGAGGCCACTCTGGGCTACCTCAAGACATTGGCTGATGTGAACAGGGTTATTGATGCTCTTCCTGAAGCTGACCCGCAGGAAATGGCCCGCCAGCTCTGGAGAGATGCAAAGAAAGACCCGCCTGACCCGAATGTTGATGTCATCGTGTACTGTTCCGATGGTGCTATCTTGACCGCATTCATGTATGAAAACGGAGATTGGGCTGAGAACAGAGAGTGCATTCCTCTGGATGATGTCACCCACTGGATGCCTAACATCACAGGCCCTGAACTGGAGGAAAAGAACAATGGGTGAATTCGGAAGCCGCCAGCCGCGCGGAAAAGCGGCGATGGCTGAAAAGAAAATTTCCGACTACCTGCCCAAAACTGAGATTTTGGGCCAGCTTACGGAAGAACTGGCGGAAGCCTCTGCGGCTGCATCGAAACTGCTTGTCTGGCTGCTGCGCGATCACCCCATAGCTCTTGCAGCAACTACCGCTTTTATGATTTGGATGCTTGCTGTGGCTCTGATCTACAAAGTAGGAGGTGCACCGTGATTGAAGTCGAACAGCTTTCACTTTTCACGATGCTGTCCCCTGTTCCGCCTGCCGTAGCGGTCTGCTGCATGGATGGAAGCCGGGTTGATGCTGCACCTGCAGAAAGCTGGATGCAGCGGCTTGTGCAGGGCGGTGAGTATGTCGTTCAGGTCGCTGGTCATCCGATGGTGCTCAGACCGGCAGATGGCACGGAAGAAACCATTCCGGACGGACACAGGTATTATCACTACACAATCGGGAACCGCCTGTTTTCGGGCGTTTTTGTGGGGAGAGCCAAAGCGTAACGGCTCGCAATATATGGGAGATGAAAACGTGACATACAAAGAATTTTTGGAGCGCAAAATCGACATTGCGCCCCTGTCAGGCATTGAGATTGACCCCGCAGAGGTCAACCCGGTGCTGAAAGATCACCAGCGCGTGAGCGTCCTGTGGGCGCTGCGCGGCGGTCGGCGCAGCATCTTTGCCCGCTTCGGTCTGGGCAAGACGGTCATGCAGCTGGAATGGTGCAGAATCCTTCAGAAGCACGAGGGAGGCCAGACACTCATTGTGATGCCGCTGAACGTAATGCCGGAGTTCCGGGCAGATGCGGTCAATCTGCTGGGCATGGAAGAACCGCCCTACTGCAAGACCATGGCCGAGGTGGAGGCCAGCACGGCCCCCATCATCCTGACCAACTACGAGAGGGTTCGCGATGGCGATATTGACCCGCACCGCTTCACGGCGGTCAGTCTGGACGAGGCTGCAACGCTGCGCAGCTTCGGCAGCAAGACCTACCAGAGCTTCATGCTCAAGTTCAAGGGCGTGAAATATAAGCTGACAAACACCGCGACCCCGGCCCCGAACCGGTTCAAAGAGCTGATTCACTATGCGGGCTTTCTGGAAGTGATGGACACCGGACAGGCGTTGACCCGCTTTTTCAAGAGGGACAGCACCAAGGCCAACAATCTGACCTTGTATCCTGGCCGCGAGCGCGAGTTCTGGATCTGGTGCGCCAGTTGGGGCCTTTTCCTGCAAAAGCCGAGCGACCTCGGATTCTCGGATGACGGCTATTCACTGCCGCCGATGGATATCCGATACCACAAGCTGAACAGCCTTGACCGGCCCGCCGAGTTTGAAGCGGACGGCCAGATGAAGCTCGGCCATGATGCCGCCATGGGCTTGTCGGATGCAGCCAAGGAGAAAAGGGACAGCATCGATATTCGCGCCGCCGAGGTAGCCCGCATCATTGCGGAGGCACCGCCGGACGAGCATTTTGTGGTCTGGCACGATTTGGAGGACGAGCGCAAGGCGCTCAAAAAGGCCGTGCCGGAGATGGTCGATATCTACGGCAGCATGGAGCTGGAAACCAGAGAGCAGCGGGTCATGGACTTCGCACAGGGCCGCACCCGCATCTTCGGAACCAAGAAAAGCCTGTCCGGTTCCGGCTGCAATTTCCAGCGCCATTGCCACCGCGCCATTTTCATGGGCATCGACTACGAGTTCAACGACTTCATTCAAGCCATTCACCGCATCTACCGTTTCCTGCAAAAGTCCCCGGTCATCATCGACATCCTGTACATGGACACGGAGACGGAGGTGCTGCTGGCGCTGCAACGCAAGTGGAGACAGTACGATGAACTGAGCGAGCAGATGGAGGAAATCATCAAAGAATACGGTCTCGGTAGCCTTGCGCTTGAGACCCTGAAGAGAACGATAGGATGTGAGAGAGTGGAAGTCAAGGGAAACAATTACACGGCCATCAACAACGACTGTGTGGAAGAAGTCCGGAACTGGCCAACGGACAGCATTGACCTGTATGTGACTAGTATCCCGTTCGGAAACCATTACGAATATTCGCCCTCGTACAATGACTTCGGCCATAACCCGGATGATGCAGAGTTCTTCCGTCAGATGGACTATCTGACCCCGGAACTGCTGCGCACCCTGAAGCCGGGTCGCGTGGCTGCAATCCATGTGAAAGATCGCGTGGAGTTCGCCAACGTCACCGGCCTTGCAGCGCCGACCATTGAGCCGTTTCACGCGGACTGTATCGCTCATTTCCGGAAGCATGGGTTCGCCTATTTCGGAATGATTACGGTTGTCACGGACGTTGTCCGGGAGAATAACCAGACCTACCGTCTGGGATGGACGGAGCAGTGCAAGGACGGCACGAAGATGGGTGTTGGCTGCCCAGAATACATCCTGCTGTTCCGCAAGCTGCCCACCGATTGCAGCCGTGGATATGCCGATACGCCGGTGAAGAAGTCCAAAGAGGAATACACCCGCGCCCAGTGGCAAATTGACGCTCACGCATTCTGGCGCAGCAGCGGCGACCGGCCTTTCACCCGCGAGGAACTGGAAAAAATCCCGACCTCCAAGCTGCAAAACGTATACCGCAAGTTCAGCCGGAACAGCGTCTACTCCTACGAGGAACACGTCAAGCTCGCGGAAAGTCTGGACAAGGATGGCCGTTTGCCGTCCACGTTCATGGTGGTCGCTCCCGGCTCGTGGGACATGACCGTCTGGGACGATATCAACCGGATGCGCACCCTAAACACCACCCAGAGCCAGCGGCGGCAGAACCTCCACGTCTGCCCGCTTCAGATCGACATCGTGCAGCGCCTGATTGAGCGGTACAGCAATGAGGGCGAACTTGTTGCTGACCCCTTTGCAGGGCTTTTCACGGTGCCGTATGAAGCGGTGAAGATGAACCGCAAGGGCAAGGGCGTGGAGCTTAACCCGGATTATTTTCGTGACGGCGTGGGCTATCTGGAATCTGCGGATGCAGAAAAGGATGCACCCACTCTGTTTGACCTGTTGGAGAATGGAGCTTGAACATGAGTAATGACAACATGAGCCGGAACGCCGAGCATTATGCAGATCCGACCCCCTGCGCAGCTTTCCGCAGCATGCAGAAGGATGAGCGGCAGAAGGAAGCTGCCAAACTGCTGCAAATCAGCCTCCTCGTGCCCCTGCTTCGGCAGGTGGCCGAGTGGGCAGGTTTTGAGATCATTGGACGAATCCCCTTGCGGGACAAGGCAACTGGAAAGGAGTATCGGTAAAATGACGCAGAGAGAGATTCAGGAAAACCTCATTCGCACCGTTCGCGATATGCTGCTCACCTCCTGCGAGAAGATGGGCGCTCAGAGCATCGAACATTGCTGGACGCGGCACGATGGCACGGAGGTAAAGCTGATCCTTGCCATTCACCCGGCTGGTGAGAAGGAAGAAAAGCCGGAGGATAAGCTGTACACCTATGCGAGAGCTGCTGTCCAGAAATTTGGCATGAACAAGCAGGTCGATATGGCTATCGAGGAGATGTCCGAGCTTACCAAAGCACTGCTCAAGTACCGCCGGGCATCGGATTGCGCGACTACTGTAAAGAGCGGCGACAACATCCGTGAAGAGATGGAAGATGTCAGAATCATGCTGGCCCAGCTCGACTGCATCTATGGCCATAGTCCTCAGTGGGCCGAAAAGAAGCTGGCCCACCTCAAGGAGCTGGTCAAGGGCGAGGAAGGTGATGGAGATGTCTGAGCATTTCAAAATTGATTGTAACCTCGTGGATGACCGACGTGCTATTGCCGCTATTCTGGCTTATAACGGATATGTTGTCCGCATGGGAAAAGAGAAACGGGGCGGTAAGTCTGCCCAGATCTATTTCGTGGAGTATTGGAGAGGCGACGATGAGCGAGAAAATGAGCACTGAACGCGCGGCGGAGATCCTCAACCCGGCGCACCGCGAGAGTTACGAGAGTATGGAGCCAGTGAACGAGGCTTGCAGGATGGGCCGGGATGCTCTCCTGCTGAAGATTCCTCGCAGCCCCTTCCCGGACGGCGACAAGAGTATTCTGGCTTGCCCCAACTGCGGCAGCGGTGAATACCTGCACAACATCGACACGGCCCGGAACGTGTTCTGCGGCCAGTGTGGACAGGCTATCAAGTGGGAGGACGACGATGAATAGACCCAGAACGGCGGCCAGCATTCGCCGCAGCTATACCGGTGCCCGAAGCCGCGCAGAGGGCGAAGGCTTTGAGCACATCATTGACAATGCCTGCGCCTATTACAGATCCATCGGCCTTGCAGACATCGAAAAGACCCCAGAACCGATGCGTCCGATTGGAAGCCCGGACCGTGCTGACCGGTTCCTTGCCTGCTACACGAAACAGGCCCAGCCGGACTACAAAGGCATTCTCAAAGGCGGAAGAGCCATCAATTTTGAAGCAAAGCACACTGACAGTGACCGGCTGACCTTTGATCGTGTGTTGGCCGCACAATCGCTTCGTTTGAGCCGCACAGAAGCCCTCGGAGGTGTCGCCTTTGTACTATGCTCATTTAGCGGCAGGGCTTTCTACCGCGTCCCGTGGGCCGTCTGGAAGGACATGAAGCGCCTGTTTGGCCGAAAGTACATCACCCCTGCTGATTTGGTGGAGTACCGCGTCCCGTTCGCAGCGCCCGGAGTGTTGCTATTTTTGGAGGGAGTAAAGGAGAAAAAAGATGATCTTCACATGTGCACCTGAAAATGAAAAGCGAGACGGTGTAGACTACCGCGATGTCAAGGCATGGTTTCAACAGTGCAGGGACTACAAGATAGACGTGGATAGGCAACTTGAACGTATTCACAGGATCTATGGCAGCGCTACAAAGATTACGCAGAACCTTTCCGGTATGCCTACTGCGTCAGGAAACGGAGACAAAATCGGTAATGCTGCTGTGGATATCATTGAGGAACAGACGCGGTATCGGGAGATGGTGAAGCGGCTGACAGCGTTGCAGAACGAGGCAACAAAGCGGGCATATTGCCTTGTCGTTGCTACAGAGTGTGCAAATGCGATCGTAGATTTTTACGTTAATGGAAAAACGCAGGATCAGATTGCCGATGAAACAGGGGTTTCCGGTGTTGATATTGTCCGGAAGCGTATTAACCGGGGTTGCAAAGCTCTTGCAGAGATCTGGTCAGACTTCAGCACTGTATGAATTGTACAAATTGCATAGAAAGGCACCGTTTATTTTGTGATGTCCCGGCACTCCCGAAACGGGGCGCAGTAAGGTAAAATCAGTACAAGCGGAACCGCGCACAGCGGAGCGCCGCTTCTACGCAGTCTCCGAAACGAACCTCCATGATAATTTCCTCCTTTTGGCTTTGCATGCATTTTTCTCTCTTCACGTTTCGCGGACTGCGCATCTATGCGATACACTGAAACAAAGGCAGCCTGCCGCTCATGAGAGACAGGAGGCGGTTCGATTCCGCCGTATCGCACCGTATGGCGCATGGACCAGACAACCCGAAAGGCCGCACGTGTAACCTCCCGTGCCAAGAAAAGGCCTTAGAATCCTTGCCAAGGTGTAGCTTTCCTGACAGGATGTGCGCCAACCAACAGCCCCGGCGGAGAACCGGAGCTGTTTTTATATGGCCGCCTGAGCGCAGTTTGGAGCGCGGCGCGTGTGTGTAGACACGGCTGGTTCGATTCCAAGGGCGGCTTTTATACTCCGGTAGCTCAAGCGGTAGAGCGGCGGTCTCCAAAACCGCATGTTGCAGGTTCGAGCCCTGCCGGGAGTGCTTGCGTGCCCTATGAGGGGGCGGCGCAATAGCGGGGCATCTGGCCGCGAAAGTTCCAGATGCAGCAGCACCCGCCCGTTTTACGCCTGTCCGTCAAACTGAATGCATGGGTGCTGCTTATTTTTTGATATCTTTGCCGTTCGGTTTTCCGGGCGGCTTTTTATTTGGAGAAAAAAGATGATTCAGAAAGAACTGCTGAAAATGCCGGTCTCCGATCTGGTGCCGTATGAGAACAACCCGCGCGTGATCTCCCCTGCAGCTGTAGACGCTTGCGCTGAGAGCATCAAGCAGTGCAGCGCACTTGATCCCATCGAGGTTGACGAAAACAACGTCATTCTCAGCGGTCACACCCGCCGCCTTGCGTTGATGCAGCTCAATGTGGACATGGCCGACGTGGTGCGCTACACCGGCCTGACGGAAGAGCAGAAACAGAAATACCGCCTGCTGGCGAACAAGACCGGCGAAATGACCGGCTGGGATTTCTCCAAGCTGGAACGGGAGCTGCTTGAAGTCGATTTTGGCGACTTCGACTTTGATTTTGACATTCCGCAGGACGATGATGCCGGCGTATCCTACATTGACAGCCTTATGGAGGACGGTTTCACAAAGGCTTCGGAAAAGAAAGAATTTTCCGTGACCTTCACGTTCCCCGTTGAGTGCGAGGAAGAAATCAAGGGATACATCAGCGAGAACACGAAGGAGCCGCTTGAAAAAGCCATCTTGAACTGTATTCGCGGCGTTATGGAGGATGAAGATGCCTAACTGCGGGTCGCAATGCTGGTTGTGCGATATGCCTATCCGTTTCGACACCTACAAGGGATGCACGCACGGCTGCAAATACTGCTTTGTGCAGCGGAACGGAAAGTATGACATCAGCAAGGTGCAGAAAGGTGAAGGCGTGAAAGCCCTCATGAGCTGGATTCAGGGAAAGCGAACGTCTGAGACCAACTGGTGTGACTGGAATATTCCGTTGCACTGGGGCGGCGTGAGTGACCCGTTCCAGCCGTGTGAGCGCTACTACAAAATGAGCTACAACGCTCTGCGCGTCTTTGCTGAAACCAAATACCCCTTTGTTGTTTCGACAAAGGGAAGGATCATCGCAGAGCCTGAATATCTCGAACTGCTGAGAAAGTGTAACTGCGTTGTGCAGATCAGCATGGTGTGCAGCAGTTATGACAAGCTCGAAGAAGGCGCACCATCGTTTGAAGAACGTCTGGAAATTGCGAGAAAGGTTGCTCCGAATGTGAAGCGCCTGATCGTCAGGATTCAGCCGTACATGCATGAGGTATACGGAGAAGTTTACGAAAACCTTGAAAAGTTCAAGGCTGCTGGTGCCTACGGCGTTATTGTCGAGGGCATGAAATTTGCAAGCAAAAGACCGGGCCTTGTTAAGGTTGCGGGAGACTATACCTATCCGAAAGCCCTGATCGAGGGCGATATTCTTAAGCTGAAGCAGAGGGCGCATGAACTTGGCCTTGCTCTTTACAGCGGAGAAAACAGAACAAGAGAACTGGGAGACAGCCTTTGTTGCTGCGGTGTCTCTGACCTTCCCGGATTCAAGGTGAATGAGTATAACCTGAACCACCTGCTTCATGGTGGGAAGCCCGCAAAGACCCCTCAGATGCAGAAAACTGGTACAGCGATGTGCTTTCAGTCGCTGTACCAGAACACAGCCAATTCCAGAAGGCTCAGAGGGGAAAGCTTTGAAAGCGAAATGCTCAACGTCTACAAAACGAAGCGTGACTATGTGAACGAGACCTTTGGTCTGAAATGAGGTGATCTGCGATTGGCCGCAAAGGTAAGTATGAGCAGTGGTTAGAGCCGGAAGGGTTGACGCTGCTTCGTGGATGGGCTAGAGACGGCCTGACGCAGGAACAAATAGCTCAGAACATTGGAATACACCGCGATACCCTGAATGAATGGAAAAGCCGATTTCCCGACATTTCCGACGCTTTAAAAGTAGGGCGGGAAAACGCTGATTACATTGTGGAAAATGAGCTGTTCGAGAGCTGCAAGACACGCACCGTGACCGTAAAAAAGCCCATCAAGCTGAAAAAGGTCATGGTGGATGGAAAAAAGCGGCTTGAAGAAGAACGCATTGAGTATGCAGAGGAACAGGTCGTTGTGCCTGCAAACGTCACGGCCCAGATTTTTTATTTGAAAAACCGGAAGCCAGACAAGTGGAAGGACAAACCGCAGGAGAACACGACCGAAGCCCAGAATAACGACATGCAGACGCTTGCAGATCTGCTGCAGCGTCCCGTTCCTGACCGCGATATCAAGGATTTTGAGACATGAACATCCCTGCACCTTTTTCACAAAACCAGATGCGTTTCTTCTGGAACTGCTTCAACCACTGGTTCAATGTGGCTGAGGGCGGCAAACGCGGCGGTAAGAACGTGCTTATCACTATGGCCTACTGCACTATTCTGGAAAAGCATCCCAGCAGAATACACCTCATTGCGGGCGTATCAACTGCAACGGCCCGGCTGAACATTCTGGACTGTGACGGCTTCGGCCTGAAAAACTATTTTGAGGGCCGCTGCCGTGAGGGCACCTACCAGAACCGCGACTGTCTGTACATCCAGACTGCCACCGGTGAAAAGGTGGTGCTGGTGTCCGGTGGTGGCAAAGCCGGTGACGAAAAGCTGATCAAGGGCAACACCTACGGCACCGCGTACATCACCGAAGCCAATGAATGCAGCGAAACTTTCATCAAGGAAGTATTCGACCGTACCCTGTCCAGCCCGGACAGAAAGGTATTTCACGACCTGAACCCCAAGGCAGAGGGTCACTGGTACTATGAAAATATCCTGAATCTGCACGAAAAGAAGCAGAACGAGAACCCAGAATACGGCTTCAACTATGGGCATTTCACAATTGCCGATAACATGAGCATTTCGGACGACCAGCTCCGGGCTGTGCTTGCAACCTACGACCGCAGCACGGTCTGGTATGCCCGTGATATCCTCGGTAAAAGGAAAGCTGCCGAGGGTCTTGTATACCCTTTCTTCTCCGCCGGGCAGGACACCTACCTCTTTCACGGTGATGCTTCCCACATCGACGGGCAGTTTTACGTGTCCATCGACTACGGCACGCACAACCCCTGCAGCATGGGCCTGTGGGTCATTCATGATGGCAAGGCCCTGCGCATCAAGGAAAGCTATTTTGACAGCCGTGCCGAGCGTGTGCAGCGCACGGACGAAGAGCACTATGCCGAGCTGGAACGCCTGACCAAGGGTTATTACATTCAGGCGGTGGTGGTTGACCCGTCCGCTGCTTCCTTCATCGAGACCATCCGGCGGCACGGCAAGTATCTGGTGATCCCTGCAGACAACGACGTGCTGAACGGCATCCGCTGCGTGGCATCCCTGATGCAGGCCGGGCTTGTGACTATCCACGAAAGCTGCACGGCATCCCGCCGGGAGTTTGGCCTGTACTCTTGGGACGACAAGGCGAAGGAAGATCGTGTCGTCAAGGAGAACGACCACGCCATGGACGACATCCGCTATTTCTGCTATACGATACTGGCCCCACTGATCCGTTGGGCAGATTGGAGACGAAAGTAATGTTTGACAGACTGCTTTTCTGGCTGCGGGAGAAAGCGCGGCTGCTGTTCGGTGAAAATACCACTGTAAGCGCCAGCGTGTCCTACAGCATGGAGAATGCGATCATCCTGTGGGCGCAGATGTACGATACCGGCGGGCCGTGGTGCCACGGCGGCAAGAACGCCCTGCACAGCCTGAAGCTGGCCCAGAGTGTTGCATCGGAGCTGGCCCGTCTGACCACGCTGGAAATGGAATGCATTGTTTCCGGCAGTGTCCGCGCCGACAGCATCAACACCATGCTGCAGCCTTTCATTGCAGATCTGCGCACCCCGGTGGAATACGGCTGTGCGCTGGGCGGCATCCTGTTCCGGCCCTTCCTCGATGCAGAGGGACGCATCCAGATCGATGCTGTGCAGGGTGACTGCTTCTGCCCTACCCGCTTTGATAGCTCTGGCCGCATGACCGGGGCTATTTTTTATGACCATCTGGTGCGCGGCAACCGCATTTATACCCGTCTGGAAGATCACGAGTTTTCCGGCAGCACGTACAGCATCACGGTCAAGGCGTTCCGTTCCATGACCAGTGCAGACCTCGGCATTGAAGTCCCGCTGACCGATGTTCCGGAATGGGCTGCGATCTCGCCGCACACCGAGTTCTCCGATGTAGACCGTCCGCTTTGGGGCTATTTCAGAGTGTCCAGCGGCAATTCCACTGATCGGCACTCCCCGCTGGGCGTGAGCGTCTATGCCGCTGCTGTTGACACCATCCATGATACCGATGAACAGTATGGGCGGCTGCTGTGGGAGTATGACGGCGGGCAGCTGGCCCTTGACGTTGACCAGACCGCCCTGCGGCCCGACATCAACGGCGAGAGCGTTATGCCGCAGCGTGAGCAGCGCCTTTACCGCAACTGGTTGAACGGCAGTTCCGGGGCCAATGGCCGGAACCTTTACGAGGTGTTTGCCCCTGCCCTGCGCGATGAAAGTTATCGTCGGGGGATGGATGCCATGCTCAAGCGGGTGGAGTTCCAGTGCGGCCTTGCCTACGGCACCCTGTCTGACCCGCAGAACGTGGACAAGACCGCCGAGGAGATCAGGAGCAGCAAGCAGCGCAGCTACACTACCGTCAAGGATCTGCAGCGGGCGCTGGGCAATGCGCTGACCGATCTGGTATACTCCATCAGCAAGCTGCTGGATGCCCAGTGGAACAGCGGCGCAGCCGTTTCCCCGCCGGGCGACTGCAACGTGACCTTTGACTTTGACGACAGTATCATCTCCGACCCCAAAGAGCGCAAACAGATGTATTGGGGTTACGTTACCGCAGGCAAGTTCCCGTTCTGGCGGTATCTGGTCGAGTTTGAGGGCTACAGCGACGACGATGCCAAGGCCATTGCCGCCGAAGCGAATGCCGAGAACCGCAGCCCTGAAGCCCTCACCTTCGGGGGTGCCTGATGCTGCCGCCGAGCTATCTTGACCAGATGCCAGATGCCTTTGTGCAGCTCTGGCAGCAGGTCGAGGATGATATCCTGCGGGACGTGGCTCGGCGCATCTCCAAAATGGAAGCCCTGACCCCCACGGCCAACTGGCAGCTGTGGCGCTACCAGCAGACCGAAGCGGTGCGCAATGATGTGGTGAAGCTGCTGGCCAAGTACACCGGCAAGAGCGAAACGGCCATCCGCAAGCTGCTTTTGCAGGCTGCGACCGAAGCCATGGAGCGGGAGGACGCCATCTACTACCACTACGACATGGAGCCGACGCCCTTTGAAGAGAGTGCAGCCCTGAACAATTTGTTAGACGCCGGTGCCCGCCAGACCTGCGGCACGTGGCAGAACCTGACCGCCACCACGGCAAACACCGTCACAGGGGCCTTTGAGCGCACACTGGACGCTGCATGGCTCAAAGTGAGCACCGGTGCCTTCGACTACAAAACCGCCGTCAAACAGGCTGTGGACAGCCTTGCAGACGACATGCCCATGGTCACATACCCCAGCGGCCACAAGGACAGCATCGAGGTGGCCGCACGGCGTGCCGTGCTCACCGGTGTAAACCAGACGACTGGCAAGCTGCAGGTAGCCCGCATGGACGAAATGGGCTGCGAATTTGTGGAGACGACCGCCCACGGCGGTGCCCGCCCTTCTCATGCAGAGTGGCAGGGACGGCGCTTCCATCGCGGTGGCGCGGTGGACTACAAGGGCAGGCACTACCCGGATTTTGAAGCCGCCACCGGCTACGGCACCGGCGCAGGCCTTTGCGGCTGGAACTGCCGCCACACCTTTTTCGCGGTGTTCCCTGAGCTTGGCGACCCACCCCAATGGACACAGGAACAGCTACGGGAGCTGAACGCCCGGAACATCGAGTGGAACGGCAAAAAGTACACCGCCTACGAGATATCCCAGATGCAGCGTGCCCGGGAGCGGAACGTCCGCCGCTGGAAAAAGCGGTATCTGGCCGAGGATGCTGCCGGGCTGGACACCACTGACAGCGCTGTGCGCCTGAGAGCAGCCCGCCAGAGCCTTGCAGAGTTTGCACAGGCCACCGGTGGCCGTGTGGACAGCGCCCGCACCAGCGTGCCGAAGTTTGGCCGGAGCGAGGGCAGCAGGGCAAGCTGGGCGGCCAAGGGCTATGAAAAGCAGCAGAAAGATGCTATAATCATAGAGAACCTTCGCACTACTGCAAAGCTGCCGAAAGCTGCCGTTATCCATCTTGAACCGACCAAAATCAATGTAGACGCCTTGACCTTCGATGATGCTCACATCAACGCAGAGCGGGAGCATCGCGTCAGCGAAGAACAGGCAAAGCAATACATCCGAAATGCAAAGATTTCTGTCTCAGTTTGGAACGGTCAATTTGAACGGTATTATGGTACAGAAGGTGCCGCCTACGTAAATACAATAAAGCACGAAATCCGTACCACATACAGCCGTGCTGAATTTGATGAAAACACCACTGCCTTGATTGAGGAGATGAAGAAAAATGGCATTCTTGGGTAATGTAGAGTATAGACCAGACAAGAACGGCACAGCGGCCAGTGTCAAGTGTCCACTGGTAGATGATTGGATTGAACCCGGCGATTGTCAATCTAATCAAGGCGTTATCGACCGCTGTATTCCTGCCCGGTTCAAGGTAAAGCAGAACTGGAAGAAGATCTGCGAAGCCTGCCCCTTCCGCGATTACTAACCACCATCCACCCGGACGGTGGTTTTCTTTTGCCCATTTTTTAGGAGAAGTATATGCTTGAAACTTATCTGACCGTAAAAACAGTCTTTCTTCTGCTCAATTTGGCTCTTCTGTTGCTGTACCTCATTCTCTGCGGAATTGCCCTCATTCAAGCCGTTGTTGAACGCCGCGAGTTCCAAAAGACGATAAAACAGCTCGTAGATGACGAGAAAAAACGGCACACTGACTAAAGCGCCTGATTTTAGTTACTATCAAGCACGATGCAGTTTTGCACCGTGCTTTTTTCATGCCGTTTTAGCTCATGTTGGCAGAGCACCGGACTTTTAATCCGGGGGTGGCGGGTTCAACTCCCGCAAGCGGCACCACAGCGGAAGGCGGCGCGTACCCCGTCTTGTCCCGTGCGGAATGAGAACCGCGATACAAAACAGCAGGGACTTATCCACCCAACAGACAAAAGAAAGGAGCACATCGCAAGTGAAACGCGAAGATGTGAGCAAGATCATTCCGGGTATCACCTCGGACCAGCTGGACAGCATCATGAACCTGCACGGCGCGGATATCACGGCCAAGGTGAACGAGATCACCACCCTCAAGGCCGAGAAAACCACCCTGACCGAACAGCTGTCCACTGCAAACAGCAAACTCGAGGGCTACGACCCGGAGTGGAAGGCCAAGGCCGAGCAGGCTAAGACCGATGCTGCGACTCAGGTCGCTGCCCTCGAAAAGGGCTATGCGCTGGAACGCAAGGCTTCCGGCCTGAAGTTTTCCAGCGAGAGCGCCCGCAAGGCGTTCCTTGCCGAGGCAAAGGCCCAGAATTTTGCCATGAAGGACGGCGAGATCATGGGCTTTGATGATTATGTCAAGGCTTTCAAAGAGAGTGATCCCAGTGCTATCCTGCCGGACGGCGGCATGGCACGTTTTTCCGCATCGGCGACCGGCGCACCCGGCCAGCCTGCAAACTCACATGAGGCCGCAAACGCTGCATTCCGCGCAGCGTTCGGCCAGAAAGGTTGATTATTATGGCTATTGATGCAATCGCTCGCAATAAGGCTGAGGCCCTGATCCGGGAGCAGCTGGTGAACACCATCCAGCAGGACGTGCCCAAAAGCTCCACCGTCATGCAGCTGGGCACCCGCCTTGCCAATATGACCTCTAACCAGACCAAGATCCCCGTGCTGTCCATGCTGCCGCTGGCTTACTGGGTCAACGGTGATACCGGCATGAAAAAGACCAGCAAGCAGGAATGGGACAATGTGTATATGACCGCTGCAGAGCTGGCTGTCATCGTGCCCGTGCCCGAAGCTGTGCTGGCAGATTCCAGCTTTGACATCATGGGCGAGGTACAGCCCCGCGTCCGGGAAGCCATGGGCGCAAAGATCGACAACGCCATCCTGTTCGGCGGCGAGCGCCCCACCGAGTGGACGACCGATGTTCTGACCCTTGCGGCCAAGAACAAAGTCACCGGCCCCATCGACTACGCAAAGCTTCTGGGCAAGGACGGTCTGTTCTCCAAGGTGGAGGCTGGCGGCTTCGGCGTGGATGCCGTGGTGGGCGACCTGACCGCCAAGGCAGAGCTGCGCGGCCTTGTGGATACCACGGGCCGTCCCCTGTTCCGTTCCGATATGCAGGGTGCCACCACCTACGCGCTGGACGGCGCACCGATGTACTTCCCGGATAACGGCGGCTTTGATGCTTCCAAGGCACAGCTGATCGCAGGCAACTTCAAGAAGCTGGTGTACTCCATCCGTCAGGACGTCACCGTGAAGCTGCTGGATCAGGGCGTTATTCAGGATCCTTCCACCAAGGAGATCGTTTACAACCTCGCCCAGCAGGATATGGTGGCCCTGCGTGTGGTCATGCGCATGGGCTGGGCACTGCCGAACCCTGCCACCCGCCTGAACGCCGACCGCTCCAAAGTCCCGTTCGCATTCCTGACCGCCGCTGCCGTCGCAGCATAAGGAGGCCCCATGCTCTACTGCACCTATGACCAGTATGCGGCGGCGGGCGGCACGGTGCCGGAAGCTGCTTTCGGTGTGCTGTGCAGCCGGGCTTCCCGCATGATCGATGCCGCCACCTTTGGCCGGGCGGAGAGCCACGCTGCCGGGTGCGAGGCCTGCCGGGCAGCACTGGCAGATGCCTGCACGCAGATCATCGGACTGTTGGCCGCTGCGTCTGCGGCGGGCGCTGTGCCGGGTGCTGCCAGCGTCTCCAACGACGGCTACAGCGTCGCCTTTGGCAGCAATGCCAGTGTGACCGCAGCTACCCGGCAGGAAGCCTATGAGATCCTCCGCACCGCGCTGGGCAATGACCCGCATGACTTACTGTACAGGGGGCTTGACTGATGCAGACTGCCGTGACCGTGGTAAACCTCATCCACGACACCGCCACCGAAACCGACAGGCCGGTGTGCTGGGTGTTCCCGGGTTGCAGCTGGCGGGAATGCCGCTCCACCTCTGGCAATGGCACTGCCAAAGACCCGGAGCGCACCACCCACGTCCGCATCCCGGCCAGCGTGTGCACCATGGGCTATCTGCCCTACGCTCAGTGGGCGGCTCTGCCTGCTGCCGAGAAGGCCAAACACTGGACCCTGAAACGCGGCTGGAAGCTGGTGCAGGGCGCGGTGCCTGCCTTGACCGAAGCCGAGTATGCCAAACTCGAAAAAACGCACCTGTGCTGCACGGCGGCGGCTGTCTCCGATAACCGGGAGCCGCTGCTTCCCCACTGGCACGTGGAAGGGAGCTGAGACTGTGAGCAAGCCCATTTTTGAACAGCCTGCCGGATATCGCTTCCGGGCAGACGGTGTGCAGATGTCTCTGGACTGGCAGACAAATTTCGGCGCAGAGAAAACCGCTGCTTTGCAGAAAGCACAGTTCGCCACCGCGCAGAAAGCCGCCGCTCTCATCGACCAGTACGTGCCCTTCGATACCGGCATATTGAAAAACAGCGTGAATCAAGCCAGCAAGTTTGACGAAGGCTTGCTGGTCTATAACACGCCTTATGCACGCAGGCAGTTCTATCTTCACCCTGAAGGCGAATGTCTGCACGGCGAAAATGGGCTGCGCGGCTCTTACTGGGGACAGCGTGCTCTGGCCGATTACGGTGAAGCCATTGCCTACATTGCCACACAGGCCGTCACCACATTCTGGGGAGGTTGACCATGTCCGAAGTAAAGCCCACCATTGCCGCCCTGCGGGCATGGCTCAAGACCTGCCCGCTGATTGCCGACGAGCAGGAAGCCACCGGTGCGGCCTTCCGCATTGCCGGACTGGAAGAAGAATCCACCGCCTTTTCCATCGAGGACAGCCCCGGTGATCCCATCATCACCGAGTATTTCTCCGGCTGGGACATGGCGAAGAATTACCTCTTCCTCAGCCGCCGGGAGTACAGCGAGGTGGATGCCGTTAACATCCAGAACAGCGGCTTTTTCGAGCAGCTCACCGAGTGGGTCATGCAGCAGGATGCCCGCCATAACCTGCCCGACCTCTCGGCCTGCGGCGGGAATAAAACCCCCACCGGCATTGCCGTGACGAACAGCGGCTACATCGTCACAAACAGCGCGGGCAACTGTAAGATGCAGCTGCAAATGCGCCTGACCTACTACATGCCCAAATGAAAGGAGTTTTGATATGACTGTATCTGAAGCCATTACCAAGTCCGGCATCACGCCCAGCGCGTCGTATACCGGCATTGAGACGGCGAACGATTTTGTGCTGGCGTTCCAGATCGAGAGCACCCAGACCAAGGAAAGCCAGTGGATCGTCTGCGCCGACCATGTGAAGGAGCATTCCGGCTCCCTGAACGCCACCACCGAGGATGCTCAGTACATCCGTACCGGCAACGTCACCGAAAAGACCGGCACCCAGCGCACCCTTACCGTCAACGGCGACCGCTGCGTGGGCGATGATTTTCAGGATTTTGTGCTGAGCCACAAGATTGTGTACGGTACCGGCAGCGATATCATCGTGCCGTACATCTATTTCAGCCTGCGCACCGGCAAGGGCGAACAGGGCCGCGCTGCCATCATCGTCACCAGCGACGTAGGCGGTGCAGCCGGTTCCAAGGCCACCTTTGCCTGCGACGTGAAGGCCATCGGCACGCCGGACGAGTTTGACTACAACCCCGCCACCCAGTCCGCTGAGCCTGCCAAGGCCGTCAAGGGCTGATTTTTTTTCAAACACAGTCCCCGCTCCGAACCGGAACGGGGATCTTTTATGCCGTGAACAAAGCTTATTCCTCCGGGGCAGAACCGGGGCACGGCCCAAGAAAGGAGCCAGAACATGGTTATTTGTGGACAGGAATTTGAGTTTTCCCTGATGAACGCCAACGACCTTGACCGCTTTGAGGACGCCAACGAGCGGATGCAGCGCAGGAGCGCCGAGGAAGCAGAGCAGTTCCAGCGCGGCGGCGTCCGTCTGGGCGACCATGCACGTGCACAGGCACGCATTGCCATGGACTGCATCGACGAGATCCTCGGTGCAGGCGCATCCGCCCGTCTGGGGCTTAACGAAAACTACATGGCACCCATCTATGACG
>CDZO01032666.1_pt1 | contig 41699 bp, 37 predicted proteins | sample 480641 | NCBI WGS metagenome assembly CDZO01 (sample SAMEA3182088, study PRJEB8094) | gut metagenome | biome: human; feature: gut; material: Stool; isolation source: human stools | place: Canada | collected 2013-02-05
ACTCCTATGTGGGGCTCATGCACACCCTGTTTACCCTGGAGGATAACTACGGACTCAAGATCAGCGAGATAGATGGAGAAGTCTGCTTGAAGGTTGATGTGCGGAAGAGCAAGGACGCCGCTCGACTACACGAGATGCTCTGTTCCTGGCAGCAGGCCGCTGCCATGCTGGAGGCGGGCGAAATTTCCAAAGAGGATTACGACAAATGGCGTTACCACTATCCGGAGTTTGACAAAGCCCAGAACTATATGAAGGTGCCGCCCCAGGACCTCTTTTGACCCTCTCACTTGTAAGCCACAGGAGAGGCCGTTTGTTGCACAGAATAATAATAAAAAGAAAAAGAGAGCTAACTGACTAATCAAAATCAGTTAGCTCTCTTTTTATGAATAATGAAAAAGTGTTGCCAAATCGTTGCCACGAAGGGCCTTAGCCCCTCAAAAACCTAGTCATATCAGGCTTCTTCGGGTTTCTGAAATCATTCCCATTCAATGGTGCCGGTGGGCTTGGGGGTGAGGTCGTAGCACACGCGGTTGATGCCGGGCACCTCGGTGATGATGCGCTTTGTAACGCGGTGCAGCACCTCGTAGGGAATTTCTTCTATTTCGGCCGTCATGGCGTCCACGGTGTTCACGGCGCGGATGATGGCGGGCCACTCTTCGCAGCGGGCGTTGTTGCGCACGCCCACGCTTTTCAGGTCCGGCACAATGGTGAAATACTGCCACACCTTTTTATCCAGCCCCGCGGCGGCAAACTCTTCGCGCAGAATGGCGTCGCTTTCGCGCAGCGCCTCCAGCCGCGGCTTGGTGATGGCCCCCAGGCAGCGCACGCCAAGGCCCGGGCCGGGGAACGGCTGACGGTACACCATGTCGTACGGCAGGCCCAGCGCCGCGCCGCACGCGCGCACCTCGTCTTTAAACAGCTGGCGCACGGGCTCTACCAGCTCGAACTTCAAATCGTCCGGCAGGCCGCCCACGTTGTGGTGGCTTTTCACCACCTTGTTGGTTTTGGTGCCGCTTTCGATGATGTCCGGGTAGATGGTGCCCTGTGCCAGAAACTCGATGCCGTCCAGCTTGCGGGCCTCTTCTTCAAACACGCGAATGAACTCGGCGCCAATTATTTTGCGCTTCTGCTCGGGGTCGGCCACGCCGGCCAGCTTGCTTAAAAAGCGCTCCTGCGCGTCCACATACACCAGGTTTGCGCCCAAATGGTCGCGGAACACGCGCACCACCTGCTCGGGCTCGCCCTTGCGCAGCAGGCCGTGGTTCACATGCACGCAGGTAAGCTGCGGGCCAATGGCCTTTAAAAGCAGCGCCGCCACCACAGAGGAATCTACCCCGCCGGAAAGCGCCAGCAGCACCTTTTTGCCGCCCACCTGGCTGCGGATGTGCTGCACCTGGCTTTCGATGAAATTCTCCATGTCCCATTCGCCGCGCACATGGCATTCATCGAACAAAAAGCCGTGCAAAAGCGCCGTGCTGGCCTGTTCGTCCGCCGGCAGGGCGCCGATGTGCCGCGCGGCCGGCGCGCCGTCGAAATCGATGGCCAGCATGGGCAGCCCGCAGGCCAGCACCTCGGGCAGCGGCGCCACGGCCGTGCCGCCCAGCATGCGGTTGGGCCCGCCGTTCAGGATGAGCGCACGCACATTGCCCAGCGCAGAAAGCTGCTGCAGGGTGATGTCGTGCGGGTGTATCTCGCTGTATACGCCAAGGCTGCGCACCTCGCGCGCCACGCGGGCGCTCTCTTCGCTGCCAAGGTCCAGAATGACGGCCATATCCTGTGTCATAACATGCACGCTCCCTTTTCATCTCTGCGGCCGGGCCGCCCGGCGCCTGTGTGCGCCCGGGTGCGGGGGCAGGCGCCGCACCTGCCCGTTTTTTCTATTATACATGCTTTTTTTCGCCAGCACAACGGCACGGGCACGCTTTTGTGCCCTGCCGCGGCATTTTGTGCCAACACGCCCTGCGTGCAGGGCGCGGCCATTCCGGCAGGGCGGCTTTTTCGCCCGGCACAGCTTTTAAAGCGGGCCCGCCGCCCGCCCCAACACAGCCTTTTCCGCTGAAACACCGCGCTTTTGGCCAAAGGCGGCTTGCCCGCCAGGGGCGCAGCGTGCCGGCCCGCACCCCCGCCGGGGGGCGGCGCGCGCTGTGCGCCCTGCCCCGCACGCCCCGCAAGGCCGCGGCCGCCTCAGCGGCTGCGCGCCCGGCCGGGCAGCACCCCTGTGCGCAGCCGCGCGGCGGCTGTGCACAATGCGCCCGCGGCCAACAGCACGCCCAGGCACACGGCCGGGTGCAGCAAAGCGCCGGGCACACCCCCCGCGCCCGGGCGCAGCCCCGCACGGTGCAGCACAAACAGCATGATGTTGCTGGCCGTCAGAAACCACAGGCTGTGCCTGCCTGCAAAGGCCAGCCTCAGGGCGCGCACGGCGCGCCACGATGCCGTGCGCATGCACGCCAGCCAGGCCGCATACACCCAGGCCGCGCCGCCCGCCACCCACAGCGCCGTGGGCGGAAAGCGCGCCGGGTATTCGCCCCGCACCGCATAAAACACATAGAAAGCCGCCGTGCCAAGCGCCGCGCACATGGCCACAGGTGCGGAAAAGCGCGCTGTGCGCCCCGAAAACCAGGCGCCCAGCAGGAAGTATGCGGCATATTGCGCCAACGGGAACACCGATGCCCCCTGCATGCCCACCAAAGCGCCCAGAACGGGCAGATGCACCCGCGAATACGGAAACCAGGTAAGCGCCAGCCCGGCCGCGGCCGCCAGCGCCACCGCCCAGCCGTGTGCCACCACACGGCGCAGCGCGCCATGCAGCGCCCAAACCAGCACATACAGCAGGGCAAAGCTAAGCAGAAATTCCGAATAGCCCGGCAGCTGCAGCGCCAGCAGCAGCTTGGCCGCCGCCTTTGGCCCAAAGCCGCCCGTGCACAAAAGCCAGGCCAGCCCACAGGCATACAGCGCCGCCATGGTTTTGCAAAAGCCCCGCGCCAGGCCGCGCGCCGCCGCGGCGCGCGGCTTTTGCAGGTATGCGCGGCGGCAGGCGTACCCAAAACAGAACAAAAATGCCGGAAACGCCGTAAGGTTTACAAAATAATAGGCAAACTGCGTGCAGGCGTCCCCGCCGGGCGGCAGCAGCTGCACGGTGTGCGCAAACACCATGCAGCACACCGCCGCGCCCTTCAGCACGTCCACGCCCTCTTCCCTTTGTACGGCCGCCATAGGTGCCCTCCTCTTTTGCCGCGCCCATGGGCACGGCCCACATCTTTTTTCCATTATACCTGCCTTTTCGCACGCGCACAATGCGCCGCGCACATTTTTCCTTTTCAGGCGGGCGCCGGCGTGCTATCATAAGCGTATGGTTTGGTTTTCGCGCGCGCTTTTGCGGCGCGCGCGGCGGAAAGGAAGGGGTTTTGCATGAAAGCATTGCTTGTAAACGGCAGCCCGCACGCGCACGGCTGCACCTACACCGCGCTGTGCGAGGTGAAACAAACGCTGAAGGCAAACGGCGTGGCGGCCCGGCTGCTGCACATTGGCACACAGCCCGTGGCCGGGTGCATTGCCTGCGGCCGCTGTGCGCGCACGGGCCGCTGCGTGTTTGACGACAAGGTGAACGAAGTGCTGGAAACGCTGGATGAATACAGCGCCATTGTGCTGGGCTCGCCCGTGTATTACGCCTCGGCCAGCGGGCAGGTGTGCGCCTTTGCCGACAGGCTGTTTTATGCAGGCGGCCGGCGCTTTGCGGGCAAGCTGGGCGCCAGCGTGGTGTCGTGCCGGCGCGGCGGCGCCAGCGCGGCGTTTGACAGGCTGAACAAATATTTCACCATTGCCAACATGCCCGTGGTGCCCTCGCAGTATTGGAACCAGGTGCACGGGCGCACGCCCGAAGAGGTGCGCCGGGACGAAGAGGGCCTGCAGACAATGCGCACGCTGGGGCAGAACATGGCCTGGCTTTTGCAGTGCATCGAGGCCGGGCAGAAAGCGGGCGTGCGCCCGCCCGTGTACGAGCCGCCCGTGGCCACAAACTTTATCCGCTGACAGGCGCGGGCTTTTTGCGCGGCCGGCCCTGCCCCAGGGGGGCGCGGGCCGCACGGCCCATTGCGCAGCGCGGCGCGGCCGCCGATGCGCCGTGCGCCCGCGGCGGCCGCTTCGGCGCATCACAAAAAACAGGCAGGGGCCACGCCCTGCCTGTTTTTCTTTGCCCATGGTGCCCGCCTGCCGGGGCGCGTTGACGCGGGAAAGTATTGCATCTGAAACAGAAATGCGGGCGCAAAGCATCGTCAACGCGCCTTTAGGCGTGTTGGCGCAGGAAAGTATTACATCTGAAACAGAAATGCAGGCGCAAAACATCGTCAACGCGCCTTTGGGCGTGTTGGCGCAGGAAAACCTTGCCCCCGAAACAGAAATTCGGGTGCATCGCATTGTCAGCATGCCTTTGGGGCGCTTGTTTTTGGCTTGTTTTTGCAGCCGGGCCCTGCCCCGCCTGCCCGCCAGGGCCCGCGCGGGCCAAAGCGCGCAAAAGGCCCGCCGCGCGGGAAGCGTGTTCCCCGCGCGGCGGACCCTGCCGGAAAGCCGCGGCGCAAAAAGCCGGGGCACACCGGCCCCCCGCAGGCGGCGGGACGCCCGGCGCCGTGCCCGGCTTTTTCAAAGGGCAAAGGGACAAAACCCCGTTCCCCTCAAAGCCGCCCTCAGCCCATGGTGCACTGCGGCTGCTGAATGTTGATGTGGTGGCCGGAATAGTTGCCCGGCACCTTTTCGCGCAGGTATTTCGCCGTTTGCAGCAGTTTTTCGAAATTGACCCCGGTTTGGATGCCCATTTTTTCGGCCATGTACACAAAGTCTTCGCTGGCCGTGTTGCCGGACGCGCCGGGCGCAAACGGGCAGCCGCCCAGGCCCCCCACCGTGGTGGACACGCGCGTGACGCCGCACTGCATGGCCGCCAGGCTGCACGCCATGCCCATGTTGCGCGTGTCGTGAATGTGCACGCCGAACGTAATGTCCGGGAACTGGGCGCGCAGCGCCTCGATGGTTTTTTGCACCTGAAGCGGCGTGGCCACGCCAATGGTGTCGCACAAATCGATGTCGCGGATGCCCAGCCCGTGCGCGCGCTGCACATAATCCAGCACCTGCTGCAGCGTCACCTCGCCGTCATACGGGCAGCCGAAGGTGGTGGCCGCGTCCAGCACCACCTTCATATCCGGGTAGGTGGAAAGGATGGTGCCAAGCTCTGCAAACGATTCGTCCAGCGTGCGGCGCACGTTGGCCATGTTGTGGCCCGGGCTTACAGAGATGACATAGCTAATTTCGCGCAGGCCGGCCTCGTAGGCGTTTTGCGCGCCGCGCAGGTTGGGCACAAGGGCATAGGCGCGCAGGGCCGGGTATTTTTGCAGCACATACTGCGCCACCTCTTTTGCGTCCTGCATCTGCGGGATGGCCTTGGGGTGCACAAAGCTGGTTACCTGCACGGTGGTGCACCCGGCGTCCACCAGGCGGTCGATGATTTCTTTTTTCAGCTCGGTGGGAATGAACTCTTTGATGCTTTGAAAGCCGTCGCGCGGGCCCACCTCCACCAGCTCTACATGGGTTGGGTAGGAAATGCTCATCAGGCAAAAAGCCTCCTTTTGTAAAATAGGCGCGCGGGCGGCGCGGCCCAATGCCTGCGGCCGCCGCGCGCGCCGTGTGTGCGGTTGTGTCTGGTTTGGCCGCCCTGCGGCCAGGGTGGGGTGCTTACAGCACGCCCTCTTCCTTCAGCTGCGCCACCTGCTCGGGCGTGTAGCCCAGCTTTTCGTGCAGAATTTCCTCGTTGTGCTGGCCCAGCAGCGGCGCGGGCCGGTCAATTTTCACCTTTTTGTTGGTGAACTTAATCTGGTTGCCCGTCACCTTCATCTTGCCGGCCACGGGGTGGTCCAGCTCTACAAACATTTCGCGGGCGCCGGCAATGTGCGGGTCTTTCACCACACGGTCGATGGTGTTGATGGGCCCGGCCGGGATGCCCACGGCCAGCAGCATATCCACCGTCTCGTCAATGGTCTTATCCTGCAGCCATTCCTCAATAATGGGCTTCAGCTCGGCATGGTGCAAAACGCGCTCGTTGTTGTCGGCAAAGTGCGGGTTTTCCAGCAGTTCGGGCTTGCCCATCACGTCCACCAGCAAATCGAACAGCTTGTTGTTGCCGCAGGCAATGATGACGTGGCCGTCCTTGGCCTTGAAGGAATCGTAGGGGTAAATGGCCTCGTAGCGGTTGCCAATGCGGCTGGGCACGCGGCCGGTGCACAGGTAGATGATGTTGATGATTTCCAGCGCAGACACCATGGAATCCACCAGGGCCACGTCCACCTTTTCGCCCTCGCCCGTCTTCAGGCGGTTGATGTAGGCCGCCAGCACGCCCACGCAGCAGCTGATGCCGCCCATCACGTCCGAAATGGCCGTGCCCGTGCGGGTGGGGGGCGTGTCGGGCCAGCCGGTGGTGCTCATCAGGCCGCTCATGGCCTGGCCGATGATGTCGTAGCCCGCGCGCTTGGAATAGGGGCCGTAGTGGCCAAAGCCGGAAACCGCGCCGTAGATGATGGCGGGGTTGATTTTTTTCAAATCTTCATAGCCAAGGCCCAGCTTTTCCATCACGCCGGGGCGGTAGTTTTCCAGCACAATGTCAGATTGCTTCACCAGCTCGCGGAAAATCTCTTTGCCCTTCTCGCTTTTCAGGTTCAGCGTCATGCCGCGCTTGTTGCGGTTCAGGTTCATGAAATAGGCGCTTTCGCCGTTCACAATGGGGAAGTTGCGGCGCGAATCGTCGCCGCGGCCCGGCAACTCAATTTTCGTCACCTCGGCGCCCATGTCTGCCAGCATCATGCCGCAGTAAGGGCCCGCCAGCACGCGCGTAAGGTCCAATACTTTTACTCCGTCCAACAAACCTGCCATGATAAGGGTTCCTCCAATCTTTTGTGTGCCGCCGCAGCGCGGCGGGGTATGTGTGATGCGGCGCAAAGCGCCGCGTGTTGCCGTTGCATTCCGGCGCCCGGCCGGGGCCGGGCTGTATCTTCACGCCGGGCGGCATGCGCCCGGGCGCCTGTTTTCTTCGTCAGGGGGTTGTATGGCCGCGCGGCTGCACTGCGGCCCTGGGCAAAACGTGTGCGCGGCCGCCCGCCCTTGCAGCCAAAGCGGGGGCGCGGCCTGTCGTGCTTGGTATCCACCTTCTTGGTTCAAAAACGAATGTTGCCGCACGGCGGCGCGCCTTCCGGATCACCGCGGCGGGCGGGGGCTGCCCGCCCGCCGCACCGTTCCGGATGACAGGATGCTGCCCTGCAAAGGCCCTTTGCGCCAGGCGGGCAAAGGCATTTCCCGGGCAAAGGGGTGCCGCCCGGCAAACGCGCCCGCGGCGCGGGGCCCTGCATGCAGCGCGGGCATTGTGCGGGGGCGGCGGCTGCCGCCCCCGGCACATCTGCCCGAAGTTAGGAGGGTATGCGCGCGGGGCGCGTATGGCCCCGGCCCCTGCGCGCAGTGGGTTGCCAAATGGTTGGCTTACGCCTGCTTTTCAGCGGCGGCCACCTCGATGTTTTCAGACGCATACGCGCCCTCCTCTGCCTCTTTCGAGAACAGGTCATCCACGAACTCCTTCGGCAGCGGCGTTGTGAACTTGCTCACTGCGAAGAACACGATGGCAGAGAGAATTGCGCCGGCCACGAACGGCGGGCAGCCAAGAATGTAGTTGCCGCCGGGCTTCACAATGTACCAGAACAGGGTGCCCAGGCCGCCCGTCAGCATGGAAGCCAGGCAGCCGGCCTTGGTGCCCTTGCGGGAATAGAAACCGGCAAACACCGGCACAATGAGGGTGCCCGCGATGACGCTGAACGCATACGAGGTGAAGTAGCTGATCATTTCAGGCGGGTAGAAAGCCCATACGATGACAACGGCGATGATGACGAACATGGCAATGTTCGAGGCCGCAATTGTCTGCTTTTCGGTGGCGTTCTTCTTGATGAACTTTTTGAAGATGTCCACGCCGAAGGCGCTGCCGCTGGTCATCAGCACGCCGTCGATGGTGCTCATGGCCGCCGCAATCACGGCCACAATCACAATGGCGCCCAAGACGTTCGGGAAGAATTCAAGCACCATGGCCGGGAACACCTCGTCGGGGTTGCTCAGGAACTGGTCGCCGAAGTAGGCGCGGCCCATGTTGCCGATGATCATGCTGCCAATAAGGATGGCGCCCAGCCAGATGGAAAGCACGATGGAGGAAACGTACACCGTCTTTTTATCTTTGATGGTGAAGTTTGTCTGCACCAGCTGCGGCAGGCCCCACGGGGTGAGGGCGTACACAGACGAGAACAGGAACAGCTCGCTCCAGCCCATCGGGCCCGGCGTCTCAAGCAGGGCCGGGTCGCTGGCTGCCACGCCGGCGGCAATTTCGGTGGGGCCGCCCACGATGAAGAAGCCGCCAATCAGCACGGCCATCATGCCAATGGCCATCATGGCGCCCTGCACAACGTCTGTGTAGCAGCGTGCCATATAGCCGCCGAAGATGAGGTATACGCAGGCCACGCCGGAAACCAGCAGCACGGCCACAATGTAGGGGATGCCGAACAGGCCCGCCAAAGAAACGGCGCCGCCCTTTACAACACCCACCATGTAGGGAACCATGAAGATGAGGATAACAAGGGATGCAATGAGGCCCGCAATGGGCGATTTAAAGCGCTTGCTGACATATTCCGGGATGGTCATGGCGTTCAGGCGCACAGAAACCCTGCGCAGCCCGTGCGAGAACAGGATCAGCCCGATGGGAAGCAGCACCACCTGTGCCACAGGCATCATCAAATATGCCATGCCGGCCTTATACGCCGTGCCGGTGTTGCCAATGAACGTAGAAGCGCTGAGGTAAGTTGAACCGTAGGTTAACGCAAACACCCACGGGCCCAAATTGCGTCCGCCGGTCAAAAAACCGCTGAGGTTGTTGGCATACTTTTTGTTGCAGTAAATGCCAATGCCAAGCATACCAACCATATAAGCGCCCAGCACGATGATGCCGGCGACTACAAGATTGCCATGTAACATGATTCCATCTCCTTTATTCGCATTCGCACGATTTCAAAAACGGCAGCCCGCATTGCTGCTTCATAGAAAGGTACCCCTTTTTTTGCGCAGCGCCGCAGCGCGGCTGCCCGGTTGGCGGGTTACTTGCCGGTTTTCAGGTATCTTACATACCGGTAAATGCAGTAAGCCGCAGTGGCAAGCGTGAGGATAGGCCCCACAAACCAGCCGAGATACGTCGGGAAAGGCAGACCTAATATCATCATTCGTTCCTCCCTGCTATTCATTCTTCATGGTGTGGCTTTGCTTTTTATGACGTTTTTGCCGTCTTCTTTCCAAACAGCGAAAAGGTAAACGTTTCCACATGCGGGCAGCGCCGCAGCACCCCTGCGGGGCCGCAAAGGGCGGGCGGGGCGCCCGGTGTGGGAAGGTGCGCTGTGCCGCGCGGCGCGGCGGCAGGGCTTTGCCGCGCGGCACAGCGCCGGAAAAGGGCTTTGTTTGCGGGCAGGTGCCCGCAGGCCGCAGGAAGAAAGCTTATTTCTTCTTCATCAGCAGCGCCAGCACAGCCTTCTGGGCGTGCAGGCGGTTTTCGGCCTGGTCGTACACGATGGAGTGCTCGCCGTCAATCACAGCGTCCGTCACTTCCTCGCCGCGGGCGGCGGGCAGCGGATGCATGTAGTAGGAAACGGGCTTCGCCAGTTTGAAGTGCTCGTCCGAGATGCACCAGTCTTTGGCGAACTGTTTGCGGTATTCTTTATCCTCGGCCTTGTCCATGCCGTGGGTGCTGCCCCAGCTCTTGGCATAGATGACATCGGCGTCGGTGGCGGCCTCGTAGATGTCGTTGGTGATGGTCAGCTTGCCGCCCGTCTTTTTGTAGGCCTCGTTGGCAAACGCCATATACTCGTCGTCCAGCTCATAGCCCTTCGGGTAAGCCAGCGTCAGGTCGGCGCCCAGCAGGCTGCAGGCAATCAGCATGGCCTGGGGCACGCCCGGAGATTTCACGCGGTCGGAATACGCCCAGCTCATCACAATTTTCTTTTTCTTCCAGCCGGTGCCCAGCTTCTCCTGCAGGGTCATGATGTCGCCCATGCACTGGCAGGGGTGCTCTTTGTCGTCCAGGCCGTTGATGACGGGGATGGTGGTGGCTTTGCGAATCTCGTTCATGATGTCGCGGGCCATGCCATATTTCTCCAGGTCATACAGGCGCACCATCAAAGCGTCCAGGTAGCGGCTCAGCACAAGGCCGGTGTCCTCCCAGGTCTCTTTGTTCTTGCGCTGCATGTTGTCCTCGCTGTAATACTGCGCGTGGCCGCCCAGCTGCGTCATGCCCGTCTCGAAAGAAACGCGCGTGCGGGTAGAGGGCTGCGCAAAAATCATGCCCAGCGTCTTGTTTTTCAGCAGCTCGTGCTCGGCGCCCATAGCGTTCTGGCGCTTCAAGTCGAACGCCACGTCCAGGATGGTCTGGATCTCTTCGCCCGTGTAATCCATCAGGGTAACGAAGTCTTTTCCGCGCATGTCTGTTCTCATAAGTGCTTTACCTCCTGTTGTGTGAAAAAAATATCTATCTTGCAGGGCTGACGAATGTTCCCCAGCCTTGCTCGCCCGTAATGCGGCCCTCCTCATACACGGCCCGGCCGCGCACATAGGTGCGCACAATGCGGTAGTGCATGGGAATGCCCTCATATAATACGGCGCTGCCGCGCGCCTTGGTGAACAGCTTCGACGTATCCAGCGGCACAGGCGCCTGGTTTTTGGCCACCAGCACCATGTCTGCGTCTGCCCCGGCCTCAATGCGCCCTTTTTTCGGCGCCAGGCCCAGCATTTCGGCCGTGCTTTCGGCCGTGGCCTTGGCAATGGCTTCAAAGCTGAGGGTGCCGTCTGCCGCCGCGTTCAGCAGCAGCGGCAGCGAAAGCTCCAGCCCGGGCAGGCCGTCGAAGGTGTGCCAGATATCCTGGCCGTTTTTCAGCTTTTCTTCTTTTAAATAGGGGGCGTGGTCGCTGCCCGTCATGGCAAACGACCCGTTTTCGTACATCCGGCGCAGCTGGCGCATGCGCTGCTCGTCGCGAAGCGGCGGCTTCATGCGGGCAAACACGCCCGCGTGCGCGGCGCTTTGCTCGTGGAACAAAATGTACTGCGGGCACGTTTCGGCCCACACCCGCACGCCCTGGGCGCGCGCGGCCTCTATCATGCGCACGGCCTCCGGCGTGCTTACATGGCACACGCTGGCGCGGCAGCCCGTTTTGCGCGCGGCGGCTATCACCCATTCCACGGCGGCCGTCTCGGCCTCCACCGGGCGCGAGCGGCAAAATGCCACCAGGCCGTTTTCGCCCGCGTCCATGCGGCGCTTTGTCTCGGCGGCCACATACTGGTTCAGCTCGCTGTGCACGGCCAGCAGGCGGCCGGTTTTGGCCACGCGCTCCATCACGCGGCACAGGGCGTCCTGCGTTTCGCTGCACAGGCCGTAGAACTCGGCCTCGCGCCCGGGCACCGGCGGCATGGTGAACGTTTTGTACGCCACGGCGCCCGCGCCGGCCAGCTTTTCAATTTCGTCCAGGTTGTCGGCCCCGGCGCCGCCGTACAGGGCAACGTCCACATAGGCGTCGGCCTGTGCCTCGGCGCGCCGCGCCTCAAACACCTCTACGGTAGAGGCCGGCGGGTTTGCCACCGGCATTTCGGCCAGGGCCGTCACGCCGCCCGCGGCTGCGGCCATGGTGCCGCTGGCAAAGTCCTCCCGGTGGGAGAGCTTGCCCCCGCGGATGTGCACGTGGCTGTCGATCATGCCGGGGAACACCAGCATGCCGGTGGCGTCCACCGTCTGCTGCGCCTCGCCGGGCGCCTCGCCCGCCCGCTTTACGGCGGTGATGGTGCCCCCTTTCACTTCCACGCTGCCCTCAAAGCAGCCCTCGGGCCGCACAATGGTGCCGCCCACAATGTTCAGATCGTTCATCACGGTCCCCCTTTCCGGTCAAATAAAGGCTGTGCGCGCCCCGCGCGGCGCCCGCTGTGCGGGTGCCGGGCCGGGGGCCCGGGCCCCGCCGCGCCCTTGCGGGGCGGCGGGGCGCCGCGCGGGCGCCCTGCCTTATTTCATCAGTGCGTCCATGGCCGCCGCGGCGCGTTTGCCCTCGGCCACGGCCTTCACCACGGTGGCGCCGCCGTTCAGCCAGTCGCCGCCCACAAAGCAGTTGGTGCCGGCCACGCGCAGGGTGTCTTTGTCCGGCGTGCCGGCCACCAGGGCCGCGTCCGCCTTTTTGCCAATGGCAAACACCACCTGCGCCACGTTCAGGGTGAACTCGCTGCCGGGCACGGCCTCAAAGCCGCGGCGCGCCTCGCCCGGTTTTTCCACCAGGCGGTTGCGCACAAACGTCACGGCCGCGCCGCCGTCCGCCGTTTTGGCAATGGCAACGGGCGAAACCATGTACATCAGCTCTACGCCCTTATCGGCCGCGGCAAAGAACTCTTCGTCGCACGCGGGCATTTCTGCGCGCGAGCGGCGGTAGGCCAGCACGGCCTTCTCGGCCCCGGCCTCCAGGCTGGCGCACACGGCGTCAATGGCAGAGTCGCCGCCGCCCACCACCAGCACGGTGCCGCTTACGGCCTTTGTTTTGCCGCTCTTCAAATCGGCCAGATACTGCGAGCAGCCCACCACAGGCGCGCCCTCGGCAATGTCCACGCCGCTCATGCGGTCCTGCGCAAGGCCCGCGCCCACAAACACGGCCGCATATTCCTGCTTCAGTTCTTCCAGCTTCTGGGGCGTGACGGGCGTGTTGTAGTGGAAGTGGATGCGCTCGCACGAAAGCTCGGCCAAATCGTTTTCCACCACGGCGGCGTCAATGCGCTCGGCCGGAATTTCGCGCGCCACCACGCCGGCGGCAGCCGCGTCCTTTTCAAACACGTCCACCTCGTGGCCCAGGCGCGCCAGCATGGCCGCGCAGCCAAGGCCCGCGGGGCCGGCGCCCACCACGGCGGCCTTTTTGCCGCTGGCGGGGGCCAGCTCGGGCGTGTAGGCCGCGTTGGCGCAGGCAAACTTCTGCAAATCGCGAATGTGAATGGGCGCGCCGCAGTAGTTCATGGTGCAGTTTTTCTGGCACAGGTTTTCGCTGGGGCACAGCGTGCCGCAAATGCCGCCCAGCGGGTTTGCCGTTTTAATCACGCGCTTGGCGCTTTTCACATCGGCATAGCGCAAATGGCGGATAAACTGCGCCACGTCCACCCCGGCGGGGCAGCCCTGCTGGCAGGGGGCGTCCACGCAATACAGGCAGCGCCGGGCCTCGGCCTGCACTTCAGCCATGGTTTGCTTGATCTCAGTCATATTTCCCGCCTCCTTTACCTGTGTTGCATCGTCATGCAGCCCACCGGGCAAATTTGTGTGCACAGGCCGCAGCCGTCACACTTGTCTTTGTCCACGATGGCCTTGCGGTTCTCGTCCAGATGGATGGCGCTGTACGCGCTGTCGGCGCACACGGCCACGCAGCGCCCGCAGCCCACGCACTTTTCGGGGTCTGCCTGCGAATACAGCTTGTAGGCGCGCGAGAGGTCGTTGTGGCGGAAGATGTGCGGCAGCGCTTTGCCGCAGAAATCGTTGATGGTTTCGAAGCCCATCTCTTCCATGTAGTTCAAAAGGCCGGCCGTCAAATCGTTGATGATGCGGTAGCCGTGGTGCATCACGGCCGAGCACACCTGCAGCGAAGACGCGCCCGCCAGAATGAACTCCACCGCGTCGCGCCAGTTGTAAATGCCGCCAATGCCCGAGACGGGAATGTTTACCGCCTTGGCAATTTGCGCCACCGTGCGCAGCGCAACGGGCTTTACGGCCGCGCCGGAAAGCCCCTGGAAGGCGCTGCGGCCGTCCACGCTGGGGTAGGGCACAAAGGTGTGGATGTCAATGCCGGGCAGGCTGTTCAGCGTGTTGATGCTGGCAATGGCGTCTGCGCCCGCCGCCTCGGCCGCGCGGGCCTTGCCGGGAATGTCCTGCACAATGGCGGGCAGCTTGGGCATCACGGGCTTTTTCGTCTCTTCGCGCACCCAGGTGGTCACCATTTTAATGGCCTCTTCGTTGCCGCCCACCGTGGCGCCGCCGCCCGATTCCGCCATGCCGTGCGAGCACGAGAAGTTCAGCTCAAAGCCGTCTGCGCCGGCCTGGTCAAACATGCGCGTCACTTCGCGCCACTGCTCTTCCACCAGGCCCTCGGTGTGCAGAAGGCTTACCCAAACGCCGTGCTCGGGGAAGCGCTCTTTCAGCCAGCGGGTGTCCTCGGCCCATTTTTCAATGGGCTTGGGGCTGCCCAGCTCGAAGTTGGTAAAGCCCACAATGTCGCCGTCGGCGCTTTTCACCGCCGTAATGCGGGGGTTCACGTTCTGCGCCTGGCTCAGGGTATAGGCCAGCGTTTTCAGCACTGCGCCGCCCCAGCCCGCCTCAAAGCACCTTGCCACCATCTCTATGTTGGTGGTGGGGGGTGCCGAGGAGAGCATGAAGGGGTTGGGCATGGAAACACCGGCAAAGTTCACTTTTAAGGTGGGTGCCATTGGTTTCTTCCTCCTTCTGTTTGCTATTTGTTCCACCGGGGGCGCCCCGCCCCCGGAAATGGGCCGTGTTCAGGCTTTTTTCAGCGTCTTTTTCAAATGCTCTTTCAGGCCGCCGTCCTCCACGATGCTCAGCACATGCTCGGGCAGCTTGCTGCCCTGGTAGGTTTTGCCCGTGGTAAGGTCTTCAATGGTGCCGTTCAGCAGGTCCACCACAATTTCGTCGCCCTGGTTCAGCCCGCTTGTGTCCGCCAGCGTCACCACCGGGAAGCCCACGTTGATGCAGTTGCGGAAAAAGATGCGCGCAAAGCTTTGGGCAATCACGCCGCCCACGCCCGCGTATTTCAGCGCAATTTGCGCCGTCTCGCGGCTGGAGCCCGGCCCGAAGTTGCTGCCCGCCACAATAATGTCGCCCTTTTCAATGGCGTCGGCAAAGCCGGGGTAGGCGCGCTCCATGGCGTGCTTGCCAATTTCCTCATAGCTGGCGTCCATGTATTCGCCCGGGGAGATAATGTCCGTGTTGATGTCGTCCCCAAACTTCCACACTTTGCCTTTGATTTGCGATTTCATAAAACTACTTCCCCCTTTGCGCACGGCTTAGAAATAGGCGCGCGGGTCTGCAATGCGGCCCTCGATGGCGCTGGCCGCCACGGTGGCGGCGCTGCCCAGGTACACGTTTGCGTCCTTGCTGCCCATGCGGCCAATGAAGTTGCGGTTGCTGGTGGAAATGCAGCTTTCGCCCCCCGCCAGAATGCCCGTGTGCGCGCCCAGGCACAGCCCGCAGCTGGGCGCCACAATGGTGGCGCCGGCGTCTTCCAGAATTTCCAGAATGCCTTCCTTCAGGGCCATGCGGTACACCTCGTGCGAGGCGGGCGAAACCAAAAAGCGCAGGCCCTTGGCGGCCTTTCTGCCCTTCAGCACATGCGCGGCGGTGCGCAAATCGGAAATGCGGCCGCCCGTGCAGGAGCCGATATACACCTGCGTCAGCGGCGCGCCGGCCACCTCTGTCACGTCGTGCACATTGTCCACGTGGTGCGGGCAGGCCACCTGCGGCACCAGCGTGGCGGCATCGTTCACGTAATTGCGCTCGTACTCGGCATCCTCGTCCGGGTACAGCATCACATATTCGCGCTGCGAGCCGTGCGCCTTCAAATACTCCAGCGTCTTTTCGTCCGGCGGAATATACCCCGCCTTGGCGCCCATCTCCACCGCCATGTTGGAGATGGCCATGCGCTCGTCCATGGGCAGGGCGCGAATGGCCTCGCCGCAGTATTCCAATGCTTTATAAGTAGCGCCGGAATGGCCGATGGTGCGGCAGTCGTACAGCACCATGTCCTTGGCGAAAACGCCTTTTCCCAGCGTGTTTTTCCACTCGATGCGGTAGCTCTCGGGAACTTTCAGCCAAATTTGGCCCGTGGCCACAACGCCCAGCATTTCCGTAGAGCCAATGCCCGTGCCGAACGCGCCAAACGCGCCGGACATGCAGGTGTGCGAGTCTGTGCCCACCACCAGCGTGCCGGGCTGGTCGTAACAGGCCTCGGCCAACACCTGGTGGCACGGGCCCTCGTATTCGTGATAATCCACGTCTTTGGCCAAAGACCAATCTTTTGTGAACTTCACGGCCTCCGCCTGCTTAATTTCGCACGGCGGGGTGTAGTGGTCGCTCACCACCACTACCTTGCTTTTATCCCAAACGTCAACGCCAAGTTCCTCCAGGCCCTTGGCAATTTCAATGCGCGGGCCCAAAATGTCGTCCATCATGGCAACGTCTACGTTGGCGTTTACAATTTCGCCTATCTCCACATAGTCCTTGCCGGCGGCGCGGGCCAGCGCCTTTTGTGCAAATGTCATGCCCCTCATTGCGTTTACACCACCTTTAGTAAAAAAGGGCGCCGCGGCGCGCGGTGTGCCCGGCACAGCGCCGCCCTCTGTTTGCAAAACCTTCCTCCCGGCGGGCGCCTCAGGCGCCCAGGCGGGTGCGGATGAACTCGTCGAACTCCGCAATAATCTGCTCGTTGGTTTTCTCGCGGTCGTCCATCAGCAGGCCGTACATGGGCGGCACGGGGAGGCCCCGCGCCTCAATGGCCTTCAAAAGCTCTTCCGTGTAAATGCCCGGCTGCGGGCGCAGGCTGCGCACGGGCTCGGCCGGGTGGCCCCCGCCGTTCTCGTAATAGCTGGATTTGGTCAGCCCGCATGTGGGCGAGCCGTCGCACACCAGCACGGCCACCACGTCATAGCCCACAATGGCGTAATTTTCCATGTAATCCACCATTTGCTCGGCCAGTTTGCGGCAGCAGTGCCGGAAGCCCGCATTGTCGTACAAATTGCGGGAGTGCCACCACCGCTGGCAGCCGATGTGCAGCACCTCGGGGCACGGCATCTGCATCACGCCAACGCCGTATTTATCCAGCGTGCGCACCACCTCGGTAAACATGCCCGGGTAGCGTGCAAATTCCTGCACCTTGTTGTTTGCATTCAAAAGGCAGTTGGAAACAAACACAATCTTTTTCGAGCGGTCGTCTACATTTCTCTGCGGCATGCGGCATCCTTCCTTCCCCGCGCTGTTCGCCCCATGCGGGGCGGGCGGCCGCGCGGGCCGCCCGCCTGCAAAGGGCGGTACAAGGCTGCACTTATTTCACTTCGTTCACAAGCTCCATCAGCTTCGCCATATCCGGCTGCTCCTCCAGGTGGTTCACGAAGTCCACAATCTTCTCGGTGCGCTCCGTGTCGCCCTTGTAGGTGCGGTTGGCCAGATAACGGAATTTGTTCACCACGTCCTCGTAGGTGACGGGGTTGCGCCAGTCGCCCTTCGGGTCGTCCACAGTGGCGGAATACTGCGTGCCGTCCTTCATGGTGATGGTAACGGCGCTGGAATAGTGGGCCGGGTAGCGGCGCTCGAACTCGTCGTCCATCGTCACGGTGGTGGCGGCGATGAGGCGTTTCACCAGCTCGTCGTTGATGTAATCGGTGTTCAGCTCATCCACGGTGAACTTGCCGTTCTTGAAGGCGATGGCCGCCTGGTAGGGCATGCTGAACTGCAGGTCCACAATGTTGCGCGGCGCCCACTTGCAGGGCTCGGCCAGCAGGTGCATGGTGTATTTGGAAGAGCGAATCTCAATCTTCTCAATGTCCTCGGCGTTGGGGTGGTATTTCTCCACAATCTCCAGGCAGGCGTCCAGGTGGCCGCCGGAATAACGGCAGCACGGATACACCTTGATGGAAGACTTGGTGAACGTCCAGTCTTCGCCCAGGCCCTCGGTGATGTACTTGGCGTCATAGTGGTCGTGGAAGGAATAGGCGTGCAGCAGGCCGTCCTTGCTTTCAAAGATATCGGACGGGCCGTTGAAGCCTTTTTCTGCCATGCGCGCGGCAATGATGGAGTTCATGGCGGGGTGGCCTGCCTGCAGGCGCTTGGTGAAAGAGCCCTCGGTGTTCCAGGCCATCAGGCCGGCCACCATGCTGCCCGCAATGCCCTGGGCATAGATGGTTTTCTGCTCGTCCAGCTTCATCAGCTTCGCGGCGGAAACGGCGGCGCCCATGGTGCCGCAGGTGCTGGTGGGGTGGAAGCCCTGGTAGTACATATCGCCCAGGTAGGCCGTGCCCATGCGGCACACCACTTCGTTGCCCAGCGAAACGGCCTCGATGTACTCTTTGCCGCTGCGGTGCAGCATTTCGCTCAGCGCCATGCTGGCGGGGAAGGTGGCGGGCGACGGGTGCGCGTTGGATTCGTTGTGGTCGTCCACGAAATCCAGGCCATAGCACTGAATGGCGTTGGCAAACGCGGCGTTGGGGGCGGCAACCTTATCTTTGCTGCCCACAATGGTGGCCTCGGCCGGGCCGCCCAGCTCTTCGGCTACTTCGCGCGCGATGGTGCTGGAGATGACGTCGCGGGTGCCCAGCATAGAGGCCAGCACGTCCAGCGTCAGGGTTTTGGCCTTGACGACAGCCTCTTCAGGCAGGTTCTCGAATTTGGTGTTCACCGCTACTTCGGCGATTTGGGTTGCAATTGTCTTGCTCATTTTCTTGTCCTCCTGATAAATTATTGAATGCGGGACTTGCGCACATATACCTGCCCGTCCATGATGACGCGGGCGGTGCGAAGGATGGCGGCCGTTTTCAGGTCATACTGCCCGTCCTGGGCCTCCAGCTCCGACACCACCGGAATCACCCCGGCGGGATGGCCAATAACAATTTTGCGGTCCTTCTTGGCGCGCTCGCTCAGCACCTGATAAACAATGCTGCCGGGCACGCGGGCCGCAGCGCCCATGCACACCGTGCCGGTGACAGGGTGCGTTTTGTGCATCATCTGCATAAACAGAAGCCTGCTCACAAGGTCAATGTCCTCCTGCTTCACGTCCTTGCCGTCAAAGGTGTGGTAGCCCTTGGCGGGCGACACAATGGCAAAGAACGGCGAATAGGGGCACTTTTTGGTAGAGTTCTGCCAGGTGTCCGTCAGGCCGATTTTCTCGGCGCAGCGGCCGCGAATCTCTTCAATGCGCGCCATCAGCGCCGCGTCGCCCTCAATTTCGGCGGGCGTCTCGGTGCCCTGCATGCCCAGGCTTTCGGCCTTGATGAACACGGTGGGCGTGCCGGCGTCCACCACAGACACCTCGTACGTCTTGCCGTCCGTGGTGGTGATGGTGTCCGTCACGTTGCCGGTGGGCAGCAGCTTGCCCGTGATGCCGCCCACGCTGTCAGAGAAATCCAGCTCGATGGTAGAGCCCAGGGTGGGCACGCCGTCAATGTGCTGGTCGCCCTCTATCACCGCGCGGCCGTCCTTCACGGCCACCTTGGCATTGATGATGGAATCGGTGTTCACCTGGTGGATACGCACCGTGGTGTACGGCTCTTCGGCCTTCACCAGGCCGTGGTCAATGGCATAGGGCCCCACGCCGGCCGAGATGTTGCCGCAGTTCGATTTGTAATCCACCTTCGCGTCCACAAAGCTCACCTGGCCGAAGGTGTAATCCACGTCGGCGTCCTCGCGGCTGGGCGGGCCAATAATGGCCAGCTTGCTGGTCAGCACGTCCGCGCCGCCCAGGCCGTCAATTTGCCGCACGTCGGGGCTGCCGAAAATTTCCAGAATGTATTTGTCGCGCAGCGCCGGGTCCTGCGGCAGTTCGTTCTCCATAATGAAGATGCCCTTGCTGGTGCCGCCGCGCACAATGGAACAGTTTACACTGATAACTTCATCTTTCATGAAAGCACGCTTCCTTTCACTTCACGATGCGGGTGCCGCTTTCGCCGCGCAGGGCCGCAGCCGCGTTTTCCAGGCTGGCAATGATGGCCGTGCCGCCCGCCTTGGCAAACGACATGGCGGCCTGCACCTTCGGCAGCATGCTGCCCGGCGCAAAGTGGCCTTCGCCGCAGTATTTCTCGGCCTCGTCCACCGTCATCTCGGCCAGGGCCTTCTGGTCCGGCTTGCCCCAGTTGATGGCCACGCGGTCCACCGCCGTCAAAATCACCAGCATATCCGCGTCAATCAGCTCGGCCAGCTTGGCGGAAGCAAAGTCTTTGTCAATCACGGCCGGGGTGCCCACCAGGCGCCCGTCCTTTTTCACCACGGGGATGCCGCCGCCGCCCACGGTGATAACCACATAGCCGGAATCCACCAGCGTGTTCACCATGTCTTTTTCCACAACGTCCACGGGCTTGGGGCTGGGCACCACCTGGCGCCAGCCGCGGCCGGCGTCCTCCACCATGGTGTAGCCGCGCTCGGCCGCAATTTTGTCGGCCGTCTCTTTGTCGTAAAACGCGCCCACGGGCTTGGAGGGCTTCTGGAAGGCCGGGTCGGCCTCGTCCACCAGCACCTGCGTCACCAGCGTGCCCACGGTTTTCTGAATGCCGCGCGCCGCCAGCTCGTTGGCAATGCTGTTCTGCAGATGATAGCCGATATAGCCCTGGCTCATGGCGCCGCACTCGGGGAACGGCATATCCGATTTGATGGCCCCCGCCTCGGCGGCCGTGGACATGCCCAGGTTGATCATGCCAACCTGCGGGCCGTTGCCGTGGGCAATTACCACCTGGTTGCCCTCTTCAATCAGGTCTACAATGGGTTTCGCCGTCTGGCGCACCAGCTCCAGCTGTTCGGCCGGGGTGTTCCCCAGCGCATTGCCGCCCAGGGCGATCACGATTTTTTTCAATCTGCTCTCCTCCTAAACGTTTTTATCTCGCGGGGGAACCTTTCGGCCCCGTTTGATGCTTCCTTGCCGCGGCGCGCGCCGGGGCCGCAGGGCCCCGGCAGCACGCCGCGCTTTTGTGTTTTGGCAGGTTCAATATTCCGCCTTCACCGGCGCGCAGAACACGCCGTAGTCTTCGGGGTGGCGGTCTTTCAGGCTGGGCATGGTGGCCCGGCGCTCGGCAACCTCATCCAGGTCGATGGTTTGCACAATCATGCCGCCGGCCTCCTGCGTCAGCTCTTCCACTACCTCGCCCCTGGGGCTGGCCACCATGCTGTGGCCAAACAGGAACAAATCGTCCATTTTGCAGTACATGTTGGCTGCCGCCACAAACACGTTGTTCTCCAGCGCGTGGCAGCGAATCAGCAGCGGCCAGATGTCGGCCTCCTGCACACGCCATGCCGCGGGCATAAACACAATTTGTGCGCCCTTCAGCGCCAGAATGCGCGCGGGCTCGGGGTGGTTGTTGTCTGCACAAATCATAATGCCAATGCGGCCATACTTGGTTTCAAACACGGGGTATTCGCCCGTGCGCGTGAAATAATCGCACTCGCCGCCAAACAGGTGGTTTTTCGAGTACACGCCCTGCACTTCGCCCTCGTCGTCAATCAGCACGGCGGCGTTGTTCAGCGGCCGCGTGGTGTACACCTGCAGGGCAATGGGGGCAATGATGTAAACGCCCAGCTCTTTGGCCTGCGCGCGCAGCGCCGTGATGGTGGGGCCCGAAAGGCCCTCGGCCATGCCGTACAGCTTATCGCCAAACACGCCCAAGTTATAGCCGGTGACAAACAGCTCGGGCAGGCAGATGATTTTGGCGCCCTGTGCGGCCGCCTCGCGCACCTTTTCCTGCGCCAGGGCCAGGTTGTATTCTTTATCGCCCAGCCTGGTCTCCAGCTGAATCAGGCCAATGGTCACTTTGCTCATGGCTTACGCCTCCTTCGGGGCAGCCTTGGCGGCCTCGGCCTTCAGGGCCTCGTGCTCGGCCTTCTTGGCAGCCATATAGCCGCTGTCGCCCGCCTTCATCAGCACAAAGTACACCAGCATGGCAACCAGCGCGCCCACAATGATAGAGGCGTCATACAGCCAGTGCAGCGCGGGCACCCACAGGCCCAGGAAGATGACAATGAAGCTGATGGCGATGGTGAGGATGCTGATGGGGTTCACGCCGCCGTTGCGGTTCAGGAACACCAGCAGGCCCAGCAGCGCAATGATGATGCCCATGGCAATCATCGAGAACTGGTGCGTGCAGCCCAGCGTGCAGATGGCCTGCGTCCAGCTGGAAGGCAGCACGAACGAAAGCACCAGCAGCACCACCGTGGCGGCAAAGCACAGCACATAGGTGGGCACGTTGAATTTCTTCAGGTTGGTATACTTCGATTCATCGTCCGCCACATACAGGCTGCGCAAATTCAGCTCGGTGTGGCACACAAAGAAGTAATGGCAAATGGTGATGCCGATGATGGGCCCAAGCAGGGCGCCGCCGCCGTTCAGGAAGAAGTTCATGTAAACGCCCATGTCGTTCACAAGCACCCACGGGCGAATCAGCACGCCCACAATGCCCAGCACAATGGCGGCCCACTTGAAGTTGATTTTGCCGCCCGTCAGGTGCACAATGGCCGTGGCCGGCGTCAGGGCGTTGGCCGCAATGTTGGTGGTAAGCGTGGCAATAATCAGGAACGCCATCATGCCAATAACCAGCGGCACGTTGTCAATCATACCGGTGAGCTGCACAGGGTCCCAAATGGCTTCGCCAAACATCACAACCGTGCAGCTGGTGACAAGCGAGCCAACCAGCGCCAGGCCCACAATGCCGGTGGGCACGCCGGCGAACTGGCCAACCATCTGCGATTTCTGGTCCTTGGCAACCTTCGTCAGGTCGGTAACGGTAAGAGGCATCGAGCCCCAGTAGCTGATGTTAGAGTTCAGGCCCACAATGAAGAACGTGAGGAACTCGGTGGTGGAAGCGAACGTATTGGTCTGGTTCACCAGCGGGCCCCAGCTGCCGGCTTCCATGCGCGCCCACACCAGCAGCACAACCAGCCAGATGATCAGCATTGGCGCACACCAGTGCTCCATTTTCTGAATCATGCCCATGCCCTTGATGAGGATGAGGATATTCACAACCAGGAAGCCGAAGAAGCACACCCACTGCCCAAGGGGCCACGCGGCCCACGCCGGGAACAGGATGCCCAGCACGGTGTTGATGGCGCTGCCGCCAATCCAGAACTGGATGCCGCACCAGCCCGCGGCCACAACGCCGCGCAGAATGGCCGCCACACTGGCGCCGTTGAAGCCGAAGGCGCTGCGCCAGTAAATGGTGGAAGGAATGCCGTACTTTGCGCCCGCGTGGCCGTTGGCCAGAATGGGGAACGCAATCAGCACGTTGGCCAGCAGAATGGTGAACATGGCCCATTTCAGGTCCATGCCGCCCACCATCAGGCTGGAAGCCAGGTAATAGGTAGGAATGCCGATGTCCATGCCGATCCAGGTGGCAAAATAGCTGTAGATGCCCCAGTTGCGCTCACTCTTTTTGGTGGGCAGCAGGTCGGCTGCTACATTTTTCATACCGCTCAGATCGCTCAAATCCATGTTTCGCGAATCTTGCATGATGGTAAATACCCTCCTTCTTTCTACGTTGCTTACGCGATGACGATTTTCGGGCGCCGCCGCAGGGCATGCCCTGGGCTGCCGCCCTTGCTGTTTCCCGGGGGCCGCCGCTTTCACACGGCGGCAAAGCGCCGGTTGCCACCCGGCCCCGCGCCGCACTGCGGCCCCTTTCCGCTTCCTCCTTTCTTTTTTCGCCTGAACAAATAAATTTATTTCGTAACCGCTTACAAAAACGCCGCTTCCCCTTCTGTCTTCCGGCCGCCCGCCAGGCAGCCGCCCGGCGCGCCGCGCGGGCCATGCCCGCCCGGCCTGCTTTTCAGGTGCCTGCCTTGCGTCCCGGCTTCCTGCCGGGCCCTTCTTTTCTTTCCTGCTGCTTGCCAGCCTTTTTGTAAACGTTTACATTCTCAGTATTTTTCTCTTCTTTCTCCTCGTTTTTTTCTCTTAACTCAATTTCATCCACCGCCGCGCCGGGCAAAACCGGCACGTTTTGCAAAGAAACGCCCATTTCGGGCTATATTTATTGTATTTTTCCAGATGTTTCCTAAGGACGCGCCCCTTTTTCCGTTTCGGCCAAAACCTGCGTCCGTTTTTGTAAACGTTTACAATTTTCGCCTTTTTCACCGGCCTCACCGCTGTGCAGCAAGGCCGGCGCCGGGGCTGTGTTCTATTTTGTCAAGTCTTTCACGCTGGTGCCCTCCAGCAGCGTGCACGGGCACACATGGCGCTTTTCGCGCAGCAGGGGGCTTTCTTCCCCGCGGATTTTCGCCATCAAAATGCGCCCCGCGGTGGTGCCCACCCACTCCTCGTGCTGGTACACTCTATGATATTGAGGGCTGGATAAATTCGCCCACACGGGCGTGCCTACCATAATGACGGAAATATCGTCCGGAATGGCGTACCCCGCCTCTGCCAGATACTTCACGCCGCCCTGGGCGTGCCGGTGGTAACCAAAGAACAGGGCCGTGGGCTTTGCGCGCCGCAAAAGCTCTTTCGTCATGCGGTAGCCTTCCTCAATGCTCAAATCGCTGGAAGATTCCACCTCCATGCCGCCGCCCTGCTTCACCTGCTCGCGCACCGCGTCGTAAAAGCCAAGGTCGCGCTCTACCGCGCTGGACACCCGGCCGTTCCACTCCACCACGCCAATGCGCCGGTGGCCGTTCTGCGCCAGGCACTGCCCGGCCAGAAACCCGGCCTGGTAGCTGTCGTCGCCCGCAAAGTAGGAATCGTTCACTTCCCCGTCTTTGTGCGGGGCAATTTCGCGGCCTATCACCACATAGGGAATGTGCATTTTGCGCAAAAGGGCGGTGTTCTCCCACCCCGCGTTGGTGGGGCCCAGAATGATGCCGTCCACCCGCTGCGCCACGGCGTTTTCCAACAGCCGGCGCTCGCGCTCGGGCTCTTCGCGCGTGTCGCATATCATGGGCATGAAATCGTTTGCGAACACAACATCTTCCACGCTTTCGCACACGCGGGTAAAATAGATGTTGCTGAACTGCGGAATTAAAATGGACACCAGCCCCCGCTGCTTGGCGCGCAGGCTGCTGGCCACGGCGCTTTTGGTGTAGTGCAGCTCGTGCGCGGCGTCCAGCACGCGCTGGCGCAGCTGCGGGCTCATCACGCGCTCGGTGTTGCCGTTCAGCACATACGACACGGTTGCGGTGGAAGTGCCCGCCAGCTTGGCCACGTCTTTGATGGTGGCGTAATACGCCTTCTGCCCTGCCAACAGGATACACTCCTTACAAAGCCAAAGCTCTTATTTGCCGGGCGCGCGCCCCTGCGCCGCCCGCGCACACCACCGCTCATCCAGCGTGCGCCCATGCCGTCGTAAACGTTTTTCCATATATCAATATATCAGTTTGACCCCCAAAACACAATGGTAAGTTTCCATAAAAAACATAAATCTTTTTTGTATAAAAATTCTTCCCTTTTCCCCCGTTTTTCGCCGCTTTCGCCTTGCAAATCGGGCGCAATGCTCGTACAATGAGAAACGTTTCAACAACGCCGCCGCGGCGTGCGGCGGCCATCTGCCCAAAAAAGGAGGAACCTGCCTTGCATATTACACCGGCATGGTGCGAAGAACAGTTCGGCACGCAGCTGCGCGCCTTCGCGGCGGACCTGCACAGCCACCCCGAACTCAGCTTTGAAGAAACGCGCACCACACAAAAAATTTTACAGGCCCTGCAAAGCCTGCCCGGCGTGGAGGTGTTGGCCACGGGCGCCAAAACGGGCGCCGTGGCGCGCCTTGCGGGCGGCGAAGGCCCCGCCGTGGCCCTGCGGGCCGACATTGACGCCATTCCCCAGCACGAGGCCGTGCAGCGGCCGGACGCCTCGGTGTACGAGGGCAAAATGCACGCCTGCGGGCACGACACCCACACCGCGTCCCTGCTGGGCGCGGCCATGGCGCTGTGCCGCCGGAAAAGCGCCCTGCGCGGCGACGTGTACTTTGTGTTTCAGCCCGCGGAAGAGGCGCTTTCCGGCGCAAAATACCTGGTAGAGCAGTGCGGCCTGTTCCAGGCCATCCACCCCGCGGCCATGTTCGGCCTGCACAATTACCCCGAGCTGCCGCTGGGCACCGTGGGCGTGAAGCAGGGCCAGCTGATGAGCTATAAAGACGTGTTCGAAATGCGCTTTGTGGGCCGCAGCGGCCACAGCAGCATGCCGCAGAAAAACATCGACCCCATTGTGGCCGCCGCGGCGTTCATTCAGTCTGTGCAAACCATCACCAGCCGCAACGTGGGCCCGCTGGAGGCCGCCGTGGTCTCCATCTGCCAGGTGCACGCGGGCACGCCGCGCAACCTGGTGGTGGACGACGTGCTGCTTTCGGGCAACATCCGCACGCTGGACGAAGCCGTGCGCGCGCGCGTGCTGCAGCGCTTCGAGCAAATTGCCCGCGGCACGGCCGATGCTTACGAGTGCCAGCTGAAGCTGGATATGCACCCCATTGTGCCGGGCGTGAACAACCCCGCCGGGCTGTACCGCATTGCGCTGGCCGCGGCCGAGGCCTCGCTGGGCAAAGAGGCCGTGGCCCAGCCGCCCGTAAACCTCGCCTCGGAAGATTTTTCCATCTACGGCCAGCATGTGCCCGCGTTCTTCTATTTTCTGGGCTCCGGCGCGCCGGGGCGGCCGCTGTATTCGTGGCACAACGCCCACTTTCACCCCGATGAGCGCACCCCCATCTATGGCGCGGCCCTGCTGGCGCAAAGCGTGCTTTCGGCGCAGGCCATGCTGTAACCGGCGCGGCGGCGCGTTTCCCACCCCTGCAAACAGCAAAGCCCCCGCGGCTGGCCCGGCCAGCCGCGGGGGCTTTTGGTTCTGTTATGGCTGCTGCGCCGCCCGCCGCGCGGCCAGCTTCTGGGCCAGCTGTTGCCTGGCCAGGGCAAGGTCTTGCTCGCACAGCAGGGGCAAAATGTCCGTCAGCTCGGGCTCGGGCAGGTCCCACCAGCGCAGGGCCTGCAAAATGGCCGTCAGCTCGCTGTCAAAGCGCTGCTTCACCACGCGCGCCGGGTTGCCGCCCGCCACCGTGTAGGGCGGAATGTCGCGCGTCACCACGCTGTGCGCGGCAATAATGGCCCCGTCGCCTATCTTCACGCCCGGCATCACCGTGCACATGCGGCCAAACCACACGTCGTTGCCCACCACGGTGTCGCCCCGGCGCGGCAGCTGGGCCATGTGCGCCGGCACGCGCCGGGCCCACCGGCCGCCAAACACGGCAAACGGGTAGGTGGACGCGCTGCCCAGCCGGTGGTTGGCCGCGCCCATCACAAACTGCGTGCCGCTGCCAATGGCGCAGAATTTGCCAATCACCAGCCTGTCGCCAAACTGCGGCCAGTTGAACAGCACGTTGCGCTCTTCAAAATGCTGCGGCCCCGCCGCATCGTCGTAATAGGTGTAATCTCCAATTTCAATGTTTGGCGCCTTTACCACGTTTTTCAAAAAGCATGTGGTGCCAAATTCGTTCGGGAAAATATCGTTCGGGTTCGGGTACCCGTTTTTCTCTGTCATTGCTCTGGGCTCCTTTTTCTCAGGTTTGCATCACTTCCTTTCCACGGCCCTCTATCACGGCCACCGCCCGCTTTTTGCGCATTTCCCGCATGGCGTTTCTCTCCTTCGCTTTGTGCCTGACCTTTGCCGTGCCAGGCCCTTTTTATGGGCGCTTTTTTGCGCCCGGCTTTTTATTCTTTGCTGTTTTTGGCCTGATGCCGCGCGTTTTATGCCCGGCGCGGCGCCGGCACGCCCCTTCCGGCGCCCTCAGCCCTCGTAATGCTCCAGCTCCTGCGCCGGGTAGGCCGCCGACCAGTGGTGCGGCTGCAGCTCTTTCAGCGGCACAAACACCAGCGCCCCGCCCGGCGCCGTCACCGCCACCTGCACGCCGTCGCCCCAATAGCGCAGGCGCTCCTGGCACACGCCGCAGGGCGAAAGCACCTTGTAGGGCGAGTGCTCGTCATCCCGCACAAGGCAAAGGCAGTGCGTCACCTTTTCGTTATACTTGTGCGCCTCCAGCATGGCGCCCGTCTCGATGCACAAAATCACCGAAGAGTTGGCCGTCTCGTTGGCCACGCTGGTAAAATAGCTTCCCTGCTGCGTGTGCACCACGCCCGCGCCGCCCCAGCCTGTGGGGTAGCGCGTCTCTATCAGCTGCACCGCCCTGCGGTACATCTCGCGCTCCACTGCTTCGTCTCTCACACCGTCGCCTCCTTTCGCACAGCCGCATCGGGCGGCCACACCACGCGGAATTCCTCGCACACCACTTTCATATCCGGCCCAAAGGCAAGGCCCGCCTGCCGCAGCTCCTGCGAAAAGAACGCCTCGTGCGCCTGCCGCCAGAAGGCGAGGCTTTTATTGCCCTCGCCCTCGCGAAAGGCGTGCGCCGCGTCCACTTCACAAAAGGGCACCACGGCCACCTTTTCCGTGCGGATGATGCACACCGCCTGCCCGTCTGCCCCCAGCACCACGCTGTGCTGCCCGGGCCGCGGCAGGGGCGCGTGTTCCGCCTCATACAGCGGCAGGGCCGAGGCCGCCGCCGTCTTTTCGCCCCGCAGCACCAGCGCGGCCAGCGCGTCTGCGTCCGGCCCAAACGCCCATGCGTCATATTCCTGCCCGGCGCCGCACGCCGCGGCATATTGCCGCCACATCTGCTGTGCCGTCATCGTTGCTCGCCCCCTCCATGCGCCGCGCGCGGGAATTTTCCCCGTCACACGCCCGCCTCGATGCAGTGCTTTTCATACCGATTCCAGTAGCCCCGGTATACCCGGCCCGCCTGCCCGTCCAGGTTCAGCTGGTACATGCGAAACACCACCGGGATATTCTTGGGCTGCCACTGCTCTTCGTAGGAATAGCAATACCGCATGCCCAGCCTGCGCATCACGCGCCCGCTGGCGGGGTTGTTTCTGTCGTGCGTGGCGGTGATGTAGGGCACGCCGTCCGCTTTCAGCAGGCCCACCAGCGCCCGGCCCGCCTCTGTTGCAAAGCCCCTGTGCCAAAATTCCCTTCGAAGGGCATAGCCCAAATCATGGCAGCCCGCTTCGTCCGCCTGAATATACCCAACGGGCGCCCCCTGAAAGCACACGGCAAAGCAATACCGTTTCCCCGCCATCCGCGCCCGGTAAAAGGCCCGCGTCTGCTCTATGTTTTTCATGGGGAACCACGGCAGAAAGATGTTCACCGCTTCGTCCTGCAAAAGCAGGTGCAGCGCCGCCATGTCCTGCTCTGTAAAATGCCGCAGGGTAAGCCTGTCTGTTGTCAGCCGCATGCCCGCCATGCCGCCCCCCTTTTCCCGCGCAAAACGGGCGCGCCGTTCTTCCGTTTCCGCCCCGCTTTCCGCGCAGCGCCTAACGTGTGCGCATTTGATACCATCATATTTTACGATACTGCCTTCATATAAACATTTCCATCCCCACTAAGGTAATATTCTGCTTTTTTGGCAACTCCATGTAATGCCAGTCTGACAGCTGCACGCATAGCCGATTCTTCCCCATGGTTCAAAGAATCTATCAATGCGCCTACCTTCTCTTCGTGTACAGATTTATCAATTCTTTCCATCGGCCTTGCTTTATAGGCGTCTATGTGCGCTTTTAAAATGCTGAAACTACCCAGCATCCGTTTATCACACTTGTCAATATAAGCAAGCACATCTCTTTCAATGGCATTCAGATATTCTGCGTCTTGATTTTGGGCAAAATACACTTCCATCATACTACTCATCACATAAAGCTGTTGGGAGAGTTTTAAGCTTTCTTCTATCTGGAACGACTTTCTCACTCTGGAATCCAACTCTGTGTAATCCTTTGTTTTACGGGAAACTGTTGTTTCAAGGTCATATATATAAAATTCAATATCCTTCATCGCAACTTTTCTTGCCTCTTGAAGGCTCATAATAGTTGCCACTCTCTGTGGCTCATGAAACATAATCGAAGCATAGTTTTCATATGCATATCTGATAAAGCTCATTTCCGCCATCAATTCGGCCTTTTTATCCCCGTACAAAAATTCAAGAATTTCATCAAGCTTCAAATTCATTATTTTCATCTCGCTATTTATTTGAGCGAGAAAATATTGTCCGGAAGCCACCGACATAGCTGTAAAAGCACCCATAACAGCGGCCTGTGCAGACAGTGAATAAAAGGAAGCCGAACCAACAAATTTCCCATTCTCTTGAATCATAGAGCCTACCCCGCCCTGCTTCAACGCCGTAAGCGTATGTGGCAGTCCCTGTGGAAACTTAACGACATATGCTTGTGCCATTGCACCGGTAGTTATCGCTGTTGGCACTTGTTGAACCAATGCGCTCATATGTATTTTTTGTGCTGAACCTAATTCCAATTTGGCAAAACGGCTTTTATCTTCGAAATCAAGCAAGCCTTCACATGGGGCAATTTCAAACTCACCATTTGTTTCCATCATCTGCAAGGCTTTCGCATCCATCGTACTTAACTGTTCACTCATAATCTGTCTCACCTTCCAACCTTTTTAATGCGCTTCCATTTTAATAGCTTTCTGTATATCTCCAAATTTATAATTTACATTTCAAGAATAGTGTATTATCCTTGCCCGTTTTTTTCAATATTTATAATAAATAATGTTTCTTTGAATTTAACAAAAAAGAGGGCATCACTTGCCCTCTTCTCTTGTTCTTAAAACCAATATTGGTACATTTTTTTCAGGAATTCATGGGTAATAGGATATTTGGTATACCCACCAATGATTGAATCTACTCCGCAATAAGGGCATAGGGCAGTTCCGGAAGTATCCTCAATCCATTCAGTGATCTCTTTCGGTTCAAAAATCTTCAGGCAATAAAAGCAGCCGCATATAGTGTCGCTTTCAAGCCCTTTTCGATTGTTCATACAAAACTTGTGCGCTTCAATATAGTCTATCATTTTTCTTCACCGGTTCAATTTATCTCGTAATCAATCTTCGAATTTCCATTATGGCACTTTCACATAGTCAGAGGTTTTGTCTCATTAAATTCTTTATGTGCCTTATTGACGGGCCATACAACAAGTATAGTACACATGCGCATGTATTTATAGAATTTTCTTTCCCGCCCCGCCCTGGCAGTGCGGGCAATATACGCTGCTTCTGCCGCCAACAACGGTGTGGGCAAGCGCTGTGCCGCAATGCGGGCAGGGCTCGCCGCCGTGGCCGTACACCTGCAAAAAGGGCGTGTTGCCGTAGCCCTGCCCTTTGGTTTGCCAATATTCCTCGGGCGTGGTGCGGTTTTTTTCTATAAAATAGGCCAGGCACTGCGGAATTTCTGCCGCAAGGCGCTGCCATTCCGCCGCCGTCAGGCTGCCTGCCGGCCGGGCGGGGTTTATGTTTGCCCGAAACAAAATTTCGTCCGAATAGATATTGCCAATTCCCGCAACAACGCTTTGGTCCAGCAAACACGCTTTGATGGCCTTTTTCCGTTTCCCCAGCCTGGCCTGCAAATACCCGGCGTTGCACCCGGCAGAAAACGGCTCTGGCCCCAATTTGCCAATTCCGCTATCTGTATCTTCTTCCCCGAATGGTATCAGCCAAAAGCGCCCGAAGCGGCGCGTGTCGGAAAAGCGCAGCTCCATCCCATTGCTGAATTGCAGCACAACATGCGTGTGCCGTTCCATTGGGCAGCCGGGCGGCGCAACAAGCAGGCAGCCCGTCATGCGCAAATGCAGAATGACGCGGCTTTTCTGTGTCAAATGAAAAATCAGATACTTGCCCCTGCGTTCCATGGCCAAGACGGTTTGGCCCGTGACGGCTTTGCAGAATTCATCCGCCGCCGGGTGTGCAATCACCTCCGGCCGCAGGACGGTGGCTTTTTCAATGGCAAGCCCCGTTATCTGCGGCTCAATCACGTGTTTGATTGTCTCAATTTCAGGCAATTCCGGCATTCTTTGCACCGCCTTTTTTCGCCGTTTTTTTGATTTCGCTTCGGGGAGATAAAACAGGTGGTCGAACGCCCGGCGCATGAAACACCGTTCACGGCTGCCAGCCTCAGAATGTCACAGTTTTAACACCGCAACGATTTCTTCGCCGTCCATTTCGCCGTTTTCCTGAAAGCCAAACTCGGAATAAAGCCTTTTCGCGCCTGCATTTTCAGGCTCGTAAGATAAATAACAATATTCCGCTTTGCCGCATGGAAAGGTTCGAACAAACTCCAGCGCCAAACGAAGCGCCTGCCTTCCATAGCCCCTGCGCTGATATTTTTCGTCAATCATCAGCCGCCAGATGCTGTAGTTGCCATAGGCAATCTGCGGCGGGTTTTCGAAAGATTCATCCACATCATAGCCAACCATGACAAAGCCAACCGGAACTTCATCTTCAAAAACACCAAACGGAAAAGCATGCCCATTTCCGGTGATGGCAATGTATGCCTCTATCAAGCTCAGCCCATTCGGCGCAACAAAGGGCTCCTGTTCCTTGCTCACATGCAGTTTTAAAATATCCCATACGTTTTTCGCATTGATTTTTTCTATTCGAACCACGGTTCAACGCCCCTTTCACCTGTCTTTCGCCATCATGGCGCCGCAGCTGCTCATCGGATAAATCAAACCACAGAATAAAGCAAAAAGCAAGCTGTTTTCCGGCCTGCTCTTGCCTGATGCTGTTCTGATTCAAACTCGGGTGCTATATAATCCAGGTATTTTTCAGTATACTTTTGTGTCTTTTTGTATTCGTATTCTATGGCTTTCATCGGTCATTTTTCTAGTTCCAAATTATCAGAGCCAAGAAACCACCATCCGGCAGAGTTCGCTTGTCATGCTGGCTCAAATGCTTCTTATTCAGATCAAACTCATCGTCTTCCCAATAGTCTCACCATGTTTTCCACAGCTTTTTCCGTATATCCTCGCAGTTTCCATGATTAAAGCAACGTTGGAGCATAAGGAGTAACAGAGCAACCAACCGAAAACGGTTGGCTGCTCTGCTTCCATGGACACTTTTATCTGCCCAATAAATTTTGATTTGTATATCCTCTTTGAAAAAAATTTAATGAAGTAATGCGGTTCTGGTTGCAATTCTTTCTTTTACTTTTAAAACTGTATCTTTAACGGACAGGTTTGTTGTATCTATAACATTCACTTCATATGTTTCAAGATCATGGAATTGCTCCCACATTACCTCAACTAATTTAATATTAGTCTTATTATCTAATTTTGAGCGGTTAATCGCTCTTCTCATGGTCTCTTCTTTATTAGCTCTCAAAATAATATAGTGTACTTCATAGCCCTCTTGTACAATGTTTAACCACGGTTTCAAAAACCAAGGGCCGATAATACCGTCTACAATTACATCATATCCGCCACAGGCAAAACGCTTTGCCGATTCTAAAAAAGCCTCTATCACAATCAAGTTTTGCTCGTTTGATTCCGGTAAATAGGGAGGGATCGCTCCCTTGCTAAGATAATGATAAAAATCGTCGGTATGCATATACACCGATTTTTCCATATCAGATTCTTTAGCAACGATTGCTGCTACTGTGCTTTTTCCTGTTCCCGGTGCTCCGGTGATTATAATAATTCTGCCTTTTTCCATTTATCTCTTCAAATTGCAATTTTTCTGTCTGTTATTCGAACTCGGGTGTGGATGGTATAATCTAGGTATTTTTCAGTACACTTTTGTGTCTTTTTATGTTCGTATTCTATCCCTTTCATCGGTCATTTTTCTAGTTCCAAATTATTAGAGCCAAAATAGAGCCAAGAAAAGTTATCCTCAAAAATAAACTAACCTTCTTAGAAATATAAATTTTTAAAACATCTTACTCATTATTAAAGCAATAATTAAAGCAATTATTGCAAATCCAACTATGGTTCCCAACCATTTAACTATTTTCATTTTTGTAGGAATATAAGGTTTTAATTCTTCTGTATTGGGTATATCCCACGCTTTTGTATGTTCTACCCAATACCAGTCAACAAAAAATCTATCAAATAGTCCCATTATATACATTATAAATAAACTTTGTATAAAAATATTTCCAAACTCTTTTGCACCATTTACATAGCAAACCATTAATGGCACAAGAATAAAACAAGGCAAGTATAAAACTATAATTGATATAATGGTTTGTTTCTTTATTTCTTTTTGAGTAGTATATCCTAATTTTATTGCTTTTTCTTGAACATTCTTTTCGTAAAACACAGTAAATTTTTCAGGACCATTTGCTATACCAATAACACAAAACATTAAAAGTATAAAACATAATACTATACCTTCCATTAGTAGCATTAGAATTAACATTAAAATCAACTCGCTTTCAAATCGGAATTTGTCTCTTTAAATTAATTATACATCAACCACCCACATTGTAAAGCAAAAGCAAGCCATTTTCAGACTTGCTTTCTACTATACATTTTTCCCTATTAATAAATAATCTCTTTATCCACGATCTCCCTTGCACACGCTTGTATATTGTTCATTCTCCCTACCCATTCTAAGGCATTTTCCGCCTTTAGCTGTTCTGTAATTCCCTGTGCCTGTTTCATCTGTTCTACAATCCTTTCAAAGCGTTCCTGTGCCTGTTCTTCTATATCAGCTAAATACTCGTTCAGTTTGCCGCTTGTAAGCAGATTCATATAGACTCCCCTGCGGTACTCCTTCAAATACCACAAATGTCTTTGTCCCCATACGCCAATAAATCTCTTTTCTTCCTCTGTCAAGGTAAGACAGGGGATAAAATAATCCCCATGTCTGATATAAGTTCCGCCCATTTCTTCAAATATTGTTTTCTTCATTCTCTGTTCCACCTTTCTTATCGCTCTCTATCCACAGATTTCCTCTTTACTGACCGTTTCGACTGCTGTCTGCCTTCCTGCTGATAACGATGCAATTTTTCCATTACGCTCGCTTTTTTCGGTTTCTCTTGTTTCTGTTCCATTTGATTGTTCCATGCCCTTAGTCCTTCGTTGTATTCTCTGATCAGTTCTTCCGACTTATAATATACTTTTACAAAAGATGTCTCTTCAGACAGCACGAAAAATATTATAAACGCCTTTCGATATTACTCTAAAAATAATGCTCCATCAGAGAAATAGAGCCAAAGTAGAGCCAATAGGCATAAAGAAACCTCGGAAACCCTTGTAAAATGGGCATCCGAGGTTTTCTGTCTGTTATTCAAACTCCACCGTGGCGGGCGGCTTGCCCGTGCAATCGTACAAAACGCGGTTCACATGCGGCACCTCGTTCACAATGCGGCTGGCTGCCTTTGCCAGCACGACCCACGGCAGGGGCGCGGCCTCGGCCGTCATAAAATCGGTGGTGGCCACGGCGCGCAGGGCCACGGCGTAATCGTAGGTGCGCTCGTCGCCCATCACGCCCACGCTGCGCATGTTTGTCAGGGCCGCAAAATACTGCCCCAGCGCCCTGTGCGCCCCGGCGGCCTCCACCTCTTCGCGGTAGATGGCGTCCGCCTGCTGCACCATTTTCACCTTTTCGGGCGTCACGGCGCCAATGATGCGAATGGCCAGCCCCGGCCCCGGGAACGGCTGGCGCGAAACCAGCCGCTCGGGAATGCCCAGCTCACGCCCGGCCTGGCGCACCTCGTCCTTGAACAAATCGCGCAGCGGCTCAATAATCTCTTTGAAATCCACGCAGTCCGGCAGGCCGCCCACGTTGTGGTGGCTTTTAATCACCGCGCTTTCGCCGCCAAGGCCGCTTTCCACCACGTCCGGGTAGATGGTGCCCTGCACCAGGTAATCCACCGCGCCAATGCGCCTGGCTTCCTCTTCAAACACGCGGATGAACTCTTCGCCAATTATCTTGCGCTTCTGTTCCGGCTCTTCCACGCCCGCCAGCTTGCTGTAAAAGCGCTGCTGCGCGTTCACGCGGATGAAGTTCAGGTTGTACGGGCCGTTCGGGCCAAACACGGCCTCCACCTCGTCGCCCTCGTCTTTGCGCAGCAGGCCGTGGTCTACAAACACGCAGGTAAGCTGCTTGCCCACGGCGCGCGCCAGCAGCACGGCGGCCACGGACGAATCCACCCCGCCGGAAAGGGCGCACAGCACGCGGCCGCTGCCCACGCGGGCGCGCAGGGCGGCCACGGTGTCCTCTACAAAAGAATCCATCTTCCAGGTGCCCTTGCAGCCGCACACGTTGTGCACAAAGTTGGAAAGCATGCGCGCGCCCTGCTGGGTGTGCAGCACCTCGGGGTGGAACTGCACCAGATACAGCCCGTGCGCCGCGTCCTCGGCGGCGGCCACGGGGCAGCTTTCGGTGTGCGCCGAAACGGCAAAGCCCGGCGCGGGCGCCTCAATATAGTCGTTGTGGCTCATCCAGCACACGGTGTCGGCCTGCACGCCCTCAAACAGCTTCGAGGCGGCCGCGTCAATGTGCACCAGCGTTTTGCCGTATTCGCGCTCGGGCGCGCGGCACACCCGGCCGCCCAGCACATGCGTCATCAGCTGCGCGCCATAGCAGATGCCCAGCACAGGCACGCCCAGGCTGAACAGCTCTTTGCCTATGGTGGGCGAATCGGGCAGATACACGCTGTTGGGCCCGCCCGTCAGAATAATGCCCCTGGGCTGTTTTTCCCGAATGGCCTCAAAGGCCTTTTTATACGAGACAATTTCGGAATACACATGGCTTTCGCGCACGCGGCGCGCAATCAGCTGGTTATACTGGCCGCCAAAATCAACCACAAGCACCATTTCGTTCATACGTTCCTTCCCCCTGGCGGCCCCGCAAAGCCGCGCGCAGCCGGCGCGGCGTGCCCTGCGGGGCAAATTTCCACAGATATACAGTATAGCAAAAAAAGCGTGGAATTTCCACGCTTTTTGCCGCTTTTTTTCAGCCGCCCGCGGCCCGGCGCACGCGCACGGCCTGCCAGGTGCGCCGCACGGCGGGCCACAGCACCAGCGCGGCCGCCGCGCACCACAGCGCCAGGTTGGCCACGGCGCCCAGGCGCAGGTTTTGCCCCAGCGCCTGCCGGAAGCTAAGCGGCGCGCCGTGCACATAGTGCAGCACCAAAAACTGGTTGAACAGCGTGGTGGCCGCCAGCCCGCCCGCCAGCAGGGCATAGCCGCGGCGGCGCGTGCACAGCGCACACAGCGCCGCCAGCACCAGCGCGGGCAGCAAATAGCGCTCGCGCATGCGCTGGGTGAAAAAGAACACCGTGAAATAATATAAAAGCGCGGCCTCGCACAAAGCGGGCGCCGCCGCGCGGGCCCGCCACAGCCACACGGCATACACGGCCAGGCCCAGCGCAATGCCCGCCCAAAACACGGCGTTCACCGTGGCAAACGGCACGGCGCCGCGCATCAGCGTGCCCGTGGGCGCATGGTTCAGCGCGCTGCCAAAGGCGTACAGGTTTGCCGCGTTGCTCATCACCTCGTCATAGCGGCCCGCGCCGCCCAGGTAGATGCGCAGCGGCAGGGCCAGCCCCTCGCCGCCGCCCACCATAAAGGGCAGCCAGCCCGCCAGCCCCAGCGCCGCGCCGGCCGCCAGCGCGCCCAGCCGCCGCAGGGCGCTGCCCGCACAGCACAGCGCCAGCCCCAGCAGCAAAAACGGCGCAAAATAGGCCATTTGCAGCTTGGAAAGGCAGCCCAGCGCAAAGCACAGGCTGGCCGCCAGGCCATTTTTGCAGTGCAAGGCCCAAAACACAGCCAGCACGAAGAACAAAAGCACGCAGTCTGTCTGGCCCCAAAAGGCACAGTTGTAAATGGCCGCAGGGTTCACGGCCCACAGCCAGCCCGCAAGGCCCGGCCTGCGCATGCCCTGCCGGTGCCCAATCTCATACAAAAGCGCCGCCGTGCCCACGTCAAACAAAATGGGCCACAGCTTAATCAGCACCATGGCCAGCATGCCGTTGGCGGCGACGGTGCCGCCCACCTCCTGCGAAAGCTGCATGGCCCCGCCAAACAGCCCGAACAGCGTGGGCAGCAGGGGCGGGTAATCCAGCGGGTAAAGGCCCAGCGTGGCCTCATACATGGCAAGCCAGTTTTCGTGCGCCGTAATGGCCCAGGGGATGTTGTAGCTCTCCAGGTCGTAGGCGTTGTAATACAGCGCCGCAGGCACCAGCCGCAGCGCCAGCGCCGCCAGCACCAGCAAAAGCAGCCCTCTGGCAAACGCCCGCCCCTTTTGCGCCGAATGCTTCACTGTGCCTTTCCCCCCTTTGCCGTGTGCGCGCCGCCGCGCCGCCAATGCATTGCCGCCAGCAGGCCCAGCGCCGCGCCGCCGGCGCCAAGGGCAGCGCCCGGCCCCGCGCGGTGTGCCGGCGCAGGGCGCCGCTTTGCCCCGTGCCCCCTGCCGCATGTGTTCTGCTGCCAGTATACCAGAAATTGCGCAAATGCGCCAGCCCGGCGCCACAGGCTTTGTTTCCCGCCGCTGGCGCCGCTTTCCCCATGGGTGCTGCCCCAATGGCCTGCGCCGTTCGCGGCCCGTGGCGCCGCCCGCTGCCGGCGCTGTTTCCTTCCGCCAATGCCGTCCCCCGTCCGCCGGTGCTGCCCCAATGGCCCGCGCTATTCACCGCCAGCGGCACCACTCGCCGCTGGCACTTTCGCCCGCCCTTGCCGCTGCCCGCCGACGCTGGCGCCGCGCCCAGCCTGCCGGCAGCGGCGGCCCATAGGCCTTCGGGCATGGGGCACGGGCCGTGCATTGCCTGCCGCGCGGGCAAAATATACCAATAGTAATGATAATACTATTTGTATATAAGTTTTCCTTCCCGCACAGGCCCGCCCTTCTGCGCGCCGCCCGCGCGCAGAAGGGCAAAAAAATGCCCCACGCCAAAGGCATGGGGCACTTTGAAAAGCAGAAGATTACTCGTTGATCTTCGTCACAACGCCGGAACCCACCGTGCGGCCGCCTTCGCGGATAGCGAAGCGCAGGCCCTCTTCGATGGCGATCGGGGTAATCAGCTCAACGTCCATGGTGACGTTATCGCCAGGCATGCACATCTCGGTGCCTTCCGGCAGGGTGATCACGCCGGTCACGTCCGTGGTGCGGAAGTAGAACTGCGGGCGATAGTTGTTGAAGAACGGCGTATGACGGCCGCCCTCTTCCTTCTTCAGCACGTACACCTGGCCGGTGAACTTGCGGTGCGGGTGAATGGTGCCGGGTTTCGCCAGCACCTGGCCGCGCTCGATTTCGGTGCGCTGAATGCCGCGCAGCAGGGCGCCCACGTTGTCGCCAGCCTGGGCGAAGTCCAGCAGCTTGTGGAACATTTCGAGGCCCGTCACAACGGTCTTCTTCTTCTCGTCCACCAGGCCAACAATCTCAACTTCTTCGCCAACCTTCACAACACCGCGCTCCACACGGCCGGTGGCCACAGTGCCGCGGCCAGAGATGGTGAACACGTCCTCAACCGGCATCAGGAAGGGCTTGGCGTCGTCGCGCTCCGGCGTGGGAATAAAGCTGTCCACAGCGTCCATCAGCTCGAGGATGCACTTGTACTCGGGGGCGTTGATGTCCGTAGAGCTGCTCTCCAGCACCTGCAGGGCGCTGCCCTTGATGATGGGGGTGTCGTCGCCGGGGAAGTCGTACTCGCTCAGCAAATCGCGAATCTCCATCTCCACCAGGTCCAGCAGCTCGGGGTCGTCCACCTGGTCCACCTTGTTCATGAACACAACAATGTAGGGCACGCCCACCTGGCGGCTCAGCAGGATGTGCTCACGCGTCTGGGGCATGGGGCCGTCGGCAGAAGAAACCACCAGAATAGCGCCGTCCATCTGGGCGGCACCGGTGATCATGTTCTTCACGTAGTCGGCGTGGCCCGGGCAGTCCACGTGCGCATAGTGGCGGTTGTCCGTCTCATACTCCACGTGGGCGGTGTTGATGGTGATGCCGCGCTCGCGCTCTTCGGGCGCCTTATCGATGTTGGCATAATCGGTGAACTCGGCGTCGCCCTTCATGGCCAGCACCTTGGTGATGGCGGCCGTCAGGGTGGTTTTGCCGTGGTCAACGTGGCCGATGGTGCCAATGTTTACGTGCGGTTTCGAACGCTCAAATTTCGCTTTAGCCATTGGATTTTATCCTCCTTTGAATTAGGCCTTATCCTGTAAGGCCATTGTACTAAAAGCACTTTGAAAAATCAAGTGTTTTCGCGGCAAAGAAAGCGGGAAGTTAACCCTCTTTCTTTGCGCGGCCCGCCATAATGCTCTCGGCAATGCTCTTGGGCACTTCGGTGTAGTGGCTGGGCTCCATGCTGTACTGGCCGCGGCCCTGCGTTTTGCTGCGAAGGTCCGTGGCATAGCCAAACATGTTGCTCAGCGGCACAAGGGCGTCAATCTGCTGCGTGCCGCTGCGGGCTTCCGAGCCCTGAATCTGGCCGCGGCGCGAGTTGATGTCGCCAATGACGTCGCCCATATACTCGTCGGGCACAATCACGGCAACCTTCATAATGGGCTCCAGAATGACGGGGTCTGCCTTGCGCATGGCCTCTTTGAACGCCATGGAACCGGCAATTTTGAACGCCATTTCGGAAGAGTCCACCTCGTGGTACGAGCCGTCGTACAGCGTCACCTTCACGTCCACCACCGGGTAGCCGGCCAGCACACCCGCCTGCATGGCGCCCTGGATGCCCTGGTCGATCGGCCCAATGAATTCCTTGGGGATGGCGCCGCCCACAACGGCGTTGATGAACTCGTAGCCCTTGCCCGGCTCGTTCGGCTCGATCTTGATCTTCACGTGGCCGTACTGGCCCTTACCGCCAGACTGGCGGGCGTACTTCGTATCCTGATCGGCCGGGCGGCGGATGGTTTCGCGGTAGGCCACCTGCGGTGCGCCCACGTTGGCCTCCACCTTGAACTCGCGCAGCAGGCGGTCCACAATAATCTCGAGGTGCAGCTCGCCCATGCCCGCAATGATGGTTTGGCCGGTCTCGTCGTCCGTATAGGTGCGGAACGTCGGGTCCTCCTCAGCCAGCTTGGCAAGGGCAATGCCCATCTTCTCCTGGCCGGCCTTGGTTTTGGGCTCGATGGCCACGCGGATAACCGGCTCGGGGAACTCCATGCTCTCCAGAATGATGGGGTGCTTTTCGTCGCACAGCGTGTCGCCGGTGGTGGTGTTCTTCAGGCCCACCGCGGCGGCAATGTCGCCGGCGTAGCACACGTCGATATCCTGACGGTGGTTGGCGTGCATCTGCAGAATGCGGCCCATGCGCTCACGGTTGCCCTTTACAGAGTTGTACACCGTGGTGCCGGCCTGCACCGTGCCGGAATACACGCGGAAGAAGCACAGCTTGCCCACAAACGGGTCGGTGGCAATTTTGAACGCCAGCGCAGAGAAGGGCGCGTCGTCCGAAGACGGGCGGCTCTCCTCCTCTTCCGTGTCGGGGTTCACGCCCTTGATGTCCTCAATGTCCGTCGGGGCGGGCATGTAGTCCACAATGGCGTCCAGCAGCTTCTGCACGCCCTTGTTCTTGTAGGACGTGCCGCAGGTGACGGGCACGATGGTGTTGGCAATGGTCTCCTTGCGGATGGCCGCCTTCATCTCGGCCATGGTAAGCTCTTCGCCGTCGAGGTACTTCATCATCAGTTCCTCGTCGTTCTCGGCAATGGCCTCGATGAGCTCGTCATGGTATTTCTGGGCCAGTTCTTTCATGTCCTCGGGAATCTCTTCCACGCGGATGTCCTTGCCCAGGTCATCGTAATAGATGTAGGCCTTCATCTCCAGCAGGTCGATGATGCCTTTGAAAGTTTCCTCTTTGCCAATGGGCAGCTGAATGGGCACCGTATTGGCTTTGAGGCGGTCGCGGGTCATGTCCAGCACATGGTAGAAATCTGCGCCCATGATGTCCATCTTGTTGACGTAGATCATGCGGGGAACATGATATTTGTTGGCCTGGTGCCAAACAGTCTCAGACTGCGGCTCAACGCCACCCTTGGCGCACAGCACGGTTACAGAGCCGTCCAGCACGCGCAGGCTGCGCTCCACCTCTACGGTGAAGTCCACGTGGCCCGGGGTGTC
>CDZO01027139.1_pt1 | contig 40238 bp, 33 predicted proteins | sample 480641 | NCBI WGS metagenome assembly CDZO01 (sample SAMEA3182088, study PRJEB8094) | gut metagenome | biome: human; feature: gut; material: Stool; isolation source: human stools | place: Canada | collected 2013-02-05
GTGCTTCTGTGGGTTTAGTGTATCACATCGTAAATTTTGTTTTTAGGAACTGGTAGTTCCGGTTTTTGAGGATTTTGAAGTGAATTTAAAAGTGAAATCGGAACTACTGGTTCCGGTTTTGCGTATCAACGTGATCTCAAATTTGGGGTGCCGTTCTCTCTGCACGGACTTCCTACCCCCTTCCAGCGGCGTTTTCCGGCTCTCCCTTGCGGGGTCATGGCCGGGTATCCCATGCAGACGGTCATTCGGTTCTCAAGGTTCGATGAAGGCTTGTAGAAAGCCTATCACAATCAAATAAGTATTTTTAGGACGTATCAGGTCCGGTTTTGAGGGAGAAAACCGGACTTGGGAGGTCCGGTTCTTGTGAACGGCTCTGGATAGAGCATACCATAAAATTGCTCGATTTTTTAGGAAGTGATACTTCCGCTTTTTGCCTTCAAAACCGGAAGTAATAGTTCCGGTTTTGTACAACATTGAATGAATCAACGACGATTTTTCGGAAACGATTTTTTCTACAAGAAATTTGCTTATTCAGCGTCTGTTAAGATACGCAGTCGGCACAGTTTATGTGCTGAATATCGGGTTTTGGCGAAGCCCAACAATCGTTTTTGAAGTCGGATTTGTAAAATCAGATTCAAAAATCGTGAGTTGGTACCAACTCGCCCTGCTTGCTGCGATTGCTAACTCGAAAACTTCCTGAGCAAAAAATAACCGCCCGCATCAAGTGAAACTTGAAAATGGACGGTCTTGATCGCAAAATGATTTTCAAATCTGGGAAGCACGTTGAGAGATTTCATAGCATCCGCAAGCAATGCAGACGTATATACATCTGCTTCTTTTGCGTTGCAAAATACTTGTTGGGGACACCCAAACCCTTGAACTGCATCCGGTGGATGCAGACTTAGCGTCTCCAAATGAGAAAGTTTGTGGCTCTAACACATTGTCAGCCATTGGTAAATAACTTTTTCCAGTCAAAAAAGAAAATAGCAATGATTAAAGATGAACATTGCAGAAAAATGTGATACAATAGAAAATGAAAATCCAAACAACAGGAGGAACCCCCTCGTGGCAAATAATGTGAACGTCAAAAAACTGGAAGCTGACCTGTGGGAGTCGGCAGATCTGCTGCGTGCAGGCTCTAAACTCACCTCGAACCAATACTGTATGCCGGTACTGGGACTGATTTTTCTGCGGTATGCGTACAGCCGCTTCAAACTGGTAGAGCAGGAGATCCTGAAAGACCGTCCCGTGCGCGGTGGCCGGGTGCTGCCGGTGGAGCAAAGCGACTTTGCCGAAAAGAGTGCACTGTTTCTGCCCAAGGAGGCGCAGTACAATTACTTAGTCAATTTGCCCGCCAACATCCCGGAGCAGGGGCTGACCGGCATCGAGGGCAATCCTCTGAACAGTCTGGGCGAAGTGGTGAACAACGCCATGGAACTGGTGGAGCAGCAGAGCGAGCAGCTGCAGGGCGTTCTGCCGAAGGACTACACCATCTTCTCGGATGAGCTGCTGGGGGAACTGCTGCGCATCTTCAACAATGATGCGTTGGACGATGTGGGCGGCGATGTGATCGGCCGTATCTACGAGTACTTTTTGAATAAGTTTGCCAAAAATGTGGCACAGGATGACGGCGTGTTCTTTACGCCGAAATCGCTGGTGAAGATGATCGTCAATGTGCTGGAGCCTGCCCACGGCGTTCTGCTGGACCCGGCTTGCGGCAGCGGCGGTATGTTTGTGCAGACCGGCGACTTTGTAAACCATGCGGGCATGATCGCTAACAACACCATGACCTTCTACGGACAGGAAAAGGTGGAGTACAACGCAAAGCTTTGCCTGATGAATATGGCTGTGCATGGCCTGACCGGCGTGATCAAGTCCGGCGATGAAGCCAATACCTTCTATCACGATGCCCACAACCTGAACGGCTGCTGCGACTATGTGATGGCAAATCCGCCGTTTAACGTGGATAAGGTCAAGTCGGAGTCGGCGCAGAGTGCCGGGCGGTTGCCCTTTGGCCTGCCCGGCGTGAACAAGGCCAAGGAGATCGGCAACGCAAATTATCTGTGGGTGTCCTATTTCTACTCCTACCTGAACGAGCATGGCCGTGCGGGTTTTGTGATGGCGTCCTCGGCTACCGACAGTCAGGGCAAAGACAAGGACATCCGTGAAAAGCTCATCCAGACCGGCCATGTGGACGTGATGATGAGCGTGGGCAATAATTTCTTCTACACCAAAAGTTTGCCCTGTTCGCTGTGGTTTCTGGATAAGGGCAAGCCGGAACATCTGCTGGACACCGTACTGTTCATCGACGCCCGCAACTATTATACCGTGGTGGACCGCACTCAGAACGAGTGGAGCGACTGGCAGCTGAAGAACCTCAACGCCATTGTCTGGCTCTATCGCGGCGAGGTGGACAAGTACAAGGCGCTTCTGACAGAGTATCATGCAGAGCTGGCGGACGACCGCCCCTTTGCAGAGATTCAGGCCGCACTGGAACAAAACGTGCAGGCCAAGCGGGAAGAAGCCAAAGCCGCTGTGGAGGCAGCACCCCGCAAGGAGCGCAAAGCTACGCAGGAAAAGTTCGACAAGGAGCTGGAAGCCCTCAACGAGAAGCTGACCGTTGCCAAGGAGGCTGTCTGGCTCACCGAAAAGTTTGGCGAGGGCGTTTATCAGGATATCCCCGGTCTGTGCAAGGTGGCCAGCCGAGATACCATCCTCAACGAAAAAGGCGCATCCCTGACGCCCGGTGCCTATGTGGGCGTTGCACCCGTGGAGGACGACGGTGTGGATTTTGCCCAGCGGATGAAGGAAATCCACAAGGAACTGCTGGAATTGCAGGCAGAGTCCAACCGCCTGATGGAAACCATCTCGAAGAATCTGGAGGAGATGGGGGTATGATGTGGGAAATTGCAAAGTTAGGGGATATATCAAAAAATATTCAGACAGGACCGTTCGGGTCACAGTTGCATCAATCGGATTATTCGGAATGTGGAATACCAGTTGTAATGCCGAAGGATTTGGTTGGTGGAAAGATTTCAGAAGAGTCGATTGCGAGAGTTGATAAAACACATGTTGAGCGTTTATGCCGCCATAAAATTGAAGTAGGAGATATTTTGTATTCGAGAAGAGGTGATGTTGGACGCTGTGCTCATGTAACTAAAAAAGAAGAGGGATGGCTATGCGGGACAGGATGTTTGAGAGTAACTATTGATTCCGAAAAAGCGGATTCTCGTTTTGTTTTTTTTCAATTGCAACATCCCGATACGGTTGGATGGGTTGAAAAACACGCAGTTGGTGCAACAATGCTGAATCTTAATACCACAATTTTGAGTTCGGTTCCGATTCGTCTACCTACACTGGAAATTCAAAAAAGAATTGCTGATATCCTCTCTGCCTATGATGACCTGATTGAAAACAACCAGAAACAAATCAAATTGCTGGAAGAAGCAGCCCAGCGGCTTTATAAAGAGTGGTTTGTGGATTTGCGCTTTCCGGGGCATGAAAACACGAAAATTGTGGATGGCGTGCCGGAGGGGTGGAGCAGGACAAATATCAATGAAATATTGACATTTCATCGAGGATATGATTTGACAAAAAACGAGATGAAAGCTGGACGATATCCAGTTGTTGGCTCAACTACGGTGATTGGATATCATAACGAATTTAAGATTAAGGGGCCGGGCATTGTAACGGGTCATTCTGGAAGCTTGGGTAAGTATCAATTTATTTGGGATAATTTCTGGCCGCATAATACATCGCTTTACATAAGCGATTACAAGGATCATAATATTTTCTTTGTTTACAGCTTGCTACAAACAGTGGACTTTGCATCGCTAAATAATGGGGGAGCCATTCCGACATTGAATCGAAACGTGCTTTCTAATATTGAAGTAATTGAGCCGACAGACGAATTGCAAGAGATGTTTGCAAAGATTGCAGAAGCGCAATATCGGAAAATCAGAAATTTGGAAAAACAAAATAACCAATTAAAGATGGCAAGAGATGTACTGTTGCCTAAATTGATGAGCGGGGAAGTGGAGGTGTAATATAGATGGATGCGTATTTCGGTGTCGATTTTTATGGAAATGGCGAAGTTGTTAATCTGGGAGAATTAAAAAAGTGCGAGATAGTTTTTGACGATTATGATAATTGGAAAAGCTACACAGATATAAATAAAGTTATAGAACTTTATAATGTGAAAAAATATATCGACACTGGAATACGACTTGAGGACTGGACAAATCCTCAATATACAGATTATCAAAATAAGGCTAATCAGGTGTTCGGAGTTGTTGGCTGCTTCCTTAATTCAAAAGATATAAATGAGTTGGCAACATTATATAACGAAACTAATATAATGTACCGTCAAGATTTTGTTGAACTGGTTTGCAAGATAGGATTGTACAAAAAGTTTGATGATTTGCAATTTGCTGAATTTCTGGAAAAGGCTAATATTAGAATTGATCGAATACTGAGAGAAAAAGATATTGTATATAAATTTGGGAAGGTTGTGCGTGAATACATTTTAAAGGATGCAGAGAATGCAGAATTCTTTGTCAATAAGTTTTTGGAACGTTCTGAGGACAAAGAACTGTATTACATTCCAAAAGAATTGACAGTAGAAGATAAGGAAGGGTTAGTTCAAAGGTACATCGAATTGGATTCTCCTAATATGAATTATTTGACTGTGATTATGCAAGAAGAGAATCCGGACAAGCTTAAACTTAGCGAAATGACACGCTTTAAAGCATATAAAAAACTAGAAATCATGCGAAAAAAACTTTTTGAAACTGGCCTATCGTTTAGAACAGGAGTAGGAATCGGCTTTAAACCGATGGATGGTACCGGAAAGATAGAAAATGAATCAGAAGATCAGAATGAACTAAAAGTTTCATATGACAGTAAATGGATACTAGATAATCTTGATTATGCAACGCTTCTTAATAATTTCTACTGGTTTGAATTTGCTGATTTTTTTAACAGATGCCTATTGGTTTCGCAACCCTCTGAGTATGGTCTTGAAAACTTTTTGTTTGGAACAAGAGGATTGAGAGAGTACCAAGTCGGAACAAGTTTTCGTATAAAAAACACTATGGCATTTCTTCAAATGACAGGGTATTATAACATTTTGTGCCAGCGAGAAATAGAAATAGAAGATATTTATAAATGGTTTTTTGAAACATACCTAAAAGATGAGTTTAATGTGGAGGGGTTTGTTTATGAGAAAGTGAGGAGGGATGCGCCATTTGGGGAAAGAAACAGACTGATTTCTAGTAAAATAGATCATGTTTTAAAGCAATTTGATTTATACAGTAAATATGGAGCAATTGATAGAGATTATCTGGAGTTCTCATCTCAAAGCGTTGAGTTTTCACAAGTTGCAAGTCTAAGCACACAAAAGTATGCCTATTGTAATGATGAAAATATTAGATCGGAATATATAAGTATCTTTTCATCACAATCACTTTTAACTTACGTGGAAAGAATAGGAAAGGCCTATGATTCTTTCTTTAAACTTCTAGAGAATGAAACTGTATATTATAATGATTTTAAAACTATTCAGAAAGAAAAAATCGACTTCTTATTAAGTCAAGGTACTATAAGAATAGATGAAGCTGGGGAAATTGAACTGAAGTATGATAGATTGAGAATGTTGATTCAACTTTATAGATATGAATATCTTTGCTTGGCCTATGAAAAAACAGAAAATGATCCATTGAAGGATGCACTGAAAAATAATAAGTTGCTGGTAGAGAATACATTGTTCTCACGACCAGAACAAGATTATCTTGATTATTTACTTAATAAACATAAATTTTCAAATGGACTAGATTTGAGAAATAAATATATTCACTCGACTAATTCATTAGATGAAAAGGTACATAGAGATGATTATATGCGATTCTTAATTGTGATGGCAATTATAATCATTAAAATCAATGAAGAATTCTGCTTAAAAGAAAAGTTGAAAAAATGAGGTGATCCTATGAGCCGCGAATACTCCGAAAATGTCCTTGTCCAGAACAGTGCAGGCAACTTGCTGCAAAATGTTCTGGGCTGGGAGGTGGTGCTGGCTTACAACTCCGAAAAGCTGGGACCGGACGGGACGTTAGGCCGCACCAGCTATGGGGAAGTGTTGCTGACCCGGTATTTTCGGCAGGCACTTTTGCGGCTGAACCCGTGGCTCACCCCGAACCAGCTGGACGAGGTGCAGAAGAAATTTACGGCGCACGTTTCCACCGCATCCCTGATGCAGATCAACGAGGAAAAGTATTTTCTGCTGCGGGATGGCATCCCGGTGACGGTCAAGCGGCCGGATGGCCGCACCGAAATCCGAAGCGCGGCGGTGATCGACTTCAAAAACCCGGAAAACAATCATTTCCTCGCCGTAAAAGAGATGAAGATCCACTCGCAGCTGTACCGCCGCCGGACAGACATTGTGGGCTTTGTCAATGGCATTCCGCTGTTGTTCATCGAGCTGAAAAAGCCCACCGTGGATGTGCAGAACGCCTACATAGACAATTATCGGGACTACCTCGATACCATTCCGCAGTTGTTCTACTATAATGCCTTTCTCATGCTGTCCAATGGATTGGAAGCCAAGGTGGGTACGCTTGGCAGCAAGTACGAGTTTTTCCACGAGTGGAAGCGTCTGAAGGAAAGCGATGCAGGCAGCGTGGAACTGGAAACCATGCTGCGGGGCATCTGCGAGAAAAAGACCTTCCTCGATCTGCTGGAAAACTTCATCCTTTACGACCATTCCGGTGGGCACACCACCAAGATTCTGGCCCGCAACCACCAGTATCTCGGCGTCAACGAGGCCGTCAGTGCTTACGAGAAGACGGCAGGCTGGGTGTGTTCTGGCACACGCAGGGGTCTGGCAAGAGCTACTCCATGGTCTTTCTGGCGCAGAAGATCCGGCGCAAGTTTGCAGGCTCGCCCACCATTGTGGTACTGACCGACCGTGACGAGCTGAACCGGCAGATCAGCGATACCTTTGAAAACTGCGGTCTGCTGGGCAAAACCAAGGCTTCACAGTTCATTGCATCCAGCGGTACAGACCTTGTAAAAAGCTGCAGGGCAACCCCAGCTTTGTGTTTACCCTGATCCAGAAGTTCAATCTGCCCAAGGAGCCGCCTATCTACCCGGATCACGACATTCTGATTTTGTCGGATGAAGCCCACCGCAGTCAGTACGGCATTTTTGCAGACAACATGATGCACCTGCTGCCCACGGCATCCCGCATCGGCTTTACCGGTACGCCACTTCTGGCAGATGACCATATCACCGAGCGCACCTTTGGCGGGTATCTGTCGGTGTATGACTTCAAGCGGGCGGTGGAGGACGGCGCAACGGTGCCGCTGTATTATGAGAACCGTGCGGATAAGATCGCCCAGTTGGACAAGCCGGAGATCACCGGGCGGATTCTGGATGCCATTGAAGCAGCCGACCTTGATCCCTCGCAGGAGGAAAAGCTGGAACGCGAGTTTGCAAAGGAGATCCATATTCTCACCGCAGATGAACGGCTGCGTTCCATTGCAAGGGACTTTGTGGAGCATTACTCTGACCTTTGGACCAGCGGCAAGGCGATGTTCGTCTGTCTGAATAAGGTCACCTGTGTGCGGATGTACAACTATGTGCAGGAATACTGGCGGGCAAAGATCAGGGAACTGGAAGCCCGGCAGGGCACAGTGACCCAGCAGGAAGCACAGGAGCTTGCCCGCAAACTGGCATGGATGAAAGAAACCGAAATGGCAGTGGTGATCAGTCAGGAGCAGAACGAGGTGCAGACCTTCAAAAAGTGGGGGCTGGATATTCTGCCGCACCGTGCCAAAATGGAAAAGCGGGAGCTGGATAAAGAATTCAAGGACAGCAAGAATCCGTTCCGGGTGGTGTTCGTCTGTGCCATGTGGCTGACGGGCTTTGATGTAAAGTATCTGTCCTGTCTGTATCTGGACAAGCCGTTGAAAGCCCATACCCTGATGCAGACTATTGCTCGTGCAAACCGTGTTTCGGAGGGCAAGAGCAACGGCCTGATCGTGGACTATATTGGTATCGTAAAGGCGCTGCGCAAGGCTCTGGCAGATTATACGGTCAGCAAGAACAGCCCGGCGGGTGTTGATCCAACGGTGGATAAAACGGAGCTGATCCAGCGTATTTGCACGGTCATCGGAAAAGCGGACGGCTTTCTGGCAGAACACGGGTTCCGGCTGCAGGAATTGGTGGACGCACAGGACTTTGAAAAGATGAGCCTTGTACAGGATGCAGTCAACGCGATGTGCGAGACGTTGGAAACCAAGAAAACCTTCCAGACCTATGCGTCTGAACTGGCGCGGCTGTTCCGCTACGCAGACCGTGACGATGTGGACGATGCCGTGCGCGCCCGGAAAAACGCAATTCTCGCCATCTACGAGGGCTTGCAGCAGAAGCGAAAACACGCGGACAATACCGACCTGATGGTGCAGATCAACGGCATCGTCAACGAGTACATCCATGTGGAAAAGCCGGATCAGGAGGCTGTACCTTCCCGGCAGTTTGACATCAGCAAAATTGATTTTGAGCTGCTGAGCCGGGAGTTTGCCTACACCCGGCGGAAGAATCTCTTGCTGCGCGATTTGGATGAACTGGTAAACCAGCAACTGGCGAAAATGCTGTTTGCAAACCCGCAGCGCATTGATTATTATGACCGCTATCAGGAGATCATCGATGCCTACAATGCGGAGCAGAACCGGGCAACCATTGAAAAAACCTTCATGGATCTGATGGAACTGGCCAGTTCGCTGGATATGGAACAGCAACGCTATGTGCGTGAGGGCTTTTCCAGCGATGAGGAACTTTCAGTGTACGATTTGCTGTTTTCGGAGAACCTCACGAAGCAGGAAATTGAAACGATCAAGAAGGTGTCCGTGGACTTGCTGACAAAAATCAAACAGCAGATTGCCAAACTCGACCATTGGACGGACAAGCAGGAAACTAAGGCGATTGTGGATAACCTGATTCGCAATACCCTTTGGCAAGAACTTCCCAATAGCTATGATGTAAGCGATATCCAGACCTACCAGAAGAAAATCTACGAGTATGTATATATGCGCTACCCGGAAGTAGCATAACGCAAAAATCACCCCCAGAGAGAACGCACAAGAGGCTATTCTCTCTGGGGTGATTGCGTATCAAATCATCTGAAAATGCTTTAATGCTTCCACAATCGCATCCTCTTTTGCCTTCGGACACTTAGGAGGAGAAAGTTTGAAAAAACAGACGGGCGGGTGTGAAAGCGGGTAAATCGACATGGAAAAGATCAAAGCGGATGCTTCCCGAAAAACTGCTGGGCAATTCCATCCAGCTGTGCGGTGATTTGCCGAAAATCCTGATTGAGATCCAAGGTGCGTGCACCGATCTGATTGCCGCCTAAGTTGAAGAGACAATTCGGCGTGATGGCTTCCTGCGTTTTGGCGTAGACTAGCAGCCCGGAAACGTTTCCAGTATGGGTAGCATCCTGATTTTTAACGTAGGTGTAGATCTGGTAGAGGTTGGCAGAATGCAGGGTCTCTTTATTAAACTGCTGCTGCAATGTCTGGCTGTAATACTTGGCATCCAGAATGAGAACTTTTTCGCGAAAACGCAGAAAAATATCGGTTTGCATGGCAGGGAGAAACCGCAGCATGGCAGCATCGTGCTCTCCCACAAGATCCCATTTGACCTGCGCAGCCTTGACCTCAGTAAGGTAGGGATGATTTTGTCGGTAATACTCCAGAATAAAGCGTTCGTACAGCTTTGCCATGCGTTCATCCGAAAATGCTGTCATTTTATAGCTGCCGTTTTCGGTGGTCTGCAGCATATCGTGCAGCACGAAATAGCAGAGATTCAACAGCATCTCGTAATTCTGGTTGCTCCGCTGATAATGTAACTGCTTCCATGGGATTTGAGAGGGAAGCAGTGCAGAAACCGTGTCCAGAAACAGAAGCGCTTTCTTCAATTCCACTTTGCGCTCAGTAGAAACATTCTTATCCCGAAGCAGCACATGCAGGGTGGTTTTCAGAATCTGGTTATACAGGTTATCCTCGGAAAGCTCGTCAAAGGTACAGGCGACCTGTGGCTTGTGCTGGATACGGGTCTTAATGGTCTGCGGAAGATCCAGCTTTCCACGCAAAACTGACCGGGTCTCGCTTCGGGAAACATATTCTCGATAGAGCCCCTGCTTCAGCTGCCGGGAAACACCCTTTGCAAGGATGGCAGCAAACAAATCGTCGATACGCTCAAACTTTTCCGAGGCGATGCACTGATAATCCTGCTGCTGCAGCACCTGATAGGCGTAGGAGAGCATGTAGTAGATGTTCTGGATAAAGATCCCTTTGTCAGTCGTCATTGAAAACACCACGCAGATTCTTTTCCCAACGGTGCAGTTTGTCGGGCGCGTCGAACCAGTATTCTGCCAGCGTAGGCAGAAGGTCAAACTCCACCACAGAGCGCATCCAGTCAGTGGTGCAGGCAGCAGGGTCGGCCAGACAAAAGTAACTGTGACCAACACGAAATCCGGGACCGAGGGAGGCATCTGTGGTAATTTCCCGGTTCAATGCCTTGATCTGTTCCACCAGAGCATTGAAGGTTTCATTGTCAAGCGCAGATTGATATTTCTGGAATCCATCGGAGGTGAACGCCGGTTCAATCTCGAAGAAACTGAAGCGTCTGCGCAGTGCATAGTCGATCATGGCCAGGCTGCGGTCGGCAGTATTCATCATACCGATAATGTACAAATTTTCCGGGACATAGAAGGGCATCCCGTTATAGGCCAGTGTGATCTTTTCGCCCCGATGGTCGCTTTCAATCAGCATCATCAGCTCGCCGAAGATCTTGCTCAGGTTGCCCCGGTTGATCTCATCGATCAGGAAAAAGTATTCTCGGTCGGGGTCGTTGGAAGCCTTCTGGCAGAAGCGGTAAAATACACCCTCTGTCAGCTTGAAGCCGGAGCCGTCCGGCCGGTAGCCCAGCATGATATCCTCGTAGGAGTAATTCTGGTGGAACTGAACAAACTCAACCCGGGAGGAATCAGCTTGACCCATTATAGAGTACGCCAGCCGTTTGGCAGCATAGGTCTTTCCAACGCCGGGTGCACCTTGCAGAATGATATTTTTCTTGTGGCGTAGCAAAGAAACCAACACTTCATAGCGTTGCTCACTCAGAAAAACATCGTGCAGAAAATCAACTCTGGTGTAGCTGTCGGCAGATGCCTGCCGGACGGGAGCAGGGTTTTCATCCCGGATCAGATCCAGAATAAAGTTGTACTCACCCTCCGAGAGCTTGAACAGGCTTCCGTTCGGCTGTACGAAGAACTCCATTTTCTCCAGCTCAGGGAAAGCCTTCAGTACAGCATAGTCAATGGGGGAAGTCAGGCTCTCGGTCTTTTCAAAATAAATCTCTTTGCCGTTGCTTTCCTGTGTGATCTTGGCCAGAGCTACCACTCGCTTTACCGGATTGGCCTCATAGCCGATCACTAGATCCCCGGCTTTTGCATCGAGGAAATTCTGGAAAATCCTGCGCTTGTTCCCGTTGTCATTGTACAGCGTATAGGTCTGCTCTTCGCCGACCCGCAGACTGGAATAACTCCAGATCTTAGGATTGGCAGTCAGCCACCAGTAGTGGCGTGAAGGTGCTTCACAGGTGGCAGCGGCAGCCGGTACTTTCGAGAGGTCGGCTTTTTTCAGAGCCTGTAAAAGCTCATCTCGCAAGCGCCAGATGTAAGTGCCATCCGCCTTTGTGCTTTTGCCCACATATAAAATGGGCCACCAACGCATATTTTCGCTGTCGCGGGGCATGCAGCGGCAGCCAGTCTTTTCTGCCACCCGCTGTGCAAGATGGTAGGAGTTGGAGATGTAGAAGTTGCTGGTTTCACCGTATTTAATGGCAAGCTGTTTGCAGGTGGCCTGCCCGCCGTAATCCAGCATACATTTCATCACCCGCAAAGCCTCCGAGGTAAAAACCGAGGTGTCTTGCAGCAAAGCACTCCACTGTGCGGTTGTAATGCCCGGATCATACTCACTTTCAGCAGGAAACCATCCGGCCTGCATCTGTGATGTCTTTTGTTCGGCAAGGTAGAAACGGCTCAGATAAAAGCCCAGATCAATGGCAGCGATATTCCAGTGTGTGTCTGGCCAGTATTTTCCGGCAGGGGCTGCTTCAATGGCACTGCGGATCATCTGGGTGATGGCAGCATTTTGGCTCAGTGCCACCCGCAGCTCATCATAAAGGCGGTAGCTGTTTAGCAGCGATTCTACGGAACCATCCCGCTTGGGCGGAGCATCGAAGTTCAGCGCATCCGAGATGTCACGGGCAACGGAATAGCGGTAGATATAATATTGATCCGGATACCGGAGCCACAGATAGACGCTGATGGCACTGGTGTTCTGGTAGTGGTTATTCCAACTGCCGTCGTTGTATTTTGTGCGTATTTCTTCGGTGGCAGCCTGAAATGCAATAATGCGCTGGGAAAGTTCGGTGGATTCATCAAACAAGCTGCGGAACATTGCGCGTGTTGCTTCACAGTCCGCTGCTGCGAAATTCAGGATCATCGCACGGGGATAGGCATAGCCGGTATCCAGAAGCGAAAAGACCTTTGCAGTGGCTTCCTTGAACATTTCACCAAAATCTGCCGCGTCAATATTCCAATGGTCGTGGAAATGCTGCGCGGCTTCCCATTTGAAATCTTCAACATGAGGCCAATGCTTCGGGAAATAGGTCTGGTATCCGCCCAAAACAGGCTCCAGTTTTGCAAGATCGATCATGACGGCTCCCTCCGAAATCAAAAAGTCTTTAAGATATTGTACCACGATAAAAATAGAAACACCATATTCCAACAAAAGAAAATGCCCGCCTGAAAATCAGACGGACATACTGTAAATCAAATCATCTGAAAATGCTTTAATGCTTCCACAATCGCATCCTCTTTTTCCTTCGGACACTTGGGCTGCTTCGCATTTTCATTTTTCGCTTTATGGTAATTCTCTCGCTCAATAATGCCGCGTTTCTGCTTCACCTGTGCGATATAGAGATTGGATACCTTCAACTGATGGTGTTCCCACACATAATCCCGAATCTCGTTGTAAGTCGCCTTGCTTTCTGCAGCAGTCACATCCAGTTCATCCATGCTGACGTCCACTTCGATGTGCCGCTCGACATTGAGTTTGGTCAAAAGGAGAACCGCTTCGCAATGCCGTGTTCTTGGAAATAGATCCACCGGCTGCACCTTCTCTGCGTGATATCCATTTTGTTCCAGCCATGCAGCATCTCTTGCGGCGGTGGCGGGGTTGCAGCTGACGTAGACCACCCGGCGGGGAGACATGCGCACGACAGCGGAAAGGGTGGCTTCGTCGCAGCCCTTGCGGGGAGGGTCGAGCATTACGATATCCGGGTGAAGGCCCTCAGCGGCAAGGCGGGTGGCGGCCTGACCGGCATCTGCGCAGAAAAATCGGCTCTTTGCGGCCACATCTGCACCCATGCGGGCAGCGTTAGCCTTGGCACTTTCAATGGCTTCCGGTACGATCTCCACACCGATCAGCTCACGGCAGTGCGCTGCCATGGAAAGACCAATGGTGCCCATGCCGCAGTAGAGGTCCAGCAGCAGGTCGTCCGGGGTAAGCTGAGCATACTGGGCGGCAATGCCGTAAAGCTGCTCAGCAGCAAGGGTATTGACCTGATAGAAGGAAAGCGGGCCAAGCTGCACCGGAACACCGCACAGGGTGTCTTCAATATACCCCTGCCCATACAGGGTGTGGGTCTCGGTGCCAAGAATTACGTTGGTGTTTTTAGCATTTACGTTCAGCAGGATCGTGGTGATCTCTGCAAATTGAGCTTTCAGCCGGGTGCAAAGCTCTTCAGCGGAGGGCAGCTTGGCACGGGTGCAGACAAGGCAGACCATGATCTGGCCACTGTGAGCGCCGCGCCGCAGAAAGATATGACGCACAAGGCCCCTGCCGGTCTCCTCGCTGTACGGCTGGATGCCCTTTTCTGCAAAAAAAGCGCACAATGCGTTGCCGATCTCATTCAGCACACCGGGCTGCAGGCGGCAGTCCGGGCAGGGGACGATGCGGTGGGTGCGCCCGGCGTAGAAGCCGATACAGGGCTTACCGCTTTTGTCCACGCCCACCGGGAACTGCACCTTATTGCGGTAGCGGTTCACTTCCGGCGAACCCACAATGGGCAGAACAGGCACATCCAATCCTCCGATGCGGGCAAAGGCATCTGCAACATTCTCCTGCTTGGCGCGCAGCTCGGCAGCATAGTCCAGATGCCGCAGGCTGCAGCCGCCGCAGGGGCCTGCCACGGCACAATCCACCGGGATACGGTCCGGCGAAGGAGTGAGCACCTCGTCCAGAATACCGAAGGCGTAGCGCTTGCAGTCCTTAACGATGCGCACCCGGGCTTCGTCGCCGGGGGCGGCACCGGGAATAAACACGGCCTCACCGTCTGGGCTGTGTGCTACGCCGCTGCCATCGCTGGAAAGACGCTCTACGCGCAGGGTGAGAACTTGATTTTTCTGTAAGGGCATGAAGGGTCTCCTTTACTGGTGGTCAGGGCCGTCGGCGGGAGCATCAGCCTGCGCCGCAAAATACTTGCTGGGCGGCACGCCCTTGGCGCGCTTGAATACCCGCGAGAAATAGAACTGGTCAAAGAAGCCTACCGACACCGCGACCTCGGCAATGGAAAGGTTGCCTGCGCGCAGCAGCTTGCAGGCTTCGTTGATGCGGTATTCGGTAAGATAATCGATGGGGCTTTTGCCTACGTTCAGCATGAACACGCGGTACAGGTGACTGCGGGAGACACCTACGCTTTTTGCCACATCATCAATGGAAATATCGTGTGAATAATTGAACTGGATGTACTTGATGGCGTTGAGCACATACTGGCTGGAAGAGGAAGCCGTGTGCGGTTTGCCAGCGCTGGTCTCCTTCATCAGAGAAGCGATGAAGAGATAAAGGTAGCCCACCATGGCGGCTTCATCCTGCGGCTGCAGCCCGCGGGAGGAATAAATGTTGGCCAGAGCGGCACGCATCCCATCGGGGTCGTGGGTGTGATGCACCGGCGAGTCGTCGGTGAAGGGGAGCTGCGCGGCTAGTTTGTGGGCACACGCACCGTTGAAGCCTACCCAGCTGTACTCCCAAGGCTGCTGCTCATCGGCAGTATACCGGATCAGCTGGCTTGGCCGGGCAAAAAACAGCTGGCCCTGGCTCACTTCCCAGGTGCGTCCGCCCACCTCGAATACGCCCTTGCCGGAAAGTACCAGATGGATCAGGTAATGGTCGCGGATACCCGGCCCCCATGTTTGGCCCGGAGCACAGCGTTCGATGCCGCAATTGAAGATGGAAAGCTCAATATTATTGGTATAATTTTGTTTGAAGGATTGCTTATATACATCTGCCATAGCCGCGTTTCCTCCGCTCTGTCACGTTGTGGGCAGCTTTGTGCCCGATCTTTGGTATAGTATACCACACATCTGCCCGCAAATTCAACAAAAGTACATCTTATTCTTTGAACTGGGTGCCAAAATTCGAGTTTTTTCAGCGTTGGAAATTGAAAAAAGCGGTTGGATGCATTACAATAGACGTAACATACCCATCTATCCCAAAGCAGCATATTGAGGGAGGAATCGTTATGGCAAACAGTGCGCAGCTCCGAAATGAGATCGCGGCGGGCAAATGGGACGATAAGCTCCGGGCACTGTATGGCGATGCGGCGCAGGAGATCTGTCGGCAGCGGGCACGCTACTATGCTGCGCTGGAACAGTTTGAGCTGTACTTTGGGCCGGGCAGGCAGGTGCAGGTTTATTCGGCACCGGGCCGCGCAGAGCTGGGCGGTAACCACACCGACCACCAGCACGGTTATGGCCTTGCGGCGGCTGTCACGCTGGATCTTGTGGCCGTGGCTGCGCACAATACAGACGGCTACGTGCGGGTCAAATCCCGCGGGTTCAACAAGCTGGATGTGATCGACCTGACCGTGGAGGGGCCGCAGGAAGGGGAGAGCACCCACTCGGCCAGCCTGATCCGCGGCATTGCCGAGGGCTTCCGCGCGGCAGGCAAAGCGGTGGGCGGCTTTGATGCATACACGGCCAGTGATGTGCTGCGCGGCAGCGGCCTTTCCAGCTCTGCTGCCTTTGAAATGGGCATGGCTGCCATCTGGAACGGAGAATATGGCTGCGGTCTGGCCCCGGCGGAGCTGGCAAAGATCTGTCAGTATGCGGAGAATACCTATTTTGGCAAGCCCAGCGGCCTGCTGGATCAGCTGACCAGCGCAGTGGGCGGCATTATCTTTGCGGATTTTGCAGATCCCCAGCAGCCGGTTCTGGAAAAGATCCACGCCGACGGCCTGCTGCCGCCGGGCATGAGCCTGTGCGTTACCGATACGCGCGGCAGCCACAGCGAATTGACCGGTGAGTTTGCAGCCATCCGGCAGGAGATGGAGCAGATCGCAGCGTTTCTTGGCAAAAAGGTGCTGGGACAGGTGACGGAGAGCGCATTCTGGGCAGCACTGCCTGCGCTGCGCAAAGCCTGCGGCGACCGCGCGGTGCTGCGCGCCATCCACTATTTTGAAGAGAACGCTCGCACCCTTGCCCAGAGGGACGCGCTGCAGGCCGGACAGTTTGATGCCTTTGCAGCGCTGGTGCTGGAAAGCGGACGTGCATCCTTTGCGCTATGCCAGAATGTCTACTGCAGCACCGATGTGCGGCATCAGGGGCTTTCGGTGGCACTGGCGCTGAGCCAGAGTATCCTGCAGGGCAGCACGGGAGCCTGGCGGATGCAGGGCGGCGGCTTTGCAGGCACCATTCAGGCGTATGTTCCCCAGAGCCTGCTGGAACGCTATCACAGCGAGATCGAGCGGGTATTCGGCAAGGGCAGCTGCTACATTCTGCGTCTGCGGGAGCAGGGGGCAGTGAAAGTGATCTGAAAACAAAAACGCATCTGCAAGATTTTGCAGATGCGTTTTTTGCTATGCTTTATACTGCTGGGAAAGTTCAGAAAACCGGTTTCGGGCCGGGAGCGGGCTGAGCCTGCTCTTTCTCTTCTTCCCGGCGCTGCTGATCCGAGATATACTGCACCATCTCCCGCTCCTCGTGGGAAAAATGGAACAGGTCTGCGATGGTATCGTAGGCGCTCACCACGAAGTTGAAGCCTGTCTTTACCACATTGAACAGCAGCATGGGCACAAAGGTGAAAGAAAGTGAGATCAATCCGCCGCTAAAGAAAAGATCGTCCAGACGCAGATTGCTGAAGAAAAGATCCAGCGCATCGCCCAGCGGCCCGCCGCCGGAAATACTGCGCAGCTCTTCTTCGGAAACAGAAATGTATGAATGCGGCATCTGAAGGTTTTTCATGGAGAAAGCTCCTTTCTGACAAGATCGTTCCGGGAATGGAATCAAACTCAGGCGGCAGCGGTTCCCTCGGCCTGAGCGGCATCAAAGCTCGGCATGGGGTTCACGATCTGATCGTAGATGCTTGTAACGGTACGAATGACGTTCATGACCTGCGAATAGACATAGACACCGGCCAGACCGGCAACGCCCACAGAAGCGATACGGCTCCAGGTGTTCATCTTATCCCAGGTGTGATAGAAGGTGCCGGAAAGGCTCAGACCATTCGACAGACCGGACTGCACACGGCCTGCGATGTACCGGAAGGAATAGTTGGTCATCAGCACGAACAGGTTGATCGCTGCATTCTGGCAGAATGTAGCAAACTGATCGGTGTTGAAATAAATATCGTGATTAAAGGCTGAGCCAAGGTAGATGGACTGACCGCCATCCAGATAGGTCATTTCCTCTTCGGAGATAACGGCATAGGAAGCCGGTAAAAGCATGGTATTCTGATTGGGATGATCCATGGTGGAAGAACTCCTTTCCGTAGTGGAATCTGCACAAAGGCAGACAATAATACTATCTGAATTGTAACATAACTGTGTCCAAATAACAAGAGCAGAGATGCGCAAAATCATGATACATTTGTGAATAAACTGTTACAGAAAGACGGTAAAATCACGGATATCAGCCCAAAAATGCGCAATATGTCCATAATCTGGTCCTGAAAAAATGTTCTGTAGAAAAAACAAAAGCGCCTGCACATTCCGGGTGCAGACGCTTTTACGAGGAGAAAATGATCGGGGAATTACTGTGCCCGTTCGTAGAGCACGGTCAGCTGCGCAATGTGTCCGGCCAGTGCTTCCGGCAAGGGACAGGTGAGCCGCCACTGCCAGTTGGAGCCTTGGGTGCTGGGAGTGTTGATGCGGGCCTCACTGCCCAGATGCAGCCAGTCCGCCAGAGGGATCACAGCGGTATCCGATACACTGGCAAGGCAGGCACAGATCATGGCCTCGGTCAGCTCTTCCGGCTGGCAGCGCAGGTAGCGGCAGGCATAGGCCACATCCTCGGCACTGGCGTTGGTACGCCAGCCTTCGGTGGTCACATTGTCGTGGGTGCCGGTGTACACCACGCTGTTGCGGTGGTAGGTGTGGGGCAGGTAATTGCCGGATTCCCGGCTGTCAAAGGCAAACTGCATGATCTTCATGCCCGGATAGCCGCTGGCAGAAAGCATGGCCTTGACCTCCGGGGTCAGGTAGCCAAGATCCTCGGCAATGATGCCGCCCTCGCCAAGGTTTTCGTGCATGGCGTTGATAAAATCGCGGTCAGGGCCTTTTTCCCAGTGACCGCCCGTCGCCGTTTTGTTCCCGGCGGGAATGGAGTAATAGCTCTCGAAGCCGCGGAAGTGGTCGATGCGCACCACATCGTAAATGGAGGTGGCGTGCTTCATGCGCTGCTTCCACCACGCAAAGCCGGTGGCTTTGTGAACAGGCCAGTCGTACAGCGGATTGCCCCATAGCTGACCATCCGCTGCAAAGGCATCCGGCGGGCATCCGGCAACCTGCGTCAGGTGCATCTGGCCATCGGTCTGGAACAGTTCCGGGTGGGTCCACAGATCGCTGGAATCCGGGCTGACATAGATGGGAATATCGCCCACCAGTTTGATGCCCTTGCTGTTGGCGTAAGCCTTCAGGGCGTTCCACTGGGTGTAGAAGAAGAACTGCACCGCCTTGTAGTAGCCAATGCTTCCGGCAAGCGCTGCTTTGGCTTCGGCAATGGCTTCCGGCTGGCGGCAGCGCAGTGCATCCGGCCAGTCAGCAAGGCCGGCCTGACCCTGTGCAGCCTTCACAGCCATGAACAGGGCGTAATCCTCCAGCCAGAAAGCCTGCTCTTTGCAGAAGGCTTCATAAGCGGGGGAAGGGGAGGCCAGCAGACGATCCGCTGCTTTTTTCAGGACAACGGGCCGCTCGTTGTAGAGCGCGCCGTAATCGATGGGTCCGATGGGCCTTTCCGCAGGGATCTCGTCGGCGGTCAGCAAATCGTCCGCAGCCAGCAGGCGGTAATCGATAAAATAGGGATTTCCGGCAAAGGCGGAGAAGCTCTGGTAAGGGCTGTCGCCGTAGCCGGTGGGGCCGATGGGCAGGATCTGCCAGTAGGTCTGCTTTGCATCGGCCAGAAAATCCACGAATGCAAAGGCCTCTTTTCCCAGCGTACCGATGCCAAAAGGCCCCGGCAGACTGAAAACGGGCATCAGAATGCCGCTTGCACGCATAGTGTGCGCACCTCCTTAGCCCTTCACGGCACCTGCAACCACGCCCTCGATGATGTACTTCTGGCAGGTGATGTACAGGATGATGATGGGGATGATGGCAATGATGATGCAGGCCATCATGGGAGCCAGCTCCACACGGCCGTAGCCGCCGCGGAAGTACTGGATGGCCATGGGAATAGTGCGGTATTTCTTGATGTCCAGCACCAGAGTGGGCAGCAGGTAGTCATTCCACACCCACATGGTCTCGAGGATGGCGGTGGAGATCATGGTGGGCTTGAGGATGGGGAATACGACCTTGAAGAAGATCTGAATGGGGTTGCAGCCGTCGATCATGGCCGCTTCCTCAATTTCCATGGGCACGCTCTTCATGAAGCCGGTGAACATGAACACGGCCAGACCGGCACCGAAGCCCAGATAGATAATGCAGATGTCCCACGGGGTGTTCAGCTTGAGCTGGTCAGCGGTCTTGGACAGGGTGAACATGACCATCTGGAAGGGCACGACCATGGAGAACACGATCAGCAGGTTCATGAACTTGCTCAGCTTATTGTTCACGCGGGTGAGGTACCAACCGGTCATGGAGCAGCACAGCAGGATCAGCGCCACACTGGTAACGGTGATGACAAGGCTGTAGCCAAGGCTGGAAAGGAAGCCCATCTTGGTGACACCGTAAACGTAGTTGCTCAGGCCCGCAAAGGTCTCGGCGGTGGGCAGCTTGAACACGGTGGAGGTGGTAAAGGTGCCCTCGATCTTCAAGCTGTTCAGCAGGATCAGCACGATGGGGTAGATCCACAGCAGACTCAGCAGCGTCATGATGACGGTGAGGATGTTATCCCACATTTTTTTCTGTTTAGGCATTACTGCTGCACCTCCTTGGAACGGGTAAAGTGGAGCTGGATCAGAGAAATGACCACGACGATCAGGAAGAACACCACAGCCTTCGCCTGACCAATGCCCTTCCACTGGGCACCGGAACGGCCATAGAAGGTGTTGTAGATGTTCAGGGCCAGCATTTCACTGGCGTTGGCGGGTTCGCCTGCGGTCAGGGCAACGTTCTGGTCGAACAGTTTGAAGCTGTTGGTCAGGGTCAGGAAGGTGCAGATGGTCACGCTGGGCATGACCATGGGAATTTTGATCTTGAACAGGATCTCGCGGTCGTTGGCACCGTCGATCTTGGCGGCTTCGATCAGGTCGCCGGGCACGCTCTGCAGGCCGGCAACGTAAATGATCATCATGTAGCCGATCTGCTGCCAGCACATCAGGATGACCAGACCGACGAAACCGGCCTTGGCATCCAGCGCCAGCAGAGGTTTCTGCAGGTTGGCCAGCACACCGTTGAGCAGGATCTGCCAGATGTAGCCCAGCAGGATGCCGCCGATCAGGTTGGGCATGAAGTAGACGGTACGGAAGATGTTGGTGCCGCGGATGCCGCGGGTGAGCACCAGCGCAATGGCAAAGGCGCAGACGTTGATGAGCACGGTGGATACTACAGTGAACGCTGCGGTAAAGCCGAAGGCGTGCAGGAAGGTGGAATCCTGAAATACGTTGATGTAGTTCTGGATGCCCACAAAGGTGGTCTTGCTAACAGTAGTGAACCGCTGGAACGAAAGGTAAATGCCCCAGATGAAGGGCCAGATAAAGCCGATGATGAACGCGAGCAGCGTGGGCAGCACGAACACCGGCCAATATTTGCTGATGGCTTTTTGCATGATGTACCTCCTATATGCGGAGTGGTTAACAAAAAAGGGGAGGCGGGGCGAACTTCTTCGCCCGCCTCCCTGTTCAGTTCTTTTTTATAGACCGATCAGGAGCTTAGCCGTTTGCCAGCTTGTATTCCTTAGCCCAGCCATCAACGAAGGCGGTCACAACGCCGTCCCAGTCGCCGGTGCCTGCTGCGTAAGCGGTCAGAGCGCTGCCCACGCCGTTCTTCCACTCCTCGGAAGGCATGGTGGAGAAGCACCAGTCCACACTGGTCTTGCCGTCGGCCACATACTGGTTTGCAATGGTGATCAGGGGGTTGGTGGAGTCCTTAGCCTTCTTGAAGGGGATGACGAAGCCCATCTTGTCAGCCATCGCGCTGGTGCCGGCCTCAGAGGTGACGCACCAGTACAGGAAGTCCAGAGTAGCCTGAATATCGGCATCAGAAGAGTTGTTGTTCACGCACCAGAAGTTCTCGGAACCGGTGCACAGGCCCTGATTCTCCTCGCCATCCACGCCGATGTAGATGGGCAGCATACCCAGGTTGTCGTCGCCCAGATCCTTCACGTCATTGTAAGCCCAAGTGCCGTTCTGGTAGAACACAGCCTTCTTGCCCACAAACTCAGCCACAGCGTCGTTGCCGGTCTTGGAAGCCAGCAGGGTGGGGTCACAGGTGGAATCGGTGATGTACAGATCCCAGATCTGCTTGTAGTTGTCCAGATAGGTGCCCTTGATGGCGTCGGTAGAGCTGATGCCGTCTGCCTTGTACTCGTAGTAGATGGGCAGGTTTGCCAGATGGGTCTTGAAGCGCCAGTCAGAAGAACTGTCCATGCCGGCAGAAGTGAAAGCACCGTCCACGCCCAGCTCAGCCTTGCGTGCCTGAATATCGTCAGCGACCTTCTTCAGATCGGCAAAGCCCTTGATGTCGTCCTGGGTATAGCCAGCGGCGGTCAGCAGTTCCTTGTTGTAGATGATGCCGTAGGTCTCGAGGACGTAGGCGATGGCAGCCACAGCGTCGCCATCCTTCAGTGCGAAAGAGTCGCTGGTCAGCTCACCGTACAGCTGGCTGCCGGACAGATCGTAGCAGTAATCCTTCCAGTTTGCCAGACCAACAGGGCCGTTCACCTGGAACAGGGTGGGAGCCTCGCTCTTCTCCATCTCGCTCATCAGGGTGGTCTCGTACTGGCCAGAAGCGGCGGTGACAACGGTCACAGGCACGCCGGTCTCCTTGGTGTACTCAGCGGCCAGATCCTGCCAATCCTGATCCTGCTCGGGCTTGAAGTTCAGGTAGTAGACCTTGCCGTCTGCCTTTGCAGCGGTGCTGGAAGCAGCGGTAGAGCTGGCAGCAGAGGAAGCGGTGCTGCTGGAGGAGCCGCCGCAGGCAGCCAGACCCAGAGCAGCGGCGGAAACGCCAGCGGCCTTCAGGAAGTTACGACGAGTAATCATTTTCTTCATAATAAGTTCTCCTTCTTATTAAAAATAAACTATTTCAAAATCTCCGTCCCCTGACGGAGGGAAAACAAATTAGGAAACTCCTTCAGTCACGACTTGCGTCGTGCCAGCTCCCTCAAAGAGGGAGCCTCTGGCGAAGAGGTGAAACCTACCGTACTGCCAAAGCCTCCCTCCGTGAGGGAGGGGGACCGCGTCAGCGGTGGAAGGAGTTTTTCAGATGGCTCTTACGCTTTCGCCCTGCTGCAACTCCGGCTGCAAGGTGATGGTCTGGGCCGGGGCACCGTGCTCGATCTGCCGCACCAGCAACTCAATGCTCTGCAGCGAGATCTGTTCACTGGGCTGCACAACGGTAGTCAGAACAGGCACACAGTAACGGGACATCGTGATGCCGTCAAAGCCGATCACCGAAACATCCTCCGGCACCCGCAGCCCGGCGCTCACCAGCGCGCGGATGGCACCTAAGGCAATCACATCGCTCATGGCGAACAGGGCGGTGAAGTCGGCCCGGCGGGCCAGCAGGCTGTTCACGGCGTGATAGGCAGACTCAAAATCGTAGTTGGACAGGCCGTACAGCTTGTCGCTGAACAGGATGCCTGCGTCCTGCATCGCCTGCTGTGCACCCTCGCGGCGCATCACGCTGGGATAACTGGTGACCGGACCACCCAGCACTGCGATCTTACGATGCCCTTGCTGGATGAGGTAGTCCACAGCAGTGTAGGCTGCAGCGCGGTCATCCACGCCCACCATGGAAAGATTGGGAAAGTCCAGCTCGTCGGAGACCAGTGTGGTCAGCACCGAGGGGACTGTGATGTTGGCAAAACCTTTTTTGAAGTTGGCTACGCTGCCGCCCAGAAAGATCATGCCTTTGGGCTTGATCTCCCGCAGGATCTTTTCGGCGGCATCGATCTCGTTGGCGTTTTCATCCAAATAGGAAACGATGCCATTGTAGCCATACAGGGTGGCGGCCCGCTGCAGCTGGACTAAGAAGTCCGAGAAGAAGAGATTGCGGGTGCCTTTGACCACGAACACCAGACTGCGGGACTGCTGGATCTTCAGCTGCCGTGCATTGGTGTTGGGCACGAACCCGGCCTCCCGCATTACCTTGAGTACATGCTCCTTGGTCTCGGGCCGGACATCGGGCCGGTCGTTGATGACACGAGAAATGGTGCTTACCGAGCAGCCGCTGATCCGGGCAATGTCCTTAATGGTCAGATTCGGCATTTTGTCGGAGTACCTCACTTTCGGTAATGGATTCGGGAACGTTGTCGGGAACGTTTTCAGTGACTATAGTATGGCATAATTTGCATAAAAAATCAATAACCCAAAAGTGTTTTCGTGAAAATTGCATAGCATTCTGAGCTGCTTTTGTGCAGATTGAATTGCGTACAAATCAAAATGTGCCGACAGTTCCGCAAATTCCCGGTACAAATCAGAAACAACCGGTAAAACCGTACCGATTTGTAACTTTTCAACATAGAGCAGTGGTTTTATAAAAGGAGAAAGAAAAAAAGCAATGCCCGGCAGATAACACAGCCTGCCGGGCATTGCATGGTTTTGAAATGGTTTATCCGCTTTTTCAAAAATACGGGTGCTGATAGGGTTCGGGTTCCGGGCCGCAGTACAGGCCAAACGCATCGCAGATCCAGTAGCTGCCGTCCTCCATGGGCACGCGGCACCACTGGTGGCTGTACTGGTTCTCGTTCACATGCTCATATGGGATGCCCAGAATGTCCAGACACAGAGCGGTGGCCCGGGCACACCCGGCACAGGATGCTGTGCGCAGTACAAAATAACCGTAGGGGTCGTTGTAATGGTTGGCTTCCATAGAGTAAGCCATGGAGCCATCATCCACCACCGCACGCAGGGCAGAGGCAATGCCGTAAAGCTGGTCTTCCCGGCTCATGAGCGCCAGCGGTGTGACCACCTTCAGCGCTTCCTGATATGCCTGCGCAAACTCCTCATCGGTGCATTTGCGCTTGAGAGACTTGTAGTGGGCCAGCTTGTTGATGGCCACCGGCGACCAGACAGAAGAAAACTGCGCTTCGGTCAAAGAAAGCTCGTCATCACCGGCAATGCCGTCCGCAGAAGGCTTGCGGCCTTCGTCAATGCCGTGATCCAGATAATGACGCAGCAGTGCACCCTCGTCATTGCCGCATACGGCCGCAACATCCGGATACTGTGCAGCGTAGTATGCTGCATCAAAGGTAGAAAGCGCAGCAGCGGAAAGACCGGTCTGTGCGGCCAGCAGCACACCGGCTGTCAGCGCCGCAAGTCTAAGATACCGTTTTTTCATGACAAAAACCTCCTCAAAAAAGAATAAAACGCCTCCTGAGCTCAGTATAGCACATCCGGGCCGGAAGAAAAAGACAAAAAAGCGCTCCCACCTTGTCATCGGTGAGAGCGCTTTGCTGATTGCTGATTATTTTGATTGAGTTGATTCTTTAAAGATTAGTCACTGACGTAGGGCATCAGAGCAACGTGACGAGCACGCTTGATGGCGATGGTCAGTGCGCGCTGATGATAAGCGCAGGTGCCGGTCACACGGCGGGGAATGATCTTTGCACGCTCAGAGACGTACTTACGCAGACGGGGCACGTCCTTGTAATCGATGGTGTCGATACGATCGACACAGAAGCTGCAAACCTTCTTGCGGCCGCGACGCATGGGGCGTGCGGGGCGAGAGCCTTCGGTTCTTTCAAAAGCCATTGCTTATTACCTCCTATTGGATTTTTAACGGATTGACCGTTTCGTGTCAGAACGGCAGGTCGTCGCTGTCGTCGATGACGGCGAAGTCGTCTGCATTGCCGGCAGAGTAGCTGGGAGCTGCCTCCACAGCGGCCGGGCGGGCAGGCGCTGCGTTCTGGTAGGCGGGAGCAGAATGATTCTGATAATTTGCTCCGCCGCCTGCATTGCTGTTTTTGGAGCCTGCAAAGTTGATATTGTTGGCTACCACTTCCACAGCGGTGCGGTTGTTGCCGTTCTTATCCTGATACTGGCGGGTCTGAAGACTGCCTTCAATGGCAATCAGACTGCCCTTCTGGAAATACTTGCTAACAAACTCGGCCTGCTGACGCCATGCAACGATATCGATGAAATCGGCCTGACGCTGCTCGCCCTGACGCGCAAAATTGCGGTCACAGGCAATGCGGAAGCTGCACACATTGGTACCCTGCGGGGTGGTGCGCAGTTCGGGATCCGCCACAAGACGGCCCATGATGGCAACAACATTCAACATTTTACGGTCTCCCTTTCTGTCACAGAAGAATTACTCCTCGTGAGCAATGATCAGGCTGCGCATAACACCTTCGGTGATCTTGTACACACGGTCCAGCTCAGCAGGGAAGCTGGGCTCGCTGGTGAAGTCGATCACGGTGTAAACGCCTTCCTCCTCGTCGTTGATGGGGTAGGCCAGACGGCGCTTGCCCCACTCGTCGATGGAATCGATCGTACCGTTAGCCTCGATCAGGGACTTGAACTTACCAACCAGAGCGGCGGTAGCCTCCTCGTCGAGAGCGGCGCTGGTAATCAGCATGGTTTCGTACTTTGCCATTTTGTAGCACCTCCTTTTGGACTTAAGGGTCCTGCAATCACAGGACCAAGGGTACACACAAAACGCGGCATCGCGCCTTGTGTGCGGCGTGTCTGTTCAGACAGCAATTTATTATAGCAAGCTGTGTGGATTCTGTCAAGCTTTTTCCGAAAAAAGATATAATAAAAAATATTTTGATTTTTTTGTGAAAGAGGAATATAATATAGTGGCTTTCAGAGGATGAACGGCAGGGCAGCCGGGGAACGGCCGTCTCTCTGCTCTCTGTTATCCATCTTCGGAAGGAATGTATATATGGTTCTGGGAATTTTATAGTAAAGGAAGGATTCTTTGTGTATTCGGTTTTCCGTAACCTGGCAATCATCATCCTCAGCGCAAAGTTCTTTGGCCTGGTGGCCCGCAAGTGCAAGGCCCCGCAGGTGGTGGGTGAGATCCTTGCCGGTTTGATCATCGGCCCCTGTGTGCTGAATCTGGTGCAGACCAGTGATGCCATCTCCACCTTTGCGGAGATCGGCGTGGTCATGCTGATGTTCACCACGGGCCTTGGCACCAATCTGAAGGAACTGATCAAAGCCGGCCCCATCGCCACCCTGATCGCCTGCGTGGGCGTAGCCGTTCCGCTGGTGGGCGGCACCCTGCTGTACAGTGCGTTCTACGGCTTCTCTGCCGTGGGCAGCCCTGAGTTCTACCGTGCCCTGTTCATCGGCACCATCATGACGGCCACCAGCGTGTCCATTACGGTGGCAACCCTGCAGGAGCTGGGCCACCTGAAGAGCTTTCTCGGCACCACCATCGTCAGTGCCGCCGTCATTGATGATGTCATCGGCATCGTAGTCCTCACCTGCGTACTGGGCGCAAGCTCCGGCACCGGCACGGGTCTGGGCAAGGTGCTCATTAATACGGTGCTGTTCTTTGCCACTGCCGTGGGCGTGGGCGTTGTGGCTCACTTTGCTATGACATGGCTGGACAAGCGCAATCCCCACACCCAGCGCATCACCATCGTGAGCATGGCGTTCTGCTTTGCCATGGCCTACATCGCCGAGGAATACTTCGGCATTGCAGATATCACCGGTGCCTATATCGCCGGTATCGTTCTGTGCACCATGGACGATGCCCCCTATGTGGAGCGCCGCGTGGATATCAGCAATTATATCATTTTTGCACCCATCTTCTTTGCATCCATCGGCTTGAAGACCGACATCAGCGGCCTGACGCCGGAAATCTTCCTGTTCTGTGTCTGCTTCGTCATTGTAGCACTTATCACCAAGATCATCGGCTGCGGCCTTGCGGCCAAGATCTGCCGCTTTAACTGGGGCGACTCCCTCAAGATCGGCGTTGGCATGATGACCCGCGGCGAGGTGGCACTGATCGTGGCCCAGAAGGGCCTGGATGTCGGCGTGGTGGACTCGGTCTACTTTACCGCTGTGATCCTGCTGATCGTGGTGTCCAGTGTGGCAACTCCGCTGGTGCTGAAGGCACTCTTTACCAAGATGCCGCCGCAGAAGCACCCCAGTCAGGTAAATGGGTAAACAATAAAAAAGATCCTCCGACAGATCTGCCGGAGGATCTTTTATTTTCAGGATAAGTTACAGTGTCTTGCAGAACTCCTTCAGGTAAGCGCGGAATTCTTCGCCAATCTCCGGATGCTGCAGGGCCAGCTCCACCTGTGCCTCTACCACCTTGAGCTTGTTGCCCATGTCGTAGTGCTTGCCGGTGAACTCTACGGCCGTCATGCCGCCGCGGGTGCGGGCATACTCGGCCATGGCATCGGTCAGCTGGATCTCGCCGCCTGCGCCGGGCTTGGTGTGGGCAAGGATCTCGTAGATCTCCGGGGTCAGCAGCACGCGTCCCAGAATGGAGTAGTTGCTGAACTCCTGTCCCTTCTTGGGCTTCTCGATCATGTCGTCCACAAAGAAATAGTTGTCGTGGATGGGGGTGGTCTTCAGGCTGCAGTACCGGCTCACATCTTCCCATGGCACTGCGGAAACGCCTGCCGCCGGGCGGCCGAACTCCTCGTAGGCGCGGATCAGCTGAGCGCAGACCGGGTCCTCGCCCCAGATCACGTCATCGCCGTAGATGACAACGAAGGGATCGTCGCCGGTGAAAGCCTTGGCAGTATTTACGGCATGGCCCAGACCCAGCGTTTGCTTCTGGCGCACAAAGAGGATGTTTGCCATGTTGGCGATGCCAAGGCACTCTTCCAGCGCCTTTTCCTTGCCGGGCTTTGCCAGCTTTTCTTCCAGCTCAGGGCTGCGGTCGAAGTGATCCTCGATGATGCTCTGGTTGCGGCCCAGAATGATGAGGATATCGGTGATGCCGGAACGGACGGCCTCTTCCACCAGATACTGGATGGCGGGCTTGTCCACGATGGGCAGCATGCCCTTGGGCATGGCTTTGGTGGCGGGCAGCACGCGGGTGCCAAGACCGGCGGCAGGGATGACGGCTTTGGTGACTTTCTTCATCATGATCCATATTCTCCTATTACTATTTTGAAATCCGCAATGCCAGCCTTTGCAGGCGGCATTGCAGATCAGAGCATCCCGGCCAAAGCGTCCAGATTCGGACCCATCAGCACGGTAGCGCAGGCACCCAGCACCATCAGCAGTACAAAGGCACCGATCACACCGGCGATGCTCACGCCGCCCTGCGCAGACAGGACCGCACGGCGCTGGGCAGCGTCCGGGAACTCAGCACGGATGCGGCGGATGCGCTCGGCTGCGCTTTTGCGGTACAGCCACTTGGCGTACAGGGTGCGCAGCATCACCAGTGCAAAGCTGAACACTGTCATAATGCGGGAAAGCACGACGATGGCAGTGCTGCTGATGCCCGCAGTGAGCGGACTGCCGGTGGCCTGCATCATGCTCAGCAGGGTGGGCAGGGCCACCACCAGCTCTGCGGCCAGAAAACCAAAGGCCGGCTTCCACGCTTTGCGGTAGAAGAAATAGAACGGGCCGAACACCAGCGCCGAGAAGCACATGGAAATTTTGGTGTGCTGCAGCTGCATCCGGCTGTAATCGTTCAGGTAGACGGGCGCGGCCTTGCCAATATAATCGTTCCAGTCGCTGTAAGGGATGCCGTCGATCAGCTCTTCCTTGCCAAAGGCCGCCTGCACGTTGCGGCGGGTGGGCTCCTCCACCGTCTGCTGATACTGGCGGTAAAGGTCGTTGTAATCAAAGCGTCCGTCTGCGTCGGTGCCGGGCTGGCTTTGGGTGGGCGGCTCCGGGCACTGGCTCTCCGGCGGAAGAACGGCACCGCAGCAGCGGCAGCGCTCTTCGGTGCGCAGGGTGCGCTCACCGCAGCTGGGGCAGGTGCGCAGAGCATCGTCTTTGTACGGGAACGTCCATTCATAGCCCGCGCCATGGGCGGGGGTGTGGATGCAGCGGCCAAGCTTTTCGTAGCACTCGCGGTGATAGGGTGCGCCGCAGTCCGGGCAGACCACGATATCATCGGTCAGCGCCAGCGGTCTGCCGCAGCCTTCACAGGGACAGCCATAATATTTCGGCATGATTTCCTCCTGTTGTATGGTTCATACTGGTATTATACTCCCCTGAAAGAGAAAAGAAAAGGTGAAAATCTTCAAAATTCCAGCAGGATAATCCATTTACCCCTTTACTTTAGCATAGATTCTCGGTATACTAATGAAGTATCTGTGTATAAACTGTGTCTTTTGACAAGTACAAAGGACTTTACCTTATTTATCATTTCGAGAGGGATTTAGAGAATGATCACGATTGACGAACTGAAGGTGCAGCTTGCCGATTACGGCAAGGCGGTCAAGGACTTGGAAGAAGCCCTTGCCATTGATGCCTCCCGCAAGCGCGTGCAGGAGCTGGAGCACACCATGAGCCGCCCCGGCTTTTATGATGATGCAGACCTGAGCAAGAAGGTCTTTGACGAAGTGGGCGACCTGAAGGGCAAGCTGAGCCGCTTTGAAAAGCTGCAGGGCCTGTACGATGACGCCGAGACCATGCTGGAAATGCTGGATGAAGAATACGACCCCGCCATGATCCCCGAAGCAGAGGAGTCTGTGAACGCTGTGGGCAAGGCAGTGGATGAGCTGCAGCTGATGACCATGCTGAACGGTGAGTACGACCACAGCAACGCCATCCTGACCTTCCATGCCGGTACCGGCGGCACCGAGGCACAGGACTGGGCCGAAATGCTGTACCGCATGTACAACAAGTGGGCTTCCAACCACGGCATGACCGTGGAGGTTCTGGATTATCAGGACGGTGATGAAGCCGGCATGAAGAGCGCCTCCATGATGGTGAAGGGTGCCAACGCCTACGGCCTGCTCAAGAGCGAGAACGGTGTGCACCGTCTGGTGCGCGTGTCGCCCTTTGATGCCAACGCCCGCCGCCAGACCAGCTTTGCTTCGCTGGAAGTGATGCCCGAGCTGGATAACACCATTCAGGTGGATATCCGCCCCGAGGACATTGAGATGCAGGTGTACCGTTCCTCCGGTGCAGGCGGCCAGCACATCAACAAGACCTCTTCCGCTGTGCGTCTGATCCACAAGCCCACCGGCGTCGTGGTCAGCTGCCAGACCCAGCGCAGCCAGTTCCAGAACCGTGACTACGCCATGGAAATGCTGAAGGCAAAGCTGTATCAGATCGCAAAGCAGCAGCACATGGATAAGATCGACGACATCAAGGGCGTGCAGAACGAGATCGCATGGGGCCACCAGATCCGCAGCTATGTGTTCATGCCCTACACCATGGTCAAGGATCACCGCACCAACTACGAGACCGGCAATGTGGATGCCGTGATGGACGGCGATCTGGACGGTTTCATCTTCGCATACCTCAAGGCTGCAAGCCGCGGGGAGCTGCAGGATACCTGATCTTGAACGTATAAAATGCAAAGGCCGTGCTTCCTTTTATGGAGGTACGGCCTTTTTTGTGTTCTTACGCCAGATCGGGCAGAATGGTGTCCCAGAGATTTTCCTCCTGCCGCAGGGCGTTGAAGCAGCAGTCCAAGTACATTTTGTTTGCCGCTGCAAGGATCGTGCTGCGGAGAAGCAGCTTTTCATCTGCGGCATCCACGGCAAGGTCGCGGATCTCCCTGGTGCAGCCGAATACAAACGGCAGGCAGTTTTCCATCTCGTCGCAGAAGTAGTCGTAAGCTGCCCCGGCGGAACAGTGCGCCCGCTGCATTTTAAACAGGGCATCGATGTTTTCCATTGAGAGCACCGTTTTGGAGACTGCAATGTACATCAGGGATGCGATCTGATCGCGGGCGTACTTCTTGCGCACCGGGTGGGACAAAATGCCCTTTTTAACGTAGTTGCTGACCATGGAAGAGGTGAGCTCCACGCCGCAGAAGGTGCGGAAATAGCTGTTGACGTACTGCACGGTCTGGTCAAGATAAAGCCCCATCTGCGGGAGATCGGCGTACCGGGGCAGGGCAAACCCGGCGGCGCAGGCCGCAACGCGGCATTTGGTTTCAGTTTTCATATCGTAAGCAGTTTTCTAAGGTTGGCGCAGCTGGGCTGCGCGGGATACAGAAAATGGTTTTCTGGCGGTATTATAGCGCAAATCGGTTCTCTGGTCAACGGATTTTTAAAACTTTTGAAAGAATGCATAAAATCCCTTGACAGGTTTTTGAAAAACTGCTATGATGTCTGCAGTGAACCGAAAAACCATGCAGGCGGAAGTGCGTGTAAGGCACGGAAAATAAAAAAATGACCTGCTATCACAAAATAGATTTGGAGCGTGCATTTTATGAAAACCAAGATCGTTGTGGATTCTTCGTCCAACCTGTATGCCCTGCCGGGCGTGGATTTTGCCTGTGTGCCGTTGAAGATCGTCACGGATGAACAGGAATATCTGGATGACGGTACTCTGGATGCTGTGGACATGGCCCGGTCTCTGCGTACTTACAAGGGCAAGACCAGCACCTCCTGCCCCAATGTGGCAGATTGGCTGGCTGCTTATGAGGGTGCGGAGCAGATCTTTGTTGCCACCATCACGGGCACACTGTCCGGCAGCTACAATGCTGCACTGCTGGCAGCGGAAGAATACAAGGAAACGCACCCGGAGGCCCGTGTTTTTGTTCTGGACAGCCTGTCCGCCGGGCCGGAGCTGCGTCTGCTGGCAGAGCGTCTGCGGGATCTCGTCCGGATCGGGATGGAGTTTGACGAGATCTGCGAGGCGATCCTGGCTTACCACAAGCACACACATCTGCTGTTTTCGTTGGAATCGCTGGCCAATCTGGCCCGCAATGGCCGTGTGAAGCCTGCTGTTGCCGCTGTGGCACGGATGCTGGGCATCCGGGTCATTGGTCAGGCCAGTGAGAGCGGCGAGCTGGAGGTGCTGTGCAAGACCCGCGGCGAGCACGGTGCACTGGAGCGCATCGTGCTGGAATTGAAGGATCACGGCTTTACCGATGGCAAAGTGCACATTGCCCACTGTGATAACCCGGAAGCGGCCAAGCGCCTGAAGCTGATGATCCACGCGGTGTTTGCAGGGGCGCAGGTGGATGTGGCCGAGTGCGGCGGCCTGTGCAGCTACTACGCTGAGCAGGGCGGCCTGATGGTGGGCTATGAGGACGGAAAAACAGAGTAAAAGAGTTTTTGATATTGCAAGCAAGCCGGGCCTGCGGGTCTGGCTTGCTTTTTTTTGAACAGCGCAAAACTTGAAAAAGTTGTAAAACCGCGCTATACTTACACATAATTATAAATGGGAAAGGAGGGCAGGCCCATGCTTTTTCGTTCACCGGTCGTGCGCTTTTTCAGCCGCATTCTGAACCGCATCACCATCACGGTGGTGTTGGTGGCATTGCAGCTGCTGTGGCTGTGCTGGGTGGCGTTTGCCATCACCACCGGCACGGGCCGCGTGTGGGTGAACGGCCTGCTCAACGCACTGAGCCTGCTCATCGTCCTGTACCTTGTGCGCAAGGATGAGAACAGCGCCTACAAGGTGGGCTGGATCGCGCTGATCGGCATTCTGCCGCTGCTGGGCGGTGCGCTGTATCTGGCCTTTGGCAACAAACGCCCGGCCAAGCGTCTGCGCCTGAAAATGCAGGCGGTGGAGGATGCCCACAAAAAAGACCTTGTACAGGAGCCGGGTGTGCTGGAAGGTCTGGATGCCCGCGAGCAGGGGCAGAGCCGATATGTGGCAAAGTACGGCCCCTATCCGGCGTGGCAGAACACTCGCACGCAGTATTTTGCCTGCGGCGAAGCCATGTATCCGCAGCTGCTGGCCGATCTGGAAAAGGCTGAAAAGAGCATCTTTCTGGAATTTTTCATCGTGAGCCACGGCTGCATGTGGAACGGCATTGAAAAGATCCTGCGCCGCAAGGCTGCGCAGGGCGTGGATGTACGCCTGATCTACGATGATTTTGGCAGTCTGCTGGGTCTGCCCGCCGATTTCATCGTGCGCATGGAGCGGGCGCACATCCGCTGCATCCCGTTCAACCCGGTGATGCCGCTGCTCTCGCTGGTGATGAACCACCGCGACCACCGCAAGATCGTAGTCATTGACGGTACGGTGGCCTACACCGGCGGCGTGAATCTGGCAGATGAGTATATCAACGCAGAGCAGCGCTTCGGCTACTGGAAGGATGCAGCCCTGCGTGTGGAAGGCGATGCCGCGTGGAACTTTACGGTGATGTTCCTCAACTTCTGGAACGCCTTCCGCCCCAGCGAGACGGATTATGATGCATTTCGTCCCATGCCGCTGGTGCCGCTGGTGCCGCCGGTATCGGACGGCATCGTGCAGCCCTACGCGGACAGCCCGCTGGACGAGGAACCGATGGCCGAGACGGTGTACCTGAACATCCTTGCGCAGGCACAGCGGTATGTTTATATCTACACGCCCTACCTTGCCGTGGGCGAGGAAATGCTGGACGCACTGAAAAACGCGGCCAAGCGCGGGGTGGACATCCGGCTGGTGCTGCCGGGCATCCCGGACAAAAAGCTGGTGTTCCGGCTGAGCCGGTCGTACTATCTGCCGCTTTTGAGGGCAGGTGTACGCATTTACGAATATACGCCCGGCTTTCTGCATGCCAAGTGCTGGGTAAGCGACGATGTAACTGCCGTAGTGGGCAGCATCAACATGGACTACCGCAGCCTGTTCCTACACTTTGAGTGCGGTGTACTGCTGCAAAAGAACAGTCAGGTGGCAGTTCTGCGGGACGATGTACGGGCCACGCTGCCGCAGTGCCGCGAGATACAGGTGACGGAATGCCGCACCAGCCTGCCCGGCACGGTGCTGGACAGTGTGCTGCGGCTGCTGAGCCCCTTGATGTAAAAGAAACTCCTTCAGTCACCTCCGGTGACAGCTCCCTCGGAGAGGGAGCCTCTGGCGAAGAAGAAAAGCTTTCTGCACTGCCAAAGCCTCCCTCCGGGAGACATCTTCCCCCGGCCGGGACAGATTCTCCCCGCGCCGGGGAGAAATGTCACCACAGGTGACAAAGAGAGGAACAGATGTCACGTAAGTGACAAAAAGGGGAACAGGTGGATGCGAACGAAGTGAGCAGACGGAAGGAGTTCCGTTTTATAAAACGTTCCTTTTCCGGGCAAACTAGCCCAAAAGCCCCTTTACGATGGGGGGCAGGAAAGGGAGCGTTTTATTATAATGAAAAAGATACCTCGCATGATCCTGGGCTGCACGCTGGCGGCAGCTCTGGCCCTGACCGCCTGCAGTCGAAGCGATTCCGGTTCCTCCGGCAGCATGAGCACGAACATGGGCGGCAGTTCATCGCAGACGGGGCAGGCGGGCCAGAACGCTGCATACCGCACCGGCCTTGGCATCCTGACCGAAGCGTCTGATCAGGAACGCGCGGGCAAGATCGATACCATCGCAGCTGCCGTTCTGCTGGATGCCGAGGGCAGGGTGGCAGATGTGATGCTGGACGAGGTGGAGATCTCGGTCACGGGGGACAGCACCGGCAAGGTGACGATGCCCACCGACAATCGCACCAAGCGCCAGAAGGGCGACGATTACCCGCTGGCGGCGGTGTCCTCGCTGAAAAAGGGCTGGGCAGAGCAGGCGGATGCCTTTGGCAATTATCTTACCGGCAAAACCCCGGATGAGGTGAAGAAGCTTGCCACCGACGATGACGGCAAGCCGAAGGATGCTGACCTGCTCTCCACCTGCACCATTGCGGTGGACGGCTATCGGGATGCTGTGGTGCGCGCCTGCGAGAATGCAAAGGCAGTCGGCTCGGCCCGCGGCGACCGCGCTGTGCTGGGCGTGTCAGTGCGCAATGACACCAAGGAACTGACCGCCGACGATGACCACGATGTGACCGCGCAGGTGGACATCACAGTGGCAGCCCTGACGCTGGATGCTGACGGCCGTGTGACCGGTGCAGTGGCGGATGTGGCAGAGCCTGCCCTTACCGTGGGCGCGGATGGTACGGTGTCGGCACCGGAAATGGTCAAAACCAAGGTGGAACTGGGCGACAGCTACGGGATGCGCGGGGCATCCAGTCTGGACAAGGAATGGTACGAGCACAGCGAGGGCTGGTGCGATTACCTGAAGGGCAAGACCCGTACTGAGATCGCAGGCATCCCGGACGATGGTTCGGATGCCGACCTTGCGGCACTGTGCACCATCTCGGTGACGGAGCTGCAGAAGGCTGCGCTGGCGGCGTTTGCGGAAGAGTAAAGCGGAGAAAAGAGGAAAGGCGCAAAGCTTTTCCTCTTTTCTTTGTGCAACCAGACCAAAGAATTGGCGCAGAAAAGCCTTGAAAAAGACGAACTACACTAACTTTTGCATTTCCTCTTGCCAAATGGCTGCAAACGCGCTATTCTATAGTCACAGTTTAACACTTTAGCATGATAAAATGCTAAACCGAGAGGGAACACATTTGGGAAACAAAAAGGGGAGGAACCTTTTATGAAACGTTTTGTCTCTGCTTTTCTGGCTGGTGCCATGGCACTGAGCCTTGCCGCCTGCGGCGGTGCCGCATCTACTTCCACCGTGGCATCTTCTGCCTCTGCATCCGGGAGCGCAGCCGCCTCCGAGACCGCAGCCAGCGATCTGGACTACATCAAGGAAAAGGGCAAGATGGTCATTGGCTATACCGTCTATGAGCCGATGAACTACACCGATGCCGACGGCAACTTTACCGGTTTTGATACCGAGCTGGCAACTGCCGTGTGCGAAAAGCTGGGAGTCGAGCCGGAGTTCGTGGAGATCAACTGGGATACCAAGGTGGTGGAGCTGGATGCCAAGAGCATCGACTGCATCTGGAACGGTATGACCCTGACCGATGACATCATGGCCAACGCCGCAACCACCAAGGCCTACGCCAAGAACGCACAGGTCGTGGTCGTGAAGGACGGCACCGACTACAGCTCCACTGCGGATCTGGTGGGCAAGACCGTGGTTGCCGAGGCTGGCTCTGCCGGTGAAGCCGCCATTGAGGGCGACGAGAACCTTGCACAGGCCGATTACGTCTCCAAGAGCGTGCAGACCGACTGCCTGATGGAAGTTGCCGCAGGCACTGCTGATGCCGCTGTGCTGGATCTGACTCTGGCCAACGCCATGATCGGTGAGGGCACCGACTATGCAAGCCTGAAGATCGTGGACGAGCTGAACGCTGAAGAGTACGGCGTGGCCTTCCGCAAGGGCAGCGATACCGCCGCAGCTGTGGATGCCGCCTTTGATGAGCTGAAGGCCGACGGCACCATGCAGGCTCTGGCCGACAAGTACGATCTGGCTCTGGCCGACTGAGTTCTATAAGAATGTAATTACTCCTTCCGTCATCGCTGCGCGATGCCACCTCCCTCGGTGAGGGAGGCTTTTTGTTGCCGATATGCGTGAGGCTCCCTCATTGAGGGAGCTGTCACCGAAGGTGACGGAAGAAGTTCAAAAAACGGATTGATGGGTGTGTTCTTGTGTCTGTGATTCTGAGTCGCCTTTCCGGCGCGTTTCTGCTCAACTGTGAGCTGTTCGCTCTGACCCTGCTGTTTGCGCTGCCGCTGGGTCTGGTGGTGGCTTTCGGCTCCATGAGCCGGTGCAAGCCGCTTTCCGGCGCGGTAAAGACCTTCGTGTGGGTCATCCGCGGCACGCCGCTGATGCTGCAGATCATCGTGATCTACCTTGGCCCCGGCCTGCTGGGCATGAATAACCCGTGGCCCTCCGGCTCCGGCGGACGCATGGTGGCGGCGGTGGTGGCCTTTGCCATCAATTACGCCTGCTACTTCTCCGAGATCTACCGCGGCGGCATCGAAGCCGTTCCCAAGGGCCAGACCGAGGCCGGTCAGGTGCTGGGCATGACCAAGACCCAGATCTTCTTCAAGGTGACGCTGCTGCAGGTGGTCAAGCGCATTCTGGCCCCCATGGGCAATGAGGTGATCACCCTCGTCAAGGATACCTCGCTGGCAAACACCATTGCCAACAAGGAAATCATCATGATGGCCAAGGAGTACAGTGCAAAGGGCTTGATCTGGCCGCTGTTCTCCACTGCCATCTTCTTCCTGGTGTTCGTGGGCGCACTCACCCTGCTGTTTGGCTGGGCCGAAAAGAAACTGGATTATTTCCGCTGATGAAAGGGAGGAAATTGGATCATGGCACTGCTTGAAGCCTCCGGCATTGGCAAAAACTTTGGCGATACCAAAGTACTCAAGGATATCTCACTCACGCTGGAACAGGGCGAAGCGCTGGCGATCATCGGCTCGTCCGGCTCCGGTAAGACCACCCTGCTGCGCTGCCTGAACTTTCTGGAACGGCCGGACACCGGCATCATCAAGGTGAACGGCGAGACCATGTGGGACGCTGCCGACCCCGCCACCCAGCGCGAGAGCGAGATCCGCAAAAAGCGGCTTCACTTTGGTCTGGTATTCCAGAGCTTCAACCTCTTCCCGCAGTACACCGCCCTGCAGAACGTAATGCTGGCGGGTGAACTGCTGGCGAAGGAGCGCCCGGACTACAAGGCCAACAAAAAGGCCATCCATGCCGAGCTGGAACAGCAGGCACAGGAACTTCTGGCCCAGATGGGCCTTTCTGCCCGGGCAGGCCACTACCCGCACCAGCTTTCCGGCGGTCAGCAGCAGCGTGTGGCCATTGCCCGCGCACTGGCTCTGCACCCGGACATTCTCTGCTTCGACGAGCCGACCTCGGCCCTCGACCCGGAGCTGACCGGCGAGGTGCTGCGCGTCCTGCGCGACCTTGCCGACCGCAAGACCACCATGATCATCGTCACCCACGAGATGCACTTTGCCCGTGACGTGGCCGACCGCATCATGTTCATGGATGGCGGCGTGGTGGTGGAGGAAGGCCCTGCCAAGCAGCTCATTGAGCACCCACAGGAGGAGCGCACCAAACAGTTCCTTGCGCATTACTCGGAATAAGCAAAATCACCAATTCTTGCGGCAAAAATTCGTAAATGTTGATGCAATGCAAATCTTGTAAATCCTGCGTCACTCCACTATAATATCATTCATGAATGTACACGACGTCCTGCCCCTTTCCGGCAGGGCGTTTTTCACGGCAAAAATCACGACATCAAGCCGGTTCCCAGTGTGGCAGGAGGATTTTATACTATGACAAAGGATATGACCCAAGGCAGTCCGCTCAAGCTGATCCTTGCGTTTGCGGTGCCGCTGATGCTGGGCAGCCTGTTCCAGCAGTTCTACAATCTGGCCGATACCATCATCGTGGGCCGCTTTGTGGGCGTGGAAGCGCTGGCCGCTGTGGGCAGCGTGGGCGGTTTGAACTATCTGGTGCTGGGCTTTGTGAACGGCATCGCCTGCGGCTTTTCCATCCCCATCTCGTGGACTTTCGGCGCAAAGGACTACAAGGAGATGCGCCGCTACACTGCCAACACCGTGTGGCTTTCCATCTTCTTTGCGGTGGTGCTGACCATTGTCACTGTGGCGCTGACCCGCTCGGTGCTGGTGTGGACGAACACCCCGGAAAACATCATCGACCTTGCGGATATCTACATCCGCACCATTTTTGCAGGCATCCCCTTCACTCTGCTTTATAATGTGACCAGCGCCCTGATGCGTGCACTGGGCGACAGCAAGCGCCCGCTGTATTTCCTGCTGGTGGCAAGCTTTTTGAACATCGGGCTGGATCTGGTGTGCATCATCGTGTTCCATATGGGGGCATTCGGTGCGGCATTTGCCACTGTGGTCAGTCAGGCTGTGGCGGGTCTGGGCAGTCTTTTGTACATCCTGCGCCACTACCCGGAGCTGCGCTGGAGCAGGGAAGAGGGCTGTTTCAGCCTGACCCACTGCGCAAAGCTGTGCAGTATGGGCATTCCCATGGGCCTGCAGTGCAGCATTACGGCCATTGGCAGCGTGGTGCTGCAGGGTGCGGTGAACGGTCTGGGCAGCGACATCGTGGCCGCGCAGACCGCCGGCGGCAAGGCGGCGCAGTTCCTGTGCGTGCCGCTGGAGAGTATCGGCACAGCGATGACCACCTATGCCAGCCAGAATATGGGCGCAAAGGACCTGGACCGTGTGGACCGGGGTGTGTACACCGCCCTCGGCATCGGCTGCGTATACAGTGTGGCTTCCTTCCTCATCCTGCGCGTGACGGATAAGCTGCTCATCGGCCTGTTCCTGGATGCCAGCGAGACCGCCATTATGGCCAATGCCCAGAGCTTCATCTTCTGGAACAGCGTATTCTACATCCCGCTGGCGGTGCTCATTATCTACCGCTACACCATTCAGGGTCTGGGCTTCTCCGGCCTTGCCATGTTTGCCGGTGTGGCCGAGATGATCGCCCGCGCCATGGTGGGCTTCTGGTTCGTGCCGCTGTGGGGCTACTTTGCGGCCTGCATCGCAAGCCCGGTGGCATGGTTCTTTGCCTGCTTCTTCCTCATTCCGGCCTACTTTGTGGTGCGCAAACGCCTGCAGAAGGAAAAGGACATCGAGAAGGAACACGATGCCCGCACCGCAAACGCTTAAAGAATGTTCGCAAGCTCTCCTGCAAAGGGGAGCTTTTTTGCTGTTCGGGCTGTAG
>CDZO01020747.1_pt1 | contig 38381 bp, 34 predicted proteins | sample 480641 | NCBI WGS metagenome assembly CDZO01 (sample SAMEA3182088, study PRJEB8094) | gut metagenome | biome: human; feature: gut; material: Stool; isolation source: human stools | place: Canada | collected 2013-02-05
GATTGGTTCCGTAAGATCCACAAGATGCTCGAACACGGACTGTAGATCATCTAAGAAATCCTGTTTAAATCGAGTGATTTTAGAGGCATCAGGAACTTTATCAAAACCGCAGAAATCACGAAGCGGTTTGGAGTATGCAAGGAAGACCAACAAGAGTTGGTCAGTAGGAATAGAAAAAATACGTTGAATAATCAAGGCCCATAAAAAGGCTTGCAAAGAGTATTTACGGGTTCTGCCCGTTGATGCATAAAAATGGTTTCTAAAGGAAATCGGAATAATTTCATCAATGTCGATATGAGTTTCTAATAGAGAGAGAAACGCAGGTTTGTCATTATCAAGTTTTTCTTGGCAATCTGTAAAAATTTCTGCCAAAGAAAGCTGTTTATATGGTATCATAGGTATCAGAATAACTCCTTTCTTGGGTGATGGTTTTTAGTTTTTAGTCAACTCTATTATACCATATCCAGTGAGGGGTTATTTGTTTTTCATAACAGAAAAATGCCGTATTCATGCGGCTTGTGGCGTTTCGCAAACGCCTAAAAGATGAAAATATGAAAGGAGAATCCCAATCCGCAGACTCCTAAAGTTTAGACATAAAAACAAAGCAGATAGAAATATCTGCCCGTGAAATGGTATGCGGCATGTGAGGCGGGTTCTGGCGTTTTGCAAACGCCTAAATATTATTGAACCCGCAAAATGCAATACACTGCCACAGTTGACTTGAGCCTTTTTTCAAGACTCTATAATATTTATTTTGCCAATTTATCGATCATTGCAATAATTCTGCCCGCGCAGCTTCGGATTTCTCTTTCCGAAAGCAATCCTTTTTCATATGCATCCCGAATATCTGCATCATCATTTGTATTTCCCGGCATAATAATGTCGTTTCCGGCAGCTGCGCATTTCCACGGCTCACTTCCATCCTCCGGAACTGTTGTATTCCAATCAGACATGATTGTGCCTTCAAACCCCCATTCTTCACGGACAACAACGGTACACAAGTCCCGACTGTTTGCTGCGTGTACACCATTTATCAAATTATAAGATGTCATGATTGACACCGGTGCACTTTTCTTCACAGCAATTTCAAACCCTCGGAAATAAATCTCTCGTAGGGCCCGCTCTGAAACACAAGCATCTACACCCATTCGATTATCTTCCTGGTTATTACATGCAAAATGTTTAATCGTCACTCCAGAATTTCCATTGCTTTGTACCCCCCTTGTTACGGCTGCCGCCAAAACTCCGGATAAAAACGGATCTTCTGAATAATACTCAAAATTACGTCCGCACAAAGGATTTCTCTGAATGTTCATTCCCGGGGCCAGCCATAAATCAACATGAAACTCCTCCATCTCACAGGCGATTGCCCTTCCGAATTTTTCCATTAATTCTAAATCCCAGGTCTGTGCCAGTGCAGTTCCTACAGGAAATGCTGTACAATACTGATAGTAGGTATCTGCACCTTCATACTGAACAGCCTCTTCCAGGCATCCGTTTTCCAAGGCTCCAAGCACTCCGACACGATAAACAGTATCAGTTTTTCTGTCCACATCATAGCGCTGACGCAGGCGTAACCCTGCCGGTCCATCAGCCATGATCAAAGAGCGTTTTCCATACTTTTCTTCTAATGCTTCTGATGTCTCACCTGCTGAGCCCGGCACGCGGATTCCGGCTGATCCAAGAGTACTTGCTCCCTGCGTGATATTTCCATAAAGGAGCGGAATCAGTTCTTCTACCGTTTTCTCTTTAGCTATTGGCGAATGAAAAGACTTTCTCTCTTCCCTCTTCGGTGTATATAAAAAGAACGGAATATCATCTTCCTCCGCCAAACTTATCCACTGTTTATAGAGATTCTTTGCATGCTCTACTGCTCCTAAATCTTCAAACTCCGCTTTTTTCGGACACACCGCTTGGTTTTCTTCTATTAGTACATTCTCTGGTACATGAAGGACAGCTATCAGTTTAGATGTCCTTGCATTCTCCCCCACCCATATCCCGTAAAAGCCTTTCTCTATTATCCATCCATGTTTTTCTTCTGAAAAGCCTGCGATTTGTTTCTGCTCAACCTCAATTGTCAGCGTTTCAATTTCCTTCGGGCGCAAAAGACTGGTCTTTGCAAATCCTATCAATCTCTGATATTCTTTTGCATTCCCATTTTGCGGAGGAGTCATATAAACCTGTACAACATCTCTTGCTTCGTACATTTCACCGCTGTTTTGTACCACAACAGATACCTCGAAGCCCTGTTCCGTTATCCGAAGATCTTTATATTCTGTTGTAAATGTTGTGTAAGAAAGTCCGTATCCAAATGTGAATAGCGGCTCAATTCCGATACTGTCAAAATAACGATATCCGACATAAATTCCCTCTTTATATTCTTCCTTTTCTAAATTTCCATTCAAATAACTATAAGCTTCTGAATACGGGTAATCCTCATAACGTCTAGCCCATGTGGAAGTCAGTCGTCCTCCCGGTGATGTCTTGCCAAACAATACGTCTGCAACTGCATGACCGCCTTCCTGTCCCGGCTGAGAGATTGTTAATATTGCTTTGATATTCGAAGCCTCTTCCAAAATATCCGTTAGTTCTACTGGGCCTCCAGAATTCAAAATCAATATCAACGGAAGATTTTTATGATTCAAATACAGAATATCTTCCTGCTCGCGTTCACTCAAATAGTAATCGCCCTTTGCTCTGCGGCGGTCTTTTCCCTCACCGGAGATACGGCTGATTACGTAAACAGCTACTGTCGCATCAGAGATATCATTTTCATCAACTGCCCGACCTTCCGGGAAAGAAAACGGATTTTTCGCATAGGCATCAAATACATTATCTACATGTTTCGCATCTTCCAGAATTTTTTCTTTCCATGTTTCTCTCGCATCATCATAACGTTTCTGATAATCAGCAATCCAATCTTTACTTACGATTTTTGCTCCCGCTGCTTTCATCCCTTCGTATATGGAAATGTTTCTGCGGTTATTCACATCCCCGGATCCAATTCCACCTTTGACAGTCTTATCCGCACCGCATCCAAGTATTGCTATTGATGCAGACTCAGCCAATGGAAGTATACCCTCATTTTTTAATAAAACAATTCCCTCTGCTGCAGCTCTTCTCGCTAATTTTGCATGAGCAATCTCGCGTATGGAAGGTTCTTCATGTAATGATCCACTATGGGTAAAATGATTCATATCTTTCTGTCCCCCTTAACCTTTTACTCCGCCAAGAGTTACACCTGCAATGATGTATTTTGACAAAAGTAAATATACTAAGATGATAGGTACAATTGCCACAAGAATCATCATGTAGATTTTTCCCATGTCAAAGCTCATATAGTCTGCTCCACGCAATGTTGCGATCAGGATCGGCACAGTCATCTTGTTCTTTGACTGGATGACCAGCGCCGGAACGAAGTAGTTGTTCCAGGAGCCGACAAATGTGAAGATCGCCTGTACGGCAATCGCCGGTTTCATAATCGGAAGAACAATTCTGTTAAATGTCTTAAACTCACCTGACCCGTCAATTCTAGCCGCCTTAACAAGTGACAGCGGAAGCGAGGACTCCATATAGCTGAACATGAAATAGAATACGGCCGGAGAAGCAATCGACGGAATAACCAGCGGCAGAAGAGAATCATACATTCCCATCTTTGTGATCAATCTCAAAAATCCCATTGCCGTAACCTGTGTCGGCATAATGAGAATTGCCATGATAAATGCAAATGCCGCTTTTTTCAGCTTAAAGTCGTACGCATACAGTCCGTATGCCGTCAAAGCTGAAAAATATGTACACAGCGCAGCACTGCAGGACGAAACGAGCAGGCTGTTGATAATTCCGCGGAACATCGGGAACGTACCGTCATTGGCAACTCTATTCAGGTTTTCGAAAAAACTTTTTCCCGGCAGTGCGGAAAAGCCTTTCTGCAAGTCCGCATGTGAACGTGTCGCATTGATCAACAGGATGCAGAAGAAAAACAGGCACATAAACGATAAAACAACCAGTACGATATGTGCAAAAATACATCTTAAACGATCATTACCATTTGCTTTCATACTTCTCCCACCTTTACTTTCCTGCTTTTTTAACTTTCTTTGCAGCCCGCCTGGAACCATCCGGGTCATTTTCATTTGTCATACGATATACAACGAAACAAAGAATACCGCTAACAATAAACAAGTATACTGACAACGCACCTGCCATTCCATAGTTCCTGCTCTTCAAGTGATTGTTCAGGAACATAATCAAAGTCATGGATGTACGGTCCGGAGCTCCCTGTCCATTTGTCAAAATCTGTGGTACATCAAACATCTGAAGACCGCCGATGATAGATGTGATCAGCGTATATGCAAGAATCGGACGAATCAGCGGCAGTGTGATCCGGAAGAATCTCTGTCTGCTGTTGCAGCCGTCCAGCTCAGAAGCTTCAAAAATATCCGGGCTGATACCCATAATTGCAGCCATCAGCATGATCGTTGAATTACCGAACCACATCAAAAAGTTCATCAATCCGACCAATGATCTCGTCCCCAATACCGAGCCCATAAAGTCAATACGCTCATGAATGATTCCCATAGACATCAAAATTGAGTTGATTGGTCCGTTTGTAGAGAACATCGTGAAAAAGAGCATAGCAAATGCTGACGCCATGATCAGGTTCGGAAGATATATAATTACTTTAAAAAACTGCTGTCCGCGGATTTTCAGACGTGCATCCACAAACCAGGATGCAAGCGTCAGTGCAATTACAATCTGCGGGATGAAACCAATCAGCCACATAATCATCGTATTTCCCGCATACTTTAACATATCTGACTTTAACAGGCTTAGATAATTCTGCATCCCGATCAGATTCGGACCGATTTCCTTTATTCCGGAACGATAATACTCAAAAAAACTGTATCGTATTGTGTCCGCCAACGGAATCAAAGAAAAGACTAAAAAACTGGCAAAAAACGGGAGAATAAAAAGATATCCCCATTTTGCATAACTGACACCTTTATGCTTAAATTTCATCATATATTGTACCTTTCTATCACATACAGCGGGCAAAATACCCAGCATCGATTAATTCATTACTGCCGATTCCGAATTTTATTTACTCATGCCACTCGATTTCTGTGATATTTGGATAACGCTCTTTGATTGCAGTCTCAAAGTTTGCTTTTGCTTTGTCGTAGTCAACTTTTCCCTGGAAATAGTCACTGAAGGAATTCTGGATCAACTCGACGCAGCCCTGGTCATATGCGGAAAGCGGCGCGATCTTAATTTTTTCAGCCACCGGCGCGTAATACACGAACGGGTTCTGTCCTCCGAGGAATTCCGATGCAAAGCTGTCGTCTTTTGCAGCTTCCCGCATTCCGCTCTTTGTGTTTGTAAAGTCAGCATAATCTTTAGAAATCTTAAGCAGATTATCCTTGTCCGCTGTAACTGCCAGGATGATATCTTTTACATGTTCTGTGTTATCTGTACCGGTTGCAGCGTGTACGTAGGAACCTCCCCAGTTGTATTCCTGCGGCGGAGTAGTAACAGCCCATGCTCCCGCCTCTCCATCCCAGTTCGGACTTAGCACAAAGTCAGTTCCCCATGCAGGAAGCAAGAATGCAAATACCTTTGACTCTGAACCCATTGTTTTGTTCCAGTCATCGTTCCACTGACCTTTTACAGTCTTATTGAAGTACTGTGCATCCAGCCATTCTTTGGAATCTTTGATCCAGTTTACAATCTGCTCATCTACTTTAATTGTTGTCTCACTGTTTGCAACCCATGGCTATGCAATGCTGTTTCCGTAGAGACGGAATGTATCTGCATAGGAAGCGAATGTGAAGTATCCTTTTGCAGCCAGTTCACCTGCTGTTGTCTTCAGAGTATCCCAGTTGTTTGTCTTTTCTCCGATTATGACCGGGTCATCTGTACCGAATACTTCTTTTGCAATATCGCGGCGGTATACTAACAGTCCGGGACAGCACTGCCATGTTGATCCTCTCTGGACACCTTCTGCATCAGAAGCAGTCACCTTTGTAAAATCATACTGGTCTGCAAGATCCTTATCCGGGTCGATCCCCAGATCCTTAAGCGGAATCGCTGCATCTGCCTCCGCATCTGTGTATTTGTTAACATAGTCTGTCTCAGATAAGAAGATATCAATCTTTTCATCCTCTGCCGCATCTGCCTGTTTCATGAGAGCTTCATCCAGTTTCTGCTGGTATACGCCATCCTGGTTCGGATTTACAATCCAGTGGATTTCTGTTCCGTCTTTCAGAGTTGTAACAGTTCCATCGTCAGAAGTTTTCTCAACTTCCGGATAAACAGCCTCTACACGCTGGCGGAACTCATCATTCCAGCTGTAAATGTTAATAACCTTGCCTTCCTCTCCGCCAGCATCCGCACCTTTGCCTTCCGACTTGCCGCCGCAGCCCGCAAGCATTCCTGCTGTCATGGCCGCTACCAATAAGACACTTAACGCTTTCTCTTTCATTTTTCATAACCTCCGTCTTTTTCTTAAGCGATTCCCGCTTGTTTATTAAGCTACTCTAACTATATCTTTTTCTCATTCGAGATTATATTATATTTTTTTAAAAAATGTCAGATTCATGATATGATATGCGTATTGGTGCACAGAAAGCCTTTCTCGTCATGGAAAAGAATGCTGTAAAATAATTGACAAACTATCAAATTCATGTTATTTCTAGTGTAACATGTGCAGATATCCGCATTCTTTCATCTCAAAGAGGAGGACTGTCAACCGTTTAAGATACCTGCCGAAAGGGGTTGCACTAACATATGGATCTATCAAAAGACTGGATTCGCAGCGAATTTATCAATCACGAAATACTTGAACAGCATCGTATTTTGGAAAATGAATTAACATTCTACAATGCCATCGTTGACGGCAATATCGAGTATATTGAGGAAAACATCCGTCAGAATACATTTACCAATCCGGAAGGTATGGGAAAGTTATCCGAAAACAAACTCCAGAACATCCGCTATCACTTTGTCGTCACAACGGCAATGATTACCCGGTACTGCGTACACGGTGGTATGGAGCAGGAGAAAGCATACGCACTCAGTGATTTTTATATTTTAAAAATGGATAAGTGTCATAGTATTCAGGAGATTGCCGATCTTCATGATACCATGTGTCTGGATTTTTGTAACAAAATGAATGTACAAAAAAAAAAGTCAGATCCTCTCCAAGCCAATCGTACTATGCATTGATTATATTTACAACCATATTCATTACCGCATCACGATTAAAGAGCTGGCTGAATATCTGAATCTGTCCCCGAGCTACTTATCCAAACTCTTTCACAAAGAAATGGGACTTCCTGTCAGTCAGTATATTACCGATTTAAAAATAGAAAAAGCGAAAAATCTGCTGCGGTATTCCGCTTATAGAATCGTTGATATCGCCGCTTATCTATCCTTTTCTTCGCAAAGCCATTTTATACATGTGTTCCAGAAAAGAACGGGGCTTACCCCACACAAATATCAGGCGAAGTATTTCCGGTCCAAGTGGGAACTGAATTCCGAATCTGCTCCTGAATAGACGGAGCAAGCAGTAAAGGGGGATGACCGCTTCCGCTTTTTCCCCCTTTTTGACACCTTACATTACATATTTAATTTCCGTCTGCGCCGTGAGTTTACTTTCCGGAATATAATTTCCTTCCATTCTTTCACCGTTGACATACATTTCTTTGCATCCGCTCTCCGCATGCTCTGGATTCTCTACTACGATATGTAAATGCTTTCCCCTGAAATCTTTTTCGATTTCAAAGGTATCCCACTCTTTTGGAATTGCCGGGGCAATCCTTAAACCGTAAAAATCAGGTCTCATGCCAAGAATTCCTTCTACGCAGCCCACCATAACGGTTGATGCAGTTCCTGTCAGCCAGTGTACATGGGAGCGTCCGAATTCAGGACTTGCTTTTCCTTCTGTAAACTGTCCATAACAGTATGGCTCTAACTCTCGGATTTCCGCACGGTCATTCTGTGCAGACGGTGCATTTTCCATAAAGTAGGTAAATGCCCTTTCACCATGGCCTCTCAGGGCTTCCGCTAAAATAATCTATCCCTGGGACTGCGAGAAAATACCGGAATTTTCTTTTGTTCCTACGTTATAGATCACTGCAAGAGCTCCGTCAAACGCATGCTCATGATATGGAGGATCCATCAGGATCGCACCGTACGCCGTATTCAGTATCTCAAATACATTATCTAATGCAGCATCCGCCTGTTCTTCAGACGCATACCCGCTGATAACACTCCAGCTCTGTGGATTCAGCCACATATTCGCTTCCGGATCATTCCGGTTTCCGATGACCTCCCCCGTCTCTGTAAATCCACGAATAAAACGATCTTCATTCCAACAAAACTCTTCGATCTTCTCAGCAAGCTCATTCCGGCTCTTTTCCAGATAAGCAATATATTCCTCATCCCTTTTATATTCTGCAAACCTTTTTAAGATTGTCATTGCATAGTAGAACTGCATTGCCACAAACGAGGACTCTCCATCTCTTCCAAGTCTCAGACAATCATTCCAGTCTGCATACAAGCCTGCCGGCATTCCGTGAATTCCAAGACGGTTCATTGAAAAGTCAATTGCACGTTTCAAATGTTCATATACGGTTCCTTCATCTTTGTTCGCAAAAGGAATTACTTCATCGATGAAATCCAGATTGCCTGATTCAGAAATATATTTATAAACGGTCGGGAACAGCCACAGCGCATCATCTGCACGGTATGCAGGATGTCCCGTCTCCTGTACATAAGACGCATCATCTGGTGTATCCTCATGCCCCGGGTTGTGCGTGTATTTTACAAGCGGCAGCCCGCCTCCGTTGTCAACCTGAGCCGAAAGCATGAATCGTAATTTCTCAACAGCCATCTCAGGCGCAAGGTGAATAACGCCCTGAATATCCTGCACGGTATCACGATATCCGTATCCGTTTCTCAGGCCGCAGTAAATAAAGGATGCTGCACGCGACCAGATAAATGTCATAAAGCAATTGTACGCGTTCCAGGTATTAATCATGATGTCAAATTCTTTACTCGGTGTCTTTACCTGAAAATGTGACAGTTTCTCATGCCAGTAGGTAATCAGTTCTTCCGTCTGCGCATCACAGACTGCCTTCGTATCCTCATAGGCGACCACAATTGCGGATGCCTCCTCTTCATATTTCATTCCAAGCAGGAAAGCGATCTGCCTTTCCTCTCCCGGCGCAAGGCGGATCACTGTTGCAAGCGCACCGCAGGAATTTCCGTTGTAATTCATCTCCCCGCTCAGTTTACCGGATTCCACACCGACAGGATTCCCATATCCATGATAACGACCGATGAATTTTTCTTTACTTCCGCAATAGGATGTTACAGGTGCTCCTGCAAGTCCAAAGAAACGCTCAATAATTACCTTGTTATCTATATCCTCGTCCTCCCCAAGTCCATCCAAATTTCCGTGAATCATCTGACGAATGCGATTCTCCCGAAAACATGTCCTTGTGATAAACTGAGAGTACTGAAGATTTACCTGATCCTGTTCATAGTTACTGCTATTCGTAAACTCTGCATATCCTGTAATCGTCAGCTCACGTTCCTCATTCGAAGTATTGATAACACTTAAGCTCCAAACCTCATAAGACCGGTTCAGAGGAACAAAATATCTTGCTTCTGAATGAATCCCTTTATAATCCGCCAGCATTCTTGTGTAACCTGTACCGTGACAGCACTTGCTGTGATAACTTTCCAAATCCTTCCCGACCGGCTGCCATGATGCGGACCAGTAATCTCCATCTGCATTATCCCTGATATAAATATATCGTCCCGGCTGATCAAAGTTATTAAATACATAGCGCAGAATTCTTCCGTTTGCTCCCGATTTTGCAAAACTATATCCCCCGGCATTATTGGAAATAACAGCGCCGTACTCCGGAGAACCCAGATAATTCACCCAGGGAGCAGGGGTATCCGGTCTCGTTATTACATATTCTTTTTTCTCTTCATCAAAATAACCAAACTGCATTGCTCCAATCTCCTTCTAGCTTAATTCGACAGTAATTGTATGTAGCCCGAACTAACGTAATAATATTACCTGCCACTATTCGATATATATATCATTTTCATGCCATTTGCTACGTTTTTATGCTCTGTTTTTATTCTGCCAGGGTACGCAGACAGTACGAAAGCCCCGGTCATAACCTGACATGACCGGAGCTCATTCCATACTGCTTATTTGTTTTCCTTCAATACCTGGACTGCCTTCTGAAGCTGGTTGTCTTCCTCCGGCTTCACCACGGCCTGGGTTTTAAGCTCCTCGTTCAGCTCCACTTCCACATCCGGCTCAATTCCCTTTCCGTGCAGGTCAAAACCGCTGGGCGTATAATAGTGGGCTGTGGTAATCTTGATGGCGGAACCGTCTCCCAGAGGAATCAGGTTCTGTACAATTCCCTTTCCGTAGCTGGTGGTTCCCACCACGGTAGCCCAGTCATAATCCTTCAGGGCTCCCGTAAACACCTCGGAAGCGCTGGCTGAGTCTCCATTGACCAGGATGGCGATGGGTATTTTCAGCTCATGGCCGTCTGAGGCGGTGTATACATCACCCTTTTCGTTTTTGTCTGCCGTGTAAACAATCAGGGTCTTGCCCTTCCCCTTTTTATACCGATCCAAATCGTCGGGGAGAATATAATCCACCATCTTAACAGCGCTGTCCAGGACTCCGCCGGGATTGCTCCTCAGGTCGATGATTAAGCCTTCCATGCCATCCTTTTGAAGCTCATCCACTGCCTGTTCAAACTGCTCCACCGTAATCACGTCAAATTCCGACACTGTAATCCGGCCGATTTTATCGTCCAGCATGCTGTACTCCACGGTGGGCACCTCGATTTTGCGCCGGGTAACGGACATATCCACATACTCGTCCTTGTCCGCCCTGTATACCGTGATGGCCACGTCCGTGCCTTCTTCGCCCTTGATGTAATTGTTCACCAGCACATCAAGGCTTTCGGAAGCCACCAGGGTACCGCCCACCTTATATATAATGTCCCCTGGCTGCATCCCTGCCTCCAGGGCCGGGGAACCCTCGAACACCTTCACGATGGTGCATAGCCCCGTGGTTCTGTTCTGGCTTAACATGGCTCCGATACCGGAGTAGGTTCCCTTTGTGCTGTCATTAATGGAACGGAAATCCTCCTCCGTGTAATACGTGGAATAAGGGTCATCCAGACCGGCCAGCATCCCTCTGTAAATAAAATCCTCCACATTGCCGGCGTCCTCGTCGTACAGGAAGTGAAGATCTATGATTTGCTGAATCATGGACATTTTGGCCGTAACCCGGTCAAAATCCACACCCTCTTTATGGCTGCTTCCGTCTGTGATTCCCGGTCTCTTACCCTCTATGGCCACGCTGGGCTGACGGCTCATAACCCTCTTGCCGAAGATATAGATACCGGCCGACATCCCCACCACAATCAATCCTATGAAGGCGGTTACAAGGGCTCCCACCAAAGCCCCGGCCCAGAACCGGTTCTTTCCCGCCCCATTGCGGTTCCCGTCCTGAGGCCCCGGCCCGTTGTCCCTGTAGGGACCATCCGGCTGCCCGCCCATATTATGTTCCTGTCTGTCAAATTCACGATTTTCCAATTTACGTCTCCTATCTGTCCGTTCCTTTTATCCTATGATGGGTCACGGGCTTACATAACTTCGGGGATTCACATAGGTCCCCCCTGAGCGGATTCCAAAATGCAGGTGGGAACCGGTGGAATAACCGGTGGAACCTACCTTTGCAATCACCTGGCCTTTTGTCACCTTTTCCCCCACGCCCACCAGCAGCTTGGAGCAGTGCATGTAGACTGTGCTCACTCCGCCCCCGTGGTCAAGCATAATATAATTGCCCGCCGAATAGCTGTATGTAGATATCACAACCTCACCATCAGCCGCAGCTATGATATCCGCCCCTGTGCTGGCGCTGATATCAATTCCCTTATGGTTGCTTGATGCCCCTTCTGTGGGAGACTCCCTGTCTCCAAAATTAGAGGTAATCCTGCTGCTGGACGGACAGGGCCACTTAAAACTAATATTCCCCAAATTCGATACGGTATACGTCTTGCCGGCTGCTTCCGCCTTTTTCCTGGCCTCTTCTTCCCTCCGCTTCATCTCGGCCTCGATTCGTCTCATCTGTTCTTCCTGGGCTTTGATATCTGCATTGTACTGGTCCAGTTCATTCTGGGCCATGGCAATCTTGGAATTATATGAGTCCAGCTCTTTCTGCTTGGAATCCATCAGCTTCTGCATGGAAGCCTGTTTGGCCTGGGTGGATTCCTGAAGCACCAGAAGCTCGCCATGCTCCTTTTCAAGGTTCTGTTCCCTGGCAGCCACCTGTTCCTTTGCAGAAGCATAGGCTGTCAGCATTTTCCTGTCGTATTCCGCAATCTGGCTCACGTATTCCGCGCGGTTCAGCAGTTCCGATATGCTTCCGGATTCCATGACCATATCGAGCAGATTGTTCTGACCGTTCTCATACATATACTTGATGCGCAGCTTCATGCTGTCATACTGATGCTCCTCCTCGCGTTTGGCCGACTCTAACTGTATCTGCGCCTGATCTATTTCCTCTTCCTTCAGGGCGATCCGGTTTCCCAGCTGTTCCAGCTCCTCTGCCAGGGAGGACAGACTGCCGTCCAGCTTCTTTACATAAGCTGCCGTATCTGCCTTTAATCCCTCCAGCTGGCTCAGGGTGCTCTCCACTTTCTTCTTTTCCTCTTCCAGGGCAGATACCTGTTTCTTGGCATCCTCTATCTCCACACTGGTGGCGTAGGCTGAAAATGCCGCCACACCGCCTATCAAAAGACCGCCTGACAGCGCTGCCGCGCAAATCCAATGTCTCATCCTCATTCACATCCTCCTTCCCTATACCTTCAAGTGACGGTGGATGGTAAAATAACTGACGAAAAAGCCAATGCCCGCACCCAGGCACCCGGCCGCGGCCGCCATATAGGGGAATATATCTCCCAGGGGTATGGGTTCAAACATGCCTGTCAGCATCTGGTAGTGCTCACCTATATAGATGACTGCCCTCTGGTAAAGCACATACATGCCGGCCAGAGGCACTGCTGCCCCCAAAGCGCCAAGGAGCACACCCTCCACCACAAAGGGCGCACGAATCATATAGTTGGTGGCGCCGATTAAGCGCATGATCTCATTTTCCCTCCGGCGGAAGGCCGCGGCCACGGAAATGGTATTGCTAATCAGGAAAACCGCCACAGCCAGCAGTACGCAGATAATCACGGCCGACATGGCCCCCACCATCTTTCCCGCGCTGGTCAGCCCGGCCACGGCCGTACTGGAATAACGCACCTTTCTCACGCCTTCCATGCCCTCCAGGCGCTCCACGATTTTATCCTGTTCCTCAATATCATTAAGAAATATCTCATAGGAGGCGGAACCGGACAGCGGGTTGTCATCTGCAAATCCCTCTGCCAGCTCCTCCATCCCCTCAAAATACTCTGCCTTAAAGTTCTCCCATGCCTGAGCAGCGGATATATACCGCGCCTCCCGCACCTCTTCCCAGCCCCGGATGCCATCTCCGGCAGCCAGAATCTGCTCCTCCGGCATATCCTCATCAAAAAATACAGTGATTCCCACGGTTGTCTCTGCTGTCTTTGCCACATTCTGCACATTGGCTATCAGGGCGAAAAAAAGACAGAATAAAAAAATACATGCAGAAATAGTCGCTATCGATGCCAGCGAAAACAAAATATTTCTGCATATATTAATGATGCCCTGTTTCAGGCAATACCAAAATGTACTGATTCTCATTGCTGTTCATTTGCCTTTCCTGCGGAAAAAGCATGCCCATAAGCTCTCCAAAGCCCCTGGGGCAACGCCCTAATAATATCCGCCCACATCACTGATAACCGACCCCCGTTCCATGGTAATGATCCGCTTGTTCATCTCATCCACCATCTCCTGACTGTGCGTAACCACAATCACAGTAGTTCCCCTCTGGTTGATTTCCTCCAGAAGCCTCATGATTTCATGGGTATTAAAGCTGTCCAGGTTACCGGTGGGCTCGTCTGCAAGGAGCACCTCAGGATCATTGATCAAGGCCCTGGCAATGGCCACTCTCTGCTGCTCGCCTCCGGACAGCTGTCTGGGGTAGGCTTTGTACTTGGACGACAGCCCCACCAGCCTGAGCATCTCCGGCACTGTCTCCCGGATTACCCTGGCCGGCACCCCGATTACCCTCTGGGCAAATGCAACGTTCTCAAACACAGTGCGGTCCTTCAGGAGTCTGAAATCCTGAAAGACCACGCCTAATCTTCTGCGGTATTTGGGAATATACCTTCCCGGCATCCTTCCCAGGTCCATATCGTTCACCACAATACGTCCCTTTGTGGGTTCCAGCTCCTTGAGGAGCAGCTTCATCAGCGTACTCTTGCCGGAACCGCTTCTTCCTACGATGAACACGAACTCACCGTCATTAATGGTAAGGGATACATCCTTAATGGCCCTGTTCCCTGTCTCGTAGGTCTTGCTCACATTGCTAATCTCTATCATCCACTGACTCCGGCCTAATAATCCAGGCTTTCCATATACTTCATATACTTGGCAACCATCAGGGCAATCTTAAAGGTGATGGCGTCCTCAAAGATGCGCAGGTCCAGTCCGGTGCTCTTCTGAAGCTTATCCAGACGGTATACAAGGGTATTCCTGTGAATATAAAGCTGTCTGGAGGTCTCGGACACATTCAGGCTGTTCTCAAAGAACTTGTTGATGGTAGCCAGTGTCTCCTCGTCGAACTCGTCCGGAGACTTTCCGTCAAATACCTCGCGGATAAACATTTTGCACAGCGGAATGGGCAGCTGATAAATCAGACGTCCGATACCCAGGTTGTTGTAAGCGATAACGTTCTTATTGGCGTAGAAAATCTTGCCTACATCCAACGCCATCTTGGCTTCCTTGTAGGAACGTGAGACTTCCTTGATGTCATTGATAATGGTGCCGTATGCCACCCGTACCTTTGTCATGGCCTCGGTGTTAAGCATGTCCAATACGGTGTTGGCTGTCTTGTCCAGCTCCCCGTAGGTCTCTCCCTGGCGCACTTCCTTTACCAGAATAATGTTCTTCTCATCCACGGCCGTGATGAAATCCTTTGTCTTGGACGCGAAGAGGCTTCTCACTGTCTCCAGCGCATTGACATCCTTCTCGTTGTGAGTCTCGATGATATAGACCACGCGCTTTACATCCGTGTCAATGTGCAGCTTCTTTGCCCTGTTGTAAATGTCTACCAGCAGCAGGTTGTCGAGAAGCAGGTTCTTGATAAAGTTGTCCTTATCAAAACGCTCCTTATATGCTACCAGCAGATTCTGAATCTGGAATGCGGCCAGTTTGCCAACCATATATACATCATCGCTGGCCCCCTTTGCTAAGAGGATGTATTCCAGCTGGTGCTCATCAAACACCTTGAAGAACTGGTATCCCTGGATAACCTGACTGTCCGCCGGTGAATCCACGAAAACCAGAACCGAGCTCTCGGAGTCTTCCGCGTCGGTAAATGTAGAAGCCAGCACTTTTCCCTCTGTATCACATATACCCAAATCAATTCTCGTAATTGCTTTTAATCCATCCAGTGTGGTTTGAAGTATCTGATTTGAAATCATTCTATACTCTCCTTTTCAAACGTATTCGGAGTAACTAATATCCCTATTTTCATATTTTAATGCAAAATTACAAAAAAAGCAAGAGAGTTGTATACTCTCCTGCTTCTTTTTACCTTAATTTTCGCTTACGATTCGTTTGTATTAGTTAAGAACAACCAGTTCCGTATCCTTGTCGAAAATGTGAATCTTCTCTAAATCCATAGCCAGCTTGATGGTATCGCCGGGCCTTGCGGTGGTACGCGGATTTACCTTAGCGACAAAGCTTGCGTCCTCAATATCAAAGTATAACAGAACCTCGGAGCCTAACATCTCGTATACGCGGACAGTAGCCTCAAATACGCTCTTTGGAGACATAGCCAGGTAGGATTCCTCGTCGTGAAGGTCCTCTGGACGGATGCCCAGGGTAACTACCTTTCCTATGTATCCTGCGTCCTCTAACTTCTTGGACTTAGCCTCTGAAAGTGCTACGGTGCGTCCGCCGAAGCTTAAGGTTGTCAGAGCGCCGTCCTTGCCAACGGTTGCGTCTATCATATTCATCTGGGGAGCTCCGATGAATCCCGCCACAAACTTGTTGCATGGCTTGTCATACAGATTCTGTGGGTTATCCACCTGCTGGATGATGCCGTCCTTCATAACAACGATCCTGGTACCCAGTGTCATGGCCTCGGTCTGGTCATGGGTAACGTAGATAATGGTGGTCTCCAGTCTCTGGTGAAGCTTGGAAATCTCAACACGCATCTGACCTCTCAGCTTTGCATCCAGGTTGGACAGCGGCTCGTCCATCAGGAATACCTTGGGGCTGCGGACAATGGCACGTCCCATGGCAACACGCTGTCTCTGGCCGCCGGAAAGAGCCTTCGGCTTACGGTCCAGCAGATGCTCCAGGTCGAGAATCTTGGCTGCGTCATGCACTTTCTTGTCAATCTCATCCTTTGGTGTTTTTCTCAGCTTCAGTCCGAACGCCATGTTGTCATATACGGACATATGTGGATACAGAGCATAGTTCTGGAATACCATGGCGATATCTCTGTCCTTTGGTTCAACGTCATTTACCAGCTTATCGTCAATGTAGAGCTCACCGGACGAGATGTCTTCCAGACCGGCAATCATACGAAGGGTTGTGGATTTGCCGCATCCGGAAGGACCTACGAAAATGATAAATTCCTTATCGGCGATTTCAAGATTGAATTCCTTAACTGCTACAAATCCATTTGGATATTTCTTTGTTACGTTCTTCAGTGATAAACTAGCCATTCTGTTTTTTCCTCCTAATAATACGCTTAACACATATGTGTTTTACCCTCTTTTGTAACTGCTCTTATAATACATGAAACCCCCAGGGGAATCCATATCGCAAATCCACAAAATCAAAATTGGGGTTTTAGCTAATTTGTATACGAGGGAAAAAAAATGTCCTAAATCACAAAGTATTTCAATATTTGCCGCTAACTTTTTGTTAATTATGTTAATCAACTGCGTTATTCCAAAAAATATCGGCAAAAGCCACAAAATTCAGGGCCTAATATTCGATAAATCCTTCACCAAATACCTCTCTGGCATCGCTTACGATAACAAAAGCGCTGCTGTCAAACTCCGCCACAATCTCCTTTAACCGCACAATTTCCTTTTTTGAAACCACACAGAACAGCATCCTCTTCTCCTGATCCGAGTACATGCCCCTGGCCTTAATGCTGGTCACTCCCCTTCCCATCTGTTCCATAATGGCCTCTGCAATCTCCCTGTAATGCTCGGAGATAATATAAGCCTGTTTGGAGAACTTAAGTCCCTCTATCAGGCCGTCTGTAACCTTAGCCACACAGAAGATGGCAATGAGGGCGTAAAGAGCGGTCCTGATGCCGAACACGGAGGCGCCCGCCACCACAATCAGGCCGTCCAGCACCTGCATGATCTGGGCCAGGGTATAGTGCTTGAGTCGCTTCTGGATCAGAGCCGCCAGCAGATCCGTACCTCCTGTGGTGCAGCTGGTCAGAAACACCAGGCCGGTTCCCACGCCGCTTATGATTCCCCCGAATAAGGCTGACAGAAAGAGGTCGCTTCCCAGATAGGACGCTTCCGGCAGAACATACAGGGAAACCGAGAGCATGACCGTGGCAAAGAGGGTGCGCTTGATAAACCGCCAGCCGCAGAAAAAGAATCCGGCCGCAAATAACGGAATGTTCAGCACGGTATTGGTCAGCCACAGAGGAACAGACCACAGCTCCTTGGCAATGATGGCCACGCCCGACACACCGCCTGTAACCATGCTCACAGGGTCGTAAATATTCTTGATTGCAAAGCCAATCAGGAATGTCCCTGCCACAATCATGGCATAATCCACCGCCGGATTCCTCTTCTTCATGTCTCCCCGTCCTTTCCCCAGCCCATGCCCCATGTACCGGAGCCGGCCTGCGCTGTCTGCAGCCACACACACTTCATCCCTCCGGCACATTTTACGCTATACTAAAGTATGTGCCTTCCCTCTCCATTCCATACGCTTATACGCGCTCAATGGTCTTATCCGTAATACGAATCTTACCTTCCTTTAAAAGCCTGCCCACGGCCCGCTTAAAGGCATTTTTGCTCATGCTGAACTCACGCATGATAACCTCCGGCTTTGCCTTGTCATTAAAGGGAAGCACACCGTCGAATTGGTCCATGACCTTTAATACCTTCTCTGCGTCAGTACCCATCTGCACATAGGATTTCTCCCTGACGCACAAATCCAGTTTTCCGTCCTCCCGCACCCTTGTAACCCTGGCCTGGACTGTATCGCCCTCCCTGAACCTGCCGTAAAGCTCCTTTTTGGGAATGAGTCCGTAATATTTGTGGTCAACCGCCACAAAGGCCCCGATGGTTTCATTGATTTCATAGACGGTGCCCGTGACCCAGTCCTCTGCCTTATAAGGAGACTGGTTGCTCATATGGGAATAGACGCGCATGGTAGCTGCCAGCCGTCTGCTCTTGTCCACATACAGAGTGACAAGGCACTGCTCCCCTTTTCTTACCGGGTGGGTCTGCTCCTTAAACGGAAGGAGCAGGTCCTTCTCCAGTCCCATATCCAGAAAAGCCCCGATTTTGGCCACGTCCTTGACCTCCAGCTTCGCTGTCTCGCCCACCTGCAGTTTGGGCTTTCCCGTGGTGGCAATCAGGCGGTCCGATGAATCTTTGTAGATGAACACCTCCACCTTGTCCCCAATCCCGGCTCCCTCCGGAATCTGCCTCTTTGGGAGAAGAACAGCCGCCTCATCCCCCTCCTTCTCAGCCAGATACACTCCGAAGTCTTTTTTCCTTATTATTTCAAGCTCCTGCACTTTTCCTAATTCAATCATCTCAATCTTCCTCCTGTCCTTTTGTCATCAGCCATACCACAGCGCAGGTTTCTCCTGTGCTGCCCTCAAGGACCACTGTCCACTCCCGGCAGTCCTGTCCCCGGGCCATGCTTACCCGCGGAGTCAGGACGTCTCCCAATACAGCCGCCTTTTTGTAATCCGCCCGTAACTCCTTTATCACAAGCCCCTCCGGTATGGCCTCCCTGGCCATCTCCACATACTGGGCATTATTCACATGATGGTTTGTGTCAATGTGGTGTCTGGCAATCACGATAGGTTCACCTGCCTCGCAGTCTCCCGGCACAGGTATCTTCCTGGGACAGGGGCTTAATACCAGCCTCGGCTCCGGCTCGCCGTAAGGCGCCGTGTCCCCGGGCTGCACCCGGATCGGGACGTTCTTATCCGTATCGTAGAGGAACCACAGGGATTCAGCCCTGACCACATCCGTCCCCTCCTCATCCCGCAGAACGAAGTTCCGGTAGCCGTATATGCCCTTTGAGGCACAATGCCATGTTCCCACCGCCAGCTTCTCCCCCAGCCTGGGATACCGGTCTATCATAATCTGCCAGGATGACAAAAGCCACGCCTTATGGCTGGCCTCCAGATAACCCACTCCCACACCGCAGTCCTCTGACTGGAATGTACTGCAGTCCTGCATATAATTGATGATGCCTGAAACCGACAGGCGCCCTCCTTCGTCCGTTTCGCTGTAACGGACCCTGCTGTTAAATGTATACATATCAACCTCATTCTCCCGGAACCGGAACGCGGCTTTTGCTGCCGGCGCTTCCATGTCCCGCCCCGGTATTATGCCATTCATTGTATCATAAATTCCCTTGGGTATACAAGCAAAATCCCACAGACTTTCATCTGTGGGACTAATAACTGGGCTACAAGGATTCGAACCTTGAAATGACGGAGTCAGAGTCCGTTGCCTTACCGTTTGGCGATAGCCCATCAACATGGAAGCTATAAGGATTGTACTCTGTAGTTCACCATTCTAACATATCATTCCCCAAAGTTCAACATCTATCCCCAAAGTTTGTAGCCAATCCCAGAAGTCGGCTGGCGGTTCCACCGGCTCCCACTGTAATCCAATCTGCTTCCTTCCGCTTTTTCAAAAATTTTGTGGGGCGGCCCACAAAGTCCACACGGGTTACTCCATGCATTGCAGGGCGGAGGGAGTTTGCCAATACGCCGGAGGTATTTCCCATTTAATGTCAACAATGGCGCCGCCTCCCGCGGAAGCGACGCCATTTTACAATCCATCAATAAACTAAATTTACAAGGCCGGTGGAGAACAGCGGCACAAAGGTCAAAATCAGCAGACAGCCAAACAAAAGCGCATAGAACGGCGCCGCCTCCTTGATAAAATCCCGGGTGGGACACTTTGTCACCCCGCAGGCCACGAACATCAGAGTGCCCATGGGCGGCGTAAAGGCCCCGATGGCGTTGGCGAAGATGAACACCATGGCGAAATGGATGGGATCGATGCCGTAGGCCGCGGCCGCGGGCGCAAACAGTGGAACCAGCACGATCATGCTGGCATTTCCCTCTACGAACATTCCCACGAAAATGAGGAAGATGTCCACGGCCACCAGGAAAATCCACTTGTTGTTGATCATCTGAATCATCCACTCCGTAAAGCGCTGTGGGATCATCTCCTTGGTCAGAATCCAGGAAAAGGTGGATGCGGCCGCCACGATCAGCATGATGGACGAGGTGGTCTGCAGCGTCTCCTTGAGGCCCTGGGCGATCTCCTTAAATCCCAGCTCCCGGTACACAATGCCCAGGATAGCGGCGTACACAATGGCCACCGAACCGGCCTCCGTGGCCGTAAACACACCCAGGCGCACGCCGCCGATAATGATGATCGGCAGACACAGCGGCAGCACCGCAGGCCAGAAGGACTTCCAGAACATGGAGGGGTGCATCTTCTCCGTGCGCAGCGGCAGATAGCCCCGCTTTTTCGAGATGCGCGAGACCATAAACATCATGGTGGCGCAGAGCAGGACTCCCGGGCCGAAACCGGCCACAAACAGCTTGCCGATGGAGACATTGGCGATACAGCCGTATAGAATCAGCCCGATCCCCGGGGGGATCAGCGGGGTGATCATACTGGAAGCGGCCGTCACCACCGTCGAGAAAGCCCGGCCAATCCCTTTTTTCTCCATTTCCGGAACCAGCATTTTGGCCTCCATTGCGGCATCTGCAAGCGCCGAGCCGGAGAGGCCGCCCATCAGCGTGCTGAGTAAGATATTTACTTGGGACAGCCCGCCGTACATCCTGCCGGTCAAAACCGCACAGAAATCCATAATCCGTTTGGTCACGCCCGTGTAGTTCATCAGAACTCCCGCGCAGACAAAAAACGGGATTGCAAGCAGCGTCACGCTCTCCGCCCCGGTGATCGCCTGCTGTGCAAAGACGGCCGGGTTGATGCCGGGCGTCAACACAAAATACACGGCCGAGGCACCGAGAATCGCCACAAACACCGGCAACTTTAAAAACAGCAGAACCAGAAGCGTCACTGTCATAATCATCACGCCTGTACTCATCGTTCCTCCTCCTTTCTGCCGCGAAAGAGCGCTTTCAGCTCCTCAATTTTTTCTTCCGTATAGCTGATCAGCATCAGCACGATGGAGACCGGAGCGATTGAATAAATCCAGGAATACGGAATCATCAGAATCGGTGTTTTGCGGTTTGTTTTCAGCATAACCGCGATAAAGTTGTGGCTCCTTAGAAGGAAATAGATTAAAACCACGTACACCACTACGGCGATCAACACCTCCGCAGCCCTGCGAAGCCCAGCAGGCAGCGCGTCCACCACAATCTCAATGGCCACGTGGCTCTTGGACCGGAAGGCCGCCGGCGCAGCCAGGAATGTGATCCAGACCATACAGGCCAGCTGCAGCTCCTCCTCCCATGTGAACGGGTGGCTCATCAGATACCGCATGGGAACTCCCACAAAGGTAAATGCAATCAGTCCCGCCAGCACAATCGAGGCCCCCACGACTTCAATTTTGTTCAGAACATCCAGTAATTTCTTCATCGCTTCCCCTCCAAACTTGTCGTTGGCCCGCGTTCTGCGCAAGCCAAACCATTACTGCATCGCCGCTTTCACTGTATCGTACAGGCCGTCGCTCCATCCGAACTGGCTGCCCTTCTCATAGAAGGAAAGGCTGGCTTCCTTCCACAGCGCCCGCTCCTCATCGGTCAGTTCCGTGAAGGTGACGCCCGCTTCTTCCAGTTTCTTGCGGTAATCGTCGTTGGCCGCCGCCTGCTGCTCGTTGTTGTAAAGTCCCGCTTCCTCGCCGGTCTTATACAGCAGCTCCTGCTGCTCGGGTGTCAGGGTATTTAAATAATCGGTTCCGATACACCAGGTGGTGAAGTTCAAAATGTGTCCGGTCATCAGGATATTTTTGGAAACTTCCTGGAAGCTCTGTCCATACAAGGTGGACAGCGGGTTCTCCACCCCGTCCAGCGTGCCGTTCTGCAGGGAGGTGTAAACATCGCCCAGAGCCATGGGAACCGCCGTAGCGCCCAGGGCGTTGAAGCCCTCCACGTATATCTGGCTGTTCGCCAGGCGGATTTTCTTGCCCTTGATATCCGCAGGCGTCACCACCTTGGTCTTGGTCATCAGCTCGCGCTCGCCGTACACCCAGTTGCTGGCCAGCACCGTCAGACCTTTGTCAGCCAGTTTCCCACATTCTGTCTGGTACCAGTCGCTGTCGATCAGCTTCCACACCTCGTCCCAGTTGTCGAAGAAGAACGGCCCGTAGAGGATTCCCAGATCCGGCACGCCGTAGTCCGCATAGAATGCGCCGTCTGCGATGGTGATGATGCTCTCTCCCATGATCATCTGGTCGATCAGCTCGCTCTTGCTTCCAAGGGAGCTGTTGGGGAACAGTTCCAGCTTCATGGTCCCGCTGCTCTCAGCCGCCAGAAGCTCGGCCCACTTTTCAACCGCCTTGCCGATGGGTTCCTCGGTGGTATTCTCAAATCCGATCTGGATGGTGACCACATCCCCGGCGGGCGCAGGCGTCTCTTGCGCGCTTTCCTTGGTCTCCTCCGCAGCCTTCTCCGTCTGGGCCGCCTGAGTCGCCGCAGGCGTGGAAGCTGACGTCGCCGCTCCTCCACAGGCGCTCAGAAGCATCGCCGCACACATAACAAGTGACATGATCGCAGTATTCGTTTTTCTCATAATGTTACCCCTTCCATGACATTCTGTCCTTAAAATTCAAATTCCGCTTTGATAATTTCTCCGTAATTCTGATCCAGATCCCGGAACGCCTCCGCCGCGCTTCCGGCCGGATAGGTTCTGGAAATCAGCTTCTTCAGATCCACAAATCCGTCCTTCACCAGCTTCATGGCCGCCGCAAAATCCGCCGCCGTGGCCGCCCGTGAACCGTACATTTCCAGCTCCTTGCGCTGCAGCTCCAGGAAATTGAAATCCGCGCTGTGTTTTGCCACACCGATTACCACCGCGCGCCCTCTGCTGGCCGCCGCCTGCACGCAGCCCAGGAATGTGGACGGAGCGCCCACCGCTTCCACGGTCACGTCGAATCCGTCCCCGTCTGTAATCTCCTGCACGAACGCATCCAGCCGCTCCCGGCTCTCGTTGACGAAACCGCCGTCCAGATGAAAGTCCCGGACCGCCGCTTCCACCTTTTCCCCGGCGATATCCGTGATGTACACCCGCGCCCCGAAGCTCTTGGCCGCCACGCCCGCCAGGATTCCGATGGCGCCTGCGCCGAACACCAGCACCTTGTCGCCGGGTTTCACCGAAGCCCGCGACACCCCGTGGCAGCTGATGCAGAACGGCTCAATCAGCGCCAGCTCCTTCGGATCGATGCCCTGGCCGTCGTAAAGGCGGCCGACCGGCATCGTGAGGTAGTCGCTGAACGCGCCTTCCCGCTGAACGCCCATGGTTTCATTGCGGACGCAGCAGTTCACCATACCCCGGCGGCAGGAATAGCAGGTCCCGCAGTTGAAATACGGGTTTCCCGTGACAATCATACCCGGTTTGATTCCGTACACATTGTCCCCAACTTCCACCACCTCGGCGGCGAACTCATGGCCGATGGTTCTGGGATAGCTGACATACGCCGACATCCCCCGGTAGGAAGCCAGATCACTGCCGCAGATGCCGCCGCAGATCATTTTCAGAAGCGCTTCCCCCTCTTTCGGCCTCGGAATCTCCCGCTCCACGGCGGCCGCGTTCCAGGGGCTTTGAATGACGATTGCTCTCATGTTTCCTCCTCCTCTTTGCATCCGTGCCCTGACTATCTGACCTCGCTCATAAACTCATGCAGGAATCGGAAGCCCCAGCCTTCTCCCTCGCGGGGATGGGCGAATCCGTTCTCAATCACCATGGGCTTGTCAATGATTCCGTCGATCCAGTCAAAGCTCTCCGCCCCGTAAGGGTTCGCCACGGTGCAGAGCAGCGGCACGTCGTAGTCCTTATAATAATGAGGCAGAACCGGAATATTGTGGGCGTTTGCCAGAGCCGCGCTGTCGCGCCACGCCTCCACGCCGCCCAGGCGGATGATATCCGGCTGCCAAAGATCCAGGGCATTCCGGCCGATCAGCTCCCGCAGCGCCACGTCCGAATACTCCCGCTCGCCCATGGCCAGGCTGACCTTGGTCTTGGAGTGGATGGTGGCGTAACCGTCGAAATCCGTGTTCACCACCGGCTCCTCGAACCAGAAAATGCCAATGTCCTCCACGCTGCTGATCAGCTTGACCGCAGACGGCACGTCCATCCCCTGGTTGGCGTCCATCATGATCTTTAAGTCCGGGCCCACCGCCTCGCGCACCAGGTGCAGTCTCCGGATATCCCGCTCCATCTGCGGGCTTCCGACCTTGATCTTCACGGCTGTAAATCCGCGCTTCTTGTAATTGACGACTTCCTCTACCAGCTCCTCGTCCGAGTAGCTGAGCCATCCGCCGCTGCCGTACACCGGGATGGGCTTGCGGTGGCAGCCGAACATCCGGTAAATGGGCTGTCCCAGCGTTCTGGACCAGGCGTCCCACATAGCCACGTTGAGGGTGGCCAGCGCCCAGCGCTGAAGGCCCACGATGCCGAAATACTCGCTCTCAATCTCGTAATCCTTCTGGACCTGGGCTGTCTCATAAATCTGGTAATCCCGTTCCAACACAAACTTTTTCATGTCCCGCAGCGCGCCCTCGATGGCGTTGGGACTGTAGTGGAAGCTCAGCAGATACCCCTGCCCGGTCACACCGGCCGCCGTCTCCACTTCCAGCACGTAAAATGCAATTTTGCTGATATCATGGGTTGCATCCGCGATGGGCCGGCTCAGTGTGCTGACCGCCTGGCAGATCCGTATATCCCTGATATGCGTGTCTCCTGTGTTCATCGTATATCCTCTTCCTTTTTTTATATTTTTTCGCCTGTGATATATCTAATATCAGTTTATCACGTTTTGTGATATATTTCAAGAGCATTTTTTCTGTTTTCCACTTGCATTTTTCCATAGAATTATGTATGCTTTAAGAAAGTAAGGCCCGCAGGGGGTATTCCGCGGGCAGTTAAAAGGAGAATGAAACATGGCTGAGGCACTGACAAATCAGGCGTATGAGTATTTATATAATAAAATAATATCCTGCGAATACCTGCCCGGGCAGGAATTGAACGAAAAACAGCTCTTGGAGGAGACTTCCTTCGGGAGAACGCCTCTGCGGGAAGCGCTCCTCATGCTTCAGTCGGAGAGCCTGATCGAAATCTTCCCGCGCAAGGGGATGCGGATCACCGCTTTCACCGAAAAGAGCATCGACGACCTTTACCAGACACGCAAGCTGATCGAACCGACCGTCTGCCGCAAATATATCACGCTCTACTCCAAGAGCCGTCTGCTGGAATTCCAGAAGATGTTCGAGCGGGCGGAGGATGCCTCCGATGTGGAGGAATACCGCATCGACACCTCCTTTCACTCCTATTTGATCAGCATCACGGACAACAACATCCTGATCAATATGTACCACTCCATCATGATCCATCAGATGCGCATGGCCGTGTACGCCGCCATGCAGGACTCCTCCAACCGGATGGGGAACCTGAAGCAACACAAGGCCATCATCGACGCCCTGCTGCGCGAGAACGAGGAGGACGTCCAGGACGCCATCGTCCTGCACATCAACCACTCCCTGATCAAATCCTTAAAGCTGCTGCGAAACAGCGACAGACAGGCTTAGGCAAGCGCCCGCCCATTTCCGGTCCGATTCCCCGGAAATGGACGGGTGTTTCTCTGTTTCGCTTCTTATAAAATTCCAAACTTCCGGAATGCCTCCGTGGCGCTCATGCCTTCCTCGATGGCCTTTCTCACCACCTTCTCGCCCGCGGCCTTTTCCAGCGCCCGCTCGATGCACTCTGCCTCTGCCCTGCGCGGAATGATCAGCACGCCGTCCATGTCCCCGAACACAATATCCCCGTCGTCGATCACCACCTGCCCGATCTCAATGCGGCAGCGGAAATCCACCACATTGGTCCGGATGAAGGAGTCCTGCGCCCAGCGGCCCTTGGCAAATACCGGGAAATTCTGCTGCAAAACCTGGGGCGTGTCCCGGGTATATCCGTCCAACACCGCCCCGGCGGCTCCCCTTGCCTTCGCCGTGGCGGTCAAGAGTTCCCCCCAGAGCGCGCTGTTGGCGGCCCCGGTTGCCAGATAAACCTCATCCCGCTTTAGCTGGTCCAGCGCTTCCGTCAGAAGTCCAAACGGCTTTTTCTGCGGTTCAAACACATTCTGCTCCAACACTGTGCAGGCCCGACCCGCCAGCTTCATCTCATCCCTCAGCGGCATGATGTAGGCTGGAAGAAATTGGCGGCTGTAACCCATCGCATCCAGAATATCCCCCGCCACCGGCGTGTACAGCCGCTCCCGCATCAGTTCAAACAGCTCTGCATCATTTTTCCATCGACCCATTTTCAACACTCCTTTTTTGTTTTCTTATATATTAATTGTATTATATATTCTTTTGTGATATAATTCAATAGTGTTTAAATTGCTTGTGATATATTATAACAAAAAAACCAACAATTTGCCAATTAGAATGGAGAACACTATGATCATCATAAAATTCGAGAGCTGGTGGGTTGAACGCGGGCGCTGTCTGTTTGACGAAAAACGGCAGGGCGGCGCGAAGATGGGCTGGGATGTGCTCGCCATCAAGCTGACTGCCGACGACGGCACAGAGGGCGTGGCCACCTGCATGGCCGCCCGGAGCGGCGGGGTGACGGAAAACTATCTGCACGACAGCATCGCCCCCGTGGTGCTGGGGCGCGATCCCCACGACCGCGAGGCCATTTTCTATGAGCTGTGGAATGTGGACCGTCACGAGGCATTTTTCCCGGTTTTTCTCCCAGGGCCTGTGGATGTGGCGCTGTGGGATATGTGCGCAAAAGCTGCCGGTCTGCCTCTGCACAAATACATCGGTTCCTTCCGCAACCGGCTGCCGGTCTATGCCAGCGGCAATTTCCACAGCACCGTGCAGGAATATGTGGACGAGGCCCTGTATTATAAGGAAAAGGGAATTCTGGGGTACAAGGCCCACCCCGGCGGGCCGTTGGAATTCGACATGGAAGTCCACGCGGCGCTGCGGAAGGCGGTCGGCCCCGGCTACCCCCTGATGAGCGACCCCGTGGGCGAGTACACCCTGGGCGACGCGGTCCGGGTGGCGCGGCAGTTGGAACGGCTGGATTACGAGTGGTTTGAGGAACCTTTCCGGGATTTTGAGCTCTACAAATACACAGATCTGTGCCGGACCGTGGACATCCCCATCGCCGCCACGGAGACCACAAGGGGCTGCCACTGGGGTGTGGCCCAGAGCATCGCCCAGCGGGCCGCCGACATCGTGCGCGCGGACGTGAGCTGGAAGAACGGCGTCACCGGCACCCTGAAAATCGCCCACATGGCGGACGGCTTCGGGCTCAACTGCGAGGTGCACACCACTACCATGAACTATATGGATCTGGCCAACGTCCATGTGAGCTGCGCCATCCGAAACTGTAAATATTTTGAATATTTTGTCCCGGAGGATCAGTACCGCCTGCCCATGAAGGGGGATCTTCCGATCCGGGACGGCTACATATACGCTCCGGACAAGCCCGGCATCGGGGCGGAGCTGGATTGGGAATTGATCGGCGAGAGCTGTCACAGCTACCGCTGTCAGACTCTTTGATTTTAGATGCCGCGGCAAAGCGGCGGGGAAGAAAGGAAGGACGAACATGAACGAATTAGAGGGACGCATAGGAATTGTCACCGGTGCCAGCAGCGGCATCGGTTACGCCATCGCAAACGTGCTGGCTGAGAGCGGCGCGGTCGTCTATGCAATCAGCCGCACCGGGGCCGTAAAGGAAGGGCTTCCCCCCTCCGCAGGCGGCGTCATACACGTCAAAGGGGACGTGACAAACGCCGGGGAGATTAATGCCTCAATCTCATCCATCGCCGCGGACAGCGGCCTAGACTTCATCGTCAACAATGCGGGAATCACCAAAAAGCACCGGGCCCAACAGTTCCCGATCGAGGAATTCCGGGATATCATGGAGGTGAACGTCACCAGCCTCTTCACCCTGAGCCAGATCTGCTACCCGTACCTGACTGAGAGCCGGTTCAAGGGAAGGATCATCAACATCAGCAGCATGGCCGCCCACTTGGGCTTCACCGAGGTAGTTCCCTACTGCACCAGCAAAGCCGCGGTCTGCGGCCTGACCAGAGGGCTGGCCGTGGAATGGGCCAACGACAACATCTGCGTCAACAGCATCGCCCCAGGCTGGTTCCCCAGCGAGATGAGCAAGCAGGTCATGACCCCGGAGCGAAAAGCCGCCATCCTGACCCGCATGCCTGTCCACGCCTTCGGCGACCCCAGGGATCTGGGCGAGATGGCCAAATTCCTGCTGAGTGACCACGCCAGATATATCACCGGTCAGGACTTCGCCGTGGACGGCGGGGCGTTGGCGTACGGGTATTAGATTAAGAAAGGCCGGCGGGAACATTCTACTCCCCGCCGGCCTTTGCCGATCACCATCCCGCGAATCATCCCGTGCTAATTCAGACGCTTAATCAGCCGGTCAATGTCCTCCGCAATCTTACCGATCTGCTCAACCACTTTTTTGTCGCGCTCCGACATTCTGGGAATGTCAAATACACTGATGTTGCAGTTCGTCAGCTGCGCTTTCGTATTGGACAGAATCTCCAAAACCCGATTCGACAAAATATCTTCGGAACTCTCCTCCGCCGTCTGCACCCTTTTTTGATAAATCCCACGGCGCACGCAGCCGTAGGCTTCATTCATCTCCGCCATATTCCGCAGCGCCCCCGTGTACATTCCCTCTGTAAACCCTTGACCATTGGCAGCTTTATCGCTTTGATTTTTGACCATAAAGTCATTGTTAATGCTTTCAGCCGTAACTACTTTGTAAGACAAAAACAGGGTTGATGTCAAAAGAACTGACAGCAGGCTTAACAATATCCCGATTGCTAAATTCCGGTTGTCTTTAAAGTCCATGAACGTCCGTGAACATCTACTAACATCAGGCATATTTTAAAGAAGCGTATATTATCTGATTTTTTAATCCAACCAAATAAATCGGCTAATTATTTGTTCAAGGGCTGCTCGGTGGGCTTCGGCCTGAAAAGAGGGCGGTCTGAGGCAAAAATAGATAGACTCACCGTGCCGGCGAAAGGGTTTCAATAGAATTTTCAAAGAATTTGCTTGAATTTAGAGCATGGATTGATTATAATAGGGGCGTAAAAAGAAGGCACCCACTCCAAAAGTGGATGCCACCCAGATAATAATGTTAAATGTCCTTACGGACACCGCCCATCCTGTGTGCCAGACAGGGTGGGCATTTTATTTCCGCTTATTTCTATGTATTCCGGCGAACCGGTCTTACCGGTCTGGGAGGCTGCCACTCCACTTTCAATAAAGGAATGGATCCGTTTTAAGATCCGTTTTAAGAAAACAGGGGGTGAATTGTAGAATGTTGGTTTTGTGTGTAAACTCGTCCTTTGAGTTTTCCACAATGCCAATGTTCTGCAAGAGGGGGATGTTTTCTTGGAGCGTCAGCGATTTCTTATGCCCCCCTTTTTCTTAAAGCAAAAGAAAGCGCCGCCTCTCGGCAACGTCTTAATGTCTGCGTCCGCATTATATAGGTAAGCATTAGCACAATAAACATATCGCTGTAATAACATCCGCTGTGATGGGGGAAGATGGTTCCTGACACTTGACAATAAACTTTGTCATTTCGTCATCATTCAATATATCTTTTTCTTCCACTATATCATCTGTGTCATCGTCAAAACGTGGTACTTTAAATTTGTGGCCGGATTCAAGTGTGAATACTTACCTGATATTTCAAAACCTTCTTTGGCATTTTGGAATCCCTTTCTCCAAACTTGGTGATGATAGGTGATTTTTTCCATGTATAAAAATTTTTATACAAATGAAAAAAGCTAGTAAATAAAAGGGGGTTCCTCGTAAATACTAACTTTTTTCACACTGGGCTACAAGGATTCGAACCTTGAAATGACGGAGTCAGAGTCCGTTGCCTTACCGTTTGGCGATAGCCCATTATTCAGTTTATCCGCAGCGCCCTGCCCTGACTGTTTGTCCTGATTAGCGGCTGCGGAATTTATTATACCCATATTGTGGCATTTAGTCAAGGACTTTTTTTAATTTTTTTAATTTTTTAGGAAGAAACGTCAGGACAAAGGCAAGGCTGGTGATGGGCGATGTGACCAGGCCGGCTTTTGTAATCAGGCTGATGCCCAGCGCGCTGAATATGACGCCTTCAATAAACATGCTGTAACGCTTCAATTTATCTGAGTTTTTCACATGCTTACACCTCTATAATTTTTTTAGGTTTTTCTGTGCTTTCTCACCAAGGTAAGATGGGCGTACATGGTTACCGCCGCACTAAATCCCAACTGTACATAATACGCAATACCTCTGGACAATACCATGGCCGGCAATAGCAGATCCCCGTAAAAAATAGGGTCGAAAATAGTCAGGAACAGATGCTCGCTGATTCCCATGCCCCCCGGGAGAGGCAGCATATCAGCGGACACGGAAATCGTTGACTGGAGAAGCACCAGGGTAAGCATGGCAGTTCCCTTTAGCTCAAAGGCCCTGTATACAAAATATGTCACTGAAAACAATGCCAGCCGCTGGCAGAAGGTGAGGAACAGCACCCCCAGCAGCACATGCTTGTGCTGGCGCAGGAAGGCAGCCGTGTCATTATAGTGCTCCATGGTAAGGAGCAGGCGCTCTGTCCTGGAGGTTTTCTTTTTAAGGAAATGGAAATGTTCCAGAAGTCCCAGAAGCCGCATTACCATGTCCCTGGCAAGGGAGGTGTGGAAAGCCAGAATCAGCAGGGCGGCGCAGAACGCCACATTAAGTCCCAGCCCCAGATAGTAGACAGGCATGACCTCGTACAGGTAACGGTTTAAAAAGCCCTGGCCGAATATGGCCAGCAGACAGCCAATCACCACCAGCACGGATTTGTATGTAATGGTTACCACCATAAGCACCACCGTGGCCACAGGCACCGGTATCATGTTCTTCCTCATATAGTAGACCTGGGCCGGCTGTCCTCCCCCTGCCGAAGGCGTGATGCAGCTGAAGAAGAAACCCACGGAGGAATACAGAAAGCAGGTCCTTCTCTTTGTCTTTATGCCCAGGGTGGCGAACAGATAGTGCAGGATGGCAGACTCCGTCCATATGAAAAAGATAACGCAGCCAACTCCCATAAACAGATATACGGGAGATGCCTCGGATATGGTGTCCGCTATATCGCTTAAATCCCTGCCTGAAAATACACTGTAAATGGTCAGAACAAATACTGTAACAAGGAATATCCCATTGAGCAGATTCTTCTTTTTATCAGACATGTCTTCCCCCTCTCTCCATCGTCTGCTGTCTTTTCGTATCCGCGGCTCCATGTCTTTGCAGCTTAACGTTCTCGCGGCTTCCCGCCTCCATGGATATCCGGACCTCCAGGTTCCCTCCCCGCAGGGTTCCCGGTCCGAAAGCAGAAATATAACAAAAAATCCCGTCAGGCAAAACGCCTACGGGACCAAGATTTAACAAACTGGGCTACAAGGATTCGAACCTTGAAAATGACGGAGTCAGAGTCCGTTGCCTTACCGTTTGGCGATAGCCCATCAACACAACGAAATGTATTATATAATATAGTCAGCATTTCGTCAAGTGCTTTTTTCATTTTTTATCCAATTTTCCGATTAGACTTTTTTGTTTTTTACCGATACCACAATTCATGGGCGTTTTTACCCTTTTTCCATCCCCACCCCGTTGTCTCACCGGGAACATCTGAGCAGCTCCTGAAGCTTTTTCATGGATCGGTTATACTTGGACAGTACCGTGGCCAACGGCATCTGGAGAGCCTCCGCCACTTCCCGGTGCTTCATGCCTGCGGCTGCGTGAAGGAGTACAATCTGACGCTCCTCGCGGCTGATTCGGCCCAGAGCGTCAAGCAGCACCTTGCGGTCCGCAGCCTGTTCCAAGGGAGCGCAATACTCCCCCTCCTCATTCTCAGCCAGGTCCTCCAGTGCCACATCCGCCTTCATCTTCTGCTCCCTGAACCGCATGTAGCAAAGGTTCCTGGCTATGGTGAACACCCATGCCAGAGGCTTGCCCTGGGGAACATAGGAGCCTGCCTTGGTCCATACGGTAAGGTAAGTGTCCTGCATTACATCCTCGGCCTCCTCCGGATTCCTGGTTAAGGACAGGATAAAGCTGTACACAGGCCTGGCCGTATCCTGGTAAAAGAGGTGGAACGCCTCCATATCCCCATCTCCCATGGCCTCTATCATCTCTTCCTGCGACATCCAGCGTCCCCCTTCCAGGACCAGCCCGGCGCCCATATCAAGCTTACTCCCGGCTTTCAGAGATAAAGCTGTTTTCCATGGTTATGACGCAGCAGCAGCGCCTGTCTTTTTTCGCCACGTCCTCAGTGATCCTTGCTTTCAGTTTACCCAGAACCGATGGCTTATATTCCCTGGGAACCACCAAATCAAAAATCAGGTTGATGCGCTCCGCGCCATCCACCATCCTGAAGTCGTGAAACGTAAGCCTGCTGTCTATGCTGTCCAGGACAGATGTCACTAACTCCTTAAACTCCACCACCCTCTCGTCGTGGGTCTCCACCGGGTCCATGTGGATGACCAGCAGAATTCCCATCCGCCTCATGGCCTCCCTCTCAATGTGGTCAATGATTTCATGTGTACGTTCCACGTCGCAGTCATTTGGCACCTCTGCATGAATGGATGCCATGCTTCGCGAAGGACCATAATTATGTACAATCAAATCATGACTGCCCACAATTCCGTCAAAGCTCTCCACAAAGCTTGTTATTTTGTCATAAATCTCAGGGTCAATGGCTTCCCCGATCAGAGGTGCCAGGGTATCCTTGGCTATGTTCACGCCTGCAATCATGACCACTACAGACACGATGAGTCCCACGATACCGTCCACATTCAGTCCCAGTGCCCCATAGATTCCGATGGAGCATATGGTAGCCGAGGTGGTGGCCACATCGCCCAGAGCATCTGCCGAGGTGGCCAGCATCACTTTGGAATTAATACGTTTTCCCAGCTTTCTATTAAAACAGGAAAGCCACAGCTTAATGCCCACAGACATTAAAAGTATGAGTATGGATATCCATCGGAAGCTCATATCCTCAGGATGCAGCACCTTGCCAAAGGAGGTCTTGAACAGGGAAAATCCCACCTGTATGACCAGAAATGCCACGATGAAGGCCGCAATATATTCTATCCTTCCGTGACCAAAGGGATGGTCGTCATCCGCTGGCTTTTCCGCCATCTTGACACCCACAAATCCAATAATGGATGAGGCTGCATCCGACAGATTATTGAACGCATCTGCCATAACAGATATACTGTGCACCAGGATGCCGATACAAAGCTTGGATACAAAAAGAAGCAAATTGCAGCCGATTCCCACCATGCTGGTCAGGGTTCCATAAGCCGTCCTTACCCGTACATCCTCCACATTGTCATAATTTCTTACAAATCTTCTCACTAAAAATTCAGTCATATCAAATCACCATACTCTACATTTTCCAGGAATAACCCTTCAGGCGGGGCGGTAAAACCAGCCACAGAGCGTTCCCTGGCCTCCAGGACGCGGGCCATTTCCTCCGGCTTTCGCTTGCCCACTCCCACCTCTATAAGGGTGCCTGATAAAATCCGTACCATCTGCTGCAAGAAACCATTGCCCGTAAAGGATATATGGATTCTGCTTCCCATCTGTTCAAAGCAGATGGATTCAATGGTGCGGACTGTTGGTTTCTTCATTTTCTTATTGCCGCAGAAGCTTTTATAATCATGGGTTCCCGTGAGGATTGCCGCTGCCTGTTCCATCTTCTCCACATCCAGTTTCTGCCCTAAGCCATAATAATAATGGCGCTCAAACACATTCTTTTTTGAAGCTGTCTCTATCTGGTAGCGGTATGTTTTTTTCACCGCGTTCAACCGGCTGTGAAACCGCTCCGGCATCACGCATGCCCTTGTAACGGCAATATCCTCCGGCAGGTACCGATTCATATAATCCAGAATCTTATCCGGCCCCATCCTCTTCACCAGATGGAAGTTAGCTACCTGGCCTTCTGCGTGAACACCTGCATCTGTCCGGCCTGAACCGTGGACCTCCACCGGACTGCCTTCCAGCTTTTCCAGAACCGTCTCCAGCTTGCCCTGGATGGTCCTGTCTGTATTTCCCTGCTTCTGCCAGCCGTCGTATCTGGTGCCGTCATAGGACAGCCACACTCCTATATTCATTCTCTGCCTCCCTGTCTTACCGTTCTCTTCTTCCGCAGGCAGCACATCACTCCCGCGGTGATCGCCATCCCCACGGCTGCCCCGCTCATATCCAGCCACACATCGCTTATCTGGCCTGACCGCCCCGCTACAAAGATCTGGATGGTCTCATCTACAAAAGGAACCATAAAAATCAGCATCAGAGCGTCTCTGTTACATATTCTATGTCTTCCGTATGACCCGTACGCCCTGGCCGTCAATCCACCCAGCACAGCATACTCCGCAAAATGGGCTGTTTTCCTGATGATGTGCTCCGTCAGCCACAGATGCTCCCAGCCCAGGGATTCCATGGCTCCCCGGACCTTCTCCAGAAGGAAACCGCTTTCCTGGGAAGAGATGGAGGCCGGTGTCAGTGAATTGCCGTATATGAAGCATATATAGACCAGTATCACCACATGCCACCGGTTCAATGCCGGCCTGTTCCTGTTCTCTGGCATTTACCGTTTCCCTTCTTCCAAAAGAACGCCGCTTTCCCTGACAGCCCTTATGGCCTTATTGAGCATTTTCTCATCCTGAACCAAAGCCAGGCGCACATATCCCTCGCCGGAGGGACCAAAAGCGCTGCCGGGCGTGACCATGACGCCGGCCCGCTCTACCAGTTCCATGACAAACGCCTCAGAGGTGGTATAATGCTCCGGAATGGCGGCCCACACAAACATGGTGGCCTCTGGCCGCTCCATCTTCCACCCAATGGATGTAAACCCGTCGCACATAATATTCCTGCGAGTCTCATATGCCTGTCTTGTGGCCTGCACACAGGACTGGTCCCCTGTAACCGCCGCAATGGCGGCAGCCTGCACAGGAAGGAACATACCGTAATCCATGTTGGATTTAAGCAGCTTCAGACGCGACACCACCTGGGAATTGCCCAGGCAGAATCCGATTCTGGCTCCGGCAAGTCCGTATGTCTTAGACAGGGAATTAAATTCCACGCCTATTTCCTTTGCCCCCGGAAACCGCAGGAAGCTTCCGCATTCCCTTCCGTCGAACACCAGGTCGCTGTAGGCATTGTCGTGAAGCACAATAATATCATATTTCCTGGCAAAGTCTATGAGTTCCTCATAAAATGAATCCGGCGCCATGGCTGTGGTTGGATTATTGGGATAGGACACCACCATAAGCTTGGCCTTCTTGGCCACGTCCTCAGGTATCTCGTCCAGGCGGATGATATACCCATTTTCCTTTCTCTGGGGCATGTAGTGAAGTCTGGCGCCTGCAATCTGAGGTCCATCGCCAAATACAGGATAACAGGGGTCTGGCACAAGCACCACGTCCCCTTCGTCCACAATGGACAGCGCGATATGGGCCAGCCCCTCCTGGGAGCCCAGAAGGGAACATATCTCTGTTTCAGAGTCCAGCTCCACCCCATACCGGATATTGTACCATCCTCTGACTGCCTCCAGAAGCTCCCTTCTGTCGCTGATGGCATACACATAATTAGAGGGCTCTGCCGCTGCCCTGCACAATGCCTCCATAATGTGGGGCGCAGGCGGTATGTTGGGAGCTCCTATGCTGAGATCAATGACCTCCTCTCCCTTTGCAGTCTTTTCCTTTTTAATTTCAGCCAGCTTTGAAAAGATTCCCGCTCCAAACCGGTCCATCCTTTTTGCAAATTCCATATTACTCATCCTTCCTCTCCCTATATCTGCAACTGTATATTCCTTACAGTCCATATCCAGCTCCCAACTGCCAGCCGCCGGATTCCTAAAAACCCATCAGACAGGGGATGACTGTCAAAAAAACAGCCGGCAGCAGATTTCCTATCTTAATCTTGCTTCCGAGAACTCAACAGCCGTCTGGGAAGCCCGCCTTTCAATCTACATAAGCATGGCTTTCACCTGCTCCCCTGCCCTTAACCCGCCGCTTCCTGCCGGGATATCTACCAGACAGTTACAACCGGCCATGCTGGACAACATACCCGAAGAATGGCGTCCCTCAGGCAGCCATACCTTTCCGTCCTCTATCTTACCTCTCACCAGACGCCTGGTAGGAGAAGACTTGGGAAACGGGCTTTCCAGGATTCCAAGCAGAATCTCCGGTTTCCACCGCGCTCTTCCGCGCATCCGTTCCAGGACCGGCCTCACCAGTACCTCAAAGGTGGCTGCCGCCGCAAAGGGATTTCCGGACAGGCAGAATACGGGCTTGTCCTCCACTAACATTGCCAGCATGGGCGACCCCGGCTTTACGTTAATTCCGTGAAACAACACATCCGCTCCAAGGACTTCTGCCACATAGGGCATACAGTCCCGTACCCCCAACGATACACCGCCGCTGGTAATCAGGGCATCACATTCCGTCAATCGCTTTCTGATTTCCCGCGCCAGCTGCGCGGTATCATCTCCTTCCCGGCCGAGAAGCAGGGGCTTCATTCCCAGCTCCTTTATCCTGGCTGCAAGAAAAGGTCCGTTGCTGTCATAAATCTTTCCCGGCTCCAGAGGAGTTCCCACAGGCACCAGCTCATCTCCCGTGGTCATGATACCTGCCACAGGCACGGAATATACCGGTATGGACTCAATTCCCTGGCTTGAGAGAATTCCTATGTGGGAAGAACGTATCGACCTTCCCTTTTCCATAAGCAGGGCTCCCCTGCATGTATCCTCACCCTTTTTACAATAATTTCCATAAGCTGTGACGGATTGGTATATCTCAACAGATTCACTTCCCTCGTCAGTCCTCTCCTGCATGATAACGCCGTCCGCTCCCTCCGGTATTGGGGCGCCTGTCATAATTCTGGCAGCCTCCCCCGGCCCTATCTTTAATTTAGGATACATACCGGCGCAGATATGCTCGATTACATTCAGCCTTACGGGATTCGCCTCTGATGCTCCTGCCGTATCCTGGCTTCTGACCGCGTAACCATCCAATGGGGACCGCGGAAAGGGGGGCTGGTCCATGACTGCATATATATGTTCGGCACACACTCTCCCCAATGCCTCTGTTACCCATACCGTTTCCGTCTCTTCTTTCATCTTAATCTTACTAAGGCGCTCCTGGGCCTCCTCCAACATGATTAGATTCCTCTTTCTCATCTGCTATCTCTCCCATGTCAAATTATAAGCAAAAAAGCCGGGAACCCTGATAAATCAAGGCCCAGCCAATAAAACGAAACAATAAAACAAAAAAGCGCGAGACGGGATTCGAACCCGCGGCCCCCACCTTGGCAAGGTGGTGCTCCACCCCTGAGCCACTCGCGCATTTAGTACATATACATTTATAATCATGATACGTACCCTCAAAACCGCATATTGAATTCCGATTGCTTCACAAACCACTTTTTCCCTTAACCTTTTTGGATAAGCCCTCGACCGATTAGTATTAGTCAGCTACGTACATTACTGCACTTCCACCTCTAACCTATCTACCTCGTCGTCTTCAAGGGGTCTTACTCGCTTTCGCGATGGGATATCTCATCTTGAGGGGGGCTTCACGCTTAGATGCCTTCAGCGTTTATCCCGTCCAGACTTGGCTACCCTGCCATGGCCTTGGTAGGCCAACAGGTACACCAGCGGTCTGTCCATCCC
>CDZO01026876.1_pt1 | contig 36533 bp, 62 predicted proteins | sample 480641 | NCBI WGS metagenome assembly CDZO01 (sample SAMEA3182088, study PRJEB8094) | gut metagenome | biome: human; feature: gut; material: Stool; isolation source: human stools | place: Canada | collected 2013-02-05
GTGTACATGAGGAGGTGATTTTATGCGGATACCGAAAAAAAATCTAACAGCAGAGCAGTCTAGAATTAGAGAAGATTTAGAAAATCAGCTTAAGTACAAAGGGCTTGATGGAAAATATTTTCAGGACCTTGTAGAAGATTATATCTTTCTTCTTGTTAAAAAGGATACTCTTCAGGAAGATATCGATGAAAACGGTGTTAGGATCACAACCTATAATTCTAAAGGACTGCCAATCGAAAAGAAAAATGAAAGTTATGATCTGCTGCTTAAATATAATCAGCAGATGATTAAAATTCTGGAATATCTGGGAATAAAGCCTAGTGAAAATACTGTATCAGGAGGAAGTGACGATGAACTGTAGACTTCCTTTTTTTGTTGAAAGATATTTTGATTTTATGGACGATCATTGCGAAAAATTCTGCGAAGATCAATGGGCACTTAGAAAATTGATAATCAGAACTTTTGAAAATGATGATATTTATGTTGATGTAAAACAGGCAGAAAGTTATTTTGGATTATCAAAATATTTTGATTTTGAAAGGATGTTTGAATGGCAGGAGTTTGTTCTAGGGCTGCATTTGTGTACATACTGGAGGAATTCAGGGCTTCCAAGGTGGCCTGATGCATTGATATTGATGGGACGTGGAAACGGCAAAGATGGTACTATATCACTTGAATCTCTTTCGCTTATAAGTCCATACAATCCTGTAAATGAGTATGATGTGGATATATGTGCAAATAATGAAACACAGGCAAAACGACCTGCAAAGGATATCGTGACAGCCTTTGAAAGAAACAGAAAGAAGATGCTGCGTTTTTTTCACTGGACTCAGGAGAGTATAAGAGGACTTAAAAGAAATTCGTTTATTCACGGACATACAAACAACGCCAAAGGAAAGGACGGTCTGCGTTCAGGCTGTGTTATTTTTAATGAGTACCATGCTTATGAAAATTATGACAATATCAATGTTTTTACTACCGGACTTGGAAAAAAGAAACATCCCAGGCGTACGATCTACACGACTAATGGAAATGTGGTTGACGGTCCGCTTGATGAACTTATAAAAAAATGTGAAGGAATACTTTATGAAGATAAGCCGGATGACGGACTGCTTCCGTTTATATGCCGGCTGAATTCAAAAAATGATGTGCATGATGAAAAGAACTGGTATATGGCTAATCCATCACTCTTTTACATGCCGAATCTGTTGAACGAAATCAGAAAAGAGTATCGTGAATGGAAAGAAAATCCTGCAAGACTTCCGGATTTTATGACAAAACGAATGAATATAAGAGAGTCCAACAGTGAACTTGCGGTCACAAGCTGGGAGAATCTTGAAAAAACAGACAAAATATATGACGGAAAACTTCGCGGTCATGAGTGTATAGCTGGTATCGATTTTTCTAAAACTACCGACTGGACAGCTGTAAATCTTCATTTTAAGGATGGAGACATTAGAATCGATATGAATAAAGCATGGATATGCATGAACAATCCGGAAATTTCACGACTGACATGTCCGTATATGGACTGGGCGGAGAAAGGATATGTTGAGCTGGTTGATGATGTCGAAATCAGACCTAAAATGATTGCTGAATATATCAGGGAAAAAGGAAGAATCTACCGTATCAAAGCCATCTGCCTAGATGACTACAGATATGATATTTTGCGGGACTGCCTTGAAGAAATTGGATATTCGATTGAAAGAAAAAATATTATTCTTATAAGACCAAGACATATCATGAAGATATACCCGATAATAGACCGATGTTTTGCTAATCAGTATTTTTACTGGGGTGAACAGCCTCATTTAAGATGGGCAACGAATAATACAAAACTCGTTCGCACAAAAAAATCAACGCTTGCCACAGATGGTGAGCTTGATATGGGAAACTTTCTTTTTGGAAAGATCGAACCAAAATCACGAAAAACGGATCCATTCATGGCACTTGTGCATTCGATGTGCGGCGAAGATAAGCTGTCACCTGTATATAAAGTATCAAGAGCACGCAAAAGAGTACGCGTGAGTACCTTTTAGAAAGGGGGTGAATTATGGCATTCAATTTTTTTAAATGGCTTGCAGGCAAAGATACTGCCCCCAAAAAAGCAGATACCAAAGCTGTATGTTTTCAGCTGGCAAGTGAGATTATGGTTAGGGAACTGGCCTTTAATCTTATTTCCAACAAGATAGCAAATGCGGTTTCAAAATGTACCGTAAATGTATATGAAAACAACAGGCGGGTAAAGAATGATGAGTGGTACAGATGGAATATTCAGCCAAACAGGAATCAAAGTGCTACACAGTTCTGGGCAAAACTGATCAATCATCTTTATGAAAATAATGAAGCACTTGTAGTAGTGAACAATGAAGAGCTTTATGTTGCAGATGATTATCAGCTGAATGATGATTCTGCATTTTTCGAACACTATTTTCAGCATGTTACAGTAAACAGTTTTACATATTCCAGAAACCTCAGAATGAGCGAGGTTTTTTATTTTAAGCTGAATTCTAAAAATCTTAGAACCTATCTTGACGGCACTCTTTCTCTTTATGCCGGTCTTATCAATGCGGCGTATTCAAGCTATCTTGTTGCAAACGGCAACAAGGGAATTTTGAAAATAGACCAGTTTGCAGAGCAGGGTGATGAGTTTGAAGATTATTTCAAACAGCTTGTCAATGATGATTTTAAGACATTCTTCTCAAATGCAAATGCTGTCCTGCCTTTATTTGAGGGGTATGAATATAAGCAGCTGGAGAACAAAGGAACACAGTCTACTACAAGGGATTTCAAAGCGTTGCTTGACGATGTCATATCTCTTACGGCAAATGCGTTCAATGTACCCTCAGCCATAGCCAACGGCGATGTACAGGATACTTCAAAAGCAGTTAATGATTTTCTGACATTCTGCATTGATCCGCTGATAGAGATGTTCAGCGATGAAATGAACAGAAAACTGTTTACAAAAGGACAGATACTGAAAGGTACATATGTAAAATTTGATACAAAAGCAATCAAACATATCGACCTGCTTGATGTTGCTACAGCAATTGATAAGCTCATTTCAAGCGGATTTACTTGTATCAACGATCTTCGTGAGATTTGCGGTTTTGACAGAATCGACGAATCATGGGCAGAACAGTTCTTTATGACCAAGAACTATTCTACAGTCAAAGATCTCATGAAAGCACTGAAAGGAGGTGATGAAGATGAAGAATAATTTTTATCAGTTGACTAATCAGGATGAAAACAATGCTGAATTATATATTTATGGAGATATCACCTCATACAAGTGGTATGAAGATGAGGTGTGCGCCTATGACATGGCAAAAGAACTTGCACAGCTTGGTGAAAAAGACTTATCTGTAAGAATCAATTCCTATGGCGGTGAAGTAGCTCAGGGACTTGCTATTTACAATCTTTTAAAGAATTACAAGGGAACTGTTACAACATTGTGTGACGGCTTTGCATGCAGTGCAGCATCGGTTATCTTTATGGCTGGAACTGAAAGAAAAATGCCACGGTCAAGTCTGCTTATGATCCACAATGCATGGACTTATGCAGCAGGTGATTCAAATGCATTAAGGAAAGCTGCTGATGATATAGAGAAAATCACTCAGCCTTCTGTTGAAATCTATAAATCATGTTCCAGTCTCAGCGAGGAACAGATTAAAGAGATGATGGACCGTGAGGAATGGATAACAGCAGACGAAGCACACAGTTATGGTTTTGCAACTGAAATCGTAGAGGACACAGTCAAACAGTCACTGCACGACGGTATACTAGCAAAACTCGTACTTAAGAATAAAGAACTTGAAAAACAGTTGAACAATACTCAGCCATTACAGAAAAAAGGCTGGTTTTTTAAATGTCAAAAAACAGAGGAGGAATAGATAAATGACATTAGCAGTTATGAATCAAAAAAGAGCAGAGATTTTAACGAACATGGTTGAAGCTATGCATAACGAGGACAGTGATGCATACACCAGATGTTTAAATGAGCTTGCTCAAAATATTGAAGAGAACATTTTAGAAAGAGCTAATGAGTTAGCTGGTAATAATGATGCTCAGATTCTTGCACAGAGAGGAGTAAGACAGCTTACATCATCTGAAAAGAAATATTATGAAAAGCTGTCAGAGGCATTTAGAGCATCGGATACTAAACAGGCATTAACAAATCCTGAACTTGTTATGCCGGAAACAGTTATTAATTCAGTGTTTGAAGATTTAAGAACTCAGCATCCATTGCTTGAAAAAATCAATTTTCAAAATACTATGGGAATGATCAAATTCCTTGTCAACAAAAATGGATATGTTAAAGCGGTATGGGGAAAATTAACAGATAAAATCACTAAGGAGCTGGAAAGTTCTTTCGGTGAAGTTGATATGACATTTTTGAAATTATCTGCTTTTATTCCAGTGTCACAGGCAATGCTTGATTTAGGACCATCATGGCTTGATACATATGTTAGAGAAATCATGTATGAAGCATTAGCAAACGGACTTGAAGATGGAATCATCAATTCATTGAGAACAGATCAGGGTCCAATCGGGATGATTGCTAATCTGACATCAGGAAGCGCACAAAGCGGATATGTTCAATATACAGCTAAATCAGCAACCGTTATTAAAGATTTTCAGCCGGCAACATTAGGTGCAGAAATCGCAAAATTAGCAGTTGATGACAACAACAAAACACGAACCATCAGAGACGTAATTTATATCGTAAATCCTGTTGACTATTTTACAAAAGTATTCCCAGCTACAACAGTAATGGGTGGCGATGGTACCTACAGAAATGATGTTCTTCCTTACCCGATGACTATCATTCAGTCACCGGCAGTTGCTTCAGGAAAAGCTATTCTAGGGTTAGGATACAGATATTTTGCGGGTATCGGTATGAGTTCAAAGGACGGTAAACTTGAATTTGATGACAGTTGTCAGTTCCTTGAAGACAACAGAGTATACAAAATCAAATTGTACGGAAACGGTATGCCTATGGATAACAATGCATTCCAGTACCATGATATCAGTCAGTTGAAACCAGCAGTTGTAAAAGTCGAAGTAACTAATACCGATCCAATCACTACAACGGTAGAGGGTACAGTAAAAACCCAGGCGGCAGGATAGAAAATCTGTATGGAAGAGGAACTGTTAGAACTGACAAAGGATTTTCTCGGGCTGGCATGGATTGATGAATCAGCGGAAAAAAAGCTGAAAATCATTATTTCTAACTCCGTAGCTGATCTTGATGAAAAGAGCGGAGTTAATAATATTTATACGGAACCAGGAAAAGCGCAGAGCCTTTTCCTGAACCGTGTAATGTATGAACGTGCAAACGCTCTTGATGATTTCTATGTAAATTACAGAAAAGAAATCATAGCATTTATCAATAAAGCAAAGGTGAGAAAATATGCTGGCAAGCAGGAATAAAGCACAAAATGAGCAGTTTAATGATGGTGTAATAAATGTTTTAGAAGCTGAGGATGGTATCATCAAAAAAAATCTATTTAATGAGATATCTTTTGGAAACAGGACATTCGGAGTTAAAAGATTTATGGATGCAAAAGTATCTGGGAATACGATAGAAAGAATGATATCAGTACCGATGGAGTATGTAGATGTGTTTGAACGCAGCAATATTATCGAGACAAGAGACTACAGAACAGGAAAGAAAGGACTGTATGAGATTGTTTTAAAACAGCCGAAGTATGACACCGCACCACCGAGCATATATATCACCCTGAAAGGAACAGATATAAAATATGTCGATAAAAGAAATAATCAACAGACTTGAAAATTATACTGTTCAGTGCAGATTCAGTCATTTCAGCAGAGAGGTAGCACCTCCGTTTATGGTATATCTCGTACCTGATAGTGATAATTTCAATGCAGACAATAGAGTTTATTACAGTACTAAAAATGTTCAACTGGAATTATACACAAGGGAAAATACTCTTGTGGAGGAAGAAAAACTGGAATCATACTTCGATAACTGTGGTATCATCTGGAATAAATCATCACAGTCATGGCTCGATGAAGAAAAGGTAATGATGACAGTCTACAGTCTATATGGCTAAAAAAATCAAAGTCAGTCAGCTTGAAAAAGCAATCATGAACTGTCTTGAGACATACAGTGATGAAGTGACCACCGCAGCAAAAAGTGCTGTAGATGAAATTTCCGATGAGGCATTGAAAATAGTTAAGGATCATGCTCCAACTGATAAAAGAAAAATCAAGAGAAAAGGAAAATATAAACGCTCATTAAAAACACGTACAATGTATGAAAGTGTTACTGAAAAGAAAAATGTTATATATGCCAGTGGTGACGAATATCGGCTTACTCATCTGCTAGAAAACGGTCATGCACTGACAAAGGGCGGAAGAACTGCCCCGCAGCCGCACTTCAAATACGGCGATGATTATATAAATAAAGAACTGTTAAAAAGAACAATAAAAAAAATAGGAGGAAAATAGATGAATGAAGAAAACAAAGTAAGATTTGGACTGTCAAACGTCCATGTAGGTACAGTAACTTTAAGTGATGGTACTCCATCGTTCAGTATCCCCAAAAAATATCCCGGAGCAGTAAACCTTACAATGGATGCAGAAGGCGAAACAAATACATTCTACGCTGATAATACAGCATATTATGTTACTAATACAAATAACGGTTATACTGGAGAGCTGGAAATGGCAGAAGTTCCAGACTGGTTTGAGACGGAGTATCTTGGTGCTGTAGCTTCGCAGGAAGGGATGGTTGTGGAAATTTCAAACCCGGTACAGAAATTAGCATATTTCATGTTCCAGTTTGAAGGAGATAAAAACGCAACAAAATATATTATTTACAATACAACTTTTAGCAGACCTTCGATTGAAGGAAATACAAAAGAGGATACACTTGAGCCAAATACGACTACAATTCCGTTTACATCAGTTCCACTGGTAACAGAGTTTGGTAATATCGTAAAATCCAAAGTTCCAGTATCTTCAGAAAAATATGCTGCCTTTTTTACAACTGCTCCAACTGTTCCAACGAAAGGAGAATAAAAAGAGATGTATAAAGTAATAAAAATTGAAGATAAACAGATTCCCATGATGTCAAATGGCGGTACTTTAAGAGAGTATCGCCATTTTTTTAAGAGAGATATGCTCACGGACATTATCAAAATGGAAACAGCATTTAAAAATCAAAAGTTTGATGATATTGAAATTGCAGAAATTTTAGAAAATATTGCGTGGGTACTTGCTTATAAGGCGAATCCAAAAATCGAACCTGTTTCTGAATGGCTTGAACAGTTTAAAAGTCCATTTGCGGTTATTTCGTCTTATGAAGACATTCAGGAACTTTTAAGCGATTCAAATACTCCAACTGTAAAACCAAAAAAAAACAATCGAACGAAAAAGAAGAACCAGTAACGTTTCAAAAACTGATGATTGCATGCCTGAGAATAGGACTAAGTACATACGACATATATAGAAGCGATGTTGGTGAACTTTTGGATATCATCATCACTTTTAATAATGTAAATGATGCAGATCAATCTGATTCTAGAAAGGTACGTCAGGCAACTCAGCGTGACTTTGACAGATTTTAATGAAAGGAGGAAGTTATGGCCAAAAGTAAATTACAAGGTATTACACTTGAAATCGGCGGTGATACTACCGCACTTTCAAAAGCATTAAAAAAACCAAATACCGAAGCATATGAATTACAGGGAAAACTTAAAGCAGTAAATCAGGCTCTAAAAGTAGATCCTACAAATATTGAATTACTCGCTAAGAAACAAAGGGTACTAGGTGAAGCTGTCGACAAAAATAAAGAAAAACTCAATATGCTAAAAGAAGCACAGCAGCAGTTTATAGACAGTGGCAAGAACATTGACAGTGCTGAATACATAGAGCTGGAAAGACAAATCAAAAATACTGAACAGACTATAAAAAGACTTAGTGAACAGCAAAATGTATTTAGTGAAAAGGTACAGGCTTTTGGAATCAAAGCTGAAAAAATGGGAACTAACCTCGAAAATGCTGGAAAGAAACTAACACCGCTCAGCATAGGTCTTGCCGGTGTCGGTGGTGCAGCTACAAAAGTTGCAATAAATTTCGAAGATGCTATGTCTCAGGCAGCAGGGGCTTTAGATATTCCTGTTGGAAAGATGAATGATTTGCGCGAACTTGCAATTCAGGTAGGACAGGATACTATCTTTTCAGCCAGTGAAGCCGGTCAGGCAATGACAGAACTTGCAAAAGGCGGGTTGAGTGCAGCTGATATAAAAGGCGGAGCGCTGGTTGCTACAATGGATCTTGCAGCATCATCACAAATGGATCTTGCCAATTCAGCGAATGTTGTGGTACAGGCTATGGGGGCTTTTGGATTAACCGCCGAAGATGTATCAGTAGCTGTAAATGCACTTGCTGGTGCTGCGGCAGCCTCATCAACTGACGTTGAGCCGCTTACTCAAGGTCTTGCTCAATGCTCTGCTCAGGCAAACAATGCCGGATGGTCCATTCAGGAAACAACAGCAGTACTTGGAAAATTTGCTGATGCCGGTATTGTAGGTTCAGATGCAGGTACGTCATTAAAGACTATGCTTCAAAGGCTTGCTGCTCCTAGTTCAGACAAAGCGGCAGAAAAGATTGAACAGCTGGGAATCAAAACGAGAGATTCAAGTGGAGAAATGCTAGGAGCTACTGAAATTGCTCAAGAACTTCAAAATAAACTAGGCGGGCTTGATGCAGCAACACGTGATGCTGCACTGCAAACTATTTTCGGCAGTGATGCGATGCGTGCTGCTACCGTTTTAATGAACAGCGGTGCAGAAGGACTTAAAAAATATACTGATGCAACAAATGATCAGGAGGCAGCTTCCAGACTTGCTGATTCTCAAATGAGTGAGTATTCCCGTGCAATCGAGGAAATGAAAGGCTCTATCGAGACGGCTGCAATTGCAATAGGTGGAACACTTGCCCCGATAGTTTCTGATGTTGCAAAAGTTATAACAGAGCTTGTGAACAAATTTTCTGCTTTGTCTCCGGCTACTCAAAAAGTTATAACAGTAGTAGGTTTGATTGTGGCTGCACTCGCACCAGTCCTTATAATTGCCGGAAAAACTGCTCAGGGGATATCGAATATAATCAATCTTGGTACAAAGCTCGGACCGTCGTTTACCAAAGCATCAGGGATAATCAAAAGTGCTTTTGGCAGTATAGGAAAAGCAGTTTCGGGTGCTTTTAGTGCAATAACAGCACATCCTGTAATTGCAGCGATAACAGCAATTATTGCAGTTGTTGTTCTGCTCTATACAAAATGTGAATGGTTTAGAGATGCGGTCAATGGGGTAATAAAATCTGTTGTAAACTTTTTTCAGGGGCTTGTCGACAGTATAGCTCTTTTTTTTACTGAGACAATACCGCAGAAAATAGAAGAATTCGTCGCGTTCTTTCAGTCTATCCCGGAAAGAATTGGAGAGTTTGTTAATGGAATAGTTACCTGGTTCAATGAACTGCCTTATAAAATTGGATTTGCTGTTGGACAGATAGTAGGTCATATCGTTCAGTGGGGAATTAACCTTTCAAACTTTATGACAGTAACAGTTCCTCAATTTATAAACGGCATAGTAACCTGGTTCTCACAGCTACCCGGAAAAATATGGGAATGGCTTGTAAATGCATGGAATAACGTAATTCAATGGGGAACTAATACATACAACAGTGCCGTTGAGTGGATAAGTAAGACAGTAGACGGTATAATCAACTATTTCAGTCAGCTTCCAGAAAAAATGTGGAACTGGTTGTCGAATGCAGCAAATAAAATTGTTCAATGGGGACTGGAACTTTGGAACAAAGGAAAAGACGCCGCAGGAAAACTTGTCAGTGCAGTAGTTGAAGGTGTTAGTTCACTTCCTGGTAAAATGCTTGATATCGGAAAAAATATTGTTGAGGGAATCTGGAATGGAATAACAGGAATGGGAAACTGGCTCAAGGATAAGATATTTAGTTTTGCAGATGGCTTTTTGGGCGGTCTTATGAGTGCATTTGGAATACATTCACCGTCTAGACTTATGCGAGATCTTATCGGTAAAAACCTTGCTGCCGGTATCGGTGTTGGTATTGAAGAAAACAGCGAACTTGCATTAAAGCCTCTTAGTCAGCTGCAGAGAGAAATGACATCGTCATTTACACCAGATGTTAATGCAACAGTATCAAGGGCTCTATCTATGGATAGTAAGGCAGTAATAGAAATCCATAATACTGTTCCACTTGATGGTAAGCCAATCTATCAGAATATTGAACGCAGGATGACAAAGGTACAGCATTCTAAACTGGTATTTAAGGGGGTATAGATATGTACTATATTTCACTGGATGATGTTACATCAGTTCAGATGGGACTTGCTGTAACAAAACGACCGGAGTTTCCAGCTCCGGTTAAAAACTACAAAGAATACAGTATTCCGGGCAGAAACGGGAAACTTTATGAAGACATGGGCACATATGAAGATATACAGTTTGAAATCGAAATGAACTATATTTCTTCTGAATGCCAGTGGGGTATTAAATGGCACGAGGTTAAAAGATGGCTGTTTAAAGGCGGACATAAAAGACTATCGTTCAGTGACTGCCCTGATATTTACTACCGTATAAAAAGAATAGAACTCAGTTCAAATGAACGCAGAGTGATAGAGAGCGGAGAGTTTACAGTTACCGTCACATGCGACGTTTATGCTTATCTTAAGACAGGTTTAAAAGAATACGATATAGAGGATATTCTTTTAAACCGCCATGACGAAGCCGAACCTGTATATATCTTAAAAGGTGAAGGAACATGTATTTTAAATGTTAACGGGAATGAGTGTAAATGCAATGTCGGTCAAAACCTTACAATAGATACTGTTTTAAAGGTGTCATACCGGGAAGACGGCACTTTACAAAACAGTGCTATCAATGCTGATTATGATACTCTTATGCTTGTAGAAGGAAAAAACAGTATTACAATAACAGAAGGGTTTGAGCTTAAAATAATACCAAACTGGAGGTACTTATAATGATACAGGTTTACAGCCCTGAAAATGAAAACTATGATATGAATGGTGATGCGGTCATTGAAGCAGAAAGCTGCGAAATTGAGTTTGAGATGAACAGTGCATGGGAGCTTGAACTAACTGCACCATCTGAAAAAAATAAAGAGATACTCGTATATGAAGCAGTGATAAAAGTACCTACACCATATGGAAAACAGCTTTACCGTATCTATAATGTGCAGAAAGATGATGACAGTATTACAGCATCTGCAAGACCTGTATTCATGGATGCAAAAGATGAAGTAATGGTGTGGGATACAAGACCGACAAAGGCTGATGGGCAGGGAGCTATGGATTCTATATTCGATCCTGAGGGGAAGTATCATGGCCATTCAGATATAAAACTAGTTTCAACTGCATACTGGCAGCAGAAAAATGCTGTTGAATGTCTAATGAGTGATGATGAGAACTCATTTCTTAACAGATGGGGAGGGGAAATTTATTTTGATAATTTTGATATCTACATAAACGAAAGAATTGGAAGTGATAATGGTCTGCGTGCTGAGTTTGGTTTCAATCTTACCGGTGTAGAAGAGAAAGTAGATATGAGCGAAGTAGTTACGATGATATTTCCTAAAGCGTACAACGGATATATGCTTCCAGATAATGAAAGCATAAACAGTCCACTCCTAAATAACTATCAGAAAAAATACAAACGGATAATTGAATATCCTGATATTAAATTATCTGCCGATGTTCAGGAAGGTGATGAGTTAAATGGTGTTACGGTATGCGATACACTGGAAGAACTATATTCAGCACTGAGAGAAAGAGCTGCAGAAGAGTATGAAGCAGGCATTGACCTTCCGAAGATTGCCTACAATGTTAGTATGATAGATCTCTCAAGAACTGATGAATATAAAGAGTATATTGGACTATTGAAAGTGGTATTGGGTGATAACGTTCATGTGAAACATCGAAAACTTGGTGTCGTTACGAATGCAAGAGTGATTAAAATGACCTATGACTGTATAACCGAAAAAGTAGAAGGTCTGACGCTGGGAGATTATGAATCAAGCTATATTAATGATACAACATCCATTATTTCTTCTGTTACAAATGCGATAAGTCCCGGAGGTACAGTTATAGCAGAAAAGATAAAAGGTGTAATAGATTTGCTTAATACATCACTAAGAGCGCAGAAAGACATTGCAAAAAAGCAGGATGTAAGAGCAATTCTGTTCGAGGACTTAGATGAAGAAAGCTCAACTTTTGGTGCACTCTGCATAGGGACTCAGGGAATTCAAATATCAAAAAAGAGAAACGAGACTGATACTGACTGGAAATGGGGAACGGCTATAAACTTTGAAAGTATAGTTGCTGACTACATAATTACTGGTATTCTAAGTGACAGGAAGGGCAACAGTTACTGGGATATGGATAGAGGAGAGCTTGTAACAAGATATATGAAAGCAACTGACGCTGAGTTTTCAGGTACCGTAAAAGGTTCTAAAATCGAAGGCGGAGAAATAAACGGAAGCAGTATATCTACAAATAAGGATATTACGATAGGAAGAAATATATATTTTGCCGGCAACGGTGATTATGCCGCAATAATGGGTGGAAATACAGTGCTTAGATTTTTATCTTCAAATCCTCCTACTACTTCTGTAGACGGAACTAATATTCAGCTGTTGGCTTCAAATCATATTTTCCTTAGTGGTTCGAGTATTTCTTCATCAGTTCCAATAAATGTCGGATCCGACATACGTTTAAAGAAAAATATCGATGATATAGATATATCCGCCCTTGTTGATGAAATAAAAATAAAAAGCTTTGATTATATAGGAAAAAGAAATAATGTTGTTGGTGTAATCGCAGATGATTTGAAAGACAGCAGATTTGCTGAGTACCTGATTACAAAAGATAAGGATGGTTATTTGTCTGTAGATTATAATGCATTAGCAATGGCGTGCATTCAGAAAGTACAGAAACTTGATAAAAAAATAGAACTTTTAGAATCGGAATTAGTAAAAATGAAAAGTTTGGAGGTGGATAATCTTGGAAATAAAGATAAAAAGAAAGGAAGCCACGATAAGCAGTGACACTATAGAAATACCGGCACAGGGTAGTGCAAATATTCCAGTTGTTTTGGAAAATGATTCATCGTACAGCAACTATATAAAAGAAGTCCACTGTGGATATTATTTAAATGGAGTATACTGCAAGATTATACTGCCAATAGAAAACGAAAAATATCTGATACCGCTTGAAGCCTTCGAATCCAGTGGTCCATTATATCTTGCAGTTGCACTTGTGAATGTCAAAGAAATAATAAAAACCAATCAGATTAACTTTGAAGTAAGAGCTGCTCCAAACGGAAAAGTGATACTGCCTACAGAAAACGAATGGCATATCCTTGTCAAAAATTATATGGACAGTTTGTTTGAGAATGATTTTGGAGACCGATTTGATGAGATAGGTACAAATCTTGAGGAACTGGCAGCAGAGGCAGAAAAACAGCAGAATAAGGCGGCTGAACAACAGACTGCTTTAGATAATAAGCTCAATGAATTATCTTCGCTGGAAGAAACTGTAAGCAGGAATGAAACAGTTCGTCAAAAAAATGAGACGAAGAGGCAAAATGATACTGCTAATGCAGTAAAAAAATGCAATGATACAGTTGATGAAATAAATACCAAACTTGAAAACGGTGATTTTATCGGTGCGGTTGGTGCAACCCCTAAAATTTCTATTGGAAATGTAACAACCGGCAATCCCGGTATAACAATACACGGAACACCTGAAGCTCCCGTACTGGATTTTACGATGCCGAGTGCCGGTAATCTAAGTTATGCAACTGATGCAGATATTGATGAAATGATTGTTGAAGTTTTTGGTTAGGAGGCACATATGATCAATTATATTGATATTTTTTTAAAAGCTGATCATTCTACTGTAACTGCACGAAAGGTTGCGAACCAGTATGATAATGAAGTTACTGTCATTCGATTTTTAAATGATGATTTATTTAAAAATGATTATAAACATGATCTTAAAATTGCATATAAGGGCAAGACAATAAAAGAGGTTCCGTTACATGGAAACTCTTTTATTATAACTGAGGACCTGACTGCTAATGCTGGGGTATATACATGCACCATGATTGTCAGAGACAGTAAAGGACGAAGACGGGTAATGAATCCGTTTAAACTGGAAATAAATCAGGCTATGTTTACTAAGGATATCGAAGAACTCCCTGTTGATCCGAATTTAGAATTTTTATATGACAAGATGCTTAATGCAGTAGAAGATTTGGAGAAAAGAGTAAATAACGGGGAGTTCGATGGTTTTAGTCCAGTTGTTGACGTAGTGGAGGATAATGTTGAAACTTACAAATTAAAAGTAACCGACAGATACAAAGAAATTATAACTCCAAATTTGAGACCAAGCTATAACTTCGCAAATGATGAAGATATAGACAATATTATAGAAAATATTCGAGGAGGAAGATAAAAAAATGAGTAAAATTATTACAACTGATAATCTGCTTGATTTCGGTCAGAAGTTAGCCGCTAAAGAAGATTTACTGCTTAACGGCAAAGTTGATAAGGTAGATGGGAAACAGCTGTCTACAAATGATTATACAACTGCCGAAAAGAATAAATTAGCTTCTCTTAATAATTATACACATCCAACCGGCGATGGGAATATGCATGTTCCAGCGACTGGAACAACAAATAACGGGAAAGTTTTAAAAGCTGGTGCTGCCGCTGGCTCTATTGCCTGGGGGAATGTAACAAAAAGCGAAGTGGGACTTGGTAATGTAGACAATACAAGCGATTTAAACAAACCTGTTTCTACTGCTACACAAAACGCTTTAGATGCTAAAGCTAACAAAACACATCAACATGGAAATGCGGATATTACGGATATTGATGCAGGAAAAATTAAAAGTGGTGTTATTGATATCGAAAGAATACCAAAAGGGGCATTGGAACGATGTATAGTTGTTGCTGATGATACCGCACGTAAAGCCTTAACCACTGCAACAGTTCAAGTCGGTGATACTGTTAAGGTCACTGCTACGGGTCTGATGTATTTCGTTGTAGATGATACAAAATTATCTACCGATGAGGGATATGAGGTTTATACTGCTGGTGCTGCTACAAGTGTGCCTTGGAGCGGTGTTACAGGGAAACCGAGTACATTTCCACCAAGTACACATACGCATGATGACCGTTATTACACAGAAGCCGAAATGAATACCAAGCTGGCAGCTAAAGTTGATGTAGTCAGCGGCAAAGGGCTTAGTACAAACGATTATACTACGGCTGAAAAAAATAAATTAGCATCTCTTAATAACTATACTCACCCATCCTATACAAGCCGTGCAAGCGGATTATATAAGATTGTTGTAGATGCAACGGGACATATCAGCCAGGCTGCTGCGGTTACCAAAACAGATATTACGGCTTTAGGTATTCCCGCACAAGATACAACTTACAGTTTAGCCAGTTCTACTGCAAATGGTTTAATGAGTAAAGAAGATAAAACAAAATTAGATGGTATGAGTTACGCTACAGATTCGGATATCGATGATATCATTACAGAGATTTTCGGGTAGGTGAACAATATGGACGATAAAATTATAAGTACGCTAAAATTAAAACGCGCTTTAAATTCACTAAAATCTAAATTTATAGCAACGAATGGCGGTACATTAACTGGAAATTTAACTTTTAACAATAACTTATCATTACTTCAAAAGAAAAATAACGGTAATACTGTAAGACTTTTAAAGCTGGATAATTCAAATATTCTAAACATCGGTGATACAGGATGTCAAATAAACTTTAGTTCATCTGATAGGCCAAGAATAAACGTTGGACAAAACCCGTACGAGTTAGCATATATTAGTGATATTCCAACTAAACAAAAGATTGTGGATATGATTTATCGTGTTGGGTCTATATATATGAGCGTCGATTCTACTTCACCAGCCTCATTATTTGGCGGTACATGGGAAGCATGGGGTAAAGACCGTGTACCAATTGGTGTTGGGAGCGATAGTGATTTTAATACCGTTGAAAAAACGGGCGGAAGTAAAGAATATGAACTAAGGGCATTGATAGGTGCAGTTGGAGGGAATGTTAATACCATAGGCTATGACAGTGAACCCGTTGTATCGGGCTACGGTTCTTATGATATGGTGCTGGATGCTAGTGCAGGGGCTAAACCACAAGGAGCAAGCAATACTACCAGGGTTGTTAAATCTGACGGTAAATCACCTACAACAGTACAGCCATATATAACCTGTTATATGTGGAAACGTGTTTCTTAAAGGAGAGCAAATATGAGAGTTTTTAATGAAGATAAAACACAGGAATTAAAAGAATATGATTTAAATAAAGGACATTTGGAACTGGATAAATTATTTGTGAAGCACCATGAAGCTGTAGAAGAAATTAAGGAGCAATGGCACTACGAAACTATTGCGGAATATCCGAATGGTGGTAAGGATGTTGAAAAAATAATTGATGTTCCTTATCAAGCCCCTAAAGAAGAGTATGACGAATATGAAGATATTTATGTTTATATTCCTTATACTGATGAAGAACTTGAAGAATTGAATAAACCAAGTGAATTAGAAATATTAAAACGAGAACAGGAAGTAACCGCACAAGCGGTTCAAGATTTAATTTTAACAATGATGGGTGGTGAGTAAAATGGCCAACTTTTTAGTATATCGTATTTTAGATGAAAAATTAACGTATGACAAAGTACCTAAAGCGTTAAAAGAGGAAGTTAAAAAAATCTTAATCGAGTTAGGGCGTGAAGAATTAGTGCACTAATCTGCTGATTCGATGACAACTGTATTCAATAAAATTTAAACCGAAGGTGAGGAAAATGAAAAAAATGGAAAAAGTATTTAATAGTACTGTAGCTGTTGTGGCTACTTTTTTTACGTATTTATTCGGGGGTTGGGATGCAGCAATTGGTATTTTAATTGTATTTATGTGTTTAGATTATGTGACTGGTGTAATCGTTGCCTACCAAAACAATCTGTTAGACAGTGAAGTTGGATTTAAAGGACTTGTAAAGAAATTTATGATCCTTGTCATCTTAATTGTAGCAGTGATGTTAGATAGATTAATGAATACTGGCACATGGGTATTTCGTACACTTGTGTGTTACTTCTACATCGCAAATGAGGGAATTTCTTTATTAGAAAACGTTTCTAATTTAGGAGTAAAAATCCCTGATAAATTAAAAGATGCATTAGTGCAGCTGAATAAAGATGAAAGTGAGGAAGAATAACATGGAAATCAAACAAAATTTAGTAAATGCAGGTAAATACAGTATTAAATGTCCTTACGAAAGAACACCGCAGTTTTACGTGGTTCATAACACATATAATGATGCTCCAGCAAAAAATGAAGTTTCATATATGATTGGGAATAATAACAAAGTATCATTTCATTGGGCTATTGATGATGTAGAAGCTATTCAAGGATTGCCTGAAGATCGTAGTGCATTTGCAAGCGGTGACGGTGGAAAAGGACAAGGGAATTTATATGGTATTCATGTTGAAATTTGCTATTCAAAATCGGGCGGAGATAAATTTATCAAAGCTGAACAAAATGCAGCAAAATTTATCGCAGATGGCTTAAAGGCTCATGGATGGGGAATTGATAAAGTTAAAAAGCATCAAGATTTTGCAAATAAATACTGCCCACATAGAACACTAGATATGGGGTGGCAAAGATTTTTAAATATGGTGCAAGCAAATCTGGATGGAAATCAAACAGTAGTAACTCCAACACCACAACCATCTCAACCCGATAGTGGATACTCAGCTGGTACATATGAGATTATTGCAAGTGATTTGATTGTTAGAAAAACTCCGGGTGGCAGTACAGTTGGTCATGCGGGATTGACTGCTGATGGAAAAAAACACGATAAAGATAACGATGGTGCGTTAGATCGTGGAACTAGAATCACAGTTAAAGAAATTTATCAAAATGGTAACGATATCTGGGGCAGATGCCCTAGCGGATGGGTATGCTTAAAACAAGGTTCTAATATTTATGCGGTTAAAGCAGATGCAGCATCTACACCGTCTAATACCACTACAACTAGAGAACTCGGAACATATGAAGTAACTGCCAATGATTTAAGTGTTCGTACTGGTCCTGGAGAAAATTATAGAAGAAAAACATATAATGAATTAACAGTTGATGCAAAAAAACATGATTATGATAAAGATGGATGTCTAAACAAGGGTACTCGTGTTACCGTAAAAGAATGGTCTAATGGATGGGCTAGAATTCCAAGCGGCTGGGTTAGTGGTGATTATCTAAAAAAGGTGTAAAGCTATGAAACGCTTAGAAACATCAATTTTAGCCATTCTAGCGCTGTTATCATTACTATTAGGAATTGCTCTGGTACAAGAAAAACAAGTATCCAGTAATCTAAAAATTAAGCTGGAATTAACAAATCAGGAATTGCAGGACACTCAAGGTGATAGAGATTATTATAAATCTCAGTACCAAAAATATTTTGAATTGTCCGAAGAACTTCAAAATCAAATGGGTGTTTATGCTTATGAATAAAGTTTATCTAAAACACGGTGCTGAAGATATTCAAGGGAATCGCCTAAATATACGGTTGGAATATATCCTAGTTGCAATGGGCCAGACTCACAGTGTTATAAGCAACGGGTACCATGATATTCATGTGAATAATAAATATATAAAATTCAAGCCTAGGTCTAATTGATCTAGGCTTTTTTGTATAAAGAAAAACACAGTGACATGGGAATGAACACTGTGTTTTTAGCATAATTTTGGGATGCGTACTATGCTTATTAAAAGTATATAATAATTTATTATTATTTTCAATAAACTTTATATAAAAAGAATACAAGCCCAAAAACGGGAGAGGTGAACTTGTACTCTTAGTATAACTATGAATATTGTTAATGGGAAAGGAACAATATTCTATTGTACAAAAATATTATCTGTACGCCATTCATTTTACTGTTTTATACAAAATATGCAAGTATAATGAATTATTAAATAAAAGAGCACAAGGCTCTAGTGAGGAGATATCTCTTTTGTGCTCTTTGTCTAGCAAGGCTAATGGGAAAGGAAAGCCATTTAATCTTGCATCCATTTTAATTTCCTCCATTTTTCTTATTATATAGCGATATTAAAGCCAAGTCATTAATAAAATTACTAACAATACTATAACTATAATGTTAAGTATCATTTTAATCTTTTCATAGTGTTTCATGATTATCGCTCCTTTCGTTTATGAGAAAGATATGATATAATCTTTAAGAGAGAGGGGAAGTCATTTCCCCAAACTCTTTATGATTGCTAATATTAGAGTTATTATCTCTAGTATTAACTTGAGGAGTTCCAAGACTTGTTTGACGATTGGTTTGGAACTCTTTTTTTGTTTCTTCATATCCTATCTCCTTTCTACACTTATATAATACACTAAAACGTTAACTTTGTCAATGTTTAAATACACTTTTATATGAATTATTTTCACTATTGAATGAACTATATTCATGTGATAAAATACTAATGAGGTGATATGGAATGAATAAAAAAATAATATCTTTATTGGCATTGTTTGGATTCAATCAAACCGATTACGCTAATCATATGTCAATGAGCAAGAGTAGTCTAAGTAACAAAATGAAAAGAGGCTCATACACGGCAAAGGATTTAATTGAGCTAGCTGAAATGACAGGGAATAGGCTTGCAATTGTTGATGAAAACGACAAAGTAATAATTGAATTTAGTAAGGAAGATTTATAGGCAGGAATATACATATAAATGTATAACGTTCAAGTCTGGTCGTAAATGATCAGTCTTTTTTTATTTTTCGGAATTTTTTTATTAAAAATAAAAAAACAATGCCATAAAATATGACACTGTAGCTTTTAATAATAACTTTCGACATTTCGTATTATACGTTTTTGTTTTTCGATTGCATGCTTGCAGTCTATTATTTTTTCTTCCTTATCCTGTAAATTGGAGAATTCCAAGAATTTTAGTTTTTCTTCCAGTACTTTTAATTTTGTTTTTGCCTCTTGTAACTTTCTTTCTTTTAAATTCATATTTAACACCTCATGCTTATTATAAATATTTTGTGTATTAAAGTCACTTATGATGTAATCTAAAGTCTAATTCTGATTAAATGTTTAATTTTTATTTTTTTGTGCTATTATCGATATTAGGGGATGGATTTGTCATAAATATACGTATACACAAACCGTTAACACTAAACTTTTTAATCCTCCCTCATGTCTGGAACTCCCTATTTCCAGACGTTTTTTTTATTTTATATTTAAAAAAAATTACTGCATAGTTACTGCACGGCCTGAATTCAAATAAAAAAACCGCTCTAGAAAGCGGTTTATAGACTTCATGGCATCCTCAGTAGGAAAGTTTTAGATAGACCCTTTAATACCTTTTAGTAACTCAAAAACCGCAATCTAGAGCCATTTTCAATTTTGTGTTTTTTTATTTTTTGTGCAGTAGTACTGCATATTTACTGCACGGTTAGAACTTATCAAGTACATCCAAAATCTCTTTTCTTTTATCAGGGAACATGTGTGAATATACACGTTCAACCATATCTTTGCTATGGCCTAAACGTTCAGCAATAGTGAAACTTGTAACACCATTGTTGATCAATAGGCTTACGTGACTATGCCTAAAATCATGGATTCTTATTTCTGGTATTTTATCATTGCTATTTTCATTATACTTCTGAATATACTTATTTTTACGATTGGTGATTGTTCTTATTGGTATGGGTACAAATACACCCATTATATAGCAATCGTTGTTAAAACCGTCTATATTGCTATTTATGGCATACCATTCTTTTAATTCGTTAATGAGTATCTTGTTTAAATATATTGTTCTGTTTTCGCCGGTTTTCGTTGTGTTGTTTACAATTTTGTTCTTATTGTCGAATGTATTATGTATTTTTAAAGTGCAGCTTTCAAAATCTACATCATTCCATGTGCGTGCCTGCATCTCACCGCATCTCATTCCAGTCCAGTATAATAAATCAAAAAGTATAATATCTTCTTTTTTTTCTAAAATTGATTTAAACTTGCAGTACTGTTCATATGTCCAAAACATCATTTCTTTTTTCTTCTCGTCAGGATTTTTGACCTGTTCAACTACATCTAAGGGGTTTATTAATATCACGCCTCTGCGTACTGCGAATCGCATTATAGCACTCATAGTTGTTTGAATTTTTTCAAGGTAATTATTAACATAGCCTTTTGTTAATAGTTTGCTTTGCCATTCTTCAATAACTGGTACAGTTATTCTAGTAACATACATTTTTCCAAAATAAGGCAAAAGTTGTTTATTAATAAGGTTTGTATAGTTTGAAATTGTTCTAGGTTTCACACGTTCTTTTTTATAATCTAAAAATTTTATAATTAGATCACTAAATCTATACTTAGTATTTGGGTTAGTTCTTGCTTTTATTAAATATTCTCTTTCAGCTTTTTTTGCAGCAGTTGGACTAGAGAATCCTCTAACAAAATATTTTTCATTTTCACCAAACACATTAATAAAAGTACCTGAAAAATAATAGGTACCTCTTTTTTTATCTAAATATACTGGCATTTTTATTCACTCCTTTGATATAATAGGAGCATAGTTATAACAGTCTATAATTGGAATAATCCGTTATAACTATACTTCGGGAATCGTGTTAGCGCACGATTCTTTTCTATTTTAGATTAATAACTCTTATTTATTTTTAAAATATATATAACGTCTTATCACTTTATATGAATCGGCAATCCATAAAATGAAAAGTCCTCCGCCTGTAAAAAAATATAGGCATCCTTTTAAATATTTTTTTCTGTAAAACTTGTGTGCTCCAAACCAACCGCAGAAAATTGTAGTGAATATTTCAATATTATCTGGTTTGGTTATTTCAGCAGCTACAGTTTCATGGTTAATATATCCATAATTACTGCTTGTTTTGCTGCGTTTCCTGTTGGAAGTGGATAAAGGATTAACACCATATGTTGTTTTGTTATAAACTTTATTGTATGCAGCTTTTTTAGGATCTTTTATCCATCCAGTGCCTTTTTTTCCATATCCCGGGATAACTGCTTTTTTCATTGCTCTTTTTGCTTTCCCTGTTGTTCTGGCTTTTACACTCTTTTTTATACTTGGTTTTCTTGGACCGTATCTCATTTTTATTCCTCCTCCCTATAAATATAATAGCATAATTTTTATCTTAATAAACTATGTAATAAATAATGTAAAACAGGCAATAGTATGTTTATGAAATTAAAAATAAGAGAAGTCAGAAAAAGAAGAAATTTAACGCAGATTGAATTAGCGAAATTGACCGGGATAAGCAAATCATCTATTAGCCGCTATGAACGTGAAGAACTCTGGCCGGATATGCTGGAAATGGAGTGGATTGCTTTAGCAATGGATGTTAAAATTACAGACCTATTTGATTCAGAAGTCAAGTAAAATTCGTAAAAACGTAATAAAATTCCCATATATGGGAATTATGCTGTTTTCCCTTTTTTTATTGTGTTTTTAGACATATAATTAACTTATGGATAGCAAGGAGAGGGAGGAGTTATGGAAAAAAGATTATTAGATGAAAATGCCTTTAAAGCAATAAACAGAATTGAATTCAATAATACAAAGACTGATATAACTGAATATAAAAGTTGTATAATAGATATGTTAGGTTATGTAAATTCTGTAACTGTCTTAGAGTCAATATCCGTTATTATACAAAGGCATATAAAAAAAGAAGCAAATTTTTAAGATGCTTCTTTTTTTTCTTGGCTCAAATTTGAAGAAAAAGAACTTATAAAATCATATAGTGCATCCTGTTTTTCTGGAGGCAAAGACAAGAAATTTTCTAAAACAGCTATAGCCTTATCATTTAGACCAAGTTCTATTTTAAGTTCTTTGATTATATCAGTCGTACTGTCTATCTTTTTTTCACCTATACCGTATAAAATCCAAGGATAGGAATATCCGTACTTATTAGCCATTAGCATAAATAATGGTTTTTTTTGTTTTATTTCTTTATTTCGACCGCTCTCTATATTAGCAATTGTACTTCTGTTAACTTCAAGATCTTTAGCTAACATATCTTGTGTCATGTTCTTGTCTTTGCGTATCTCTTTTACCCTTTTACCAATAGCTAGAGCATCAAGACTTTTTTCATTCAACGATTCCACCTCCTTGGAAACATTATATATCAAGTTAAATGTTTCTACAAGCACAAAATTAGTGTTTGTTATTTTTAATAAAAAATTGACAAACGCATAACTAGGTGCTATTATGTACTTACAAATACAATTCAAGTGTTTGCAAAAACAAAAAAGAAAGGAGGGTTTTTAATGTCAAAGGATATCAATAGAAACAAAAGTCAAAAAGAGAAGGCTAAAAAATTTATGAAGATGTTTTTACAATTACAACCAGAGTATCAGGAAAAAATCGCCGATGTTCAAATAGGTATGATTTTGGCACAAAACATTGAACAAAAAAAAGCAGCTGCAGAATTATTTAATAGTTAGAAAGGAGTACAAAAATGAATCAATTACAAATATTTAAAAATGAAGAATTTGGAGAAGTGAGAAGTCTATTAATAAATAATGAACCATGTTTTGTTGGAAAGGATGTTGCTTTGATTCTAGGTTATAGCAATCCGCAAAAGGCCATCAGAGATCATATTGATGAAGATGATAAAAGGACTGAACGAATCGTTCACCCCCAAGGTGGCACACAAGATACTGTAATTATTAATGAATCAGGTTTATACAGTTTAATACTATCTAGTAAATTGCCGACTGCAAAAAAATTTAAAAGATGGGTAACAAATGAGGTATTGCCATCTATTAGAAAATATGGCGCGTATCAAGTTCCAGATGATCCAATGACTGCTCTTAAGTTGATGTTTGAAGCCACCGAGCAGACAAACAATAGAGTTGAACATATTGACAGTCGCGTAACTAATCTAGAAAACACAACTACTGTAGACAGTAGAAAGCAGTACACACTAAGAAAAATCGCAAGTTCAACAGCAGTTAGAGTCTTGGGAGGTAAAGACAGTCAAGCGTATTTAGAGCTCCATCATAAAGTGTTCTGTCAGTTATGGAGAGATTACAAGGATTATTTCAAAATTCCAAGTTACCGCGATACCCTAAAGATAGACTTTGAAAAGGCAAAAGAATACTTGCAGGGATGGAGACCGGATCATAATCTACAGATTGAAATTTCAAGCGTGAATGAGGGTGAGTAGAATGAATTTTGAAAAAGCGTTAAAAAAGCAAAAAGAGATTGAATTAGAAGAAATTAAAAAAGATAGAAAAAATGGTGTTCCAGTAAGAATTAATCCAAATTCTTTAGTAGCGAAGGAAATTGAATATCAAACATATCTTTTAAAGGAAATTCTGGAAGAAATTCATCAAAATCTAGCAGGAGTAAAAAAGCAGTATAAACAAAATTCTAATGATATAGATACTGAACTGTGTCTAGAGAGTATTAAAAACAATAAAACACTTTTCAATGCAGAGATATTTCTTGACAGGATTTTGAATGTGGAACTCTGCAAAATGTTAAATATATTGTATCTTGAATGTAAAAATGAATGTGGATATTTTAACAAAGATATTTTTATGAGAATGAGTGAAAATCTATATAAAAAATATCAACCCGTTATGAGGAACTGGTGAATGCTTATAGCAATGGTGAAAAATAAATCAAAAAGGAGGATATATATATGAGACCTACAGCAATGCTTACATTCGAGCAGGTTAAGACAGATATAGGAATTTCTACTAAACAGCTAAACATTTTTATTGATTTAGGCTTGCTTAATCCGATTCTTTTAGGAAAAGGTTGGAAATTTAGCCAAGAAGAAATCCTAGATTTTCAAAAGGAATATCGTGGCGAACGCATGAGTAATTATGTTGAAGCAGTAACAGCACATGAAAAACACATGAAAAAAGCTGCTATGTCCAGTAGCAGCTAATCAATGAAACCACGTTAATTATAGACTATAAAAAGGGGTGTGTCAAAGGTGGATAAAGAAATTATTGAACGTTTAAATGAAATAAAACGCGTTGTTGATTCTAACACTTTAGAGGAGCTTATCGAAGCATATCCGGATGCTGCGGGATTTTCTCTCTGTAAAGAATATACATTTATTACAATTGTAGGCATAAGCTCATATCTTGTAAATGAACTGATAAAGGATATTGAAAATGGAAAAGTACATTAACAGACTGAATGCCAGAGGTTTCTATACGATCGTTTTAATTATAATTTTAGTAGGTTTTATAGCTGCGGGAGCTTCAGGTATCATTCTCGATTTTATCGTCGGGATAATAAAAAATATATAGGTTTTTAACAGTGTTTTTAGGGTACTGTTTTTATTTGCACCATTTTTAGGAAAAAGGAGAGGTTTTATGGATATAAAAATAGAATTATATAACGATCACTTTGAAAATGCCAAGCGCTATCAGATACCACGAGCGCAGTTAATTATCGCTGATATTCCCTATAATATCGGGATAAATGCATACGGCTCAAGATCTGACTGGTATATCAATGGCGACAACAGAAACGGGGAAAGTGAAAAAGCCGGAAAGACGTTTTTCGATACTGATGATGATTTTAAGATATACAACTTTTTTCAGTTCTGTACCCGTCTTTTAAGAAAAGAGCCTAAAGAAAAAGGAATGGCTCCATGTATGATCATATTCTGCGCATGGCAGCAGTTAAACGAGATTAAGGATTATGCCAAGAAATTCGGATTCAACCATGCACAGCCTTTATTCTTCATTAAAAAATCATCATCGCAGGTTTTAAAAGCTAACATGCGGATATGCGGGGCTACGGAGGTTGCTCTGGTGCTGTATCGTGATAAACTCCCAAAGTTCAACAATGACGGAATGATGATTCTTGACTGGTTCGAGTGGGACAGGGGGGGAAGCTATCCAAAGATACATCCAACTCAGAAGCCTGTAAGCGTATTGAAAAGGCTTATCGAAATATATACCGATCCGGGCGATGTTGTTATTGATCCGGTAGCTGGAAGCGGAAGCACATTAAGAGCTTGCGCAGAATTAAACCGTTCATGCTATGGTTTTGAAATAAAAAAGAAGTTTTATAAGGAAGCAAAGGAAAAAATGCTTTCAAATGTAAATATGACACTGATTATCTGAAAGGAGAGCTATAGATGTTAAAAAACAATAATGAAAGAAAACAATGGATTGAAAATGAAGACAATTATGAAATCATCACTGTTTCAGAATTTGCCAGATACAGGAAGTCAAGACCGCTTGACGACGGTTCATGCATAGTTGTTTTTGAAACAAAAATGAGAGGAAATACATGGGATCATGAGAAGAATAAAATAGTTGAAAAAATCAAGTGGAGTAAAATCGGAATGTTTATTACATATTCTTATGAAAATGAAACGCTTCTAGAACAGACCTGCATAAGTGATATTGTTTCAAGGATGGCGAAAATGAAATGATAGAAAATCTTAAGGGAGAGCTGTGGAAGCAGTACCGCGATACAGATTATCATTTTTCATCGTACGGACGCGTAAAACGGATATACAGGCATAAGGAACGCCTTTTGAAGCCGTATAAGGTAAGCCGCCGGAAAGGCTCGGAACTGTGGGTTGTAAAGGTCTACGGTAAAGAAACACCGGTTTCAAGAACTGTATATGAGCTTTTTATTGGTACGGTTCCCGAAGGATATAACATTATCCATCGTAACAAGGTACAGAGCGACAATGCAACAGTTAATTTAAAAGCAGTGTCTAAAAAGGAACTCGGTACACTGTACGGCGGAAGAACACGTATGCAGAGACTTATATATGATATGGAAAATAAATGCTTTTACAAGGGTACCAGAGAAGCAGGAAAAGCCCTTCACATAAGCAGGCAGACAGTTTCGGACTACTGCAACGGAAAGGTTAAAAAGCCTATGTTCAGGCTCAGATGGGCAAGGGATGGAGAATAGAAACAAAATGAAGATGCTTAGGAAGGGATGATATTTATGCCAAAACCGCCGGTTAAGTATCTATTGTTGGATATTAATGATGTTACAAATGTTTGCGGTTCTATATGGAGTGATGAGCTTAGTAAGCTGTTGAAAATAAAGCCGATCTATTTACCTGTATGGTTGTGCCACAATGGTGTTTTGGAAGGTAAGTATTACGTTGTAGAAGATGTTTAAATACAACATTTACATAGAAAGTGAGGTAATTGTACTCCCCTTGGTTATTTATGCAGAAACAAGGGAAACAGCTTATAAAAAGGCAGTAAAACAGTTTAGAAGGATATTTAAAAAGAAGAAAATTACAAGAGTTACTATCCACAAAGATCATTATTATTTTGGTGGATTTGAATATTAAAAAAAGAAAGAAGAGGAAAAGAAAATGAGATTTATTAGAAAAATTAGAAGAGAACAAGAACAAAAGGCGCGCAAACAAATGCTTAAGGAAAAGCGCCAACAGGGATTGAAGCCGAAATATGAATATAATTCAGCAACACATAAAAATGATATCGAATGGGTACCTGTAAAGATGCCGACTGTAAAGCACAGCAGTAAAGTGTTTTATTAAATGCAGAAAAATAAAAAAGCTAATGTGATAGATATTTTGAGTTTAATCATATCCACAATAGCAGTTCTTATATCGGTATTTTTATAACTAAAAAATTGAAATAATTAAAGAAATTATTGAGACAAAAAGCGCTATGATGCTAATGAGATTATTTTTTAAATAATTTTTGAATTGAATTCTTTTAAATTCTTTGATATGTAAGCTAGGATGCGATAATTCGATATATTTAATTCCGATTCCGCCACGACTTTCTTTTAAAGTTCCATCATTTCTTAAATATTCTATACATTTCAGAAATTCACTTGGATCAATATTTAATTTATTGGCAGCTTTATCAATATCGGGATTAGTATAACGTAATTTTTTATTAGGTAATTGATTAATATATTCAAATATCATTTTACTTGTTTTATCCATAATAAACCTCCTTAAAGAGATTATATGGCAAAACAGTTAGTTAATCAAACAAGGTAGAAAAACTACAAAAACTATTTTAATAAAAAAATCTCTCTAATCCGTTGGTACATATGGGATTAGAGAGAAAATATAAATGCAATATAATATATAAGTTATATTGCACCAAAGGGGTGATAAATTGGCAAGACGTGTAAAGAGTTATGACGGTCAACATGAGACACTTCCAATTAAGGATACAAGACAGCTGCAGGAATTTATGTATAACCTGCTTAGAAAAAAAGATAGAGCAAAAACACCGATAAAGAAATATCAGGCCGATCGCAACTGGATGATGTGTCTGCTTGGATTTAATACGGCGCTCAGGGCGGAGGATCTGCTGCAGCTGAGAGTATTAGATGTCAAAAAGGGATATATACATATAAAAGAAAATAAAACGGGTAAGATGCAAAATTTTCGTATGAATAAACAGCTTCATAACGATGTTCTTGAGTATATCGAAAGAAACGGATTAGGTGATTATGATTATCTTTTTAAGGGGCAGAAAAAGAAGCAAAACGGCAAACCGTATTATTTACCGATTACTCGGCAAAGAGCATATAACATTGTTGAAAAAAATGGCAAAGAGGTCGGGATTGATTTTACATTTGGCGTACATAGTCTAAGAAAGACATTCGGATATATGTATATAAATGCAGGTGGCAAATTAAATACATTAATGAAGATGTACAACCATGATGATCCAAACGTCACTATGAAATATATCTGTTGGGGGCGTGAAGATGCTGAGGCAGACCGTCAGGCAATATATCTAGGAGGAGTACATAAATGATAAGTGATTTTTGGTTAGGTGTAATCCTGACCATCGCAGCAGAAGCAATAATAACGATTTTAATTATTGATTATTTAGGACAGAAAGAAAAGGATGATGGTGAATGAAGTTAGAAGATAGGATTTATAACGTTGAATACTATGTTAAAAAATTTAATAGTTGGGATGTAAAAGAAATAATAATTGATGATCAAAAGGCATTTTGGGAAATAAGGAAACCAGGTAGTCAAATTCAAAAAGTTTGTCTGTTTAGAGATGGGTCTAATATGTATATTTACGGTGATTATGGATCTTATTCATTCGATAAAATGACATGGCTAGGAAGTCCGTATAATCTAGAGTACAACAATCTTGGTTATCAAAACAAAAAGATGTCCTATGATACAAAAAATAATGTGTACATGTTTGATGATGAGGCAGCTACAGAAGATATTATTGACTGGATTAAAGAAGTGGCAGTTGATCGTTATGATTATCATGAATCGGAGATAAATTTATTGTTAGAAAAAATAGATATAAGAAATAACCCTTATATTGATATAATTGGTTTTTGCTACGAAAATGAGTGTGATGATCTAATAGAATTATTAGAATTTTCTATGGAATTATATGAAAATTCAAATGATGGAATTGAATACATTAGTTATTTAAGAAATTCTAATTTAGAAGCGTTTGATGAAGTATGCGAATCACAATTGTGGAGAGCAGGTAAAAGAATATCACAGAATTATTTGGTATCGCTCTTGGCTTTAAAGATATGCAGTGAAAAATTAAAATGTCAAAGGGATGATGAAAATGTTAAATAAATTGATTTTATTTTTAATTAGAAAGAAACTTCATTTAAAAAAGTTTCAACAATTTTATTTTAGTAATCAGGCAATTAAAATAGAAAAATATTATTTTGATAATTATGGTATTATGAAAATTTCAGCTTGTGGATTAGTCAGATCAAATTTATCACTTAATTTCTTATTATCTGATGAGTGCAGGATCTTAATTAGGAGATAGGAATGATGGAAAATAAAGTAACAATTTACAAATGTGACGTAATGCATGATTTGAAAGCACTGTTTGATAATGCTGGTGATGAGTTTGAAGATGAATATGAGCTTGTAAAACAATATATCGAGCAGTTGGAACAGGCATTAGATAAAGCTACAATAGCTTTTCCTGAGTTATTAATAAAACTTATGAGAATATTTTATGACTCATTTATAAATTACAATATGGAATTAATAATAATTCCAAAAAATAATACTTACTTTAGAGTTGATAATATCAAAACAGAATTAGATATAAAAAGAAAAGTATTAGAGTACTGTTCGCGCTCAGCCCTTAAAGCTATGCCGTATTCATCTGAAAGTAGTAATAAGAAATTTAGAACTAAGGTGCTTGACAGAATTAATCGCTTTCTAGAAACGAATTTTGACGGTGATGATATTGAATTGATTTATGTAAAATTAGGAAATGGAATCAATTCTTCATTAGCAGAAGAGTTTATAAAAAGCGGATATGATATGGAGATATTAAAAGATGAAAAAAATAATAGGTAATTTGCTGTATGACACTGAAAAAGCTGAAAAAATATACAGTTTCATGCAAAAAAGAAAAACATCAAGTTTTGGTGGAATGAATTTTTATGAATGGTATGACATAGATGTATACAAAACAAATAAAGATAATTATTTCATTCACGGTTATGTAAAAGAGGAGCCATCTTATAAACCTTTTATCGAGGAATACAGTGAGCCGGAATTTGAAAAACTGCTTAAAGAAATAGACCCTGATAAGTATATAGAATTAGGATTTAATAATTTTGAAGATGCATAAAAAAGTACCCTGAAAGTGTTATTTTACGTAAATCGGGGTCACGGTAACTTTTTTTGAATAAATAATAATTAATAATCGGCTAAGAGTGTTGATAGCTATAGAGTTTAAACGATTTATGTACTCTAACAAAAAAATTGACACTCTTAGGGATTATGTAACTTTTTTTACAGGTGTTGAAACCGGAAAGGTGAGGATAAAAAAATGTTAAAAATTGAAAGAATAAAAGATATAATTAAAAATTTTGATACGGTGAATTCCGGTGAGGATTTGCAATGTTATTTATCTCGGATTGCAACAAATCAGAATTACGATGATACCTGTTATAGAATAGGTATAGATTGCTCAGATTGCTTAAAGCTGTCACTTATGGATTTATTAGAAGAATATAAAGAACCATATGAGTTAACAGTGCTTGAATTCAGAATACTCAGATATGCAAGAGAACTGGGATACAGGTTTGTAGCATGTGATTTTGATGGGGAGATTTGTTTTTATAGAAACAAGCCGGATAAAAAAGAAATTGCATGGAGTGATGGAGGGGATTTCTCATTAATATTTAATTTCGGTTTATTCAGTTTCATTAAGTGGGAAGATGCAGAACCGCGGGAAATTTATGAAATTCTAGCTAACTGTACCATTGTGGGCGGTGATGAAGATGATTAAATTATTAAAAAAGAAAATAAGAAGAAATTATTATAAACCGCTTGATAGACATGCAGAGGTTATTGACACTTTAATACAAGGATTTAATCTGCTGAGTGAAAAGCTGGATGAGGTTATTGCTGAAACTAATGAATTAGAAAAAGAGGTTGAAACATTAAAGATAAAGTTAAAGGAAGTAAAAGAAAATGACGTCTAAACAAATAGCATTCGTATTTTTTCTAATGATGCTTATTGCGTTTATTTTGTCGCTCGTTTTGGGAATTAGATATTTATTTAAGGAATGGAGAAAGTAAAATGCTAACCCTACCAATTAAAAGAAAGTGGTTTGATATGATTTTAAGTGGTGAAAAGAAAGAGGAATATAGAGACATCAAGCCTTATTATACAAGCAGATTTGAAAACGAATTAGATTTTTGTCAATTTTTCTTTGGTGAAGATTGTTTGATTATTATTTTAAGAAATGGTTATTCAAAAAATAGTCCTTATATAAAAGTTAGATGTACTTTGACTAAAGGTTACGGTAAAGAGAAATGGGGAGCAGAAACAGGTAAAAAATATTATATTTTAGAAATAGTTGAAATCATGGAGGTAGGCAACAATGGATGATATTATAGCAAAAATAAAAAAACTTATGAATACCGCGAATGATCCTAACGCTAGCGAAAATGAAGTTTTTGTAGCAGTTAAAAAGGCGCATAAATTAATGGCTAAACATAATATAGAATTAAATGATATTGAATCTAAGACTGAAGATGATGTAATTGAAGCTGTATTAGACATCACACCTAATTTTATGATGAGTATTTTACAAGTGGTAAGTGATGAATTTAGGTGTGAATTTCTATATATTTCAAGAAAAAATAGATTTATTCCTAAAATATACGGATTGAAAAATGATGTTGACGCAGCTGTAGAAGTAATAAAAAACATTACAGTGTTTATTAATAATGAATTACCTAGATATGTAAAAAAATATAAGAAAAAAGCAAGTTATGATTTTACTTCAATTTTACAAGATTATATTCCGTGTGATGCAAGAGTGCTAAAAAGAAGTTACTGTCTTGGATTTGCGAATCGTTTAAATGAATTCTTTAATGAAAATAAACTAGAACTAAAACAGGAATTCGAAAAATATGAATTAATTTCTTTAGGTGTTCCCAAAATTGTTAGAGATTATGTTAATAACGTTGTAAAGCCAAAAAAAGTTAAAAGTAAAGAACTTGCAGTATCTAGACGTGCTTTTAATGCCGGCGTAATAGCTTGCGACAAGTATAATGGAAGGTAGTTATAAAATGGAGACTAAAGTTAGACAAAGCAATTACATAACAATTTTAGGATGGATGGTTTCAGAACTAGGATTAAGTGGAAGTGCACTGCTTATTTATGCAATTATTTACGGCTTTTCACAAAATGGCGATGATTCTTATACTGGGAGTAGACAATATTTAGCGGATTGGACCAATACTACAAAAAGAAATGTAACTAAAGTATTAAATGTTCTTGTTGAAAACGGATTGATTATCAAAGAAGAAAAAGAGAAAAATGGTGTTAAATTTTGCAGTTACAAAGTAGTGTCACAAAGTTCACCAGGGGTGAAAAAAGTTCACGGGGGTGGTGAAAAAAGTTCACCCAATAATATAGAATATAATACTAGTAATATATATAGTGCAAAATTTGATAAAAATGATGCATTTAAAAGATTCTGGAGTGTATATCCAAGACATACAAACAAGAAAAAAGCATTTGATGTTTTTGTTAAAAAATGTACCGATGAAACTGTACTGCAAAAGATGTTAAGCGCAGTTGTTGATTATAAAGAGACAGAACAGTGGCAGAATGAAAGATTTATCCCTCACGCTTCCACATGGCTTAACGGCGAAAGATGGGAAGATGAAATCAGTACAGTTTCTAAAAACAATACAAATGATGATAATGAATGGATGAGCGGATATGAATAATTATCAAGACGATCTAATCGGTATGTTTCTTGTTAAACCGCAGCTTCTGGATTTAACTATTCTAAAACCGTCATATTTTGATAAAAAGCATCGCGATATATTTACTGCTATAAAAAAGTCGTATAAGGAAAATAAAACTATTATTTTAGAGGATATCCTGGCAGTAAAGGGAATTGATGTTGATCTTGTTATTGCCTGTTCTACAAGTACCGCAACAACTGCTCTGTTTGAACAGTATCAGGATTACGCGATTAAGGAGTATAAAAAGAAAGCCTTATTAGCAACTGCTAAAAAGCTCCAGAATGATGAAATTACAATTGATGAATTTTACAAGGATACAAACAATTTTGCATCTTTGGGGTCTTATTCATCGACTAGGCTTACTAAAGAACTGCTCAAAGGTTCGATTACCAAGCATAAGAACAATATCAAATTTACAAGGTTTAGTAATTTAGAAAAGAAGCTTAATTTAAAGGAAAATGACTTTGTTATACTTGCCGGTGCTACCGGAGTAGGTAAATCAGGTATAGCTATAAATCTATTAGATGATCTGTCTCGCAATTATCCTTGTGTATATTTCAATTTCGAAATGGTAGAAGAGGAGCTGTATCAAAGACTTATTTCTATCAATTCAAAATTAAATCAAAAAATGCTTGAGCAGTATGAGACACTGCCACAAAAAAATATGAATGTTGTTAATGATGCAATTGATGATATTTCAAAAAGACATATTGACATTATAAATCATTCATCGACGTTGGATAAATTAAGATCATTTATTATGAGCTACAAAAGCGATAAGCATTTTATAGTGTTTGTGGACCATGTAGGGCTTATTGGTGTACGAGCTAAGAACAGTTATGAAAAAATGACAGAAGTAGCCAAGGAGCTAAGAAAAATGAGCTTGGACAACAACTGTACGATTATTGGACTTTGTCAATTAAACAGAGAAGCAACTAAAAATGCAAAACAGCCTAATTTATCAATGTTAAGAGATTCGGGTGAGCTGGAACAAAGTGCAAGCAAGGTTATATTTGTCTGGAAGAACGAAAAAGACTGCGCAGAAGATTATTATCTAGTTATCGAGAAAAACAGAAGTGGTCCTAAATCAATCATTCCAATAGGCTACAACAAAGAAAATCAGATTGCTTATGAATTAAGCAATAAAAGAGATTTAAGGACATAGGAGGATTTAGAAAATGAACAAAAGCGAAAAGCATTATAAAGTTGAACTTATAGACAAAGAAGATGTTTTAAAAGAACTCATTACTCATGATTATAAATCATCGTTATTTGCGGTTTTATTAGATGATAGTACAATGATTAAAGACCTTGAATATCAAGTTATGTATGATATTAGATCAATGATTAAAAATGACGATTATACATTTATAAAAAGAACAGAAATTTAATAAAAACTATTTTGATTAAAAATTCTCTCTAATCGCATATGTAACAAGGGATTAGAGAGAAAATATAAATGCAATATAACATCTTGGATATATTGCGCGTTTAAAGGAGTAAAAAATGAAATGGGTTAAAGAATATATTCGAAAAAGAAGAATAGAAAAATGGAAGAAAGAAGTAGAAAAGATAGCTGTTGTTACTGCTGCATGTTCAAACATGGAATTTAAATTTTTTAACTGTGATTTAAATTTAACTGATTCAAAAAAACAGGATTTATATAGAACTATTGATAGAAAAAAGCTGCCATATGTTATATATACAGATAAAAACAGTTTTATGATATATCCAAATGAATTAGTAGAGGAGCAAAAATGACGATAAATAAAACTGATGATTTAGGTATAAGCAATGACGTATTAGCGGATTATATTAAACGATATGAGGCAGCTGTGAATCATGTGTTTAAGGATTACCCTAAACAGCCATCAATTTACAGTCATGAACGACAGGAGTACAGTGGATTGGATATAAATACATATATCTATATTGCAGATAATTATGAAACATTAAAGGAGAGGCTTAATGGAAGAAAATGAAGTAACCAAGGAAGATAGAAAACAGTTTATCAGAGATGTAACATCATGCGGTTATTACAATCGTAAAATCATATCTCTGACTAATCAGTTGGAAGCTATACACGTACAGCTTGTAGGTGTTAAATCAATAGCACCAAAAGAATATCACATTGAAAATAAAATACCGTTCAGTATGCAGGGAATAAATTCGTTGCTAATTGATGAAGAAAACCTAATATTAGAGCGTGATAAATATATTCGTAAGATAAATGATGTAAGGGTATTGTTTGATCAAATTCCTTTAGAGGTGCAGACCATGATGATGGAAATATACTGCATTGGTTTAAATCATACAAAAACAGCAAAGAATCACAAAATGGACAGAAGTACTATGTATCGTAATATTAATAAAGAAATTGATAAAATTTTGAAAAAAAAGTAAAGTTGCAACAATGTTCACGAAAAAATGTGTTATTATGATATTGTGGAAGTTTTGAAAGAACACCACATCAACAGTTAATCAACACTTTGTCAGAAAGAAACTCGAAAGGGTTTCTTTTATTTTAAACTGTCAATCATGTATGACATTCCTCTCCCTCAAGTCCTGCATGGCTGGCAGTTTAAAATGAGGTGACAGAAAAGATGGATGAGAAACTACTTGAATTTATTAACGAGTGTATAAGGAAAGACGATATGCATGCATTCTATATTCGCAGCATATGGAAGAATAAAAGAAAGCATATTATCGAACGTGATCACTGTGAATGTCAGGAGTGTAAACGAAACGGTAAAGTAACTATCATCAAACCTAAAGCAAAAGAAAAATCACAGCGGGCATATGTTCATCATATAAAGCATCTGCGTGATTATCCGGAACTTGCATTAGAGGACAGCAATCTGGAAACTTTATGCTTCAGCTGTCACGAGCTGGAACATACAGATGAACGCCATAAATTTGAAACTGGAAAGGATAAATTTGTAAATGAAGAAAGATGGTAATAAGAAAACTGTAACATACTATAGAGGACATGAAGTCTTTGTAGTCGTTCCAAAGAAAAAAAGAAACAGCAGAAATAAAAATACAAAATAATTTTATTTTCTGACCAGGTTGTAAAACAGATACCCCCCCGTCAAAAAAATTCGGTCTTTAAACCTGTTACT
>CDZO01028792.1_pt1 | contig 34622 bp, 25 predicted proteins | sample 480641 | NCBI WGS metagenome assembly CDZO01 (sample SAMEA3182088, study PRJEB8094) | gut metagenome | biome: human; feature: gut; material: Stool; isolation source: human stools | place: Canada | collected 2013-02-05
GCAATGCCGGGCGGTCCGCAGACCGCCCGGCATTGCTCTATTATAAATAATTCTTCCACTGAATATGCGCAGAGCAGCGTGGAGCGCATTCCAATCGTTTTTCTCAGAACAGCACCACAGCCGCCAGACGCACCAGCAAAGCGCACAGCCATGCCACGGCGCACTGGTTCACCACCATGATGACCGCCCACTTGTTGCCCAGCTCCCGCTTGACCGAGGCCACTGCCGCGATGCAGGGGGTGTACAGCAGGCAGAACACCAGCAGGGGAGCCGCCTGCGCCGGGGTGAGGGCCGCCGACAGCGCAGCTTCGGAGCCAAAGAGGATGAGCAGCGAGGACACCACGCTCTCCTTTGCCATAAAGCCGGTGATGAGGGCGGTGGAGATGCGCCAGTCCGCAAAGCCCAAAGGTCCGAACAGCGGGGCGATGTCGCCCGCAATGCGGGCAAGGATGCTGGCCTGCGGGTCGGCGGTCAGCCGCAGCTGCAGGTCAAAGTTCTGCAAAAACCAGATGACGATGGTGGCTGCAAAAATCACCGTGAAGGCCTTCTGCAAGAAGTCCCGGGCCTTTTCCCACAGCAGCTGTGCCACGTTTTTCAGGCCGGGCAGGCGGTAGTTGGGCAGCTCCATGACAAAGGGCACCGCCTCGCCCTTGAACACCGTGCTCTTGAGCAGCAGTGCCGCCAGCACGCCCACCGCGATGCCGGTAAAGTACAGCAGCACCATCACAAGGCCCGCATACTGCGGGAAGAACGCCGCCGCAAACAGGCTGTAGATGGGCAACTTTGCCGAGCAGCTCATGAATGGGGTGAGCAGGATGGTCATTTTGCGGTCGCGCTCCGAGGGCAGGGTGCGGCTTGCCATGACACCGGGCACGGTGCAGCCAAAGCCGATGAGCATGGGCACGATGCTGCGGCCCGAAAGGCCGATGCGGCGCAGCAGCTTATCCATCACAAAGGCCACGCGGGCCATGTAACCGGTATCCTCCAGCATGGAGAGGAAGAAGAACAGCACCACGATGATGGGCAGAAAGCTCAGCACGCTGCCCACGCCGGTAAAGATGCCGTCGATGAGCAAGGAGTGCACCGCCGCATTGACGTTCCAGTTGGTAAGCGCCGTGTCCACGATGCCGGTCAACGCGTCGATGCCCGTTTCCATCAGGTTCTGGAAGAACAGGCCGATGACGTTGAAGGTGAGGAAGAACACCAGACCCATGATGGCGATAAAGGCCGGGATGGCGGTGTACTTGCCGGTGAGGAATTTGTCGATGCGGTTGGAGCGCAGCTGCTCTTTGCTTTCGTGGGGCTTGACCACCGTCTTGGCTACCAGCTCCTGAATGAAGGAGAACCGCATATCCGCAATGGCGGCGGCGCGGTCCAGCCCGCGCTCCTGCTCCATCTGCACGATGATATGCTCGATCATCTCTTTTTCGTTCTGATCCAGCTTCAGGGCTTCCTCAATGCGCTGGTCGCCCTCCACCAGCTTGGTGGCGGCAAACCGCACCGGAATGCCCGCCGCCTTAGCGTGGTCCTCGATCAGATGGATGATGCCGTGGATGCAGCGGTGCACCGCGCCGCCGTGGTCGTCCTCACTGCAGAAATCCATGCGGCCGGGCCGCTCCTGATACTTTGCCACATGAAGGGCGTGGTCTACCAGCTCATCCACGCCCTCATTCTTGGCGGCAGAAATGGGAATGACCGGGATGCCCAGCATGGCCTCCATCTTGTTGATGCGCACCGTGCCGCCGTTGCCGCGCACCTCGTCCATCATGTTCAGCGCCAGCACCATGGGGGTGTCCAGCTCCATGAGCTGCATCGTCAGGTAGAGGTTGCGCTCGATGTTGGTAGCATCCACGATGTTGATGATGCCGGTGGGCTTTTCGCCGATGATGAATTGGCGGGTGACGATCTCCTCGCTGGAATAGGGGGACATGGAGTAGATGCCCGGCAGGTCGGTGACCTCGGTCTCCGGGTGGCCCTTGATGGCACCGCTCTTGCGGTCCACCGTCACGCCCGGGAAATTGCCCACATGCTGGTTGGAACCGGTGAGCTGGTTGAACAGGGTGGTCTTACCGCAGTTCTGGTTGCCAGCCAGGGCAAAGGTGAGGGTCCTGCCCTCGGGCAGGGGATTCTCCCCCTTTTTGATGTGGTATTTTCCGCCCTCGCCAAGGCCGGGGTGATCCACCATTTTATCATCTGCCGGAGCCGCCGATATTGCCGGGGCCTTTTCGGTGGGGGTGATGCCGATCTGCGCGGCATCGTCCAGCCGGAGGGTCAGCTCATAGCCATGGATGCGCAGCTCCATGGGGTCGCCCATGGGTGCCAGCTTGACCAGCGTGACCTCCGCCCCCGGGATCAGGCCCATATCCAGAAAATGCTGGCGCAGTGCGCCGCTGCCGCCGACGGTATCCACAACAGCGCTTTTTCCGATCTGCAATTCTTTTAATGTCATAAGATCGACCTTCTCATTTTATCCACTGTCAACGTGTGTTAGTTTGTGTTAACAATAGTAATATAGGCTAACTTTGCGCGGTTGTCAATAGATAATATGGGGGAGATTCTTGGCGGTCAGCATCCTCGCCCTCTCAGCCTCGCCTTGCTCGGCAGCTCTCCCAAAGGGAGAGGTGGATGCAAACGCAGTGAGCAGACGGAGAGGGCGAGGCCGCTAACGTTACAGTGATAACAAAAAAAGCCGTGCACCCTCTTTTTCAGAGAATGCACGGCTTTGGAGGTTTATGCGTTTACTTCACAGTGTGGTAGCCATCGGGGTTGTTCTTCTGCCAGTTCCAGCTGTCGGCACACATTTCCTCGATGCCGTATTCCGCCACCCAGCCAAGCTCGTTCTTTGCCTTGGTGGGGTCTGCATAGCACTCGGCAATGTCGCCGGGGCGGCGCGGGTCGATCACATAGGGGATCTCCTTACCGCAGGCCTTGGAGAAGGCGTGGATCACATCCAGCACGCTGTAGCCCTTGCCAGTGCCCAGATTGCAGATGAACAGGCCGCAGTTCGTTTCCAGCTTCTTGATGGCGCACACATGGCCGCGGGCCAGATCCACCACGTGGATGTAGTCGCGCACGCCGGTGCCGTCCGGGGTGGGATAGTCGTTGCCAAAGACATGCACCTTTTCCAGCTTGCCCACGGCCACCTTGGCGATATAGGGCATGAGGTTATTGGGGATGCCGTTGGGGTCCTCGCCGATGAGGCCGGACTTGTGCGCACCAATGGGGTTGAAGTAGCGCAGCAGGGCCACGTTCAGGCTGGGGTCAGCCTTGCACACATCCTGCAGGATGCGCTCGGTGAACACCTTGGTCGTGCCGTAGGGGTTGGTGGTGGCACCGGTGGGGAAGTCCTCGGTGATGGGCACGCTGGCGGGGTCGCCATAGACGGTTGCGGAAGAGCTGAACACGAAGTTGTGGCAGTTGTGATGGCGCATCACGTCCAGAATGACCAGCGTGCAGTTGAGGTTGTTGTAATAGTATTCAATGGGCTTGGAAACACTCTCGCCCACGGCCTTGTAGGCTGCAAACTGGATCACAGCAGTAATGTCCGGGCACTCAGAGAAGATGTGCTCCACATCCTCGTGCTTGGTCATATCTGCCTTGTAAAAGCGGAAGTCCTTGCCGGTGATCTGCTTGATGCGGTCCAGCACCACCGGAGATGCATTATAATAGTTATCTGCCACAACAACGTCGTAGCCAGCGTTCAACAGTTCGATGCAGGTGTGGCTGCCGATATAACCGGCGCCGCCGGAAACCAAAATTGCCATAGCCTAGTACCTCTCTCACTCATTTACATTACAGCTGATGCCGGCATTCCCCGGCCTTGCCTAAAGAATACCGCTTTTATGGCTCAGAATCAAGGGATGCGTCTTCTATTTAGATGAATTTTTGTTGCATCTTTGTTTTTGAGATTTTGATTTAAAAACGTTTTTTGGCATTTTGTCATGGATAAAAGGCACGGTTTGTGCAAAACATAGAAATGGCGCGAAAACTCCCTCCGTCAAAGCCTGACGGCTTTGCCAGCTTCCTCGGAGAGGGGGCTGGCATCGAGCGCAGCAAGATGACTGGGGGAGTTCTCCTCCTGCCACGCAAAAAACGTCTGCCGGAGCAGACGTTTTTTGTGGTACATCATTTTTTACAATTTTCCGCACTGCTTGCCGGTGAAAAAGCGCAGGGTGGTGGTGGCGCGGAACACCTTGCCTGCCCGCAGCACCGTGGTGGGGAACTCCGGGTGGGAAGGGCTGCAGGGGTAGTGCTGGGTCTCCAGCGCAAAGCCGCCGTACTTCTGCATGGGCACGCCGCCCTTGCCGGGGGTGGGGCAGTCCTGCAAAAAGTTTCCGGTGTACAACTGGATGCCCGGCTGGGTGGTGTACAGCTTCATGCTGATGCCGGTCTTTTCACTGGTGACCCATGCGCAGATGCTCTGGCTGGAGCCGCGGGCGCGGTCGATCACAAAGCAGTGGTCGTAGCCACCGCCCACCATGGTGGTCTGGGCAAAGCCGGTATCGATATCCCGGCCAATGAGCTTTCCCTCGGTAAAATCCATGGGGGTGTTTGCCACCGGCAGAATGGCACCGGTGGGGCAGGTCTGATTGTTGCCTTCCAGATAGTTGGAGGCATAGATGCGCAGCTTCTGGCCCAGAATATCGCCCTCACCGTTCAGGTTGAAGTAGCTGTGGTTCGTGAGGTTCACGATGGTGTCCGCATCCGAAGAGACGCGGTAATCCATGCGGAAGGTATTGTCCTCGGTGAGGGTATAGCGCACCGCCAGCTTCAGGTTGCCGGGGAAGCCGTCCTCACCGTCCGGGCTCTCGGCCTCCATCAGCAGGGTGTCGCCAAAGGCCTTCACCCGGTACAGTTTGCGCGAAAAGCAGCCGTGCAGATGGTTGGGGCCGTTGTTGGCTTCCAGCTGATAGGTCTTGCCGCCCACGCTGAAGGTGGCATTCTCGATGCGGTTGGCATAGCGGCCCACGAACGCGCCGCAGCAGGTGCTGCCGGAGGACGTGAAGTCATCCTCATAATCTGCCATGGTGTCGTGGCCCAGCACGACATCCACCGGGCCGTTCTTGGCCGGAACGATGATGTTTTTAATGATGCATCCGTAGTCCAGAACGCTCACCGTCAGGCCGCCGGGGTTGGAAAGGATGTACTCTGTAACATTTGCGCCCTGTTTGGTCACACCGAAGGGCTTGGAGCGGATCTGTGCCATTGGGCATTCGCCTCCTCAGATTTTACTCGGACATACAGTCAGGCAGACTTCCACTGTATTCTATCTTATTTATGATTATATCACAGTTTTATATCTTTGTGGGGAACGGATTTTAGAATTTGCATCCAATTTTTCCAGCTATTTTTTGTTGAAATTATTCAGTTGGCGGGGCATGTAACCGGAAAGAGGAGCTTCCCGCGCAGAGCGTTTTCGCGTGGATCAAGTTTCATGCCTTTTGTAAAAAGCATTACCGCCGGGTACGTTCTCTTTTGCGTGCCAAAAGAGAACCAGAAAAGCACCCGCTACTTTCGAGGCGCGGGAGGCACGAACTAGGGGCTGCACGCCCCTAGTAACCCCAAAGCAGAAAGGCTCCATACAAAAAATCCAAGTCGCTCCGCTAGAGGATTTTTTGTGTTGCGCCGATTTTGAGTCGCTGCGCGACGGCGGTACGCCGACAGCAGCAGATGCCGCTTCCCGTTACGACCTTTCCCGTGAAAACGCAATGCCGGGCGGTCCGCAGACCGCCCGGCATTGCTCTATTATAAATAATTCTTCCGCTGATGATACGCAAAGCAAAGCGGCGCGCATTCTAAATCGTCATGCTGTCGTCAGGCTTCCGGCTGTGCCGTGCCCGCAGACTTCTGCGCCGCAATGAACTCGGCTGCATCGTCCGGGATGTCGTCCAGATCATCGTCGCTGCCAACATCCACGTTGAGCGGCGGCTTCTTGAACAGGATATCGTACAGCACCGGAACGATATACAGGGTCATCAGGGTGGCGTAGCTCAGGCCGCAGATGATGACGATGGCCATGCCGCTCATCAGCTGGCTTGCCATATCGCCGCTGAACACCAGCTGCAGCATGGCCAGCACGGTGGTCAGGGTGGTCATAAGGATGGGGCGCATACGGGTCTTGCCGGTAGCCACCAGCGCAGCGCGGCGCTCCATGCCGCCAATGCGCAGCTGGTTTGCATAGTCCACGAACACGATGCCGTTGTTGACAACAGTGCCCATCAGCACGATGAAGCCCATCAGGGAGATCATGGTGAGCTGCTGGCCGGTGATCAGCAGGCCCAGCAGGCCGCCGGTAAAGGCCAGCGGCACCGTGAACAGCACGATGAAGGGGGACAGCAGGCTCTGGAACTGTGCCACCATGACCAGATATACAAAGGGCAGGGCCAGAGCCATCCACTGCACCATTTCGTTCACCATGTAGTCGGTGCCCTCGGTCTCGCCGCCCAGCGTGGTGCTGCAGCCCTCCGGCATCTCACCGCTGGCTGCGTACTCATCCAGCTTCTTCTGCAGCACGCGGGACTGCACCATGGTGTTGTAGCCCTTCAGCGTATCCGCCGTAACGGTGACAAACTCGGTCTGGTTCTCGCTGGTAATGGCATCCGGTGCGGTGCCGGTGGTCCAGCTGGCGATATCGTTCAGGGTGCAGGTACCATTGGTCACTGTGCCGTCTGCCGACATTTCGGTGGTCTCAAAGGTAAGCTCCATCATGTTTTCCTTGGTGACGGGGTCCAGATTGTCCGTGATCTGGACATCCATGGTGGTGCCGTTCACCGTGACGGGGGTCTGGGCGGTGGCGGTGGTGGTGAGCTTTGCCGCGATCTGCTGGTACACCTGCGCAACGGTCAGGCCGTAGGCGCGCACCTTGTCGCGGTCCACCTTCAGGATGATGGTGGCATCGCCGCTGCCAAGGCCGTTGTCCGCATTGGCAAAGCCCTCGGTATCGTTGACGATCTCCATTACCTTCTCGGAAACGGTGGTCAGCGTTTCCGGATCCTTGCCGTAGACCTTGACCGACAGGCCGGTGGCCAGCTGGCTGGTCAGATCATCGGTCATGCCGTACAGCTTGACCTCAGCGGTGCAATTCTCGATCTGGGACACTGCATCCTCCATGGCCTGCCGGGTCTTTTCCACCTCACGGGAGGAAAGGCTCTTGCTCATCATAACATTGATCTTGTATCTGCCGTAGGCATTGGCGGAGTTCAGGATATCGGTAATGGCGGTGGGCAGGCCCAGCTGGCTGATATCCAGACCGGCCATGCTGGTGTCGGTGGTGATGCCCACCTCTTCCACGTTTTCTACATTCAGGGCCGCCTCTGCCACCTGACCCGCAATGGCATAGGATTCCTCCTTGGTCAGGCCGTCGGCGGTGGACAGGGTGATCTGCGCCTCGTTGCTGGTGATGCTGGGCAGCAGCTCCACACCCATGTTCAGCACCTGCCAGCCGCTGAACACCAGCAGTACCACCGCCGCAATCAGGGGCAGGGCACGGTGCTGCAGGCACCATTCCAGACTATGGGCATACTTTTCCTGCACCTTTTCAAACCAGGCAAGGCGCTTGGGTTCAGCTTTTTTCAGCACAGTAGAGGATGCCGCCGGGACCACCGTGAGCGCCACGATGAGGGAGGCCATCAGGCAGTAACCGATGCACAGGGACATGGGCATCATCAGGCTGCGCACAATGCTGGCCGAGAACACCACCGGCAGGAACACGCACACCGAGGTAAGGGTGGAGGCCACCACCGACATGCCCACCTGTTTTGTGCCCTGCACGGCAGCGCGGGCCGCAGGCACGCCGCGGCTGCGCAGACGGTAGACGTTCTCAATGACGACCACCGAGTTATCCACCAGCATACCAATGCCGAGGGAAAGGCCGGCCAGGGTCATCACGTTCAGGTCCAGCCCGGTAAAGTACATGAGCACCACCGCGAACAGAACGGACAGCGGGATGCTGATGCCGACCACGAGGGTGGGCTTGATATCCTTCAGGAAGATGGCCAGCACGATGATGGCCAGTGCAGCGCCCACCACCATGCTGGTGAGGATGCTGTTGATGACGATGGTGATGTAGTTGCCCTGATTGGACAGCACCACCATGTGCAGGCCGTCGTATTGTTTTTCCAGCTCTTTAAATGCGGTCAGGCAGTTGTCGGAGACCTCGCCTGCACTGGAAGTCGCATTCTTATAGATTTTGAGGATGGATGCCTTTTCGCCGTTCAGGCGGGTGTAGCTGTCGGCGGAGTTATCAATGACCTCCACATCCGCCACATCAGAAAGGCGCACGTCGCCGTAGCCCTCCACATGCAGCAGCAGGGCACCGCTGATATCCTTCACACTGTCGTACTCTTCGCCGACTTTCAGCAGCCAGGACTCGCCGTCCTTATCCTGCACGTAACCGGCCGGCATGGAGAAGTTCTGGGCATAGATGAGCTGCGCCAGCGTTTCAATGTCCAGCTGCTTTGTCACATCGGCCTGTGCCAGAGCGTTGGTCTTGGCCGTCTCGTACTCTGCCTTGGCAGCCTCCAGCTGCTTTTCGTACTCGTTCAGCATTTCACGCGCTTCGGTGAACTGCATATAGGCGTTGAGCTGCTGCTGGGAGAAGCTGCCCAGTGCGCCGGAGAACTCGGTCATCAGCTGGGGCACATTGTCCATGGCCTTGATGGTGCTTTCCAGCGTGTTATAGACCACATTCAGGCTTTCCTGCAGCTGCATCTCATTGGCAAGATCCTCTGCGGTGCTGCCTTCGGAGCCGGTCTCGGTGTTCACGCGCTCCTGCAGCTTCTGCAGGGCGGTAGTGAGCTTATCGGTAATGGTGCGCAGCTCAGCCACAATATCGATCAGAGAGTCGATATCCCGCATACCGGTCTCGTTGAACTTGTCCATGACCTTCTGCAGACCGTCGCGCACCTCGATCAGGGCCTGCTGGATCTCAGGCTCCTTGACCACGGCGATCAGGCTGTTCACACTTTCCAGAAGAGCCTGCGCCTGCGCACGCACCGTTTCCACTGCGGCGCCCACCTCGGTGCTCATCTGGCTCATGACCGAGTTGGACACCGTACTGCCAAAGTTTTTCAGCTGCTTTTCGTATTCCCTGCGTCCGGCGGTGATCTGTGCCTCGGCGCTTTCCAGCTGGGAGCGGGCTTCAGCCAGCTGGGTATCGATCAGTTCCAGCAGCTTTGCGTTGATCTCGTCGATCTTATCCTGATTGAGCTGCACCTGCACCAGCTTTTCCACCAGACCGCTGGACGAAACGCTGGACACACCGCCCTTGCGCTGCACTTCCGGCACAAGGGTGTTCTGGATAAACTCAGAAAGCTCGTACTGGTCGGCACCTTCGCGGCTGACAGCCACCGTCATGAAAGCGTTCATGTTCAGGCTGTACTCAATGATGGAGGGGGTCAGGCAGGTGCTGGGCAGGTCGCTTTTGGCCTGATCCAGCTTGTTGGACACCTTGACCAGCGCGCTGTTCATATCCGTATCCTCGGTAAACTCCATCAGCAGCAGGCTGTAGTTTTCTGCCGATGTTGCGGTGATCTTGGACACGCCCGGCACTGTGAGCGAGTTCTGCAGCACATCCGAGACCTCGCTCTCCACGCGCTCCGGGCTTGCACCGGGATACACGGTGACCACCATCAGATACGGTGTGTTCACGTTGGGCAGCAGGTTCGTATCCATCTTTGTGACCGCCACAAAGCCCAGGATCAGAATCATGACCACTGCAACCAGCACCGTAAACGGCTTTTTGACACTGAATTTTTCCATTTTCTCCTACCGTTTCTCTGCCTTGCCGCAAAGCAGGACAGCTGCTTTCCCTGCGGGAAAGGCTACACTTCAACATTTTTATTATACACGCAAGCCCCCGCCTTGCAAGAGCGGGGTGGGATTCTTTTGCGATTCTTTGGATACTTTCGCAAGATTTTAACATTTGCCGTTCCGTTTTTCCATTTTCCGGCTGCGGGTGCGACCAAATTCGGTCAGTCTTCCTTTATGGATACGCAGCAGCAGGGCAGATTGTTGCACCTTTTTAAAATTTTTCTGCCAAAGCGCCAGAGCCGCTTTTTGTTTTTTGCGTGGAAATGTGCATTTGAATATGTTATACTAGAGTACAGAATGGATCAGCAGGCTCTTTTTCGGGCCTTATCCTATAGATTCGACCGATAAAAACGAGGAACACTATGAAAAAAGTCATCTCCGTCCGTTTCAAAGAGAACGGCAAAAGCTATTATTTTGATCCCGCCGGGGCCGACATCAAAACCGGCGAATATGTGATCGTGGAGACCGCCCGCGGCGTTGAGTGCGGCGAGGTGGTGCAGGGCGTGAGGGAGATCGCCGATGCGGCAGTGCCCAAGGCCCTCAAGCCCATTACCCGCATGGCCGACAGCGTGGATATCCGCCGGATGCGCCAGAACCGTGAGGACGAAAAGCGCGCCTACCGCACCTGTCAGGAATGCATTGCCCGCCACGGCCTGGAAATGAAGCTTGTGGAGGCCGAGTATACCCTAGACCGCTCCAAGATCATGTTCTACTTTACCGCCGATGGCCGCGTGGACTTCCGCGAGCTGGTCAAGGATCTGGCCGGTATCTTCCACACCCGCATCGAGCTGCGCCAGATCGGCGTGCGGGACGAGAGCAAGATGATCGGCGGCCTTGGCATCTGCGGCCAGCCCTTCTGCTGCAGCCGCTTTTTAAAGGACTTCCAGCCCGTCTCCATCAAGATGGCAAAAGAGCAGGGCCTTTCGCTGAACCCCACCAAGATCAGCGGTGCCTGCGGCCGGCTGATGTGCTGCCTTGCCTACGAGGAAAGCGCCTACGAGTACCTGAACAGCATCATGCCCATGGTGGGCAGCACCGTGCGCACGCCGGACGGTCTTGGCACCGTGCTGGAGGTGAACCCGGTTTCCGGCTACCTGCGGGTGCGCTGCGGCACCGAGAGCCTTTCGCCCCGTTACTATAAGGTGGGTGTGTGCGAATATATCAGCGGCGGCAAGCGTGCGCCCCGCCGCCCGGACCCGGACGACGATTACTCCGGCGTGCGCAACCCGGCCCCGGTGGTGGCTTCCTCCGACGATGGCGAAAAGCGCTGCGCGGGCGGCGGCTGCGCCCGGAAGCGCGCTGCCGAAAAGGAGTGAGGGACGCGCCGGAGGTTCCGAGGGGTTAGTCTGCTAAAACTAACTGTTCTTCGTGATTTTTGCCAAAAAACTCCTGCAAATTTGGCCATAAGTTAGCCTGTGCTTTTGTGCAACCCAACAAAAAACAGACTTTTGTGTTTTTCGGGTCACGGTTAGTCTTGCCTTTTCTCACCTGCTTTGTTAAAATGCAGGCAAGGATATGATTTCCGGAGAGACATGCACAGCCGTGCCATACATGACTCTTCATACAATACTTCGGGCACGGAGATAAAAAGGAGAGTTTATTATGGCACACAAGGTTTCTGACGCATGTGTTGGCTGCGGCGCTTGCGAGGGCGCTTGCCCGGTTGGCGCTATCACCGTTGATGGTGTTGCTTCTGTGAACGCAGACGCTTGCATCGACTGCGGCGCTTGCGAGGGTGCTTGCCCCACCGGTGCTATCACTGCTGAATAATTTTAGCAGCTGCACAAAAAACGCATCAAAAGCAGCAGGCCTGTCCAAAGCAGGTCTGCTGCTTTTTGTTTTGCAGTAATTCGCACAAATTCCCCGAGCAATTCCACGCATTTTTTTGAGAGGGTACGGCACACTTATCTATGGAACATTCTACCGAAGTCTTGTATAATAGAACTATGGTTTATTGCTCGCCGGAGCATCGTTTTGGCTCCGACGCGCTGCTGCTGGCCCGTTTCTGTGAGCCAAAGCGCGCCCAGAAGGCCGCAGACCTGTGCTCCGGCTGCGGCATCGTGGCGCTGGAATGGCACGACCGCGGCCACCGCGGCCCCTGCATGGGGCTGGAGCTGCAGCCCGAGGGCAGCGCTCTGCTTTCCGCTGCGGTGCAGGAGCAGGACATCGGGCACATTGAGCCTGTCTGTGCCGACCTGCGCGCTTTCCGGCAGGGCGAGGGCAGTTTTGACGTGTGTGCGTGCAATCCGCCCTATTTCACGGATGGGCCCCAAAGCCAAAACGCAGCCCACGCCCTTGCCCGGCACGAGAACACCTGCACACTGGACGATGTGTGCCAGTGTGCGTTCCGCCTTTTGAAGGACGGCGGGCGCTTTGCGCTGTGCCACCGGCCGGAACGACTGGCGGAGGTGCTGGCGGTGCTGCGGGCCAACCGGCTGGAGCCGAAGCGGCTGGCCTTTGTAAAGAACAAGGCGGACGGCGCGCCATGGCTCTTCCTTGTGGAAGCGCAGAAGAACCGCAAGACCGGCCTGCGGGTGGAGCCGGATGTGTTGATCAGCGCCGGTGCGGCGTTATATGGGAGGTAAACTATGGCAGGAACTCTTTATATCGTGGCAACGCCCATCGGCAATCTGGACGATATGCCGCCGCGCGTAGCGGCCACCTTTGGCGCGGCAGACTTTATTGCCGCCGAGGACACCCGTGTGACCATGAAGCTGCTGAACTTTCTGGGCCTGAAAAAGCCCATGGTCAGCTACTATGAGCACGCCCTGCAGAAGGGCGAGGGCATCCTGCGCCGCATTGAAGCAGGCGAGAGCTGTGCCCTGTGCAGTGATGCGGGCATGCCCTGCGTCTCCGACCCGGGCGAGGTGATCGTGCGGGATGCGCTGGCCCGGGGCATCAAAGTGGTGCCGGTGCCGGCGGCTTCCGCCTGCGTCACAGCGCTGGCCGTGTCCGGGCAGGACACCTCCCGCTGGGTGTTCGAGGGCTTTCTGCCCGTGAACCGCAAGCAGAAAAAAGAGCGGCTGGCTGAGCTTTTGCAGGAAAAGCGCACCACCATCTTTTACGAAGCGCCCCACAAGCTGCGCACCACGCTGGACGATCTGGCCAATGCCTTTGGCGCAGACCGCAGCATCACCCTGTGCCGGGAGCTGACAAAGCTGCACGAGGATATCTGGAAGACTACCCTCGGCGAGGCGGTGGAGCACTACAAGACCAACGAGCCGCGCGGCGAATATGTGCTGGTGATGGCCGGTGCGCCGGAGACCGCCGACCCGGAGCAGGAGCTGACGCTGGAGCAGGCAGCGCAGCGAGCGCTGGAGCTGACCGGGCAGGGCTTTGGCCCCACCGCCGCAGCCAAGGCGGCGGCACAGGGCACACCTTATTCTAAAAGCGAAGTGTACAAGCAGCTGCTGGTATTGCAACAGGGCCAGCAGGCTGGTGAATGACAGCATCTCAGGTAAATGGTAATAGAGGAGGACCCCTTTTGTGACAAAGCTTCTGGTTTTGAGCGACAGCCACGGCGGACGTGCCGCCATTGAGCGCGTGCTGATGAAAGAGAGCAAAAGCATCGATGCCCTGATCTTTCTGGGCGACGGCCTGCGGGATCTGGAACTGGCTCTGACGCTGTGCCCCAAGCTGCGGGCCTACTCGGTGGCGGGCAACTGCGATTACGGCGCACTGGAACCCACCGATGGCCTTGCCGCCTTTGACGGCGTGGTGATCTTTTACACTCACGGTCATATGTACGGTGTGAAATACGATCTGGATACGCTGGCAGATGCCGCATCTGCCCGGGGTGCCGAGGTGGCGCTGTTCGGTCACACCCACATCCCCCATGCAGAGACCCGCAGCAAGGTGTTTTTGTTCAACCCCGGCTCCTGCGGCCGGTGTTACACCGGGCCGGACACCTACGGCATCCTGACGCTGGACGAAGGCAAAGTGACCGCCTATGAACATAAAGAGGTACCCAAACAATGAGCATCAATGAGGTGCGCTATCTGCCGGAATGCGGCAGCACCAACGCTTACGTGAAGGAGCATTTTGAAGAGTTCGGCCCGGTGGGTGCGGTGTATACCGAGAACCAGACCGCAGGCCGGGGCCGTCTGGGCCGCAGCTGGGTGAACGCCGAGGGCAAGGCCCTGTATTATACGGTAGCCATCCGGGAACCGCTGGCCCAGCCTGCCACCCTGCCGCTGCTGGCAAGCCTTGCCGTGCGCACCCAGCTCAAGCTGCGCTACGGCGTGGACTGCCAGATCAAGTGGCCCAACGACCTTCTGCTCAACGGCAAAAAGATCGTGGGCATCCTGTGCGAGGGCGTGAGCTACGGCTACCAGCAGCAGGGCCGGGGCATTTTGTGCGGCATCGGCATCAATCTGGCCCAGCCGCAGAGCTACTTTGATGCCGCCGGTCTGCCCAACGGCACCTCGCTGGCACTGCAGGGCGCAAAGGTGGATCTTTCCACCGACCCCGCATGGCTGGCCGAGGGCCTGACCGACTTTGGCTTTGACCGCAACATGTATGTGTTTGCCCGCGATGGCTTTGCACCCTTCCGGGAGGAATACAAGGCCGCCTGCGTCAATCTGGGCCGCCGGGTCACCTTCGACCTGCCGGACGGCGGGCAGGGTGCAGGCGAAGCCGTCGATGTGGACGAAGAGGGCCGTCTGGTGGTGCGCACCGACAGCGGCGAAGTGCACGTTTTTACCGGCGAAGTATCGGTGCACGGCATCTATGGGGCCGTGTAAAAGCACTCTTTATCATAAAATATCACCGCAGGGAACTGATGAGGGCGCAGGACAGCCGCGATAGGTAAACCCTCTCAGTCACGGCTTACGCCGTGCCAGACTCCCCCTTTTGTCACCTGCGGTGACATCCGTTCCCCTCTTTGTCACCTGCGGTGACATTTCTCCCCGGCCGGGGAGAATCTGTCCCGGAGCGGGGGAAGTCTTTCCTCTCAGGGGGAGCTTTTTGCTATCCTCCGGACAGGCGCGCACGCTGTTAAAAGGCATTCTTTTCCTGCAGAACTGTTCTTCATGTGCGCACAGTTTTGGAATTATATGGAAATTTTTCGCACGCTTTTGCCCAAATTTCCCGCAAAATGCTTGAATAAACGAATTTTTTGTAAATTTCTTGTGTACATTTCCAGTTGCCAATTCAGTCATACTTTAGTATAATAGAGTATGTGCCAGCGCGTCCTTTTGGATGGGATGCGCGTGTTTAGGAAATCGGAAAACGGACAGCACAAGCGCCCTGCCCCAAAAAGCAAGGCGCTTGTGCTGTCGCAAGGAGAGCAAACATGAAAGATCAAGAATCCTTCAAGCCGTATATTCCTGCGGAAAAGATCACCGCAGAAATGACGGCGACCTCTGTGATCATGGGCATCATCCTGTCCGTGGTCTTCGGCGCTGCAAACGCTTATCTGGGCCTGCGCGTCGGCATGACTGTTTCTGCCTCCATCCCGGCAGCAGTCATTTCTATGGGCGTGATCCGCGTCCTGCTCAAGAAGAACTCCATTCTGGAGAGCAACATGGTGCAGACCATCGGTTCCGCAGGCGAGAGCCTGGCCGCCGGTGCCATCTTCACCATGCCCGCACTGTTCCTGTGGGCAAAAGAGGGCCTGTGCGACAAGCCCAGCATCCTGGAGATCACCCTGATCGCCCTGTGCGGCGGCATTCTGGGCGTTCTGTTCATGGTGCCCCTGCGCAACGCCCTGATCGTCAAGGAGCACGCCACCCTGCTGTACCCGGAAGGCACCGCCTGTGCAGACGTTCTGCTGGCCGGTGAAGAGGGCGGTGCAAACGCCTCCACCGTGTTCTCCGGCATGGGTCTGGCAGCCATCTTCAAGTTCATCGTCGATGGCCTGAAGATGATCCCCGCCGACATTGCCGTGGCCTTCAGCTCCTTCAAGGGTGCTCTGGGCATGGAAGTGTACCCCGCTCTGCTGGGCGTGGGCTACATCGTCGGCCCCAAGACCGCTTCCTACATGTTCACCGGTTCTCTGGTGGGCTGGATGGTCATTATCCCGCTGATCTGCCTGTTCGGCGCAAACATCTCCCTGTACCCGGCAGCAGCCGGCACCACCATTGCTGATCTGTATGCAGCAGGCGGTGCAGACGCTATCTGGTCCAACTACGTCAAGTATATCGGCGCAGGTGCCATTGCTACCGGCGGTATCATCTCGCTGATCAAGAGCCTGCCTCTGATCGCATCCACCTTCCGTGATGCCATGAAGAGCATGAAGGGCGGCAGTGCTTCCGGCACCTCCCGTACCGAGAAGGACCTGCCCATGCCCTTTATTCTGGGCGGCATCCTGCTCATCATCCTCATCATCTGGCTGGCTCCGGCCATCCCCGTCAGCCCGCTGGGTGCTCTGCTGATCGTCATCTTCGGCTTCTTCTTCTCCACCGTCTCTGCACGTATGGTCGGCATGATCGGCAGTTCCAACAACCCGGTCTCCGGCATGACCATTGCCACCCTGCTGATCGCTACCATGATCCTGAAGGCCACCGGCAACGTTGGCATCGAGGGCATGATCGGCTCCATGGCCATCGCCTCTGTCATCTGCATCTGCGCTGCCATTGCTGCGGATACCTCTCAGGACCTGAAGACCGGCTACCTGCTGGGTGCGACCCCGGTCAAGCAGCAGATCGGTGAGCTGATCGGCGTTATTGCCGCCGGTCTGGCCATCGGTGGTGTGCTGTACCTGCTGGACAGCGCATGGGGCTACGGCGGTGCCGAGGTCCCCGCACCGCAGGCTACCCTGATGAAGATGATCGTCGAGGGCATCATGGGCGGCAACCTGCCCTGGAACCTGGTGTTCACCGGTGTGTTCCTTGCCATTGCTCTGGAGGTCCTGCGCATCCCCGTGATGCCGTTCGCCATCGGCCTGTATCTGCCCATCTACCTGAACACCTCCATCATGATCGGCGGTGTTGTGCGCTGGTTCATGGACAGCCGCAAGAATGTTGACGCGAAGCTCAAGGAAGAGCAGACCACCCGCGGCACCCTGTTCTGTGCCGGTATGATCGCAGGCGAGGGCCTTGTGGGCATCCTGCTGGCTGTGTTTGCCGTGTTCGGCATCAGCACTGCCCTGAGCATTGATCTGGGCAACATTGGCGGCGTGGTCCTGATGATCGTGATGATCGCATGCCTGCTGGCCTTCTCCATGAAGAAAAAGAAGAACTGATGAGTAAGAAAAAGCAGTCCATCAACTATCTGGACCTCATTCCGCAGCGGGCGGAAACCCTGCGCTGGCACACAGACGAAGCCACCGGCCTTATCACCCTTGAGGTGGAGAACACCGGTGTGTTCAATACGATCGCGCAAAAAGTGTTCCATAAACCGCGCACCACACAGGTGCATCTGGACGAGACCGGCAGCTATCTCTGGCCGCTGATCGACGGCCAGAAGACCGTTGCAGACCTTGCTGAATGCATGAAGCAGCAGTTTGGCGAAAAGGCCGAACCCCTGTATCCGCGCATCATCAAGTATTTCCAGATTGTGGAATCTTACCACTTTATCAAGTTCCTCAACCAATAAGCACAAAAGAAGCGGCGCTCAGAGCCTGTTGCAAGGCACTGAGCGCCGCTTTTCTTATTTTTTTCTGCTCCAACCTGCCGCATCTGCGGCCACGGCATTTTATCTTCTGCGCCTTCTCTTTTTGAGGTTCAGCGAGCCGCCGCCCGCGGCAAGAGTGACCGCCGTTAATGCAGCGAGGATGAACAGCAGTGCGCACAGCAGAAGCGCTGTGGCCTTCATGTCGGTGCGGAAATCGGAGACATACTCCTTGTGGGTCACAAGGTCCACCGTGCCCACCTCATCGCCGTCCAGATACACGGTGGCCGAGCCGATCACACTGCCGCTCTTGACGGTGGCCGCAATGCTCTCCGGCAGGTCGAAGGAGTAGGTGACGATATCGTCTGCGTGGCCATAGCCGCTGACCGGTGCGGCAGCATACAGCTCCACTGCCGGTTCGGTGCGGCACTTGGTCAGGTCTACGGTGGTCAGCACGGTCTGGGTATCCACCAGCGGACGGTCGGCAAAGCTGGCAAAGGCCCAGTCGAACAGATCATCGCACTCGGCAAAGAGGTGGTCCGGCGTATCGCAGCCAAGGATCACCAGCCCGTAGGTGTGGCCGTCCTTTTCCGCAAAGGCCACGATGCAGCGGCCTGCCAGCGTGGTAAAGCCGCCCTTGACCCACCGGACATACTCCCGGTAGTTGGCGCTCTCGCTGTTCATCAGGCTGTTGGAGCTGCTGATGGTGTGCTCAGCCTTGCGGAGGTTCGTGGCCGGCAGGACATAGCTGGCGGTGCCCGCCACCTGTGCAAAGGTCTGGTTTGCCGCACAGGCGGCGGCGATCTTTGCCAGATCCTGCGCGGTGGACACGTTGCCGTAGTCAAACAGGCCGTGGGCACAGGTAAAGTTCGTGCCGGTGCAGCCCAGCTCCTCAGCACGGGCGTTCATCTGCTTGACGAAATCCAGCACGCTGCCGCCCACATCGTAGGCAATGACACTGGCGGCGTCGTTGGCGCTGACGATGAGCATGGCGTTCAGCAGGTCGATGCGGCGCACCGTCTCGCCGATGCGCAGGCCCATAGTGGTGCCGTTGGCGTTCTGGATATCCCGGAACTCCTGGGTCAGCGCGGTGGGCACGGTCACTTCACCGTTCAGATCCTTGCCGCTTTCCAGCAGCAGCAGGGCCGTCATGAGCTTGGTCAGGCTGGCAACATACTGCTGCTGGTCAGCATTCTGGTTCAGGATGGTCTTGCCGGTGTCGGCGTTGAACAGGTACACCGCCTCGGTCTCGCTGGCGGTCTGGATGGGCATGGGATATACCGCAAGGCCCGGCAGTGCAGCAGCAGCGGCCAGTGCCAGCGTGAGCACCAGCGCCGTCATGCGGCGGAAGATGGTGTTTTTGAACATGAGCGTGCCCCCTTGTATCTGCTTGCCGACGCACGGCAAAAATTTTTGTTTTGAAACAGCTCCTACTTGCCGGAAAGGCTCTGGCTTGCTATACTACTTTAAAGAATACCATAAACCAGCCAAAAGAGAAAGAGAGAAAGGCGGTTTTTAACAATGTTTCTGTCCTTTTGTGGAAAAGTTCCCCGCGACGAGGGGGCTGCGTTCGTTGCGCCCAACGCCACCGTGCAGGGCGATGTGATCCTGAAAGCCGGTTCCACGGTGTGGTACGGGGCCGTGCTACGCGGCGACGACGGCACTTTGACCATTGGCGAAAACTCCAACGTGCAGGACAACGCCGTGCTGCACTGTGATGTGGGCGGTGCTGTAATGCTGGGCAAAAGCGTCACCGTGGGCCACAGTGCCCTTGTGCACGGGTGCACGGTAGGGGACGGCAGCCTGATCGGAATGCACGCCACCCTGCTCAACCACTGTGTCGTGGGCAAAAACTGCATCATCGGCGCGGGTGCGCTGGTGCCGGAGGGCATGGTGATCCCGGATAACTCGGTGGCCGTGGGCGTGCCCGCAAGGGTCATCAAGCAGGTAAGCGCGGCCCAGATCGAGGCCAACCTGCACAACGCCGCCCACTACGTAGAGCACGGCAAGCTTCACGCCGCCGAGCTTGCCAAGGGCTGACCCTGTGCCGATTTTACAGTTTTTTGCCACATTTTTCGTCTTTCCGCCAAAAAGCCGACATTTTAATTGACACCTGCGGTCTTGTCTGCTATAGTGAAATTGGCAGTTTATGTCATTCTGGAATACCAGAATTTTTGTACACCGCGCTGTTTGGTTTTTATCATTGGGGGAATTTTGTAAAAAGTTCATTGCGGGATGTTTTTTCACAAAAATGTAATGACTTTTCACTTAAAATCGGGTATACTATATCCTGCGGGGAGACGGGGCCGCAACCGTCTTTCCGCACATGATTCCTCCTCACACCAAAGCAATACCCCAAACAGAAACTCCCTCCGGTGTACCGCAAGCGCCGGAGGGAGTTTCTGTTTGCATCCGCTTTTGTATTTTATGATTTCCTGCAATCAAAGGAGCGATTTTTATGTCTGAACTGATCCCCCGCCGTACCTTTTTAAAGACCACCGGTGCTGCTGCACTGGTCGCTGCCGCCGGCAGTATGCTGGTTGGCTGCGGCGAAGGTTATGGTGCAACCCCCGGCAACCCGACCCTGCCCACCATTGACACTGGTACTTTTGCTACATTCGGCAGCACATATGTGGATATGGGGCCGCTGACTGGCACTTGGGTCTCCCGTACTACTTACGAATCGGACGGATGGCGGCATAATTATCTTTACACCGGTCTTTCTATTGATAACTCCTATAACACAACTTCTTCCGTTACGATTTCTACCAGTAATTTTACCTGCAAACATAATGGTACTACCGAATCTGGTCTGAAAGTGTGCAGTCTGGGCAATTTTGGCCTGAACAGCGCCGGAACCGGTTTCAAGTATGTTTCTTCCGTAACCGTTGCCAAAGGTGATCGTAAAACTTTTCCTATCTATATTGACCTTGGCCCGGTGAATACGACTTCCCTCAATGTCAGAGGCGTTTTTACGGTTGAGCTGAAACTGGGCGGAAAAACGGCCACCTTTAAATATCAGCCCATCTACGATGACCCCACTATTGAATAAAAATCATGATGCTAAAAACCGGAAGGGCACAATGCTCTTCCGGTTTTTCTTTTTGCATTACAGCGCGCGGAACTTTGCCGCAAACACGCTGAGCACGATTTTAGGGTTCACCTGCGCGCCAAGGCGCTGGATGGCGGCTTCGGCCAGCCGCAGGGCACGCTGGGCGGCAATGCCCTGCACCGGTGCGTGGGGGCTTTGCCGCAGGCCCGCTGCCGCCACCGCACGGAAGTCCGTCAGCAGGGCGGCGGCACCGGCCTTGTCCTTTTCGTAGGCGGCCAGCAGGCAGGCTGCGGCATAGCTGTCACGGTCGGCAGCGGCCTTTGCCAGCTGCAGGGCCTTTTCCACCTGCGCGGTGCGGGCTTCGTCCTGTGCGGCGGCAAGCACCGTACCAATGTGCCCGTCGAACAGTTCGCTGTACAGCGCGGCCGTCTTTTTGTCCACCCCCTGTGCGGCGCAGTAGCGGGCGCACTGCTCCGGCGAGACAGGAGCCACTGCAAAGCTGACGCAGCGGCTGCGGATGGTGGGCAGCACGCCTGCCAGCGAATCCGCCGTAAGCAGGAACAGCACCCCCTCCGGCGGCTCTTCCATCACCTTCAGCAGGGCATTGGCGGATTCCTCGTTCATCTTTTCCACATGGTAGAGCAGCACGGCACGGCCCTCGGCCGAAAGGCTGGTGTTGAAGATCTCGCTGCGCATAGCCTTGACCTGACTGACCAGATATTTTCCGCCTGCGCCCATACCGGCAACGCTGATTGCTTCACGCACGATGCCGGTCTCCACATGGCCGCTGTCGCGGTCGCCGGGCTTACCCACAGCACGGCAGCATTCGCCCCGCAGAAGGCCCTCAGCGGGCGCTCCGCCTGCAGGGTAAAGATAATCTGCCGCAATGCAGCGGGCCGCAAAACCGGCTCCAAGGCCCTCTTCTCCCACCAGCAGCACGCTGTGGGTCAGGCGGCGGGCTGCCAGCATCAGCTTCACGCTGCTTTTCAGTTCTGCATTGCCCTCCATGCGGTCCAGCATCATGATGTTTCTCCTTACCTTCTGTTTCTCCGCTTCCACTGCTCACGGCGTACCCATGCGCGGACGGAACGATAGGCCATCGGGCCAAAGAACAGCCAGACGTTCGCCATGCTGAGCAGCAGGCTCAGCTTTTGCGGCAGCGGCGCGCCCAGAAAGCTGAGCACCCACAGTGCTGCCGCAAAAAAGCCAAAGTATTTCACCCGGATGGGGATGACAAAGAACAGCAGCACCTGTACCTCCGGGTACAGCATGGCAAAGGCCAGCAGCAGCGAAAGGGACAGGCAGTAGGTGCTGCCGGTCACGCCGGTGAGCAGGCAGGCCAGCACAGTGCCCAGCATCCCGGAGAGCAGATACACCGTATAGCGGAAATCGCCCCACTCCTGTTCCAGCGCCGTGCCGATGAACCATGTGAAATAGATGCCCAGCACCGCGCTGAGGATGCTGCCGCCGTAAGAGGGGATGAACGCAAAGGTGATGATGCGCCAGATCTGGCCGCGCAGCAGAAAATAGCGGCTGAGTGCCAGCCAGACACTGACGGTCTGGTTGACAAACAGCTCGATGGCCAGCACAAGGATCTGCCCGCCCACCAGAATGTTGGTCAGATTCGGGATGCCGAAGCGGCCGTATTTGCGCTCCAGCTGGTTGAGCCAATTGTTCATATAGGGTGCCTCCAACGCATTGTATTCCGATATCGGTGAGTTTTGCCGCATTTTTCTGCTGTTATTGTACCATGATTGGCCGGGGCATTCAAGGCAATGCCACAGTGTGGAAAACTGCCGCATCTTCCGCCCAAAAATACAGCTGTCAAGCGGATCTTGCGGCACAAAAGCACAACTGGAAAGTGTATGGAGTTTCCTGTCTGGAATGAACTTTTCACTTTTTCCACCGGGTTTTCCACCGTTTTTGTGAAGAAAAGGGCAAGTTTTCCATGAAGTTTTCCACTTTTTCCACCGGGTTTTCCACAGCAAAAGGGCATCATCCCTATACACACCGTAATTCAGGCCGCAGCTTTCTGGTAAGTTTTGGGCAAAAATGCGGGCATTCTGCCTTTTATAAAAAAGAAAGTCGAAGGATTTTCTTTGCATTCTACAAACCGTTCCTGAGCGGCGATTTGTTTTTCTCCAATCTGGAATGAACCGGTCACAAGTTTTCAACACTGGGCCGCTGCCGTTTTTCTGTGTGGAAAAGGCGGGGAAACATGCAGTTTTCCACACCGGAAAAAGCTGCTGCTCGCGGGCGCGCCGGGAGCAAACTCCCCCAGTCTCGCTGCGCTCGACAGCCCCCTCTGGGATGGGGCCTTTGGCAGTACGGAAAAGTTTCCGGCTAAAGTGCAAAGCTTGCGGCACGCCAGAGGCCCCCTCTTTGAGGGAGCTGGCAAAACCGTCAGGTTTTGACTGAGGGAGTTGGCATCGCGCAGCGACGACTGAGAGGGTTCGTCCTATAAAAATGCCGGGCAGTCACTTCAAGACCGTCCGGCATTGCTTTATTATTTACATCATATTGTGGAACACCAGCTGTGCGATCTGGAAATACAGGATCAGGCTGCAGGCATCCACGATGGTGGTGATGAAGGGGGTAGCCATGATGGCCGGGTCGGCACCCAGCTTCTTGGCTGCCAGCGGCAGCATACCGCCCACCAGCTTTGCCAGAATGACGCTGAAGAACAGCGAAACGCTGACCACGATGGCATAGCCCATCACGTTAGCATACTGGCCGGGGAACAGGAAGGTGTACATCAGGTAGATGCGCAGGCCGTTCACGATGCCCAGCACCGCACCCACGATGGCAGACACCCGCAGCTCCTTGCCCAGCACCCGCACAAAGTCGGCGGGCTCTACCTCGCCCAGAGCCAGACCGCGCACCATCAGGGTGCTGATCTGGTTGCCGCAGTTGCCGGCGGTATCCATCAGCATGGGCATGAAGGAAACCAGCAGCGGCAGGCTGACAAAGGCCTCCTCATAGTGGGTGGTGACCATGCCGGTAAAGGTGGCGGACAGCATCAGGATCAGCAGCCATGGAATGCGCTGCTTTGCGTGGGTCCAGACGCTGGTGCCGAAGTAGGTGGTGGCATCGTCGTCCGGCAGAATAGCAGCCATCTTCTGCATATCCTCGGTGCTCTCGTCGGTCAGAACGTCGATTGCATCGTCGATGGTGATGATACCCACGAACATGCCCTCGTTGTCCAGAACAGGCATGGCGGTAAAGTCGTAGCGCTGCATCTCACGGGCCACGTACTCCTGATCGTCGGTCACTTTCACAGTGACCACGTTATCATCCATGATCTCGGTGATGGGAGTATGCGGCTCTGACAGCAGCAGACTTCGGGCAGAAACAACACCCTTCAGGCGGTTGCGCTCCACCACGTAGCAGGTGTACACGGTCTCTGCGTTTTCGCCCTGCTTACGGATGGCTTCAAAAGCCTGCGCCACGGTCATATCCTCGCGCAGACGGACATATTCGGGGGTCATCAGGCTGCCGGCAGAGCTTTCGGGGTAGTTCAGCAGCTTGTTCAGGCTCTCACGGGTCTGCTTGGAGGATTTCTCCAGCACCCGCTTCACCACGCCTGCCGGCATATCCTCCAGCAGGTCGGCGGCATCGTCCAGACTCATCTCTTCAATAGCGCCCACAAGCTCCACATCTGAGAAGGCGTTCACCAGATCGTCGCGGGCTTCGTCGGACATATAGGCAAAGGCCTCGGTGGCCACTTCCTTTTTCAGCAAGCGGAACACCACAAGACGGTTGTTTTCGTCCAGCTCTTCCAGCAGCTCGGCAAGGTCGGCGGGCTGCTCTTCCTCGGTCACTTCGCGCAGCTTGACGTACTGCTTCTTGATGAGCAGCTTGAGCAGGCGGCTCTTGGTGAGCATCTCAGGGTTGGCCTTGACCTCTTCGTCGTTGGCTTCCTCTTTTTCGGCCTCGCGCATGTCCTGCCTGAGGTCTTCAGTAGCTTCCTCGTTCAGATCTTCAGCCAGCTTCTGGCGGACCTCGGCGGGGATATCAGCAGGCAGCTCCTGCACCGGCAGCGCCTGTTCCGCAGCATCAGCCGTCAGTTTTTTTTCTTCCATATCCATTGGGCGTACCTCCTCAGTTTTTACGGAACAGGAGCAGCTCCTGTATCCGGAGGACGCAGCAGATCGGGAAACAAAAAACGCGCCGCCTTGCCTGCCGGAATGCCGCAAACGCCGCATTCTGCGCACACAAAGCCGCGCCTTCCTCTGCTCTGTTTTGCGGAAAGATGCACCGTTGAAGCGGTGCTTTTCCGCAGGACTCAGCGAAGGAGGCGAACGGTTGGGGAAAACGCAGTTGTTTTTGTTTTCTGATCCACCGCGCCGGTGGTTCTACTTCGACTATGATCCGGGTCCATTTTCCTGCGTTCACCTCCAAGTTTTCATATTCATTTTTATTATAGCGCCGCAAAAAAACGGGGTCAACCCTAAACCACCGATTTACCAGAATTTTGCAAAACAAAACACCCTCTTCCGTGTTGCGGCACACGAAAAAGGGTGTTTTGCTTGGATATTGCCTTGGTGTGAGGAGGAATCATGTTACTTGGGTAAGCGGTTGCGGCCCCGCTTCCCATGGCAAAAGTATAACAGCTTTCACAATTGAATTCGTTAAGAAGCTATGAAGAAACTGTAAAAAGGGAATGGTATCTTTTGGAAGATTTTGTGATAACATTTTTTGATTGACCTTCGTTTTTTCACATGCTAAAATGGAACTGTAAAAGCGGCTGTTGTGATGCCAGATCACAGCAGCCGCTTCTCTTTTACACAAAAAATACGCCCCGGTCACCTTGCGGTGAACGGGGCGCTAAAAACGATATTCGTTTTTTACTGCGGCAAGATCCCTGCAAAGCAGGTCTTATGCAGCAGGCGGAGCAAGGTATCTGCAAGCAGACCTTATGCTCCTGACACACGCGGGGTGTGCTTTCAAGGACCCTCGCGGGCGCTTTGGTATCTCATATCCCGCTGCGGTGCTCCGCACGGAACAAAGCACCGCCCGGGAAGTGAAATCAGATAGAACTCGTATGGCGAATGCTGTACTTCAGCACATCACCTGCATGGATGGATGCGTTTCTCCGCTTCGTACCGCTGCATTGCGCAGTAACCGCCGGTACGGGGCAGCCGCCCTCTTGCATTGTGGGGCTAAGGTGCCGCAAATATCTGCATCCAAAGCGCAGAAGAATGCTTACTTGTACAGGTCGACCAGACGGGTCAGGTGCTCGTAGCGGTCGTTTGCAACTTCCTGGTTGCGTGCGAACAGCTCCTTAGCACGGTCGGGGAATGCACGAGTCAGGCGGCTGTAACGGGTCTCGTTAGCCAGCAGTGCCTGATACTTCTCGTTATCCACAGCCTTGGAGGTCAGGGTGAACGGATTCTTGCCCTGAGCCTTGTTTGCCGGGTTGAAGGTGAACAGGTTCCAGTAACCGGCCTCAACTGCCTTCTTCATCTCGTTCTGGCAGTTGGTCATGCCGCCCTTGACACCGTGCAGCTCGCAGGGAGCGTAGCCGATGATCAGAGACGGGCCGGGGTAAGCCTCAGCCTCAGCGATGGCCTTGACAGCCTGAGCCGGGTTAGCACCCAGTGCGATCTGAGCAACATAGATGTAACCGTAGGTCATAGCGATCTCGGACAGGCTCTTCTTGCTGATTTCCTTACCAGCAGCAGCGAACTGGCAGACTTCACCAATGTTGGAAGCCTTGGATGCCTGTCCACCGGTGTTGGAGTACATCTCAGTATCGAAGACCATCACGTTGACATCCTCGCCGGAAGCCAGAACGTGGTCCAGACCACCGAAGCCGATGTCGTATGCCCAGCCGTCACCACCGAAGATCCAGACGGACTTCTTGGCGATGAACTGCTTGCTCTTCAGGATCTCTGCAGACTTCTCGCAGCCGGCAGCAGCAGCCTTCTCCAGCTCAGCGATCAGGGCCTTTGCGGGCTCGTCGTTGGCCTTGGTGTTGTTCTTGGTCTCCAGGAACTTCTCAAAGGCAGCCTTCAGCTCAGCAGAAGCCTTGTCGGAACCAGCAACCTCTGCGATCTCCTTGATCAGGTTCTCGCGGACGGTCTTCTGGCCGATGTACAGGCCCAGACCATGCTCTGCGTTATCCTCGAACAGGGAGTTGCACCATGCAGGACCATGGCCGCTGTCCTTGTTGACGGTGTACGGAGAGATGGAAGCGGTGCCGCCCCAGATGGAGGAGCAGCCGGTAGCGTTGGAGATGTACATCTTCTCGCCGAACAGCTGAGTGATCAGGCGAGCATAAGAAGTCTCGGCACAGCCTGCGCAGGAGCCAGAGAACTCCAGCAGCGGCTGGTTGAACTGAGAACCGATGACGGTATCGTCAGCAAACTTGGAAGGCTTCTTGGAGATGTTGGCCACGCAGTAGTCGAACACTGCCTGCTGATCGGCCTGGCTGTCCTGCGGCACCATGGTGATAGCCTTGGTGGGGCAGACGGTGACGCACTCGCCGCAGCCCATGCAGTCCAGAGGAGACACAGCCATAACAAACTTGTACTCGTTTGCGGGCTTGTTGTCGCGGCTCTTGGTCTGTGCAGGAGCAGCTGCCAGCTCGTCGGCGGTCAGCTGGAAGGGACGGATGGTAGCATGAGAGCAGACGAATGCACACTGGTTACAGCCAACGCACTTTGCAGCATCCCACTCGGGGACGTTGACAGCGGTGCCGCGCTTCTCGTATGCAGAAGCGCCCTGCTCCCACTCGCCGTTTGCATTTGCCACGAAGGAAGAGACAGGCAGGCTGTCGCCGTCCATACGGGCAATGGGCTCCATGACATCGCGGATCTGCTTGACCAGCTCCGGACGGCCGGTGAGAGCCTTGGGTGCGGGATCAGCCTCGGGGTTGGACCAGGATGCGGGCACGTCCACCTTGTGGATGGCGTCAACGCCTGCATCGATAGCCTTCCAGTTCATCTCAACGACGTCCTGGCCCTTCTTGCCGTAGCTCTTCTGAGCTGCCTGCTTCATGAAGTTGACGGCATCCTCGATGGGCATGACGTCAGCCAGCTTGAAGAATGCAGACTGCAGGATGGTGTTGGTGCGCTTGCCCATGCCGATCTCGATAGCCTTATCGATTGCATTGATGGTATACAGCTGGATGTTGTTGTCAGCGATATACTTCTTTGCCTCGGCGTTCAGGTGCTGGCCCAGCTCCTCATCGGACCACTGGCAGTTGATCATGAACACGCCGCCGGGCTTGACATCCTGGACCATCTTCATGCCCATGTGGATGTAAGCGGGGTTGTGGCAGGCCACGAAGTCAGCCTGGTTGATGTAGTAGGGGCTGCGGATGGGCTTGTCGCCGAAACGCAGATGGCTGATGGTCACGCCGCCGGTCTTCTTGGAGTCATACTGGAAGTATGCCTGAACATACTTGTCGGTATGGTCGCCGATGATCTTGACGGAGTTCTTGTTAGCACCGACAGTACCGTCGCCGCCCAGACCCCAGAACTTGCACTCCTTGGTGCCAGCAGCTGCGGTGATGGGAGCGGGCTTGACTTCCGGCAGAGACAGGAAGGTGACGTCATCGGTGATACCCAGAGTGAAGCGCTCCTTGGGCTGATCCTTCTCCAGCTCCTTGAACAGAGCAAAGATGGAGGACGGCGGGGTATCCTTGCTGCCCAGACCGTAACGGCCGCCGGTCAGAACGACATCGTTCAGGCCAGCCTCACGCAGGGTAGCGGCAACATCCAGGTACAGGGGCTCGCCCAGAGAGCCGGGCTCCTTGGTGCGGTCCAGCACAGCCACCTTCTTGGCGGTCTTGGGCAGAACCTTCAGCAGGGAAGCGGAGACCCAGGGACGGTACAGGCGGACCTTGACGATACCGACCTTCTCGCCCTTGGCGTTCAGGTAGTCGATGACCTCATCAGCAACGTCGCAGATGGAGCCCATAGCCACGATCACACGGTCAGCATCGGGTGCGCCGTAGTAGTTGAACAGATCGTAGTTGGTGCCCAGCTTTGCGTTGATCTTGGCCATGTACTTCTCAACAACAGCAGGCAGAGCGTTGTAAACGCTGTTGCATGCCTCACGATGCTGGAAGAACACGTCGCCGTTCTCGTGGGAGCCGCGCATCTTGGGGTGCTCGGGGTTCAGAGCCTTCTTACGGAACTCCTCCACAGCCTCCATGTTGCACATTTCCTTCAGATCGGCGTAATCCCACTTCTCGATCTTCTGGTACTCATGAGAAGTACGGAAGCCATCGAAGAAGTTCAGGAAGGGAACCTTGCCCTCGATGGCGCACAGATGTGCGACAGGGGACAGATCCATGACTTCCTGCACGCTGCTCTCGACCAGCATTGCAAAGCCGGTCTGACGGCATGCCATAACGTCGCTGTGATCACCAAAGATGTTCAGGGACTGAGTAGCAACGGTACGTGCAGAAACATCGAACACGCAGGGCAGCTGCTCAGCAGCGATCTTGTACATGTTGGGGATCATCAGCAGCAGGCCCTGAGAAGCGGTGAAGGTGGTGGTAACAGCACCTGCACCCAGAGAGCCGTGCACAGCGCCAGCAGCGCCGGCCTCAGATTCCATCTCGACGACCTTGACCTGATTGCCGAAGATGTTCTTCTGGCCAGCTGCGGACCACTGGTCCACAGAGTCAGCCATCGGAGAAGACGGGGTAATGGGGTAGATGGCAGCCACGTCCGTGTAGGCATACGCTACATGGGCGGCAGCGGTATTGCCATCCATAGTTTGCTTTGCTCTAGGCATTTTTCTTCCTCCATTATTCAGAATTTGGTACCTTTTGCGCGGGGCAATATGCCCCACATGGGACCGGAGAACCCCATAAAGGCACTATTGCTTGTATACTATAATAGCAAATTCCGCCCATAAAGTAAACGCAAACCGCTCAACAAACGCACCAAAAATAAAGAAATTTTTTTAGCGCTTTTGTACGTCTTTAGTTCGTTAAAGTGAGCACTGGCGCGGATTTTCCGGTTTTGGCCTGCCTGCTTTGCCAGATCCTGTAATTTTTTTCGCAAAAAGGGGAGGGAACCCTCTCAGGCACGGCTTGCGCCGTGCCAGCTCCCCCAAAGGGGGAGCTTTATTTGTGCTGACCAGAAGATACAAAAAGCTCCCCCTTTCGGGGGAGCTGGCGAACGCAGTGAGCCTGAGAGGGTTCGTTTCCCGCAGCGGCGCTGCAAATGCTGCTTTCCGTTACGACCCCTCCTGTGAAAAGGCAATTCTGGAAAATCCGCAGATTTTCCAGAATTGCGAAATTATAAATATTCTTTCCGCTGATTATGCGCAAAGCAAACGCGGCGCGCATTTCAAATCGTCCCATCCTCTTATATTTATCATCTCTTTATTGACAACAAACCTCATTTTGCCGTAAACTGAAGCCATAGAAAACCGGCGCTGTGCCGGGCAAAGAGGGTAATAAAATGGAGAAGACCGTGCATTACGAAAAAACACTCACCAGTGAGGTGCTCTTCGAGGGCCGGGTGATCACCCTGACAAAAGACACTGCTCTGCTGGAAAACGGCAAGACCGCCGAACGCGAAGTGGTGCATCACCACGGCGGTGCGTGCATCCTGCCCTATTTTGAGGACGGCACCATCTGCATGGTGCGCCAGTTCCGCTACGCCATGCAGCAGGAGCTGTGGGAGCTGCCTGCCGGCAAGCTGGAAAAGGGTGAGGACCCCTTTGAAGCCGCCAAGCGGGAGCTGGGCGAGGAGTGCGGCCTGACCGCGGACAATTATATCTCTCTGGGCCAGTTTTTCCCCACCGTGGGCTATGACACCGAAGTGATCTATACATGGGTCGCCACCGGCCTGCACAAGACCCAGATGCATCTGGATGCCGATGAATTCCTGACCCCTGACCGTGTGCCGCTGGATAAAGCTTATGAGATGGTCATGAGCGGCGAAATCCGGGACGGCAAGACCATTGCCGGTATCCTGAAGCTCAAGGCCCTGATCGCCGAGGGCAGGCTGTGAACATCCTGTATGAAGATGCCGCCCTTGTGGTGCTGGACAAGCCCGCCGGACTTTCCAGCGAAGAGGGTGTGCCCGCAGCCCTGCGGCAGCTGTGGGGCCAGCCGGATGCCTTTGTAGGCGTGGTGCACCGGTTGGACACGGGTGTGTCCGGCCTGATGGTGTTTGCCAGAACACCCGGGGCTGCGGCCGCACTCAGCCGTCAGATCACCCAGAGCCAAAACGCCTACGCTGTGCAGGATGGCAGGGCCGAAGGGAAGCCGGAAGTGCCGCAGTTCATCAAGCAGTACCGTGCCGTCATTGCAGGCGGGCCGGACGAAGCACTGCCCGCCGAAGGCACCCTGCGGGACTGGCTGTTCAAGGACAGCCGCCGGGGCCGGGTGTTCCCGGTCAGCCGCCCCCGCAAGGGCGTGCGGGAAGCCGTGCTGGAATACCGCATCGTGAAAACGGCAGGAGAGATGAGCCTTGCTGAGATCACGCTGCACACCGGCCGCACCCATCAGATCCGGGTGCAGTTTGCATCCCGGAAGCATCCGCTGGCCGGAGACGGCAAATACGGAAGCCGCGTAAAAGGCAGCATTGCCCTGCAGAGCTGCGGCCTGCAGTTTTTGCACCCGGAGACCGGAAAGCCCATGGCATTTACGCTGCCGCTGCCGGAGGGTGCGTTCTGGAAACCGTTTGAAGGATAATGCATTTCCATTAGGTGAGAGGTATGGAACAATACAAAACTGATTCTGAGATCTATGCTGTGCTGGAGCGGGAGATCATTGACCTGACCATCCGCCCCGGCTCTTCGCTGAGCGAAAATCCGCTCTGTGCCCGCTTTGGCGCACCGCGCACCCTGATCCGGGTGGTGCTGCAGAAGCTGCAGGAAAACGGGCTGGTAAAGATCGTGCCTTACAAGGGCACCACCGTTACCCGGCTGAACCGCCGCATCGTGGACGAACTGATCTACGAGCGCACCGCCGTGGAAGCCCGCGTATTGCGGGATTTTTCGCCCCGGTGCACCCCGGAGCAGCGGGCGTTGATCCGCAGGCGGGTGGAAGCCTACGAGGCCCTTGCGGTCATGGAGATCCCGGATTACAACAAGCTGTACGAAGCCGACCGTGCCCTGCACGGGACATGGTTTGCCGCCATGGATAAAATGTACCTGTGGAGCACCCTGCAGAACGCCCACGCCGACTACAGCCGCTTCCGGATGCTGGACACCATGACCACCGGCGGTCTTGCCGAGGTGATCGCAGACCACCGCAACCTGATGAACGCCATCGAGCGGTGCGATCTTGCCGCCTTTGAGCCGTTGGTGGAACGGCACCTGTACGGCGGCATCCGGCGGCTTGGCTCCAAGCTGACCGAGGAATATGCCGATTATTTTGAGCCGGAAAAGTAATTGTTCTATGTGGAACATTTTATAAAACGAAAGGGCACAGCGCATTGCAGCGCCGTGCCCTTTTGTTTTATGCTGTCTGAATTTCAGAACACCCCGGAAATAAAAATTTCCAGACCTATGCCAATGAGGATGATGCCGCCCAGAATGGATGCCTTGCCGGAGAGCTTGGTGCCAAACTTTTTGCCGATGCGCAGGCCCGCCATGCAGATAAAGAAGGTGACCACCGCAATGATGAGCGATGCCGCAAGTGCCATCAGCCAGCCGTATTCCGAAATGGTGAAGCCCACCGAAAGCGCATCGATGCTGGTGGCGATGCCCTGCATGAGCAGTGCACCCGCACTCAGCTCTGCGGCCTCTTCGGCCTCTTCGCCCTTGATGCCATCCACCAGCATTTTGCCGCCGATGTAGCCCAGCAGAGCCAGCGCGATCCACGGGATGAACTTTTCAAACGAAGAGAACAGCTCCACAATGGTGTGCACGCACACCCAGCCCGTCATGGGCATCACGGCCTGAAAAAGGGCAAAGGTGCCCGCGATCCTGCACATGGTTCCCCTACTCATGCGGGGGTCGTGCAGGCCGTTTGCCATAGATACCGAGAACGCATCCATTGCAAGGCCCACGCCCAGCAGGGCACTGTTGAGGAAAAATACAAAACTCCATTCCATATTGTCTGCCTCCTGAATCTGACCAGAATATCGGGCAATACAAAACCCGGTCACGGGCGCACATGTACGTCCGGGACCGGGTGATTTTTTTGAAACCAACTCCATGTGCACGGGCGCTGTTCTATGCGCCAAAAACACATGAGTCTCGCAAATGAAAGCAAGCCAGACCGGAACCAACGGTCATCATGTTGACTTGCTGCGCCCTGCAAAAGCGCCTGCTACTCCCCCACGGGTATTTGTGATTGTTTTGCCATTGTAGCATATCTTTGCAGGGAAGTCCAGACAAACCTGCGCGGTTACACGGTATTTTTCCATCGGCGGGCAAAATACCAGTCCTGTGAAATAATAAAACACAGGGTGTTGCCCAGTGCTCTCAGGGTAACAGCATGTTCCTGACGCAAGGCCCGGCGGGCGCAGCGCTCGTACTCCCGCGCCTGCTGCATCCGGGCACTCCGGCGCTCTTCGGCGGTCAGGTGCATTCCCACATCGATCAGGGAGTGCAGCAGTGCCCAGTACAGCTCACACAGCGAACCCGTGATGCCATGGCGGCGGACGCACTCGAACACGGTATAGTTTGCTTCCACACGGTCGAGATTGCGCAGGGTGACTTTGCTGTTGACGATGCTGCCCGCCACCTTGCGGTAAAGGTACAGCGCATCCGGGATATTCGCGATTCTGTCCGCTTTTTCGTAGGCGTAGGCGATCAGCAGGGTGTCCTCGTTCAGCTTGCCCTCTGCAAAGCGCAGCTGCGCAAAAATGCTGCGGTGGTACAGCTTGTTCCACACCACCATGTAGGGCAGAAGGGTGCTGTGCTCCAACGCCTGCTCCGGGGTCAGCACCTCCCGCCGCACATGCAGATACTGCTCCCGGATGGGGGTCAGGGCTTCGTCCACCTGCCGGTAATTGCACACGGCCATCTGTGCACCGGCCTCCTGCGTCGCATGGTAAAGCTTTGCGCAGAAGTCCGGCGTGATGGTGTCGTCTGAATCCACAAAGGCGATCCATTCGCCCTCTGCCGCGTCCAGCCCGGCATTGCGTGCCACGCTCAGGCCACGATTCTTCTGGTGAATGACCCGGATGCGGCTGTCCTTTGCCGCTGCGGCATCGCACAAAGCAGGGCAGCTGTCCGGAGAGCCATCGTCCACCAGGATCAGCTCAAAATCCGTGAAGGTCTGGGCAAGGATGGAAGAGATGCAGGCGCTCAGAAAACGCTCTGTCTTATATACCGGCACGATGATGCTGATCTCCGGCTGTTTTTTATGTTGTTCCTGCACAATAAACTCCTCATTGCTTCAGGTCGTTTTCTGCCGTCTTTCCGCCCTTTTGCGGCATAGATCCAGATAACTGCAGGCCGATGCAGTGCAGACCACTGCCGCCCACAAATTTTTCAGTGTTACGCCGCGGGCTTGCATCAGCCGATGGCGGGCTGTACGCTCATACGCAAAGGCTTCCTTCATCCGGGGGCTTTTGCGCTCTTCCGGTGTCAGGTGCAGCCAGATGTCCCACACGGCAGTCAAAATCGGGCGGTAGGCTGCACACAAAGCATCCCGGATGCCGTTTTGGTACAGCACATCAAACAGGCGGTACCATGCTTCCACCCAGTCCAGTGTTTTCAAGGTAGTCTTGCGGTGCATGGCACTGCCGGTAACGATGCGGTAATTGTATAAAAAATCCCATACACCGCAGGCAGAAGCCGCTCTTGCGTAAATGACCGGCATGAGACAGGTATCTTCAAACGCCTTGTTTTCTGGATAGCGCAGATTTTCCAGCAGTTTTCGGCGATAAAGCTTATTCCACGGAACCTGAAAATCCGACACCACCATCCGGCGCAGAACTTCCTCCTGCGGCAAAAACTCGTTCAAAAGGCGATGTTCTCCGCCTGCAAGCGTTTTGCCCGTTTCATCAATGCACTGACTGCTGCAGATTGCAAAATCTGCACCCGTTTCCAGCACTGCCTTATGCATTTTTTCCAGATACTCCGGTTCCACCGTATCATCCGAATCCACAAACGCGATCCAATTTCCCTGTGCTGCATCCAGACCCGCATTGCGGGCTGTACTTACACCGCCGTTTTGCTTATGGATCACCCGCACGCGGCTGTCCCTTTTTGCTGCTGCATCGCACAGGGCAGGGCAGTTGTCCGGTGAGCCATCGTCCACAAGGATCAGTTCAAAATC
>CDZO01011368.1_pt1 | contig 34306 bp, 25 predicted proteins | sample 480641 | NCBI WGS metagenome assembly CDZO01 (sample SAMEA3182088, study PRJEB8094) | gut metagenome | biome: human; feature: gut; material: Stool; isolation source: human stools | place: Canada | collected 2013-02-05
GTGGCGACGACCGAAACGCCGCTGCTGCGCGTCGGCGAGGCGGGTTATCTCCGCGTCGTGGACAAGACGGCCCACGGGGCGTTCCTCGACTGGGGGCTGTACGGCAAGGATCTTTTCCTGCCTAACCGCAATCAGCAGGGCGGCATCATCGCCGGACGGAGCTACATCGTCTACCTCTACGAAGACAGCATCACGGGCCGCTGCGTGGCGACCTGCAAGCTCAAGAGCTTCATCAACAACGACATCATCACGGTGGCGCCCCGTCAGGAAGTCGATCTGCTCGTGGCTTCGGAGAGTCCGATCGGCTACCGCGTGATCATAAACAACCGGCACTGGGGCATGCTCTACCGCAACCAGCTGTTCCGCCCCATAGCGGTCGGAGACCGGACGAAAGGTTACGTCCGCAAACTCACCGAAGACAACCGCATCGACGTCAGCCTCCAGCAGGAGGGTTTCGCGCAGGTGAAGGACTCGGCGGAGGTTTTGCTGCAGCTGGTCCGCGACAACGGCGGCTTCCTGCCGCTGAACGACGACAGCGCCCCGGAAGAGGTGAACCGGCTGACGCAGACGAGCAAGAAGGTTTTCAAACGTTCGCTGGGCATGCTGCTCAAACGCGGCGCCGTCACGGTGGACGAACAGGGAATAAAGATCAACGAGTAATGGCCAAGATAACGACCGCGGAACGGGTTTCGCGCGAAGCTTCCGACAATTTCGTATTCCAGCGTTCGCTGCTGGCCTACCATGCCGCGGCGCAGCGCATCAGCGGCGACGTGCTGGAGATAGGCACGGGGGCCGGTTACGGCATCGAGGTCGTGGCGCCCCGCGCCCGGAGTTTCGTCACCATCGACAAACTGGCCCCCGCGCCCGAACTGACGCAGCTCCCGAACGTCGAATTCCGGCAGGCGACAGTTCCGCCGCTGCCCTTCGCAAACGACAGTTTCGACTTCGTGATCTCGTTTCAGGTGATCGAACACATAAAACAAGACCTCGAACTGGTGCGCGAAGTGAAGCGCGTACTGCGTCCGGGCGGAAAGTTCATCGTGACGACCCCGAACGCTCCGATGTCGCTCACGCGCAACCCGTGGCATATCCGGGAATACACCGCCGCGGAGCTGCGCAGCCTGCTCGGCAGCGAATTTTCGTCGGTCGAGGCGCTCGGCGTTTCGGGCAACGCGCGGGTCATGGAATATTACGAACAGAACCGCCGCAGCGTGAAGCGCATCACGCGCTTCGACCTCCTCGACCTGCAGCACCGGCTCCCCCGCTGTCTGCTGCAATTCCCCTACGACGTTCTCAACCGCATAAACCGCCGCAGACTCCTGAAGTCCAACACCGATCTCACGACCTCGATCCGCATGGACGACTACCGGATCGGCCCCGTGACGGACGAGAGTTTCGATCTGTTCTTCGTGGCGGAAAAATAGGCGCAACCATCTGATCAAAACCAAGGGCTGCCCCACTGCGGGGCGGCCCTTGCCGTATCCTGTCATCCCGAACATACATTCGACATTGCAGACCGCGCCGCCGAAATCAGCGGCCGCGGCCGTCGCGCGAGGACCGAATTCCGCGGCTTCCGCGGTTCCGGTCCGGCAGTTCGCAGCCGCCGTCCCGCACACGTTTCGGCGGCTCCGGCACACGAAATCCGAGGGAGCGGATGCCGCGGCGCGGCAGGCTCCGGGACCGACGGCGGCAACCGGTGCGGCCGGCGGTTCCGCCACGAAAAGAGACGAAGTTTCAACGGCTCGGCGGGGATGTTCCGCCACCTGATTTCGAGGCCCGTATTTACGAAAAAATTGCCGAGAAGCGGACGTTTGCGATAAAATATTGTACAGAAAACAACATTACATTTTAATCTTACCGCACTGATTATCAAGATGGAGATTCGTTAAAAATCTTATCTTTGGCTTTCAAAAATCCAACGATTTGACTGCTAACGACATGCATATCAGGCCGGTTATCCGAATCCGGGAGTTCTGCAATAACTTAATATAAAAAAGGGATTGCAGCATGCTCATAAAGAATCATTCGCCTTAACGAAGACCGACTTCGCCAAATCTCAAGCATTAACTATTAATCCACCTCCATATGGAATTCATAATAACGATTCTCGTCATGGACATATTCATTGTCCTCATAATATATCGACGCCTGCGCCACCATATCCAATACGTTTCAGGACAGGCAAAAGCCAGACTGAATTATATCCGTATCCTGATCGATACCGTATATACCTATTCCCACCAGCCGGAACTGCTGCAAAAACACCTGCAAAAAGAGATATCGATCAAAAAACTGCTGGCTTATCATGTGATCGACAACCGATGCGACCGTCTTTTCTCCGCCAGAATGAAAGTGAACAGCAACGACCAATTGCTATACATGCTTCATAAAGAGGGATTTTCACCGCGGGAGCTATGTATCATATTCGAATTGAACAACCTCAATTCGGTATATGTCAAATGCCACCGAATAAACAAGAAACTGCATGCGGGCGACATGCAGGAAGTGCTTTCGAAATAAACGACCAGAAGCGGGCCGCGTGTCCGCAGCGGCCGGAAGCCCAGCTTCCGGCTTTTTTCGTCCCCTCCCGGCAACGTATTCTTCATAGCTGCGGTTCGGAATCCGCCGCCCAGCTTTTAGGCAAAAGCGTCCCCGCCCCGGTTCGGCAGACCGACTTTCGATCTGTTCGGTGAAAACGGATCCTTGGAAAAAACGCCGTCCGGTCCCTGCATTCGTCCCGTTTCCTTCGGACCGGCAGGGAGCCGGCGGAAAGGCCACGGGAAGGCCGCGGCGGTCAACTGCGGGGCGACATTTGACAAATATTTGAAATTCAGCAGGGTAAATAATAAAAAAGTCTCCGTTTTTCCACCCGGTTCAGCGCCCTTATTACATGAAACCTTCGTAACAGGATATTTTTCGTTTTGTAAACTAAAAAAAATACGAAATATTTTGCATAGTAAAAACTAATTCGTATTTTTGTTTTGAAACGAAAGGCATTATTTTCATATTGAAATTAAAAAGAGGCTTCGGGAACGGAGAATGGACATTGCAATGAACGCAGAAATCAGCCGGACCCTAAACAACTGACCATGAAATCGAAACTGCTGCCAAACCGGATTCCGGAACTCTCCGGAATAAGAACAACAGCGATGGCCGCCGCCGATGCGACGGCACATGCACCCGCCGCGAAATGCCGCCGCCACGGCCCTGCGGCAACCGTCGGAGACGGTGTTTCGGACTGCACCTCCCCCGGACCGGCAACATTCCCTGCCGGAAAAAACCGAATCGAATCCTGAATCCGCTGATCGCTCCCTGCGCTTTCCGTACCGCGCAGGGAGATTATACCTATATATATTTATTCCGGAACATTCAAACAACTTAAACATCTAACCAAAAACAAATGCTTATGAATTTTAAATTCTACGTTAAGAGGTTTTTGTTATCCCTGTTTCTGGTGCTGGCATCGACGATGCTCTACGCCCAGAAGAAAGCGGATATCACAGGAACCGTCTACGATTCGGACGGCACTACCCCGGCGGTAGGCTGCGCCGTAACGATCGAGGGAACGCCGACAGGTGTTATCACGGACATCAACGGCAAGTACAAAATAAGGGGGGGGGGAAACCCAGACCCTCGTTTTTTCTTCGCTGGGTTATAAGACCCAGAAGATACTAATAGGCCCTAAAACGCGGATAGACGTCACGCTGGAGGCCGACAGTCAGGAAATCGAAGGCGTCGTCGTAACCGCACTCGGTATCAAGCGAGACGAAAAGGCGCTCGGTTATGCCGTTACGAAGGTGGACAACGACGTACTCACCAGCACGGTATCGAGCAACTGGATGAACGCCCTGTCAGGCAAGGTCGCCGGTCTGAACTTCGATCAGGCGTCTACGGGTCCCGGAGGATCGATGCGCGTGACCCTCCGCGGCGAAACATCCATCAACATGAACGGCGGCACGGCCCTGTTCGTGGTCGACGGAGTGCCCATCACCAGCAGTTCCACCTCCAGCACGTCGGAAAGCGCATACAACTCGACCGACGGCGCCGTCGACTTCGGTAACGCCGCGGGCGACATCAACCCCGAAGACATCGAGAACGTATCCGTACTGAAAGGTCCCGCCGCAACGGCATTGTACGGATCGCGCGCCGCAAACGGCGCCATCATCATCACGACCAAGTCGGGTCGCACCACCAAAGGCATAGGCGTTACGTTCAGCTCGTCGGTTTCGTTCGAGAAAGCCGGATTCTGGCCCGATTTCCAGTATGAATACGGCGCAGGACGCTTCGGCGGCAACCCCTATTCGTTCTACAGCGTAGACGGCGTGTCGCGCAACTGGTCGTCCTATGCCTTCGGCGACAAGTTCGACGGCCATCTGACCTACGAGTGGCCCTCGCTGAACGACGACGGCACCTATACGATGATGGAGTGGCGTCCGCGCAACTTCTTCGCAGGATTCTTCGACACCGGCGTAACGTGGAACAACAACATCTCGGTCAGCGGCAACAACGGCAAAGGCACCTCGGTCCGGGTTTCAGTAACCGACGTGCGCAACGACTGGATCGTTCCCAACACCGGTTACAAACAGCAGACCTTCTCGATATCGCTCTCGCAGCAGATCAACAAGTACATCAAGCTGGACGCCAAGGTAAACTATTACCGCAAGGACAGCGACAACCTGCCGATGACCGGTTACGGCGGCTCGTCGATCATGTATCCGCTGCTGTGGAATACGCCCAACGTGGACGCCCAGTGGTTCAAGGCGGACTACAAGAAGTGGGTGCGCGAAGGCGGTGACCTGAGCAAAAGCACCCAGCACGTATCGGCCAACGGCAACAACCCCTACTACACGGCTTACGAGCAGCTCAACAAACTGGACCGCGACCGCGTGTTCGGCAATCTGGCAGCGACGATCAACTTCACCGAAGAGCTTTCGCTGATCCTGCGATGCGGCATGGACCTCAACAACGATTTCCGCACCCAGCAGAAACCCAAGGGCGCCAAGACCTACATCAACGGTATGTACAAGGAGCAGACCGTGTTCGACTACGAGATGAACAACGACTTCCTGCTGCGCTATACCAAGAAACTGAACGACTTCGACCTGAGCGCATCGTTCGGCGGCAACAACATGATGCAGTCCTACCGTTCGAACACCTCGCTGGCCGAGAGTCTGGTCGTGGACCGCGACTACCGCCTGAGCAACTCGGTGGACCGTCCCAAAGTGACTTCCATACGCCGTCAGAAATCGATCAACAGCTTCTACGGACTCATATCGGCCAGCTGGCGCAACATGATATTCCTCGACGTCACCGGCCGCAACGACTGGTCGAGTACGCTGGCTCCGGGCAACAACTCCTATTTCTATCCTTCGGTCAGCGGCAGCGTCATTCTCAGCGACCTGCTGCACATCGACACTCCGATGGTCAATTTCCTCAAGGTGCGGGCTTCGTGGGCCAACGTGGGTAACGACACGTCGCCCTATCAGCTGCTCAACTACTACAACAACTCCTCCTTCACCGGCGGCTTCAACATGCCGACCAACAAGGCGAACTACAACCTCAAACCCGAAAACGTCGAGAGCTGGGAGTTCGGCGTCGAGGGCCGCTTCTTCGACAGCCGTCTGACGTTCGACGTGGCGTTCTACAACGCGACCACCACGAACCAGATCATTTCGGTGCCCGTAGACATCACCACCGGCGTCTACAATACGATCGTAAACGCGGGCGAAATCAACAACCGCGGCTGGGAGGTATCGGCCCGCATACAGCCCGTGAGGAACAAGAACATCCGCTGGGACATGAACTTCACGTGGTCGCGCAACCGCAACAAGGTCGTGGAGCTGGCTCCGAATCTGGATTCTTGGACCATCGCAACCGGTCCCCGCGGCGAAATCCGCGCCGTTCCGGGCGGATCGCTGGGCGACCTGTACGGTTCGGGCTACGAGAAGGCCCCCAAGGGTTCCTACGTCACGGCCGACGACGGATCAACGATCGACGTATCGGGCTGGGACATCGTCGATTCGGACGGTTATCCCGTACTGGCTTCGGAATTCGAGAACCTCGGCAACACGCAGGCCGACTGGAAAGCGGGCTGGATGAACTCGATCTCCTACAAGAATTTCCGCCTGAGCTTCTCGTTCTCGGCGCAATGGGGCGGGCAGGCCTACTCCTTCACCAACGCCATGCTGGGCTATCAGGGTAAGATAAAGGCGACGCTCCCCGGCCGTTACGACGGTCTGATCCACAAGGGCGTGAACCAGAACGCCGACGGCACCTACTCGATCAACAAGACCGTGACGGCCAGCATCGAGAGCTACTACAACCTGCGCGTGTTCAACCGCGACAACGTGGTGAACAACACCTTCAGCACGTCGTTCCTGAAGATGAAGGACATACGTCTCGAATATTCGCTTCCCAAGAAGATCGCGGCCAAGACCAAGGTGCTGCAGGGCGCTTCGATCGCCTTCTTCGCCACGAACCTCTTCTGCTGGACCAACTGGCCGCAGTTCGACCCGGAGATCGCGACGATGAACGGTTCGGAAATCACCAAGGGTTTCGAAACCGCGGCATTCCCGATGACACGCACGTATGGCGTTAATCTTAAACTTCAATTCTAATAAGACGATGAAACGAATCAATTCATATATATTGACCGGGGGAGTGATAATCTTGGGATTGTGCGGCTGTACGAGCAATTTCGACGATTACAACAAGGACCCCAACCGGGCGGAGGTCGGCAAGGCCAACTCCTCCCAGATGCTCGAAGACCTGATTTTCGAGGGCGCCGGAAGCATGAAATACCGCACGTGGCGCCACAACAACGAGTTCATGCAGTATACGGTGGAGACCAGCACGCTGAATCAGCTGCACCGCTTCGTGCTCACCGACAGCGAATTCAAGGGCGCATGGAACTTCTGCGGACGCTGGGCCGTCAATGCCATAGAGATGTATAAGCTCGCGGAGAAGGAGGAGAATACCAACGCGCAGGCCATCGCCCTGACCATGAAGGCGCTCTACCTTTCGAACATGACCGACCTGTTCGGCGACATGCCCTTCAAGGAGGCGTTCAAGGGAATCGAGGAGAATATCATGCAGCCGAAATTCGACGATCAGAAAGTCATCTACGACTCGCTGCTGATGGACCTCGAAAGGGCCAACACGCTTTACACGAAGACCTCCACGATAGACGCCAAGCGCGACCTGCTCTACAACGGCGACGTGACCAAATGGCGGAAATTCACCAACTCGCTCTATCTGCGCCTGCTGATGCGCGTGAGCAACCGCAGGGACATGAATTCGGCGGAACGCATCAAGACCGTATTCGAGAACCCCTCGCAGTACCCCATATTCGAGAGCAACGACGACAACGCCACGCTGAAATACAGCGGCACGCGTCCGTTCGTCAATGATTTCGGCGACAACGCCACCGACGACAGCGCGATGGGCGAACGTTTCATCAACATCATGGTGGACTCAAGCGACCCCCGCATCTCGGTTTACTGCAACCGCGTAAGCTCCGGAGCCAACGCGGGCGGTTACGTGGGAATCACGAGCGGCGCCCCGGCTTCGGTCATCTCCAAACAGTCGGCCGACGGCGCGTCCAATAGCAACAATACGACTTTCAGGCAGTACACCTCCCCGTACACGTTCATGACCTATTCGGAGGTGCTGTTCATCAAGGCCGAGGCCATTCAGCGCGGAATGATGGACGGCGAAGCGTCGGAGACCTACTATGCTGCGGTCACGGCGTCGCTCAAGCAGTGGATTCCCGACATCTCAGAATCGGCCGTCGAAACCTTCCTGCAGAACGGAGCCGTGGCTTACGACGCTACGACCGAAATCATCATCACCCAGAAATACGTTTCGCTGTTCACGGTGGGCTACGAGTCTTGGCACGAGTACCGCCGGACGGGGTATCCCCTGCTGGTGATGGGCGAAGCCATCCGCAACGACGGCGTGCATCCGACCCGTTTCCCCTACCCGCTGGTGCTGCGTTCGTCCAACAAGAACTATGCGGCCCAGCTGGCCAAAATGGGCGAAGACAACATGAAAACGCCGGTGTGGTGGAGCCGCAAGGCCGTCAAGCTGGAGAATCCGGAGGAGGACAACAACCTCGGTTACACCGGCCACAAATGGGATGCGGACATCAAATGGTAAGAGTGTTCGTAAAACGAATCGCAACCGGAAAGGCAACGCAGCATCCCGGTCGAGTTTTGAATTTAACCCGTAAATAACGAAAAAACAATTCATATGAAAATAAAACAATTCATCTCCGGAAGATGGCCCGGCCTGAAGGCGCTCGCTCTCTGCGCGATGGCGGCAACGGCATTCGTCGCCTGCAAGGACGACGAGACCGACGTTGTCCGGGATCCCCATATCACGCTGTCGGAAGACGCTTTCCTGTATAACGCAGCGGGAGAGACGCACAGTTTCACCGTGTATTCCAATATCGACTGGAAGGTCGAAATGGCGGACACCTCCCAGACGTGGGTCAATATCTGGCCCAAGGAGGGTTCCGACGACGGCGTTTTCGCCGTGAAGGTATCCAAACAGCCGTCCAAAGACCCCGTACTGCGGGAGGCCCGCTTCCGCGTCGTGGGCAAGCACGAGCATGACAACATCATTCAGGAAATCACGATTTCGCAGCGGGACGTCGATCCGGCGCTCAAACTCGGAGTGACCACGACGCCTCCCAAGGTGGTTATCAACAGCAACGGCGAGGAGAAATATTCGGTCGGCGTCACCTGCAACGTGGAGTGGACGGCCAAGGTCGGCGACTCCGGCGAGGGCTGGATCACGATCGACGAGATCAGCGACAACGAAATCAAGTTCTCCGTACCCAAGTATGCGGGAACGGTGCCCCGCACGGGACGTATCGAATTCAACGCCACCACCGAGCGTATGACGACGGTAGAGCTGATCGTCTACCAGAGCATTCCGCTGGATATCGGCGAAAACGCCGAACTCAAGACCATTGCCGAGGTGTACGAGAAGCTGGGCGGCCTGCAGGGAACCGTTCGTGAGAACGTCAAGATACAGGGCACCGTGATCAGCGACCGCGTATCCGGCAACTGCCCGAATCCCGCCGCGTTCTTCGTTCAGGACGCCAGCGGACGCGCCATTCAGTTCCGCGTTCAGGAAGGCTCGCACTCGCTCCAGCTCAATTCGCTGGTGACCATACCGCTCATGAACACGCAGTCGGTGATCGACGACGACGGACAGCCCTACATCACCATTTCGACGGAACGCATCCGCGACGTCATCACCACGGGCGGCGCTCCGATCGAACCGAAGGTGATGGAAAGCACGCAGGGCCTGACGGACGAAATGCTCGGTACGCTGGTAACGATCCGAAATCTCCAGTTCGTATTCCCGCACGGAACCTACTACAACGCCAACGAAGGCTCCATTTACAGCGGCGGACGTCCTACCGACCTCGCCCAGCTGCTTCTGGACCGCGACGGCAACACAATCAGCCACTACGTCTACGGCGGCACGAGCGTCGAGACGGGCGCCATGTTCAAGCATTACGAACTGCTGACGGACGATCCGATGCTGGATATAACGGGTATTCTGATCAAGGTCGAAAACGAATGGGCGATCCGCATGCGCAACATCAACGACCGCGACAAACTGACCGAAGCCCGGCGTTACGTGCCCATCACCGAATTCTACTGGCCCGAAACGCTTCCCGACAAGGAGATACTCGTTCCCAAAGTCGGCACGGGACAGCTGTTCGTGAACTTCGCCCCCAAGGCCGTCATCGCGCAGAGCACCACCTTCCGCCTTTACAGCGGCGCCGCCTATGTCCGTGTCGATGCATCGGTCAACGGCACCGAGAAGGGATACTATTCCGCCAACTGCGGCGGCTGGGGCGCCCAGTCGAACGACACCTATACGCCGACCCAGAAGGCATGGTACTTCGAGACTTCGACGGCAGGCATTTCGGATGACCTTTACGTATGCTTCTGCACCACCAGCTCGCAGTCGGGCCCCGGTCCCTTCTCGATCGAGTGGGCTGCGGCCGAGGCCGGTCCGTGGACCTTCGTAACCGACTACAAGGCCGGAAACTGGGAGGTAATACCCGGTCCCAAGAACTTCGCCTTCAAACTGCCCGACGGTTGCAAGAACCAGTCTTCGCTCTGGCTGCGGTTCCGCGTCAATTCCGACGAGCGCGTGGACGGCAAGGCCGCCAACAGCGCGACGGGTACGAACCGCATGATCTATACGAGCCTGAAGAAAAAAGTCAATTAATCCGGTGTAACGCAGGATAATCTTGCCGGACCGCTCCCCTCCCGGAGCGATTCGGCAGGATTAGACAAAAATCTAAACAATGAGAAAAATGAAACGATTGATAAAATTCAGATTACCGTATCTGTTCGCAGCCGCATTTCTGCTGTTGTGCATCGGAATCAGCTGTTCGGAAGATCCGACATGGACCAAACCGACGCCCGAACAGGAGGAAATTATCCCCGCCGTCTTCATCGAAGATCTCGTGATGCCCGATGCGGAGGAGATCTTCATCCCGGAGGACCCCATCAAGATCATGGGAACCGGATTCGACAAATACGACGTATTCCTGTTCCGCTCCACGTCGGAAGACCCTGCCGAGGAGACCAAATATTTTCAGGCCGAGATCAGCGAGGTGGCCGAGGATTACGTCATAATAACCGTTCCCAAAACGATCGACCTGCGCTCGTACGAGCTTATCCTGAAGCGTTACAACAAGCAGCAGGTGCTGGGTCCGATGACCATCTACAAGGCGCACTTCCCCGCGATTCCCGATCAGGCGGGCATGACCGTCAAGGGCCGCGTCTACTGCGGGAAAAAGGCGGTCGCAGACGTGGTGGTGTCCGACGGAGTCATCGTCACCAAGACCGACAAGGACGGCGTCTATTACCTGCCCTCGGAGAAGAAGATGGGGTACGTATTCGTTTCCATCCCCTCCGGATACAACATCGAGAGCGAAGCGGGTTATCCGGCCTTCCCGGCCATGAGCCAGCAGCTGCTCAACGAAGACAACGAGCAGCACGATTTCGCGCTTACGGAGATCCCCGGCGGAAACACGAACCATGTGATGATGGTATTCACCGACCTTCATCTGGCGAGCAAGACCCCGAACACGGCAGGCAAATATGCCGACATCGACCAGTACAAGAACAAGTTCATGCCCGACATCACGGCCGAAATGGCGCAGTATGCGAACGTGTATGCGCTCTGTCTGGGCGACATCACGTGGGATGCGTTCTGGTACAAAACGATGAATCAGGGTCCTGAGAACATGGTGGAGGTACGCTACCAGCTGCCGAACTACAAGGACTTGATGAAGAACTTCCCCTGCCCGGTTTTCAACGTGATCGGCAACCACGACAACGATCCGAAGGTGGTCGGAGACTACTTCACGGAGCTGCCTTTCAAGCAGCACATAGCCCCCACCTACTATTCGTTCAACATCGGCGACGTACACTACATCGTTCTGGACAACGACCAGTACGACAATTACAACGGCGGCAGCCGCATCGAGCGGATCGGGCTGCTCGGCGACTCCGACCCGCAGAAATGGCAGATGGCGTGGGTGGCCGAAGACCTGAAATACGTGGACAAGTCCAAGAAGATCGTGGTCGCCATGCATGCCCCGATGACCTCGGCCGGCCTGAACCCGATCGTGACGCTTTCGGGCGGAAACGACCTGCTCGGTCTGCTGCAGGGTTATCAGGTGGAATTCCTCACCGGACATACGCACAACAATCACCACGCGAAGATCGCCGAAGGCGTACGCGAGCATAACGTAGCGGCCGTATGCGGCACGTGGTGGTTCAACGTGAAAAGCGCCAACGGAGGCGCCGACTACGACTTGTGCAAGGACGGCTCCCCGACGGGCTACGGCGTATTCAAATTCAACGGAACGGCCGTGCAGTGGTACTATAAGGGGATCGAGGTGGCCCGCAACGAGCAGTTCGCCGTATACGACATGAATTTCGTGAAGAGCGACTACAAGAGCGCCGTGGGCGCCAAGGCCAACGAAGTGCTGGTCAATGTATGGAACTGGGACGAGGACTGGACGGTATCCGTGACCGAAAACGGACAGCCGCTCACGGCGACCCGCGTATACCGCAAGGACCCGACGCACTACACATGGCAGAAAGACGTACTGGAACCGGCCCATGCCCCCGGCTCGCCCAACAGCACCTACCTCACGGGCTACAATGCCCATATGTTCTCCGCCATAGCGCAGGTTCCCGGCTCGACGATCAAGGTCGTCGTAACGGATCCGTTCGGCGGCGTCTACGAGAAGACGATCGTACGGGAAATTCCTTCGAATCTGCCGGCGCAATGGGTATTTACAAAGGGCGTCAACGTCGATGAGTTCGTGGTGGACAACAAAATGCCGTCAGCGACCGGAAAGGGCTATATCAGCTATATCAGCAACTGCGATCCGGCTCTCGACGTAAACAACAAGATAGCCCGTGCCAATACGGCCGGCGAGCCTTATATCACGGGCGGCTGGCCGGGCGACTGGTGGCTGTTCACCATTCCGGAAATGACCATAAAGGCCGGAACGGTCATCAACGCCAAGTTCCACGCACGCGCATCCGGAACCGGTATGAAATACTGGATGCTGGAGTACTACGACGGCGGTGAATGGAAGCCCGGAGCGCCCTTGCAGACGACGACCGTCGGAGAGGGCGATCAGGCGCAGACATTCTCTTACAATTACGAAATGATGAATACGGACCATTGCCTGATCGACCGCAACATGACGTTCGAGCATGCCATCAATAACGGGGATATTCTGATCCGGCTCCGTTGCATGGCCAACTGGCAGGCCAGCGGAAAGGGAGCCTTAGCCGCACCCAACGGCGGTACGCACCGCATATCCGTACAAAACAACATCAACCCTACGATCTCGATCGTTCAGTAAACAGGATCGGACAGCAAACAGAACGGCCGCTTCTTTCGGGAGCGGCCGTTTTATTCGTCTACAGCCGAGCAAATGCGCGTCATAGCAGACGATCCCCAGCCGGGCAGACATTTGGCCGCCGTTCTTACGTTTCAGAAATAAGTATCACCCATAGTAACAAGAGTATGCTTAAAAATTAGGATGAAACGGGATGCAACTTCCTCTTATGCGTTCGGCTTGGTGCGCACAATAAAGTTGCCAAAGGGACATTCTGATTTAAGTCTACCCATAATTTCCGATTTTTTACCATCACAAAGATGAATCGCAAAGTTTGTGATGATTTTGTGAATGTTATTTAACCGGAAATGTCCCTTAAATACTAACGGCACGATTATGAATCGTGCCGTCGAGTAATTTAACTATGTCATTTTGAGCCATTTAAGCCCAAAATTCTTTTCAGTACTCCTCCTCGTTGAAGAAACTTATCTATATTGGTTATCAATATATTATAAATTAATCAATGAAATTTACACAAACAAACTGCACTATCTGAGACGGGCTGGGGCGATGGAAAGAATAGTTGGACAAACAAAACTATACTTTATGGAAACATAATTATAAAAATTATAGTTCCGTATTAACCTGCAATTTGAACTTTGCCGTCGACTTCTGTGATTTCGTCACTTTTTAGCATCGCTTTATAAACACTCTGAAGAGAGGTTATGATATTCTCTCCTGTACGTTTGAAGCCAAATTCTCGCGCTGTAACAATAAACAAATCATCAGGAGTGATACCATAACTATTAGTTACTATCACCTTCATCGCCAAGGCCAATTCTTCGTCGCAGATATATGCGATTGGACGGATATAATCATCCTCAGGATTTGGAATCCTTACTCTTATATTGTCAAAACCGGCTATCCGCACAAATTCTTTTTTATCAACAGAAATTTTACCTTTCAAGTAATTCTTAAATATAAAACTAACATCATTGCGCACAACAGAGGTAACCTTTTGTCTACCAAATAATGGAGCGACGCGGCGGCATAACTCTTCAAAATGTATTGGCTGTTCTATCGAAATGACATTAAAAATTGTATCATATATTTCAGTGGCACCCTCTTCTCCAAAAGGATTTGCACGTTTATACATGTCAAATCCATACCCGGGCTCCTGACTTTCCGTTGACTCAATGATTTCTTCAATATCAACTGGAGGTATGACAGATTGCCCTATTTGACAACTCTCGACAAGATGGCTACTTATAGTATTAGCCCCCAATGCTTTTTCAATAGCATTAACGAGCTTTTCTTCTTCTGTTGTCTGGTCTTTTATCCAGTCGGTTGACCATATGCGATATATTGTCCATCCCATATCTTCAAGTATGGTCTGACGCAGTCTATCCCTTTCTCGCGCAGTCCTTGAACTATGATAGGTTGCGCCATCACATTCAATTCCAATGACAAATTTACCTGTATTGATTGGGTCTTTGACGGCCATATCTATACGGAAGCCCGAACATCCTACCTGAGTTACCACATTATAACCTTTAGATTGGAGAAAATCGTATACTGCCTCTTCGAATGGAGAATCAAAATCTAAATTATAATTATATGTAAGTTCTTTTTCCAGAGCGATAATGCCTTGTTGCGCAAATTCAATATACGAACGTAGCATCCTCACACCCTCTGAAGATGTTTTGTCAAGATCTATATCATTCGCAGTGATTGAACCAACCAGCTTTACGTTGTACTTGGCTCGGTGATTGCGACATTCAGACGACGGTATCCGCCTTCACGGCTTAATGGTCCGAAGTTCATATACATAATATCTCTGCTGTCTTTAGCATATCCTATACTAAAGATGATTGTATCACGTTCATCACCCTGGACGTTTTCCAGATTTTTTATAAAGAATGGTTCTTCTTTGTCCTCTATAAAGAATTTGTCAAATCTTGAATCCTGCAGTCGTCTTTGGCGGATAGCAGCATCCACGGCATTCTGTTGAGCTTCGCTAAATGTCACTACGCCTAATGAACGATTCGGATACTTGCGGAAATGTTCAAAAACCAAATCAGCAACTTTTTTAGCTTCAATGATATTATTCTTTTTTCCTCCTCGGTCATATACTCCGTCCTTAACATAAATATATTCCACGCCGGTGTCAGGCGCACTTTCTATCGATGAAGGGAAAGTAATAAGCTGGCTATTGTAAACCTTGACATTCGAGAACGCAATAAGATGTTCATCACGGCTTCTATAATGCCATCTCAAGCTTCGCTCAGGCAAAACAGCTACAGCTTCATCAAGGACTGATTCAAAAGCTCCGGCATCCTCGCTTTCTACAGTCTCATCGGAATCAATATCATAGTCTTCATCATTAAGTGATGCCGAGAAGAAACTTGTAGGTGGAAGCTGCTTTGTATCTCCGACAATAATGGTCTGTTTGCCTCGCATTATGGCTCCAATAGCATCCTCAGTATGAACCTGCGATGCCTCATCAAAGATGACCAAATCAAAGTTGTAACTTTGAGCTTCCAAAAATACACTTACAGATAGAGGAGACATCATAAAGCAAGGACGCAAAGCCGTGATGAGATTTGGAATTGTCATAAAGAGCTTGCGTAATGGCATAAGTCTCCTTTGCTTGTTAAGTTCCCTTTTCAATATTGCAATCTCATCCCTTGCAACATTAATTGAATTGAAGTCCGGAATTCTACTTAATGCACGTTCTCGAACTCGTGCTCGTGCAATTTTGAACTGCCCTTTATCTAACTCACAGAATTCGCTAATAGTTTGTGCTTGTATTCTTCCCCTGAAATCTTGCACGGCAGGAAACTTTGGAAGAATTGCATCAAGCCAAAGACGATAAAATCTTTTAAGATATGCATCCGTAATGTAGTTGGAATCTATTTCCAATCCCTCAACTTGTTTAATAAATGTACCAAGACCGAGTTTATCGCACTTTTCTCTGTTAGAACAGTAATCGACCCACTCTTCCAACAAATACTTTTTATCGCGGCAAAGAGACATCCTTCTGGAAAGATCTAGGATATTTGTCTGATAAAAATCTTCTTCATTGTTAAAAAGAGATGCAAACCAGTCTATATATTCACTTGCTGAATCTATAAGTGCGGATATTTTTCCGCTCGTATCGCCACAATAGGATATAATATTTTTATCATTGCATACAGCTTTAACAAACGAATCAGGTAAACTATACTGTGTCGCAAGTTCTTTTAATCCAGCAGCGTATTTAAGAGCCTCTATCAATTCATCCCAATTCGTCTCAAGTCCGTTATAAAAATCTTTGTAAAATCCTCTGATTTTGTCTTTTTGTCTTGCCAGTTGATTATTCAGATCTTTCAATGAGATTGATAAATCCAAATCAGAAATGGCTGATTCATAATCGCACGGCGTATTGCGAATATTCATTAAGGCATTGTACTCTTCAATGAATTTTTCAGCCAAAGATATAGTCTCAAGTGAGTATGTATTAATCTTATCCCATATGGAAGTTTCGTCGATTTTAACCTTGAGAATCGCTTTCAATATCCTTAATTGCTCATCAATATAACTTGACGAACTTTGCATATTGAATTGCGAAATCTCAGAGGATGGCAACTGTCCGCAGGATGTAATTCTGATGAATTCTGGCGTAACTGAATGCAGTTGATCTAGGACTTTTCTAAATGTGTCTATAGCCGATAAAACGATATCCCACTGAGTGTTAACGCCTTGATAATATTCACCATAAACTTCCTCATATTGATGTTTGTCAGCATCAATTATGGTTTGATTATCTGAAATAAGCTTGAGAGAATTCAAGGTAGATAAAGCATCTTCATAGGACAACTTCCCACCTTGAGACAAATAAGAAGTCAGATGTTTAAGGTCATTGTGGTAACCTTTCTTGAACACTCGCAAAAATGAACTATAATCACCTCTAAATCTTTGTAAAATAGGATAGAAATCCAAAGATAATATTTCATTGTCAAAACGAGATAATATGCTCTGTCGAGCATTGATGAGAGAGTTGTGGCAAGTTTTATGAGCTTCCAAGTCTGACTTTATACGATTGAGGTCATTTGTGTCAAACCATTTTCTCGTAGGCCTGATATTTACAATCTCTCCTATTGCGGACACTGACTTTACAAATGAAATTATTTGATTGATAGTCTTTGGCACCGGTATTCCTAATTTTGGACCAAGTTTCTCCGCAGATGTAAACAGATCGTTAAGCTTAGTTGTCGCCTGTAATAGATCAGAATGTATTCCATCTATGTTTGATGTTAACTGGTTGCCATCTTCGCTATTGATTCTGTTTTGAAGTTGCGACATAAAAGAGGTTAAATTATCTTTGCATTTTGTCGCATCAAAAGACAGTCTCTCTGTGTTATATATTTCCTTCAGTTTTTTTGAAATACGCTGAATTTCCTCAACGGATTCTTTATATTCACACGCCTTCTTTATTAATGAATCAGCATTGTGATCAAATACCCATTCCTCTGGAATTACTGGGGACTTGGCTGCAAAATTCAGTATTTCAACCAGAGTGGCGTTTCCATTCAAAGACGGATTAACCTGAATTCCTAATTTAGAGCAAGCAGACGAATGCTGTTCGCCCAACTTGTTCAAAAGAGATGTCGCTTGATTGGTCTTTGAATCAATATCGTGACGTAATTCATTTGACAAATATCTTACAGTCGAATTACGCCAAACATTATTTAAATAATCCTCACTTCTTTTGCTGATTGTTTTGGATAATTCACCAAGCACATATATTCTTTCATTCAGAACATCGTTTGTTGTGTCATCAACATTGTCTATCGGGAAAATAACATCAGGGGCATTTCCCAGTTTTGCCAATCTTCCTTGTATTGTGTAGATGGAAACATTTAGGCCGGAAGCAGGCGTATGTAATTCCTCTTGGTATTCATTGAGCACATTTCGCTTCCTTTCTAAAAGTTCAAGTTGCGCCAAGGCTTCTTCTCGAACACGAGTACGGTCTACATTTATAGAATTGGCAAGTTCGTTCAGGATTTCTTTCTTATTGGCTTTATGGCTGTGAAGTGTTAAGCAGAAATCGGCAAGACCTACACTCGCCAAGCGGTTATAAACCACTTGCAAAGCTGCCATTTTCTCTGAAACAAATAGAACTTTCTTTCCATCAGCAATGGCTTCCGCAATAATATTCGTAATAGTCTGGCTCTTTCCTGTTCCTGGAGGGCCTTGTAAAACAAAGCTCACTCCTTTTTTGGAGAGCAAAATAGCGTCTTGTTGGCTTGAATCAGCATCTACTACTTGAAATGTATCTATAGGCCTTACCTGTTTATCGTGGTCAAAATTATTAAGTTCATCAGGTATCTGTTGTATTGTGCTTTGTTCTCCGACGATGGCTGAAATTACGCCATTGTCATTCAGCTTTTCCTCATTTCTCTCCAAGTCTTTATACATATTGATTTTGAGGAATGACAAATTCGCCAAATGAACACTTCTCTCTACACTCCAATCTTGATTCTCTATTTTAGAAAACAATCTTTCCATGTACTCTTCAGGAGAGTCGTGTGCAGAATCAAATTCCGGAACACTAATGCCGAAGTCATTATCCAGTTTGTGTGCTAAAGTAGGATTAATCACGATTTCATCATCGTGCAGTGTAAGTCTGTAAGGAGAAGTAATAGATTCTATTAAAAGTCGTACAGGAACTAGAATAATAGGAGATGAAAATATTTGGGACGATTCAGGCTGTTCCTTCCATTTAAGCATACCAAAAGTGAGGTACAAAGTATTAATGCCTTGCTCCTCAATAGATGTGTTAGCTTTATATCGTAATGATTTTAAGGTCTTCTGCAGTTCACCGATAGGTTTATTGGTTTCGATGTCGCCTTTAATGATTGTGTCGCATATTTCTTCGCCATCGTCAGAGATTTGTACTTTTTTAGCATATGGAAACTCTAACTCTTTTTCATTTATGACAAGCTGATCCCATAACTTGTCAAATGAAGGAGACGTAATTGTAACATTATTACGCTTCCCTTCAAGAAAATTTATAAGTCTGTTTCTTTTACCGAAATCAAGCAGTTGCTTCTTCCAGATCTCTACTCGATTATGCAGTTTTTGTCCCATATTACTATTATTCTCTAATTATCTGATTGTCAATTATAAAACTTTATCACAAAGGTTCAAGCAGAACTATATAATTTAGAATGGAAGATCATCATCCATCTTCCGTTCGATATTATCAAACCTTGTCCAAAGATTATTCAGTACAATTATTTTGCGGTCTTTTGATAGTTGATTCCACCACTCATAAAAGCGTTCAACCTGATTCACCTGAACCACGGCTTTTGTTATATACCTAAAATTTCCAGAGACAAAACATGAAATCAAATCTTTATTGCTTTGCAGGTATGTTTCAAGTATAGATTTTTGTAACAGGTCACTGAGCTTAGCTGTTATTATTTCCAAGTCTTCAACATATTTGGTGTCTTCATACATTTTAGTACAAACGCCTGTAAATGAATCAGCCATATTAGAGTATATGTTTTTTTCATCTTTAGAAAACTTGACTAATAGCGAATTCTCTGAAGTGACATTCCTAACCACTTCTTGGAAAGATGAAATACGATTGTCTGGATTAGGAGGTATCATACTTTCCAACACTACTGAATACTTAAATAGTTGCGATATGTTATTATCACCTATAAGTCGTTCAAAGAGCTTTCCGACGAAATACACTTCAGTCTTGTGATCGTAAATATTATTAACGAATTCTTCCGGTGTTGAGTATGCCCAGTTAAGACTGACACTCTTGGTGCAATCAATTGCTTCCTGAGTAGTTTTCCCAAAACCAAAATCAATTATTTTAGGGATGCCGTCCGTTGAGACCAATATATTTCCAGGCCTGATATCACGGTGCATAATACCATTATCCTCAAGATATTTGAAGCCACTTATGGTCTGAACAAAAATATCGTTGATAGCTTTTGGATTAGCTTTTATATACTCGTCTATGTTGCACCCTTCAATATATTCCATCAGGATATATCCGGTTGTATGTTCCGGATACAGATGATATGAAAAGACGCGGACAATGTTCGGATGATTTATCTTGTATAAAATCTTGATTTCATTGACGAAATGCTCATAATATTTTGTCTTACATTCTGAAAAATATGGCGAATATTTTTTACAGACAAATCGTTCATTTATTGTTTCGTCTTTGATGAGTATAGTTCGTCCGGTACCTCCTTGTCCCACTTCCTTAAGGTATTTATACTCTTTTGATTTGATAAATCTTATAATATCATTTTTCATATGAAATCTACTCTACTTTTATATCCGGTAGGCAGTTTATAAATCCTACTATTTTGAAAGGTTGAGCTATGTATTTATTTCTTCTTGACAACATATTTCTGTTTAGGGTCTGTTTTACTTTCTGTAGAAGTCATTGTCAATACATCACCAAGTAATGGATCAATGTAAAAGCGCTTCATCCTGTATTTGTCGGAATATCCCAGATGTTCTGATATTTCCTGTAGAGTGCGAGGCTCTTTACAATAGTTCATCAGTTCCTGTATTGTTTCCTGCCTTTTCTCGTCTCTTGACTTTACTCCTTGACTTTTTACTCCTTGACTTTTACTCCTTGACTTTTCGTTTTCCATATATTCAGAATTCAAGGAGTAAGAAGTCCAACGACCTTTGTTGACGGGTACGAGCATACCTTTTCCAACCAAGGCATACAACGTTTTTCCGACTTCCAATGGATTTTTGCCGAGTAATTGCTGCATACGGAAATTTGATGTGCTTCCTTCGGTAAAGGCTGTGGCCAAAACTAATTGCTCCTCCTTGTTAAGTTTCTCGTAGTCGCTACCATAAATATCGTGAAGTGCTATGTGGCATTCGTCTGGTATCAATGATGCCATAGTGAGTGTTAATTCCACCAAATGCAAATCCTGATTTTCAATAAGACAAGGCTGACGCCAATTTTCCTTTTTCCAAGCATTTAATATTGTCGGAAATCCAGAACCTATGTTGTCACCAAAACCTATCATCCTGAACATTGCCTGCATATTCGGGTTGCGGGCTTTGGAGTGTCCTCCGGCATAAATATCCATTACAGGAATTTTCAGGGAGCCAGGATTGGAAAAGACAAAACAATCATCGTGCTTCTCAACTTTCAACACTCCGGTTATCATATAGTCAGAATGTATCACAAGATTGGTCAATGCTTCTCGCACTGCTTTATGAATGGCAGTGTCATCTATTCGCTCCATACCTTCCAGTCTGAACGGGCGCTTCAAGTCTTTGATTAATTTGGACTGCACGGTCATAAAGAAGTTGTACAGATTGTTTTCCCATCGTCCATCGTATGTCAGTCGGTCACTCCAGCGGCTATCTGGCTGCAGGTTCGTCATGTCCAGGTAGTCCATACGAATATTGTCAAACCGCTCTCTAATGGACAAGCCTTTACCGAACATCAGCAAACCGGCAAGGGTCAATCCCTCCCGATGTGTATTCCTGTCAATTATATAGCCTCCCATATTCAGCAAGAAGTCTTTGTCTGAATAGTCGTTCCAAACATGATCCATGTTAGCTGTGCGGAATCTGTTGCGGTATGCTGCAAGAGTATTAGCATCGATGTCATCCATCGTGTAATTCTCCATAAGAATAGAATCATTGCCGCTGTCGTTGGCATCCCGAATCATTGCCTTTACATCATCTTCGGTACAATGATAGTCTCCCTCATAGTTCCGTTTGAAAGAGCCGTTCATCATATTACCATTGATATAGATTGGCCTTTGTCGGTAATCTACTTGCGGAATATTGATAACCAATAGAGAACGTCCTTCATATTCAACTATATCAACATCTTCTTCGATAAGGATATTTCGGTTTACTTTGTTGCTATTCAAGGTATCGAAGAACTCCTTTTTCAGTTTCTTTGGATTATTAACACCTGTTATTTCAAATCTTTTTGCCGAGTCTGGTTCTTCCATATGCTCGGTTATGCCAAGCACGATGATTCCTCCTACAGTGTTTGCGAAGGATGAATAAGTCTCCCAGACTGATTTAGGAATTTGATTCTCGCATTTCTTACATTCGAATGAAATGCGTTCTCCGACCTGAAGTAAGGTATTTATATCTGTTATATCCATCTTAGTCTTTTTTTGATTGGTTAATTAGCGTCCTTACATCAACATCGAGAATCCTTGCTATCTGCAAAAGGGTTTCTAACCCTGGTTGAACGGAGTTTGTACACCATTTAGAAACGGTTGTTTGGTCTTTATGCAGTTGCTCGGCAAGCCATTTTGCCGTCCTTTTTTGTTCTACCAATACGACTTTAATCCTATTGATGTCTGTTTTGGGGCTATCTGTCATTGCATTGTTGGTTTTTGAGATTGCAAATATATAATTTAAAATAGAATATTTGAAATAATTATATGATTATTTGGTGTAATAATTAGCGCGTAACGCTAATTATTTTGATTTATCCAATACTCGAGTCAAAGCCTAAAACGACAAAAAATATCCTTTATTAGTTGCTCTTTATCACCTTTTGTATCCTTTTCTCGGCATTATTACTAATCGTAAGGCATGAAGTAAGCACCTTCTCCGATACACCTCTTCCTCCTCATCCGGTCTGCGACCATCCCAACGAAGGTCTGAGTCGGAATTACCACCGCCTCCGGAAGAAACTGATATCGGTTGCCCACTGATGAGCGCATCAGCTACTGTAAAAATCATATTGCGAACTGAAGGTATAACCAACTGGCCGAGCAATGTATTCAGCTCTGACTCCATATTTTCGTTTGTGTCTGAAAGAATTTTATTCTCTCGTCTCAACTGATACAGTTCTCCGTAATCCGCCAAAGCATTGTATTGGGCGGCTTCGACCTGCCGGGCTGCATCATTTCTGTATAGAGATTCTACCTTGCGGACAATCTCGGTGAACTGCTTGGCGATAAGTCTATTCTGTCGTTCAATCCATTTGTCTGTACCAAACAGCGGCACTTTCTCTGTTATTTGCGGTGGCGTGAAATCAACCTTGTGGTTACGAAATGGCTGTATAACAGAACGGGCTTTCGCTACATCCTTTGTCAATTGTTCCAATTCATCTTCCTTTGCATGGAGTTTATTGGATTTGTCTTCAAGTTTTTCCTGATACTCGGTAATGAGTTTCTGTATGTCCGCCTTCTGCGCTTCATACCTGTCAAGAGTTATCTTGCCGGACGCGAGAGCTTCATCGATTTCTTTAAGCCGGTTCCTTCCGGCAAGCATTTCCCGTTCAAGTTTCCGTATCATTGTCTGAAGTCCCTTGACTGCTTTCTCTGCTTGTTTCGCATCTTTGGACAGTTTTCGGATATAATCGCGTTTACTAAGATGGCTAACGTTCCGGCCTTCAATACTATCACCACGTTCCAACCCATACTTGCTACCGACCTCATCATAGAGTGAGGTGTGCATTTCACGAAGAATCTGTCCGTATTCGTAGCGGGTCTTGCCAAACTTAGCCGACCACATGACACATTCGCGTCCACTTTTGGAACGTTGTCCGACAGGAACGATCAAAGCATGGATATGCGGACTGCTCTCATCGAGGTGAACCTGGAAGCCGATTATATTTTCCTGTCCGTATCGCCTGGCGCACCAGTCATAGACATCTTTTGCCCATTGTTCAATTTCCGGACATCGTTGGAGATGGCTGTTATCTGCACCCTTATCCAGATTTACGGTTTGGGTTCCAAATGCCATCTCAAGTGTACGGTCATGATTGCCGCCGAAGATAAATTTCGCACAACAATTCGGTTGAATCTTACTGTCCGGCTTGAAAGGCTTCCAACCCAACTCGGCCAGTCGTTCCTGTAAACGGACTTCAAGCGATTTCTCTTGATAGCCTAACGGATGAACTTTCCCATCGGGCCCAATCTCGAAATTCAGTTTCATTCGGGTCTTGTCATAGTGATTGGTCGGATCCTGATTCTTTCTGTCAATCTTGTCGTCATTCCAATGCCTTTCGTTTTCATTCGCCTCTGCTGTGCCGAATGACTTCCCGGCTTCAACATGCATGGCCTGTTTAATATCTGTATTCATATATGGTATTCTTTTGATAAATGATTAATATCTGAGCTTGCTCTTGTGCCAGTCCGCTCTGCGGGACAATGACCGGATTTTATTGCCGCCAGGCAAAAAGTCCTTATTGTGTTAAGGACTTTCTATAAATCCTCGGAACAAGTTCCTTTACTATTCAATAAGTTCCAGATCCAGTTCATCAATGAGCAACTGCAATGCTGGATTACGTTGTATCATCTGATGGAGTATCTGTCTCTTTGATGGTGAATACAGAAAGAAGTCTGCAATGTCCAATCCTTGGCTGCGTTGCTTTTCATCGGATGTACATTCCAAAACATTGGACACAACAACCCGTTTACATATTCCAGACAACAAAGCAGACTTTTCTTTCCATTGTTCGGTTGCTCCTAAATCAGGGATGAGAGTAACTTCCCTGCCTTTGAGAACCTGCATAGCTTCACTGTTGAAACAACCATTCTTTCCACCTGTTGCCAGCCATATATAATCGGGGATAAAATGGCTCATTACAACAGCGGTCTTTTCACTTTCCACCAGCATTACCGGAGACGATGAGTTAATAAGAAGATGTTCTCCAAACAGACATTGCTTCAAATGGAAATCCTGCAACTTCAACTCGGAATGCGCCCAGCTGACAAAAGCCTGAGGCTCTTTAACCCGATGCCCTGTCTCGGCATTATAGCACATTACCTTGCCGGTTCTTACCTGTCCATTTATATCTGTCTGCCAGAAAACCGTTGCGCCTCCCCATTTTGAAGATGTCCCTATGCGATACATTTCAAACAATCTGCTTGCCTCATTTTCGCCAAATACATGACAGAAATACTGATATAAGGGGTTGATTGAATAATGTGACAGACTCCTTAACACATAAGATGAAGGAATATACGAAGGAACAATACAAGACGGAGTTTTCTCTGCCGTCTTATAAGGGGCAGAAAGAAGTGACTTGCCGCTTCCCTCATCCATTTCCAACACATCAGGATTATCCTTGAAGTATTCCTTAGGTGTATAGTGGTAGCCACAACTGTTTTCATGATCACACTTGCCGACATTAGCGGGAAAGCTAATGCTGCCTTGTTCATCAATATACCTGACAAAACACCGGTTTTTACCACAGTTCGGACAAGTAGTCTTGCTTCCAGGGCGGTATTTCTGCAAATGGAATCTGTATTCACTCATGGTCCTCTGATTTTAGTGTGGTTGCACTCTGCACTTTTGCACTTTGAGAAGATTGCACGGTATCCTGGCAAGATGAAAGTGCAATGGTGCAAGGTGCATCAGTATTTTCTGTCATAAGTTTGCGATAGACTCCATGCTGAAGCTTTTCTATAAGAGGGTGTTTAAGCCGGCATAATTGGTCAAGCGCATAATAGACGGTACGTCGGGACATATCAACTTTTCTACCGGCAATAACAGCATCCCCGGAAGTGAACCGATCTTCCAACAGAGAAAGCCACGCTTCCTTAGTTTCGCCGATACTGTTTATGACAATGGCTTCCTGGAGCCTCCTGTATGTTTCCTCATAATAATCAATCATACGGATTGCCGATTCTACGGAGTCCCGCTCAATATATTGCATATCTCCACTATCAGTAGCCCATTTCATTACCTGAAACAACAGGGCAAGACGTGCTACATGGCCGTTGAGTTTCATCTTGCGGCTTTCAACATCCGCATCATCCTCAATGGCATTTACAGCATCGATAATTCCATTGTACCATTCATAAAAGTATTCTTCAGCATCGTCAGACATTGTAAGGATACGGGGATTGACCGTTGTACCCTTGTCATCAAGGATACAGGGGATACTTAGGATTCTGTTGATTATTGTCCTCCATTGATTCATGATGTCAGGACGGGCTGTATTCCGTTCTTCCCGTCTCCATCCGGATATCTTCCTGTTTTTGGGGTAGACAAACAAAAAACGGTCAAGCAATCCGTTGGCAAGGAACTCTGCACGGAAGACTTCCTGCAGCATATTTGTCTGTACTGAACCGATGACATTTATACATGGATTCTTGATTAGAACAGGACGTGATTCTGATTTGCGGATAATCTTTAACGGCTGTCCGCTATAAGCTGTCAGCAGATCTTCAATGAGGTTGTTCTTGCTGTTGTACCTTTTGACGGAATTGAACAAAGCCAGGATTTCATCGACGACCAATGTTATCCCACGCTGATTATGCTGATGAATATTCATCATCGCCTCCGGGGTAGAATCATAAATGACCGTCGTTACAAAATTCGGTTTCTTGAGCAGTTGTTCTTCCCCGTCACTTCCGTGCTTGCCTGCTGACATGGCTCTTTCATATTCATCATATTCCTCGTTATATTTCTCATGCAGCCGGTCATCATACTCATTAATCGGCTTATAGATAAAACCGAGGGGAGGAGTCTTTCCGAGCCCGGGACGTCCGACCAGCATCATATAAAGGGATGGGCAAGTTTTCCACTCGCCCTTTATACGGATATGACAAGAGTTGCCTATTGCAGTAGCAACAGCAGAAAGAATAATAGACGCAGTATATTCCACATTGAAATTTTCGTATCTGGCAAGATTGAGGATAATCTCCTGTATCTTGTCCGGGAAGGCATCCAACGGAAGACCTGTTTCCGGAACGCCTTCCACTTCCGAACGAAGCATGTTGGTCAAATGAATGGTGTCAAACATAGCCACCTCCTTGCTGTTTTGGAAGTTCATCACTAATAGCGAAAGCTTCATAATGGAAACGACGCAGAAAGCGGTTTACGTCTTCCTGCGTGTACCAGTATTTATCACCTTCACGCGAGTAGCCGAGATAACCGTTGTCTCGCAACTTTTTAAGATACTTATCTTTAATGTTCAACATCTCCATCAAAGACTTGTTATCATAAAGACGATGCCCACTTTCATGAGCCAGAGGCGGCAGTTTCTCCTGTTTCTCTACTATGCTGAGAATCTTTTCAAGCAGTTCCCGGTCGCATAGTTTCTTTTCTCCATTTAATTTTTGAGCCATAGTTTATCGTATTATGGCTTAACCTTCCTTATGCACACTCGGACTGTAAGCCGGGTTTACGTGCTATGATACGACTGTGCACATCGTACCAAAAGCACGATGCAAAGGTTCAAACTCCTTAGGAATCTTGGTGTTAGAATGAATTAGATACTATGTTAGAGATCGTGTTAGAGTTGTATATAACACGAAGGTGATGAGCTTATAACCTGCTGCTTGTCAAACAAAAAAAGAGTAGCACATTGGCTACTCAAATAACTTGTCAATTTTCTCAAATCCTGTGGGCGCAGCTTTGTTTTTTCGGGTATGCCTTGATTGAGTCAAATCTTTCATGTTAAATAACTTATCTAATTCAGTACCCGGAAATAATTCCACTCTGCCAGGCATCCAGTACATCTTCTCATCATATATTGTTTTTTCAGGATAATCTTCGCAATAGATACGTCCGCACATATATGCAAGAAGGACTTTGTTCAAAGTCCACTCATAATGGTCATCGTTGATAATGATATATTCTTCTTCAATGGCTTTGGCAAAGATCTTTCTTGCCAATTCAGTATCAAGCCGAGACGGTAAAGTCACTTTATGGTGATCTGGAACCATATCTTCTTGCACAGATTCAGTTTCTACGATTTTCTTTCCCTTTATTCGCTTCTTTTGATGCAAGTCCTCTGCTGCATATATCAGCGTTATTGCACATCCGATAGCGGTACTGATTCCCACAATGACAGCCGTGCCGGTTTCTGTTCCCCAAGATGGACGAAGCACCCCTAAGCCAAGAAGGATGAGGATACCAATAATGGTAGTGAGTCCTACTCCCCAGAATACCTTACGGCTGTTTAACTTGTATATATAGGTTACAACCAGTACAATAAGGAATCCTGCTATCAGGATACATGCAACTCGAAATGGCAATGACATCATAATTCTTTATCTTTTCGCAGTGATTATATAGTCAAGTTGATTAATTCTCCGCTTAGTTTTGCCACCTCTGCCGATAGCGTTTCCGGCAGGAAACGGGCATAAACCTTCTCTGTAATATCCGTGCTGCTATGTCCGAGCAGACGGCTGACTACCGACATGGATAGTCCCTTGTTAAGCGCAAAAACCGCAAATGAGTGCCTGGCTGCGTGCATCGAGAGACTGAACGGAAGGCCGATTTGTTCACCGACAACGGCCAGCGACTGATTGATGCATTTCGTGGCATTGTTGCGGGCTTTGTACAGTGCCTCCGCATCATCCAGATCCAAAGTCTCTTTTACAAGGTTGAACACATATCGGCATCCCTCACGTTTTTCCCGCCATTGCTGTAATATATGTAATGCAGGTTCAGTAAGAGGTATGACGTGACGTTTGTTTGTCTTTATCATAATCTTCCGCAACTCTTTCCTTGCGAAGTCGATATGTTTCCATTGCAGGGTCATCACATCCACTACACGGAGACCGCAGGCGTGGAACGCAAAGAAGAACATTTCTAGAAATTCTTTTCTGCGCGGTTCAGTACAAGTCTTGTAATATTCAAGCAATGCCGCCATCTGTTCCTTACTTAGACTTTTGCCGTCAAACTCTGCCTCTTCTTCAGAAAGCGATACCTTAGTTACAATGCGCATATCTTGAATCCTTGCATTGACGGCAGGTTCCATCATGCCCATTTCACAGGCGTATGCACATGCTTTTAATATCGGAGTCAAAGAGTGGTTGATAGTGGCATCACTGTTCTGCTTGATTTCCCTGCGCCACGATATATAACTGTCTAACAACTCCGGAGTCATATCGCCTACATAAATGCTGTCAGAACGATAGGTTCCCTGTCGGGTAGCCCTCAGGAATGTCTGGAATATATTCATGCAGCTCTTTCCGTTTTCATACCGGCTCCTTCCGATTCTGTTTCTTGCATAGTCAGAAGAAAGACGTTCCAATGTAAACTCCACGAAGTCCTTTCCTTGGTCACGGCGCGCAAGAGGTTTGTCAGCAAGAAAGCCGGATACGACATCAGCGGTTATCTGATTAGGATGTTTTTCGTTATATTCGGCAAGTTGCGAATCTATACGTTCAACACGAGCTAGCAATAACTGGTTAAGTCGTTTGGCTTCACCGCCATGACTTGCACGAATTTCACCTCGTCCCTGATTGCCGTTCTGGTTCCAGTCCGCAACTTTGACGAAGACATTCGTAGTCTTGCGAATTATCTGCCTGTTCCAAGTGTATTCCAACTCGACAGGATAGGCTTTTTCCTTGTCAACCACTTTCGGTGTACGAAGGCGGAATTTGCCCAATGGATATAGTCTTTTCGGTCTTCCCATATGCTTTTCCTCCCAATTCAATATTCCTGAGGAGAAACAAAGGTAATGTATTTTAGACAAACAAACCCTGTTTTCGAGAAGAAAAACCGCAATTTAGACAAACAAACCACACCATCAAGCACCATAAAACACCAACGCGACAAACAAATTTTCATTGTTCATCGCGCTGGTATTCAATTGTTTAACCTATCTGAAGGCTATCAATATTCCTCCTCGTTGAAGAAGAAATCGTCTTTCGAGGGGTAATCGGGCCAGATGTCTTCGATAGATTCGTATATCTCGCCTTCGTCTTCTATTTCTTGCAGATTTTCAAGCACTTCGAGAGGTGCACCCGAACGTACTGCATAGTCGATCAGTTCGTCTTTCGTGGCAGGCCAAGGGGCATCTTCGAGTTTCGATGCCAATTCAAGTGTCCAGTACATAATTTCAATGTTTTTAAGTTCCCAAATATCAGCGGATTAGCCAAACCTAAAACAGGACTGTTCCGCCATCACTGATTTGCAAAAGTATAAAAAAAACGAGAAAAACAAAGAAAAAACAATAAAACATCGCCGGTGCAGAATAAACACGCTTGCACTCAACGAATTACGGAATCCACAAGGTTTCATCGACCTCGTAATGCGCCGTAAGCATACGTCCGAGCGCATAGAAGTAATCCGACAGCCGGTTCAGGAACATCAGCGCCTCGGCATCCGTGCCGTATTTCTCGTCGGCGCGCAGTGCGGCGCGTTCGGCGCGGCGGCAAACCGTGCGGCAGACATGGCACATCGAAACGACGGCGTTGCCGCCGGGAATCGTAAACTTGTCGATCGGCGGTACGGCAGCCTGCAAGGCGTCGATCCGCCCTTCGAGCCACGTGACGGCTTCGGGCGCCAGCGGAGCGACCTTCTCGCAGCCCGATTTCCCGCGGGCCAGCAGGGCTTCGACGGTCATCAGCCGCGAAAGGATGCGGTTCAAGTCGTCCACATACGGCGTCAGTGCGGCATCGGAGCGCATATTGTCGCACAACAGCGCCGTAAAAGCAGCCAATTCATCTACCGAGCCGTACGCTTCGACCCGTTCGTCGGTCTTGAAAACCCGCTCGCCGCCGACCAGAGACGTGGTCCCCTTGTCGCCCGTTTTGGTGTATATTTTCATATCCGGAAATGTTGTTTCGGCAAATTATTATTGAAAATCAGCAGGTATCCCCTATTGTCCACCGTCGTCGAACGATGCGCCGCCACGATCTGACGGCACAACATCTGGCGATCCTGTCCCTCGCAGGGCGACATCAGGGCGACGGTATGCCCCGCTTCACCCGCGGCTGCGACCAGTGTCAGCGTCTCCGCACGTGGCAGGTCCCGCGTCAGGATACAGAATTCGGCATCCGCACGATTCAGGCCAAACGTACCGTAACCGCAATGAATCGCCACGTTTTGCAACTGTATCGCCCGGCGTTCGGGCACTCCGGCACCGCGCAGCGCCCGGTACAGCCGCCGATCGCCGGGCAGCAGCTCGCCGCGCATGAAAACTTCCCGTACAATATTATATACGAACGGCGAATGGACTCCGTGCCCGCGGAAATAACGGGCGCGGACAAGCCGGTTGTGCAGTTCTGCGATCCGTCCGTAAAAACCCAGTCCGATAGTGCGGCCGCCGATCCTCATCTCCCCTACTTTTTCAGCATGCCCGCCAGACGGCCGGTCGAAAAGGCGATCTGCAGGTTGTATCCGCCCGTATTGGCGTCGAGGTCCAGCACCTCGCCCGCAAAGTAAAGTCCCCGGACCTTCAGCGACTCCATCGTATAGGGATTCACCTCGTCGCAGCAGACGCCGCCGGCCGTAACGACGGCATATTCGAACGGCGCATAATCCGTAAGCGGGAAGGTGAATCCCTTGAGCGTCTTTATCAGGCGGCCGATCTGCTCTTCGGTGATTTTGCTGACGTAATTCTTGCCGTTGACGTCCATTTCATGCACAAGAGTCAAGACGAGCGGCTTCGGAACCAGCTTACGCAGCAGTTCGGTGAAAAACTCGGTCGGCTCCATATCGGCGATCTCGCGCGCGATCCGCTCGCGCAACACCTCTTCGGTAAGCGCGGGTTTGAGGTCCACGACCAGTTTCACGCGCCGCTGGTCGATCAGCGCATCCACCGCGTCGCGGCTCATCCGCAGCGCCACGGCGCCCTCGATGCCGCGCTGCGAGAATCCCAGTTCGCCGAACTCCTCGCGCACGGGCTGGTCGTCGATCCAAAGCGTCGCCCGGACGTTGCGCAGCAGAAGGCCGTCGAGGTATTTGATCTGCGGATGCGACGAGACGAGCGGCGTCAGCGAAGGGCGCACCGGCTCTACGGAGTGCCCCAAGTCGGATGCGAAGGCGTATCCGTCGCCCGTGGAACCCGTCGCGGGATAGGAAAGCCCTCCCGTAGCGACGATGACGTTCGGGCACTCCTCCTTGCGTTCGAAACCGCGCTTGTTGATATAGCGGACGCCGAAGACCTTGCTGCCCAAGGTCATAATCCCGGTGACGCGCGTATTGTATATGATTTTGACGCCGTTCTCGAAGCAATATTCCAACAGGGCCGTAGCGATGTCCCACGCCTTGCCGCTTTTGGGAAAGACCCGTTCGCCGCGCTCGATTTCGAGCTTCACGCCCGCCCTCTCGAAGAAGCGGATGGCGGCGCGGTTGTTGAACTCGGCGAAGGCCGGCGCGAAAAACTCCGCATTGGTCCGCACCTGCGAGGCGAACTCCTCGGCAGGGCGGGCGTTGGTGACGTTGCAGCGGCCCTTGCCCGTGATGCGGACCTTACGGCCCGATTTCTCCATCTTCTCGATGAGCAGCACACGTTTTCCGTTGCGCGCGGCGGTTCCTGCGGCCATCATGCCCGCAGCCCCCGCACCGACGACGATGACGTCGTACGGTATGATCTCTTTTTCTTCCAATTGCTCCATACGACCGCAAAGATAGGCAATAATTCTTTCTTTACGGAAAAATTTTTCTATCTTTGCGGCCGTTAAAACCGTTCTAAAAGATATGTTGAGCAGAAGATTACTTCGTATTAAGGTCGTCAAAGCGCTGTTCGCGCACCTCAAATCGGGTGCAGACAACATGATTGCGTCCGAGAAAACGCTGATGACGTCCGTCGACAAGGCCTACGACCTCTACTTCCAGATACTGATCCTGCCCGTGGAAATCGTCCGTTACGCCGAACAGCGTCAGGAGCTGGCCAAGCAGAAAAAACTGCCGACACACGAAGACCTCAACCCCAACACCAAATTCGTCGACAACCAGATCATCCGCGTAATCGCCAACAGCGACGCGGTGAACGACTATGCGGCGGCCCGCAAGCTGAACTGGACGCGGTATCCGGAGTTGATACGCACGCTCTACACCCAGCTGACCGAAAGCGACTACTTCAAGGATTACATGGCGCGTCCGGAGCGTTCGTTCGCCGACGACCGCAAACTGCTCGAAGACTTCTTCAAGGAGCTTCAGAGCTGCGAACCGCTGGACAACGTGCTGGAGGAGATGTCGATCCTCTGGAGCGACGACCTGCCCTATATCGTGATGATGATCCTGCGTTCGCTCTCGAACCTGCGCCCGACGCACACGGAGCTGAAGGTTCCCGCGAAATTCAAGAGCGACGAGGACCCGCAGTTCGTCCGGACGCTGTTCGAAAAATCGCTCGTCAATTACGACTCCTATCAGGATTATATCGAGAAATTCACCTCCAACTGGGACGTGGAGCGCATCGTCTTCATGGACAACCTCATCATCGGCACGGCGATGGCCGAACTGACCTCGTTCCCGTCGATTCCGGTCAAGGTGACGCTCGACGAGTACATCGAGATTTCGAAATACTACTCGACACCCGGCAGCAGCACTTTCATCAACGGCGTGCTGGACAAGATCGTCGATTCGCTCACCGCCGAAGGCCGCATCAAGAAAGCGGGCCGCGGCCTGATCTGAGGTCCGATGCTGCGTGTCTGTCTGTTGCTGCTTCTGGCCGCGTCGCTCGCGGCATGCGGCGCCCGGCAGGTGAAGACCGAACGCAAAGGCCGGATTATCACCCTCACGGACAAGATTCTCGACACGGGAGGTACGGACACCGTGCGTTTCGGACGCCTGCATTCGGGCGAAATCGCCCAGCTGCGTCTGTGGCTGGCCAACGAGACGAGCGGACCGGTCGTCATCGCCAAATACGGCCGCAGCTGCGGATGCACGACGCTCGAATATGACAATCAGCCGATTAACGCCGGCGATGCGCAGCAGGTAACGCTCACTTTCGACGCAAGGGGCGAGTGGGGCTGGCAGCTCAAGACGCTCGACGTCTCGTTCGCCGGGGCGCGCAGTCCCCTCCGGCTGTTTATCGAAGCCGAAGTGGAATAAATAGTTGCGTATTCGACAATATTTCGTATATTTGTCCCGTTACAGAAATTAAACACTAAAACATAACGACGTATGATCAATTTTCTTCAGGTGCCGCCCGTAGAACCCCAGCCGGGTTTCATGCAGCAGTACAGTTTCATCATTATGATCGGCCTCATGGTGCTGGTTTTATGGCTCTTCATGTGGCGTCCCGAAGCCAAGCGCCGCAAGCAGATGCAGGCTTTCCGCGACGGGCTGAAAAAGGGCGACAAGGTCATCACCGCCGGCGGTATCTACGGCACGGTAAAGGAGATCAAGGAGACCACCCTGCTGATCGAAGTGGACGGCAACGTAACGCTGCGCATCGACAAGAACATGGTGGTAGCCGACAACAGCGATCTCCAGCGTCAGTAAAACAGGATACGCAAAAACGGAAAAGCTGCAAATTTTGCAGCTTTTTTGTTTGTAGGTTAGGAATTTATCCCTATATTTGCACCAGCAACCGGAGCAATCCGGGCACGATCCCAACAACATTGTCGAGGGGGGGGGAATCTTTTAAGCGCCTCTTACGGATTACCCCCTTTTCGGCAATGTTTTTTTATGCCCGTCCCGCAAAGAGACACGCCGATCTTCGGCCGCCGATCCGCCGGTCAAGCGCCAGCCAGC